>Ga0180302_10001560_pt1 | contig 10887 bp, 12 predicted proteins | sample GuaBasSediGuay17_FD_121794 | JGI IMG/M metagenome (GOLD analysis project Ga0180302, IMG submission 121794) | Subseafloor sediment microbial communities from Guaymas Basin, Gulf of California, Mexico - Guay17, Core 4571-4, 12-15 cm | ecosystem: Environmental > Aquatic > Marine > Hydrothermal... | reverse complement strand
TGTGGCCTGAGAAGCAGACTGCGGTGCTCAAGAGGTTTGATGAGGTCAAGGGCTGCATAGACCAGGCGATGTCGCCTTACATCGAGGTCAAGATCAGGAAGCCAAGCGAGGTCACTATGGAGGAGTTCTCCTCTCTTAGAGAGGATAAGGAGTTCCTGAGCGGCCTCTCCGACTTTGCTAAGGAGTGGATTGAGAGGAAGAGGTCTAAAGAAGGGGAGAAGAGCTCTTAGAGCAGCTAGCCTCCGGCTACGGGAGGGAATATAGCTAGGACGTCGCCCTCCTTAATGGGTGAATCAAGCCCCTTGATGTGGTCTATGTCTCTGCCGTTCAGGAACACCTTATAGAACTTCTTCAGCTTGCCGTTGCTGTCAAGCATGCTTGAGAGCTGAGGGTACATGTCGACTAGCGTGTAGATGACATCAGCCACCTTAGAGCCTGTGAGCTCTAGGTCAAGCTGGCTTACCCCAGTAGACTCCCTTAGTGTGGCGAAGAGCTTAACCTTAACCCTCATAAGCCCCCTAGTATCCGTGAGCTAGTGTGATAAAAGCGTTGCCACCTACGGGTATTCTCTGATGAGCCTTACGTGCTCTACGAGGTACCTCATTGGGCACTGTACTATCCTCCTGTAGTACAGGCAGGAGGCGCAGCTCGGTGAGTTCCCCCAGCAGTCGTGCTCTGTTGTCTCGAAGAATGCACAGTACTCCTCGTGCTGGCAGTCGTTGCATGATGGGAACTGCCCCAGCTTGACTAGAACCCTGAACTTCACGTAGCTCTCGGTGCTCCATATATCCTTCAGGGGCTTCTCAGCTATAGACCCGAAAGCCGCCCTCTTGACTGTCCTGCGGCGGCCGTCTAGCCACATGCCATACGTGTGGGAGAGCATTAGACAGGGAGAGACTGAAGTGTCCCAGTTCACTACTAGCGCGTTGTTCTCTATGAAGGGGCAGTATCTGCCTGTTCCAGTCCTGTACTTGAACTCAGGCTCAACTATCCTCAGGTTGTGGACTATAGCCTTCCTCCTGGCCTCATGCAGCACCTCATGCACCTTGCTGTCTGGGTCTGATCCGTAGAGGACCTGTGAAGCCATGGCTTCGCTCGTAGGTATGAGATTTGAGAGGATTACTCCTATAGCTCCGCTCTTAGAGGCCTCTTCTATGCTGCTTGGGAGCTCACTTAGGTTAGACTTCATGAGGATCATTGAAATCCATATAGCTGGGGTCCTTCCAGCGCTGCTAGCTGCCTCCATGATGCTTCTCATCCCCTCTCTCACCTTAGCTAGGCTTGCGCCCTCTCTCAGCTCCTGGTATAGGCTTGTGAAGCTCTCTATGCTGACTACAACCCACCTGATTTTCTCGGCTATGAGCTTCGAGTACTCCTCCAACATGGTGCCGTTTGTGACGAGGCCTAGCTTGAACCACCTGGAGGCCTGGTCTACAGCCTCCTGGAAGTGCGTGTAGTACGTGGGCTCACCGTAGCCGCTCAGCCACAGGACCTTCACTCCAGCCTCGTGGAGCTCTCTTAGAGCTGCCTTGAGGTGCTGTAGCTCCATTTCCCCAAGCTCCTCGCTCCAAGACCTCCTGTAGCAGAACCTGCAGCTGAGGTTGCACTTTGATGTAAGCTCTAGGTGAGCTTCAGCCGGCGGCCCTAAGTCAGGCTGGTACCATCCTCCTAGCAGCCTTATCTTCATGGAAAGCTGGGAGCTAGGCGGGGGGTAAAAAATGTTGGGGGCGAGTTTAGGCTGGAAGGAGGCCCTGCTCCTCTAGCCTGTCTGCTAGCTCCTTTAGGCCCAGCCTCTCTAGAGTCTCCCTGGTCGGCCTGCCGTCTACCCAGCCTCTGAGCTTATAGTACTCTGGGAGCATCTCATCTAGCCTAGCTGTGTGGCCTGCTATTGGGCCAGCTGGCATAGCTGTCTTCGTGAACCTCTCTGGCAGCTTGTCGTACTCCTTTCCATCTCCGAAGCTGAGTATATTGAACACTCTCTCAGCGTTCCATATCCTCTCTCCTATGGCCATGAACTCCTCTGGTGTTACGTCCCAGCCTGTTACGGCTGAAAGCTGCTTTGCTAGGTCATCTACCCAGTACGCGAAGGTCACGAACTTGCATACCACCATGCTGTCTAGGGTTGCGAAGCCGTCCTGGAACTCCTTCACCCACTTTGGCTTGCCTTCCGTCTTCAGTGGGTCTAGCTTCTCTGGGACACCTAGGATCTCAGGTGATATCATGTATGCTCTCAGGTGGCAGCCTCCTCTGTTGCTTGTTGCATATGCTAGGGCGTGGCCCTGTACTCCTCTTGGGTCGTATGCAGGTAGGCACTGGCCTCTTACCTGTGGAGCTATCTCTGGGCGCCCATACTTCTTCGCGAGCCTGTAGCCTCCTTCAGCTAGCTCATTGCCTATGCCTGACCTGTATGCTATCCTCCATACCATCTCAACTAGCGCGCCTTCATTCCCGAACTTGAGCTCTATCCCCTCAAGCTTCTCCTTGGGGATGTAGCCTTTCTCGTAGAGCTCCATTGCAACAGCTATGGCGTTGCCTGTGCTTATGGTGTCTAACCCTAGCTCGTTGCAGAGGAAGTTCGCCTTGGTAACTGCAGCTAGGTCTCCTACACCAGTGTTTGCTCCAAGAGCCCATACTGTCTCGTACTCTGGGCCGTCTCCCTCACCCTGGTATGGCGGCTCAGTTATCCTGGTCCACCTGCCACAGGCTATGGCGCAGCCCCAGCATGGCTGCCTCCTCACAAGTATCTTCTCAGCTATGGTCTCTCCGCTTATGTTCGCAGCATGCTCGAACTGGCCTTTCTGGAAGTTGTTTGTCGGGAATATGCCGGCCTCGTTGATTATGTTGACTAGGACTGCAGTCCCGTACTTCGGGAGAGCCTCGTTTGTCACCCCACTCGCCTTCTTCTTCTCCAGTGCTTCTCTCACAACCTCCTTCAGCTTCTCTTCGTCAGCTGGCTTAGGCTTCAGCCCCGGCTTAGCTACTATGGCCTTGAACTTCTTTGAGCCCCATACTGCACCATGTCCTCCTCTGCCTGCTGCTCTGCCCTCCTCGTTTATTATGCACGCTATCTTGCAGAGGTTCTCTCCAGCTGGGCCTATGCATGCCACCGAGATGTACTCACCATGCTCCTCCTGGAGCATCTTGGTTGTCAGGTGCGTGTCTCTCCCCCAGAGGTGCTTTGCATCTCTGAGCTCAGCCTTACCCTCCTCTAGGTAGAGGTAGACTGGAGTCTCTGATGCGCCCTCCAGTACCACGAAGTCGAAGCCAGCGAACTTCAGGTATGGGCCGAACTTTCCTCCACTTTGGGAGTCGTGTATTGTGTTTGTCTCAGGGGACTTCGTTACACTGCACCATCTCCCAGCTTCTAAGCCGGATGCGATGCCAGTTACTGGGCCTGTCATGACGAATGCCTTGTTCTTAGGGCTAAGCGGGTCTACCTTCGGGTCTACCTCCTTCAGCATGAGGTATACTCCAAGCCCTCTGCCACCTATCCAGCTCCTGAGAACCTGCTCAGGGAGGTAATCGAACAGGTTTTCGACCTTAACCTTCTGGTTTGTGAGGTCTACTCGGACGAACTTCCCCATGTAGCCGCCGACCAAGTAGGTCACCGCCATCAGGCGCAGGAGCATGCTGCTTAAAAGAGTTTGCTCCTGCAGTTCCGGGGTTCGTCAAATGGCTAAGTGAGGAAGTGCTCATATCCACGAGGCTCCACCTCAACCTCTCTACCATCCACTACAGCTACCACGTGCTTCTCGCGTGTTGCGACACCTACCCTGATAAGCCTACCCCCAGCCTCCTCCACGGCCTTAGCTGCGGCGCTCCAGCTCTCTGGGGGGATCGTGACAACAAGCTCGTACTCCTCTCCACCATAGAGAGCTAGGTCAAGTGGGCTAAGGCTGTTGTCCTCAGCGAAGCTAGCTGCCTCAGGTGCGATTGGGATGTGCTCTATCCTGAAGCCTACTCCACTTGCCTTAGCTAGCTCATGCACCGACCACGCTAAGCCATCGCTGCTGTCTATGCTGGCTGACGCATAGGGTGCCAAGGCAAGACCCTCCCTGAGCCTGGCTTTGGGCTCTAAGACTGGCTTCACTAGCGCTTCCCTGTCACCTGGCCTAGCTGGCAGCCCCTCTAGGAGGTGCTTTAGGCCAGCTGAGGCCAGGCCAAAGTACCCTGTAGTAGCTAGGATGTCACCTGGCTTAGCTCCGCTCCTGGGCACTATCCTCTTGGCGACGCCAGCTAAGGCCACTGCGACGACGAGCTCTCTGCACGCGTTCGTGTCCCCGCCCACGATCTCGAAGCCGTACTCTCTGGCTGCGTCGCTTGCCCCCTTGATCAGGAGCTTGAAGTCCTCTAGCCTGTAGTCTCCTGGCACCCCTATGGCTAGGACTCCAGCTGCAGGCTTGACTCCCTTAGCTGCCATGTCACTTACGTTCATCACGACAGCCTTCCAGCCTACTTGCCAGGGGGCCATCTGTGGAGGCACGTCAGTCGAGGCTACTAGCATGTCTGTCTTCAGCACGAGGCCTATTCCACCGGCATCTACCACAGCTACGTCGTCTCCTATCTGCAGTGGAGCTGATATCCTGCCTATCGCCTCCACTGCTGCCTCTATCAGCTTCCTCTCGCCAGCTTCAGATGCAAGCATAGCTAGCAAAGAAGCTTCCTGTATATATTGGCTGGCTGCAGTAGAGGCTGCACGTAAGGGAAATAAGCTGCTGGTCTTGGGGGCTCTCATGGACTTACTGGAGGCTGTTAGGGGTAGGAGGAGCATCAGGAGGTTTCTGAAGAAGCCTGTCCCAAGGGAGCTCATCGAGAAGCTGATCAAGGAGTGCACTTGGGCTCCTTCAGCCATGAACACGCAGCCATGGTACTTCTATGTAGTTGAGGGGGAGGCTAGAGACAAGCTAGTTGAGGTCTGTAGCAAGGCATTTTACTCTATCCTGCCTAGGCTCAGAGAGCTAGGGTTCCCTGAGAGGCACATAGAGTTCATCAAGTGGTACTTCTTCACATTCGGCAATGCTCCAGTCATCATAGTAGTGTACACTGACAGGATAAAGGAGGAGGTTTACCAGATTGGGGCCATAGAGAGCTGCGCAGCTGCAATCCAAAACCTCCTACTGCTAGCTTACGCTGAAGGCCTCGGGACCTGCTGGATGACAGGGCCGCTCTGGATCGAAGACGAGATCAACAGGTTTCTTGGAGTAGAAGACAAGGTCCTAGTGGCTTTAATAACCGTAGGCTACCCTGAGAAGATACCCAGGCCGCCTCCGAGGAGGGAGCCCTTTATAAAGTGGGTCACTGAGGTGCCTAAATGAGAATTGTGATAATGGGGCCTCCAGGAGCTGGCAAAGGAACTCAAGCCAGGAGGCTCTCTGCTGAGCTCAAGGTACCCCATATAGCGACAGGAGACATGCTCAGAGAGGCTGTGAAGGAGGGGACAGAGCTAGGTGAGAGAGTCAGGTGGTACATGGAGAGAGGGAAGCTTGTCCCAGATGAAGTCATGATAGCAGTCGTGAGGGAGAGGCTCAGCAAGCCAGACTGCAGCATGGGGTTCATACTCGACGGCTTCCCAAGGACTATACCACAAGCTGAAGCCCTTAACAGGATACTAGAGGAGCAGGGAGCTAAGCTTGACTGTGTCCTTGAGATAGATGTGCCTGAGGACATCATAGTTGAGAGGATAAGCTTGAGGAGGGTGTGCAGGAGGTGTGAGAGCGCATACCACTTGAAGTACAACCCGCCTAAGGAGGAGGGGAGGTGCGACAGGTGTGGTGGAGAGCTCTACCAGCGTGAAGATGACAAGGAGGAGGTTGTGAGAAGAAGAATCAAAGTTTATAGGGAGGAGACAGAGCCAGTACTAGAGTACTACAGGAGGAGGGGGCTGCTCAGGAGGGTAAATGGTGTAGGTAGCATAGATGAGGTCTTCTCCAGGGTGCTTGAGGCAATCAGAGGTGGCTGCATTGGAGGAGGTGATGATAGAGCTCCCATACGACTTGATGAGGAGGAAAATAGAGCTACACCTGCGTAAGGGGCTTTTGCTGAAGGTTGCTGAGCCAAGCCCACTGCATGGAGCCGCTCCTGAGGCTGAGGCTGAGAGGGCTTTAAGCTCCCCTGAGTTCACTGCAGCCTTGAAGAGGGGGCTTTCACGTGGAGGTAAGGCTGTGGTGCTCATAGACGACCACACGAGGCCCACTCCAACCAAGAGGGTGCTCCCTAAGGTCCTTGAGAAGCTTGAGAGGTTCCAGGAGGTTACTGTGATATATGCTAGGGGGACTCATGAGACACCTACCCAGGAGCTGCTTGAGATGAAGGTCAGCAGAGAAGTCATGGACAGCTACCCTGTGATAATCCATAACGCATACAACCACAGGCTACACTACTACGTTGGGCTAACCAGGCTAGGCACCCCAGTCTGGGTGAGCAGCGAGCTTCAGGATGCTGCTCTCGTGATTGGAGTCGGCTCCATATTTCCATCTGAGCTAGCTGGTTTCACTGGAGGCTACAAGATAGCTGTCCCAGGGGCAGCATGCTATAGGACGATAAACACGAACCACAGGCTCTGCCTATCACCCAACGCAGACTACGGTATACTGGAGGGCAACCCCCTCAGGGAGGACATCGATGAAGCAGGGAAGCTCGCTGGCTTAAGCTTCATCCTCGACTTCGTGCTCGACTTGAGGACTGGGAAAGCTAAGGCCTTCTATGGTGACCCAGTTCAAGCCCATAGAGCTGGAGCAAAGCTATCAGCAGAGGTCTACAGGGTCTCAGCTCCACGAGCTGACGCCGTGCTGGCGTCACCTGGAGCACATGAAGACATCGACTTCTGCCAGGCTCTGAAGGCTATATGCGCTGCAGACGAGTACTGCACTAGAGGAGGGACTATAGTCCTGTTCGCATCATGCCCCCTAGGTGTGGCTTGGCCTGAGCTGAGCAGCCTGCTTAAGGAGGCTAGGGAGGAGGGGTGGAGCAGAGAGGAGATCCTCCTGCAGGCGTGCAGCAGCGACTACGAGGCTATAGCAGCATACATAGCCTACAGGCTCTACCACCTCCTCGTCAAGCGGGAGAAGAGGCTTATAGTGGTCTCAGATAACCTCAGTGAAAGCGACCTCAAGGAGTTCGGGGCAGAAGTCTATAGGGACCCTCAGGAGGCTGTAGATGAGGCTACTCGCGGAGCTAGGGATAGAAGTGTGCTTGTGCTTAAGTCAGCTGGGTGCGTGTGGCCTCTGGTGGAGTAGTTGCTTGTATCCTACAGGGGGCTACGCTTTTACGTCAGCAGCTTGGTCTACAAGCCATCTGATGACACATTCCTGCTAGCAGACTGCATCCCAAGCAAAGTGGATGGTAGAGTACTGGACTTGGGTACTGGATGCGGGATTCTAGCTGTCCTAGCAGCACTCAGGGGAGCAAGCCACGTCGTGGGCGTGGACATAAACCCCCATGCCATGATCTGCCTGCTAGGGAACGCCAGAGCACATGGGGTGCTGGATAGAGTGGAGTTCAGGCTTGGAAGCCTGTTTCAGCCTCTCAAGAGAGGCGAGAGGTTCAACCTGATCCTCTTCAACCCCCCTTACTTGCCAGTTGAGTGGAGTGGCAGGCTAGAGGATGCAGCTTGGGCTGGAGGCAGGAGAGGGAGGAGGCTCATAGACCCCTTCATATCTGAGGTTGGGAGGTGGCTTACACCAGGTGGTAGAGCTCTCATGGTGCAGCTCGAGAAGAACGGCATCGATGAGAGCTTGAGGAGAGCTGAGGAGGCAGGGCTTTCAGCCAGGGTCGTCTCAGAGAGGAAGCTGTTCTTCGAGAGGCTTGTCGTCCTGGAGCTCTCTAGGAGATGAGAGCCATCTATAGTGGGGCTCAGCCATGAGCCCTCTCCTTGCAGCAGCCTCCCTCAGCCTCTCCACGAGGGCTGGGGTGTTTATCCTGCAGGGGCATGAGAGCACGCAGCGACCGCATGTCGTGCAGAGGTAGAGGCCTGCTTCAACAGCCTTCTCTAAGCCCTCTGTCAGAGCAGTATACACGACCCCTATCCCGCCCTTATACACGTGGCCGTATGCTCTACCGGCTATGGTGTAGGCTGGGCACTCGTTAAGGCAGCCTCCGCAGTTTATGCAACACAGTGCCTCCTCTACACCTAGGTCCCATGCTCTGCTCCTGCCATTGTCGAGCAGAATGACGTGAACCTCGCTTGGGCCGTGTACACCGACCACGGTCTCAAGCTCTATGTCAGCTGTCTTACTTGGGCCAGCTATCAGCGAGACATAGGATGGGAGCCTTGAGCCGATTGAGAAGGGGGCTAGGGCCCTTATGACCAGGAGCCCCTCATCTAGGTCTCTGACAACCTTGTTCAAGCCAGCTACAGCTATGTGGGTCTTCGGGAAGCTCGTCGAGTTCCTTATGTTCCCCTCATTTGAGACTAGTGCTATCACGCCTTCCTCTGCAGATATGAAGTTGGCTCCAGTAAGCCCGTAGCCAGCTTTGGTGAAGACCTCTCTAAGCCTCCTCCTGACTGCCTTGGTTATCTCCCTTGGGTCTGGAGGGACTTTGTAGCCTACATCCCTGGAGACCAGCTCAGCTATCTTCTCTCTGCTGAGGTGTAGAGCTGGCACTATAGGGTGTGCCCTATGTGACCTAGCGAGCTGGACAGCATACTCGCCTAAGTCTGTTTCATAGACCTCAGACCCTAGGGACCTCAGGTGCTCAGCTATGCCAGCCTCCTCTATAGCTGAGGACTTCGACTTGACTACCAAGCTGCCTGGCTCAACAAGCTTCTCAGCTATCCTCCTAGCTTCCCTAGCGTCTCTCGCGTAGTGGACTTGGAAGCCATTTTCCTCAAGGCTTTCAGCAGCCTGCTTCACGAGCTCTGATAGCTGTGCTAGAGTCCTCCTCCTAGCTTCTGAAAGCCTCTCCGCCAGGGCCTCAAGGTCAAGCCTCTTGGAAAGGGAGCTCTTAAGCCTCGAGAACCTCCTTAAAGCTGTGGCTACAGCTCTCCTCTCACCTAACCTCCTTAGAGCCTCTGATACTCTTGCCCTCGAGGAGTAGTACTGCGTGAACATAGGCCTCCAGTGAAGGGCTGCTTTTATCCTTGCCTAGCTGGGGCTCTGGTAGCATGAAGATCAGGGCTGTAGTCTTCGACATGGATGGTGTCCTGATCCAGAGGAACCTAGACTACATCAGGATAAGGAGTGAGGTCTTCAAGGAGCTTGTTAAGGCAGGTATACCTCGTGAGGTGCTGGAGGACGAGCCTACGGCATCCATGATGATCCAGAAGGCTAGAAGCTACTTGGCCAGCATACGCGGCGAGATGGCAGCTGAAGAGGCGGTCAGCAGGGCGCTGAAGGCTGTAGAGGAGATTGAGGAGGAAGCTGTCCCCTCAACCAGGCCTACACCAGGGATCCGAGAGGTGCTAGCTGAGCTCAGGAAACATGGGATACGTGTGATAGTCCTCACCAACAGCGGCAGAGATAACAGCATCAAGGCTCTGGCGAGAGCTGGGATCCTGGAGCTTGTCGATGAAGTTTACACTAGAGATGATGTCAGTGAGATGAAGCCCTCCTCCAAGGCTCTGCTTGAGGTAGCTGAGAGGGAAGGCTTGAAGCCAGAGGAGATGCTGATGGTCGGGGACTCGCCTGTTGACGTGATGGCAGCCATGGGAGCAGGCACGCCTGTAGTAGGCTTCGCTTACACGGATAGAGCTAAGGAGAGGCTTAGCAGGCATGGAGTGAAGCTTATTAGGACGGCAGGAGAGCTCCTAGCTGAAGTCAAGAAGATGCTCAATGTTTAAAGGCAGGCTGACAGCTCTGGTGGGGGCTGGAGTTGAGGTATAGGATACTTGGAGATAACCTGCAGATTGTGATAGTAGAGCTTGAGCCAGGAGAGGTAGTCTACGGTGAAGCAGGGACAATGAACCACATGTCAGGGAACATCCAGATGAACACCAGGGTGATAGGAGGGTTCTGGAAGGGCATTAAGAGGATGCTGATGAGAGAGAGCTTCTTCATGACAGAGTTCACTCCAGTTGGAGGACGGGGGTTTGTTGCCTTCAATGGGAGAGCACCTGGCAAGATTAAGGCGCTCAAGATAGAGCCAGGGAGGGAATTCATGGTCCAGAAGGACGCCTTCCTGGCTGCTGAGTCGACAGTGGACTTAGACATAGCCTTCGTGAAAAAGCTTGGAGCAGGCTTCTTCGGTGGAGAGGGCTTCATACTTGAGAAGCTCTCTGGTAGCGGCACTGTGTTCATACACGCATGTGGGGACTTCATAGAGTACAACCTAGCTCCAGGGCAGCTGATCAAAGTTGACACAGGACACATAGTAGGCTTCGACAGCACAGTAGACTACGACATAGCCTATGCTGGCAGCATCAAGACAGCTCTCTTCGGCGGTGAGGGCATATTCCTAGCGACGCTCAGGGGACCTGGCAGGGTGATACTGCAGTCCATGAACGTAGCTCTGCTTGCTTCAGCTCTGAGGCCATACTTCCCCAGCACATCAGGTGGCGGCGGAGTGAAGATAGGGCCATTTGGGCTTGAGCTATGAGGCTAATAGCCCTGGTAGCCATTGTGATAGCAGTCTTCCTCCTAGGAGTGCTGCTGATACTTGCTCCGATCCTGGTCAAGGTGGCTTTGACCCTAGGATTCCTAGCGCTCTTCCTGATAGGAGTGCTTGTGACAGCAGCTATAGTCCTCGGCTTGCTGCACCTGCTTGCGATACCGGTGTTCGCCTTAAAGAAGAGGAAGCCCATTGAGCCAGGGGACTACACTCTTGAGATGGCTAAGGAGCCAGAAGAGGAGGAAGGATGAGAAGCTACAGGTGCTATAGGACCAGCAGGTGCGTGGAGTGTGGTTTCTGCGAGAAGCTGGTAGACTGCCCAGCTGGCTTCAGCCAAGACCA
>Ga0180302_10001557_pt1 | contig 10890 bp, 12 predicted proteins | sample GuaBasSediGuay17_FD_121794 | JGI IMG/M metagenome (GOLD analysis project Ga0180302, IMG submission 121794) | Subseafloor sediment microbial communities from Guaymas Basin, Gulf of California, Mexico - Guay17, Core 4571-4, 12-15 cm | ecosystem: Environmental > Aquatic > Marine > Hydrothermal... | reverse complement strand
TCCAGCTGCTCTTCATCAAGCTGTCGGGGAGAACAGTGCCCTACGAGGGCGCCTACATGGGTACCCATGTAGGCGCCCTCGTAGGGCACTGTTCTCCCCGACAGCTTGATGAAGAGCAGCTGGACGACCCGCGCGTTCCTCTTGATCCTCACACCGTGGGGGTTCACCACGATCAGCAGCGAGACCCCCCTGCCCCTGTACCCCGGGTCCCAGACCGCCGTGACCACGAACGCCCCCATGCGCAGCAGGCTCGACCTAGGCCTCCCCACGGCCACCACGTCCAGCGGCACGCTGACGACCTCGTTGTACCTGATCAGGTAGGCCCCAGGCCTCAGGTGCGCCCACCCATCGGGGTCGAAGGGCACCGGCCTCAGATCAGAGAGCACCCTCTCCTCGTTGGTGAAGTCTATGGAGCCGCAAGACGCGAACTCGTAGACCTCCCGGACCGTTAGGTCCACGCCAGCTGGCTGAACTTGGACTTGAGCGTCGATGAGCCCCTCGATGAGGGGTGGGCTGGCCTGCAGGTGGGCGAGTATCTCGTCCCTCGTGAGTATCATGTGTGAGGTGAGGTGGAGGGGGCCTAATTACCTTAGCTCTCGGGATAGCGCGCTCGCGGCTTGGAGTGGAAAAGTATATAATGAGTAAGGAGGTATTTTTTGAAGACCACGGGGTGGGCAGTGTGTCAGCACAGGAGGGAGTGATCTTAGTCGGCCAGAAGGCAACGCCGAACTACGTGCTAGCGACCGTGACGCAGTTCAGCCAGGGCGCCACCAAGGTCATCATCAAGGCTAGGGGCAGGGCCATCTCCAGGGCCGTCGACACTGCCGAGATGGTGAAGCGATTCCTGCAGAACAGGGTCGAGGTCCAGGAGGTCAAGATAGGGAGCGAGCGCGTGGGCGAGCCAGGCAAGGAGAGGACTGTCTCCACCATCGAGATAGTGCTAGTCAAGAAGGGCTAGGAAGCTGCGCCCAACAAAATAATTTTTTATAGGAGACTCAGCGCCTTGTTTACCGCCTCCCCGAGGAGCGGGCTCACGTCCACCTCGGAGACAGGGGATGGCACGGTGTTCGTGGCGACCACCCTCTTGGCGCCCGCCCTTGCCATTCTCTCCTGAGCCCCCGAGACCAGGAGCGCGTGAGTGCATGCCGCGTAGACCTCCTTAGCCCCCTGCTCTAAGGCAGACTTAGCGGCGAGCGCTATAGTGCCACCTGTGCTTATTATGTCGTCGATTATGACCGCGACCCTGCCCTCAACCGACAGCCGCTTGGGCACCGCTCTCACCTCGCCCGTGACCCTGTCCCTGACCTTCTCGACGTAGTCGAAGCCGGCGCCCAGCAGCTCAGCCGCCGCCCTCGCCCTGGCGAGCCCGCCCTTGTCGGGCGAGAGGACTACCACCTCCTCGCCAGCCGGGATGGCCGCCCGCACCCACTCGACCAGCGCTGGCACCGCGCTCACGTTGACCACGGGCACCTTGGAGTACTTCACTATCTTCTCGCTGTGGAGGTCGACGGTCACCACGCAGTCGACGCCAGCGCACTCGAGGCACTTCAGCACCGTCTTGACGCTGATGGCCTCGCCCTCGAGGAACCTCTTGTCCTGCCTGGAGTAGGCCAGGTACGGCACCACCGCCACCACGCGCTCGGCTCCCAGGTCCTTGGCGGCGTCGGCCATCAGGAGGAGCTCGACCAGGTGCTTGTCCTGAGGTGGGCAAAGCGACTGTACTAGAATCACGGTCCCGCTCAGCCTGGGCCTCGGGTACCTTATGTACGACTCCCCGTCGGGGAAGATCTTGTGCTGGACCACTAAGTGCTCAGCCCCCAGCCGCTTAGCGAGAGCTGCGTCAATGCCGTTAGAGGCGGGGCCGCCGACCACCAGCATGAGGAGCACCCGTACGTGAGATAGAACGGTCGGTCAATATTTAAGTTGGTACCTAAGGACTCCTAAGGGTGGTCGCATGCCCGCTAGGGCCGCGGCCCTGGCCGCCATCGCTATCCTGCTCCTAGCCCAGCCAGCCGGCGAGCGGCTGGTGAGGTTCAAGCTAGTGGCTGAGGGCGCCAGGGTCGACGGCTTCACCATACTGGTCTTCAGGCGGTCGGACAGAGCGCTGGTAATGGTCGTTAGCGTCGCTGAGGGTGACGCCGTGACCGTGTCCCTAAGGGCCGACGACTACGTGGTGGGCGCCTACTCCAAGATAGGCGGTGTGATCTACGCTGGCTACCGCTCGGTGCCCCGCGAGGCTCAAGAGGTCGCTGTGGTGCTGAGGCCCCTAGCCCAGCTGGCCAAGAGCAGGGTCTCCGTGCGCCTCGGCCTGAGCGAGACGAGGGCCTCAGCCGCTAGGCCAGCTTACCTGGAGCTCGTCGTGCCTGGACTCGGCGTAGTGGGGAGAGTCAAGGTGAGCAACCAAACCGCAGAGCTGCCCGCAGTGCCAGCGCTCGTAGCTTGCAGAGTCGGAGGGCTAGTCAGCTGGGGGGTGTTCCTGCCAGGCGACAGGGTGGTGAGGATCGCTGCCCCCACCCTGACGAGGGCCGCGGGGGTGAGGGGCTTCAGCGCCCTCAGCCTGCCCAAGGGGACGCCCATGGAGGGGAGAGCTCGGCGGGCGGGACTCCTGCTGTTAATCGCAGCAACTGTAATATCCCTGAGCACAGCTTATGTATCGTACATCGTTGCGCGTAGGTACGTGAGGCGGCGAGTGGAGGCCTAGCCGAGGATGGGAGAGAGTGGAGGGGCCCGCTTAGAGGGGACAACGCTTAGAGTCTATAGGTTCATGCTGATCCACGGCAAGCCCGTCGGCGTCAGGGAGCTCCAGAGAAGGCTAGGGCTCAGCAGCCCAAGCGTGGCCGCCTACCACCTCAGCAAGCTGGAGAGGCTCGGGCTGGTCGAGAAGCTGGTGGACGGGAAGTACGTCGCGAGGAGGCACGCCAAATTGGGCGTGATGAGCGACGTGGTGGTCCTCGGGAGGCTCGCCTTCCCCAGGTACGTCTTCTACGCCGTCCTGACGACGTCGCTGACCGCCTTCTACCTGTATGCGCTCCTCTCGAACCTAGTTGAGGCCCGCGTCCTAGGAGCCGTCGCGCTCCTCCTAGCGTGCGCGATCCTGTGGAGGGAGGCGCTGAACTCCCTCAGGAGCTGAGACGGGAGACGTACACCCTGTAGCCGCCGCTGGCAGCTAGAACCTCAACGTTCCCGAAGACCTCCTTCATCCTCGCCATGAGCCTCCTCCCCCCCTTGTTGTGGCGCGCCACCAGCTGGAGGAGTCCTTCCTCGACCAGGTGCTCCGGCGCTTCGTCGACTATCCTCAGGCAGGTCTCCATACCAGCCGATATCGGCGGGTTGGTGACTATGGCGTTGAACCTCTCGCCCCTCACCGGCTCGTACAGGTCCCCCCACCTAACCTCGGCGTTCCTAACGCCGTTCAGCCTCAGGTTCAGCTTAGCTAGCCTGACGGCCCTTCTGTTTATGTCCGTCATTACGACGTAGCCCCTCGGCGCCAGCTTGGCGGCCACTATGCCGACCACGCCGTATCCAGTGCCCAGGTCCAGCACTCGCCACCCGTCCTCGACCACCATGCTCTCGACTAAGAGCCTAGTGCCCTTGTCCAGCCTCGCGGCGGAGAACACGCCCGGGCTGCTGACTATCCTGACCGTCAGCCCCCTCACGGCGACGGTGAACTCGTACCTCCCCCTCTTCCCTAGGGGCTCCTCCGAGAAGTAGTGGGAGGCCATGCTACCGGCTGAGGATCTTCTCTAGCTCGACGTCGCTGACCACCCTGACCACCCTCCAGTACGATATGCGGCCCCTCGGTATCTGCTCCACAAGGCCCTTGCTCCTCAGAAGCCTGAGCGTCTGGTAAAGCGTGGCGTAATCTATGTTAGGCACGACAGCTATCGCCCTCATGAGTATCTCAGAGGTCGGCTTCTCCTCTTTGAACTCGACCAGCATGTGGTATATTTTCTTGGCGCGCTCGACAGTGCTCCTCAGCCTCCTCCTCCCCATCTCTCCCAGCCCTGAAAAAGATTTCCCATTTTACTTTTAAGTTTTCTCATAGAAGGCCCTAATCGCCCTCACGAGCCCGCCTAAGTCGTCGACCACTATCGCGCTCTGGCTGAGGTCGGGGCTCAGCTCCGCCACCCTCTTGTCCTCAAACCTCCTGTCGAGCACCACGATGACGGCCCTATCCCCCCTCGACCTAATGGCTCTGCCAGCCGCCTGGCGCACTCGCGTCACGGCCGGCACTAGGAACGTCATGTCCCACGCCCTCTCCCTGCTGCCCAGCTTGATGGACAGCACGTCCTCCAGGAACTTAGTCGGCACGTCAGGCTCTGGGTACGGCATGCCGACCACGACCACCGCCTTGACGAGGCTCCTTCCCTCCCTGGTGAACTCTACGCCCTCGACGACCTTGCCCCCCGCTACGGCTAGCACAAGCGACTTGCCTAGGCTCCTCACGGCCCTCTCGACATCCTCGATCTTGGTGTCCTGCCTCTCGACCACCACCCCCTCGGCGCTCAGGTAGGGCCTAACGGACTTCATGAGGTCGTAGGAGGGAAACACTGCCAGCACAACGCCCGGGGGCGAGGCCTCGTACACCGCGCTCACGTACTCAGCCAGCCTCCTGAACATGCACTCCGTCCTTTCGCTGTACCTAGTGGTGACATCCCTGGACACCACGACCAGCCTATTGTCAGCCGGGAACGGGCTGGGGAGTCTTAGCTCGCTCACGCGCTCCCGGGGCAGCCCCAGCATGAGGGCTAGATAGTCGCTGGGGGGCAGCGTGCCGCTCATCATGACGCACGCGTGGACGGCCTCGAACAGCTTGCTCGAGGTGGGAGCTGGCAGGACGCACCTGTGGCACAGCCTCGCTGAGCTGTCCTCTCGCTCAGCGTAGAGCACGTAGCCCTCGCTCCTCCCGTAGACGCTCCTGACGAGCGAGTACACTCTGAGGACGTGGGACTTCATCGTGCCCTCCCTCAGGTACTTAGCCACTAGCACCTTGTTGACTAGCTCCTCCGCCTCTGGCGGCATGGCGACGTGCGCCACGAAGTCGTGGGGTGAGAGCACCGGGCTTCGGGCCCTCTTAGCCTTCCTCATGTAGGCCTGGAGGCTGGCCAGCATTCTAGCCAGCGCCTCCAGCTCCGGCCCCCTCAGGTACTCCCTGACCTCCCTCCTCGCGGCCCTGACGGTGGCCTCGCTCACCGAGGCGCTGTAGATCTCAGATAAGCCCCCGGGCAGGTTGTGGGCCTCGTCTATCACCACGACCACATCCCCGAGCTCGAGGCCCAGCGGCGGCAGGAACGACTCCCTCGTCTTCTCGTCGAAGAGGTACCTGTACGTGCCTATGATGACGTCAGCGCGCCTCGCCAGCGCCCTAGCCACCTCGTACGGGCACAGGCCAGCCCTCTTGCAGGACTCGATGAAGTCGAGCGGAGTGGGCGAGTGCGCCATGAGGAGCTCTGCCGCCCGGGGGCTGACCCTCAGCGCCCTCTCATAGTGCTTGCAGAGGCCGCGCTCTCTCAGGAACTTACACTGGCTGAGGAACTCCTCGTACTCGAGGAGCTCAGCCCCCCTCAGCGCGCACATCTCCCGCTTGTTCCTGAAGAAGCTCAACCTAATCCTAGCGCCCCTCCTGATGAGCCTCCTGAGCTCCCTAAAGGGAGCCTGAGCCTGGCTCTTGGTCCTGGCCAGGTACAGGACGACTTTGCCCGCCTCGAGGGCCGCCTCGAGCGCTCCGATGAGGACCGCCACGGTCTTACCAGCGCCCGTTGGGTACTCGACTAGCTCGATGCGGCCCTCGGAGACCGCCTCGTAGACCGACCGAGCTATCTCGCGCTGCCCAGCCCTCCACTCAGCGTAGGGGAAGACCTCGAAGAGCCTCATGACAGGCCACGCTAGCTAGATATCCTCCCGCGGGCCCCCTGATATACCTTCCCTTGCTGGCCCTAGGGCTGCGGGCTAGCTGAGAGGGGCTCAGGACAGCTCCCAGTACTCGCGCAGGGCCCTGACGACATCGCGTTTGAGGACCTCGTACCTCCTCAGCACTCGCGCCCCGCTCTCCCTCAGGGAGCCACTAGCTGAGGGTGCCTCCCCAAAGGCCAGCCAGCGGCAGACCCTCAGCACCAGCTCGCTGAGCGCGGGGCCGTAACCCCCCTCCAAGCACAGGACAGCGCCAGCGCTTGATCTCACGGCCCAGCCCAGTACGAGCTCGTAGGCCCTCAGGTAGCCCTCCGTTGAGACCATGAGCCCTGTCATGGGGTCCAGCTCGTGCGCGTCGAAGCCAGCCGACACGAGGACCAGCTCGGGCTTGAACTGCTCAATCAGCGGCAGCGCTACTGCGCCGATGGCGTCGAGGTACACGTCGTCGGAGGCTCCTGGGGGGAGGGGAACGTTCACCTTAGTCCCCGCCGCCTCGCCCAGCCCGCACTCCTCAGGGAAGCCAGTCCCCGGGTATATCGTAGCTGGGTCCTGGTGCAGGCTGACGTAGAGAACTCGCGGCTCCGCCTCGAAGGCCTCCTGAGTGCCGTTGCCGTGGTGCGCGTCGAGGTCGACTATGGCGATCCTCCTGAGCCCCGAGTTGAGGGCGGCCTTAGCCGCTATTGCGACGTTGTTGAATATGCAGAAGCCTTGAGTGAGGGCGCCCATAGCTGCGCCGCGGGGGCCAGCGTGGTGGCCAGGGGGCCTCACGAGAGCGAACGCTGCCCTGCACTGCCCTCCGAGCACGAGTTCAACAGCTTCTACTGAGGCGCTGGCGGCTAGCAGGGCGACGTCGAACGACAGTGAGCTCAGGTACGTGTCCGCGTCCAGCCACTCAGCGCCACTCTCAACGAGCGCCTTAACCCGCCTCACGTACCCCTCAGAGTGCACAAGCGTGAGCACCTCCTCACCGCGCCTCCTCGGCTCCCTCAGCAGGCGCGACAGTCGCTGATCGCCTCGCAGCGCCTCGACTACCGCCCTCAGCCTGTCGGGCGACTCGGGGTGGGGTCTGCTAGGCGCGTGCCTCAAGAAGGTATCGCTGGACAGCACCGCGAGCCTCGTGCCGCTCATCACGTGATCCTGATCTTGGTCTCCTCCTTTATCACTCTAAGCACGTACATAGTCCTCGTGGACAGTATGCCCTCGATGGAGCCTATCTTGTCGAGCAGCCTAGCGAGCTCCTCCCTGCTCCCCACCCTTATTTTGAGTATTGCGTAGTACTCTCCGGTAACGTCGTATATCTCGTAGATGTCGTCAATCGCCTTGAGCTCATCGAGCACCTCGTTGAACCTCTTCGGGTCAGCCGTGATGGCTATTATGGCCACTATGCCCTTGCCGACCTTCTCCGGGTCGACTATCGCCTGGAAGCCCTTTATCACGCCCCTCTCCCTAAGCTTCTTTATCCTGAGATGAATCGTTGCCTCGCTCACGCCTAGCTCTTTGGACAGCTTGGAGTACGGCATCTTAGCGTCCTCCTGGAGCAGCTCCAGCAGCCTCTTGTCCACCCCATCGAGGTCAGCTCGTGGCAATCCTCTCACCCTAAATTTATTCACCACCACCTAGACTCAACTTAATGTTATTAAGGAGAGAGCAATAAGTTCTTAATAAGATTTTTGCTTATCTTTAAGGCTCCCTGACTCGCAAAATGTTAAATTCGAAGCTAGACCCTAGCGCTAATGGGGGGCTCCTTGGGCAGTGAGGAGGTAGTATATCTGACGCCCGCTAAGGGCAGGGCTAGGAGATTGGTGGGCGAGGGGCTCCGCCGAGTGCTGGCAGTAGTCGTTAGCCCATTCGCCACCTACGAGGACATAGGCTCGGAGCCCGAGTTCTTCGGGCCGTGTATACTGATAGCCGCGTCGCTGCTCCTAGCGCTGCTAGACAGGTACGTCGCTCTGTCCGCCTCAAGCTACGTCAGGGGGGCTGCTAGCGCCGCTGAACCCGTCGTCAAAGTGCTAGGCGGGTACTTCGTAGTTAGCTACGCTGGTAACGTCACGGAGCTGCCTAGCGCCCGACTTCAGCCTAGCTCGCCCGTCCTCCTGAGAGCGCTGGACTCTGTCCTCACGCTGGCCCTGGCAGGGCTCGGCCTCAGGCTCGTCACCCTATACATCGTAGCCGCCCTAACGGCGCTGGGGCTAAGGGGAGGCACTAGAGGGATGCTGGCCGCCACCTGCTACACGCTGAGCGTAGCGGTCATCCAGCAGGCAGTGGGCGTCGCCCTAAAGGCTGTAGCGCTCTCCCAGGTGAGGGGCATCGTCGTCGTGCTGCCGCCTGAAGAGGCGCCCGCTAAGGACTTAAGGCTGATACTGAGCGGCGTCACTGCCTGGCTGTCCGCTCAGGCCAGCTACGCTCAGGCGATGTCGCTAGTAAGCTGGGCCGCCTCGCTGTGGCAGCTGGTGATGCTAGTGGCCCTCTTCATGGGGGTGTCGAGGCTGAGCCTGACTAGATCCATAATCGCGGCCATCGCCACATACGCCGTGACCTCGCTGGTCTTAGCGCCCATGTACGCAGCGCTGCTGAGACTAGGCTAAGCTTATTAAGAGCCGCGGACAGTCTCAAGAGGGGGGCTCGCCCCATGTCGCTCTGGAAGTTGAGGCTGACCATGTACTCGACCCTAGCCCTGATAATCGGGGCCACGACGCTAGTGCTCCTGCTGCTCCTAAGAGCCTCTGGCCTGGCCCTAGGCCTCGGCCCCCTGATAGCCATCGTGGCCGCCTTCAACATAGTGCAGTGGCTCATCGCGCCCTACGTCATAGAGGCCGTCTACAGGGTGAGGGAGGCCGACCCGGTGAGGTACAAGTGGCTCCACGAGGTCGTTAGCGAGCTCTCTGAGAGGAGCGGCATAGAGAAGCCCAAGGTCATGATCGCCGATATCCCGGTACCGAACGCGTTTGCCTACGGCTCTCCGTTGACGGGGAGCAGGGTCGCCGTGACCACGGGGCTGCTGTCGACCCTCAGCAGGGACGAGGTCGAGGCAGTGTTAGGGCACGAGCTGGGCCACTTAGCCCACAGGGACGTGGCCATAATGATGGCGGTCTCCCTCCTGCCCGCCGTGCTCTACTACGTCGGCTACGCGCTGCTCTACGCGCCCAGCCGCAGGGACGAGGAGAGCGGCGGGGCTGCCGCCTTAGGCCTGCTCATGCTCCTCGCCTCCTTCGTGCTGAACTTCTTCGTGCTCGGGCTCAGCAGGCTCAGGGAGTACTACGCCGACAGGCACAGCGCGATGATAGTCGAGCGCGGCGCTAGGAAGCTCCAGCTGGCCCTAGCCAAAATCGTCGACGCCACGAGCAGGCTGGCGGCTAGGGGGCTCAGCATGAGCAGGTACAGCAGCTTCAAGGCCCTGCTGATAGCCGATCCCACGAGGGCCGTCTCCGACGCTTACTACGTCTCGGGTCACATGAGGGGCTACGCCCTGGTCGAGAGGCTGAAGCACAGGAGGCTCACGCTGCTAGATCAAGTCGAGGAGCTGTTCTCGACGCACCCTAACATAGTCAAGAGGCTGAGGGCCTTAGACGAAGTGGCAGCTGAGCTGGGGCAGGTGTGAGGTGATAGCACGCTACTTTACGAGTACGAGGCGAGGCGGATCCTCGAGCTCCACGGCGTTCCTGTGCCCAGGGGCGGCCTGGCTACCTCGCCCGCCGAGGTCAAGCGGCTGATGAAGGAGTTGGGCGGCAGGGCTTACCTCAAGGCTCAGGTGCTGGGCAGCGGCAGGGCAAGGGCTGGCGGGGTGAGACACGCTAACTCTCCCGAGCTGGGGGAGGAGCTAGCCAGGAGCATGCTCGGCTCGACCATCCTAGGGCAGCGGGTCAACAGGCTCCTGGTAGTTGAGGCAATCGACATAACGTCCGAGCTGTACGTGGGCTTCATAGTAAATCCTGAGGAGCTCACAGTCTCACTCTTAGCGTCGCCCCGCGGGGGGGTGGACGTAGAGGAGCTGTCCAGGGGCGAGCTGCTCAGGATTGAGGTAGACCCGCTGATAGGGCTCGCCGACTTCATGAAGAGGGAAGTAGCCAAGTTCCTCAGGCTCCCTAAGGGGGCGCGAGAGCAGCTGCGCGATCTGCTAGAGGCCCTGTACGACATCTACTGGAGCCACGACTGCGAGTTCCTGGAGGTCAACCCACTCGCCCTCACCGCAGACAACCGCCTGGTGGCCATAGACGTGAGGATGTCGGTGGACGACAGCTCGCTGTTCAGGCACCCAGAGCTCAGGGAGGCATACTTGAAGAGGCTCAGCGAGAGGGAGGCCGCAGCGCGCGAGCACGGGTTCAGCTACGTTGAGATGGACGGGGACGTAGGGGTCATAGGGAACGGCGCTGGGCTCACCATGGCCACCATGGACATGATATCAGACATGGGGCTTAAGCCAGCCTTCTTCCTCGACGTTGGGGGTGGTGCGTCGTCGTCCAGAGTTCGCGAGGCCCTGAGGATAGCGCTCAGCCACCCGAGGGTAAGGGCAGTCCTCGTGAACATACTGGGCGGGATAACTAGGTGCGACGAGGTCGCTAAGGGCATAGTGGAGGGCTTGGGCACTGCGCCGCAGAGGATCCCTCTGGTCGTCAGGCTCTCAGGCACCAACGAGGAGGGGGGGAGGCGCATACTGGAGGCCCACGGGATCAGGTACTTCACCAGGATGGAGGAGGCGGTGTCGGCGCTAGCTGAGATCCTCAGGTGACCGGCATGGGGGTACTCGTCGGGCGGGAGACTAGGGCGCTAGTGCAGGGGATTACGGGCCGTGAGGGCAGCTTCCACACCAAGCTCATGCTCGACTACGGGACGAGAGTCGTGGCTGGCGTGACTCCCGGCAAGGGGGGCCAGGAGGTTCACGGGGTGCCAGTCTACGACTCCGTGAGGGAGGCCCTAGCAGAGCACCCCGAGGTCAACGCCTCCGTGGTCTTCGTCCCGGCCAGATTCGCCAAGGACGCCGTC
>Ga0180302_10001556_pt1 | contig 10899 bp, 13 predicted proteins | sample GuaBasSediGuay17_FD_121794 | JGI IMG/M metagenome (GOLD analysis project Ga0180302, IMG submission 121794) | Subseafloor sediment microbial communities from Guaymas Basin, Gulf of California, Mexico - Guay17, Core 4571-4, 12-15 cm | ecosystem: Environmental > Aquatic > Marine > Hydrothermal... | reverse complement strand
GATAAGGATCATCGAAAATACCGTTCTTCCCGAACTGAAAAGCATCAGAGAGAAGTTTAGGAGTTACAGGACACTTCTTGCTGAAGCTGCATTCAAGGAAGTCGAACACTACGCCAGCGAAATCTTCGAGGAGCTAACTGAGGGCAAGTATTCAGGAATAGTGTTGAAGAGGGAGATTGAGAGGAACAGAGAGAAGGTAAAAGTTCGCGTAATGTACCAAGGAAATGAGAAGGACATTAGCTTTCTCAGCGGTGGTGAGCTGATATCCTTAGGCTTAGCATTCAGGCTGGCCTTATCCATGTTCATGATAAAGGGCAAGGTTCCAATTCTCATTCTCGACGAACCGACACCTTTCCTTGACGAAGAGAGGCGGAAGAAGCTCGTCGATATAATGAATGGCTATCTCAAGAGAATTCCGCAAGTAATTGTTGTCTCGCACGACGACGAGCTGAAGGATGCTGCGGACCGCGTTATATCCGTGGAGTTTAGTGGTGGAGCTTCTAAAGTCTCTATTCAGGAGTGGTGACACAGCATGTGGCGGCTGAGCGATAGGGTTGTGGAGGAGTTCAGAAAGTCCATGGAAGAAGCGGTGTTGGCTGTGAAGGATTGTGCAGCTAGACTTGCCAAGGAGATAGAGTGGAGAGAGCTGCCAGAGCCCGAGAAATGCACAGCCTACGGCGTTGATGGCAGCACGGGTAGTGAGAGGAGGAGTGGGATAGTTGTCTATGCTGTTTCAGGAGTTGCTGCTGGCGAAGGCGTTCTGGAGATGCACGATATCGCAGCGATGAAGACGTACAAGCACATCGATGACAGATTAAAGCTTCACATGGCTCTAATGGAGCTTAGAGCTGGAGCCATGGTTGAAGATGCCGATGTGGTACTTATGGATGGAACTCTGAGCGGATATATCATAAAACCTCCAGCCTACGTTACGGACAACAAAACTTACGCAAGCGTTGCGAATAACTACGACTTCGACAACCTCATCGAAGATTTCATTGAAGTCCTCGACAATTGGTGGGTTGAAGTCGAGAATGACATTAAGAAAGGACTTTCCCAGCGTCCAAGCCTTTTAAGCAGGTCACCTTACTTCGATGAGCTTGAAGAAAGGTATAGACTTGGGAGTGTAGGGGACAAGGATAACCTCAGGGTTCTACTCGAGTATGTCGAGTATCTGCATGCGCTCGACAGGCTGCTCGACGGCGATCGGGCTGTAGTATCTGTTGCCAAGACGTTCTACAAGAACGAGTTCGTGGATTTGCCCGGAATTACCGACTGTCCGGTTCTCGAATTTCTGGCCTACGAGCAGTTTGGGGAAGAAAGAGCTGCGTACATTCCCTTTATCTACAGAAAGATCGATAAGAGGATACCGGCTCTTGCTCAATACTTTGACAACGTTAAAGTGCTCCTCGACGAGCTGAAGGCAGGCTACGTCCGCTTTGTAGATTTCGGGAACATATACTTGCTTGAATCGAACTGGGAAATCGATGACGAGCTTATGGCTAAAATAATGAGCTTGGAAGTCGATGGCTATCTCTTGCCTCTTGTCTACGCCCACAAGCATGCGGAGATAAAGAGAAGGGAGATGAAAACCCTCGTTTCAGCTTTGCTTAATGCAGCTGTAGTTGACAATCCCGAGTATAGACTCTTGCTGAAGTACGGTAGGGCCCCGCTCGGGGAGTGGTAATATGCCGAAATGTAGGAAGGGAAAGTTTCGGAAAATAAAGCTGGAAGGAGGTATGAAAAAGCTGGGTACGATGTTGAGTACAGGAGGAAGTTTCGGTTTGGTGAAGTTGACCTAATTGCGAAAAGGGGTAGAGAAAAGATTGCAGCGGAAGTCAAGCACGGGAACAAGAGCAGAACAATTCCAGCATCGGAGGTAAAGAAGATCGCCAAGAAGGCAAAGTACCTCAAAGCTAAACCGGCCGTCATTCTTACGGGAAAGGCAAGACTAAGCTCCAACGCTAGGAAAGCTGCGAGAAGACTTGGAGTTAGAATCAAGAAAATCTGAGGGAGTTTCATGGAGATCAAGATTAACTGGTTTAGAATCTCAGATGATGTTCTTCCCGATAAAGGAGGCAGATAAGATGAGGAAAGTTAGGTGTTCGTCAGGTATTCCATAATGATCCCTCAATAAGATGGCAGGACCCGTCTGAATCAACAGCGACTATAAAATCGACATAATCTTTGAGTGAGGTAGCTTTCTCAATTGTTCTTTTGTTGTTAGGAATACCAATACCTACTAACAAAGCAGATGTTCCACAAATCTCATGCAATCTCTGAAGAGATTTTGTATACCCTTGGCCTTCTCTTAGATTTTTCAATTTCTCAAAGTCCCGTCTGGAGAACCTATTTTTATTTTCCATTACCACCAGCATATGCTCTTTTGCTGCCACAACATCAGGAGAAATTGATCCTTTATTTTTTGATTTGCGATCGTCTGGATGCAATAAGAACCCGGATCCACTTTGTGGGAAATCGAAAGAGATTATTTCAAAACCTACGCTTTTAAGGAACTTCACTATTGATTTTGTTATAAACTCCTCCTCCATCATCCCTCCCTCCATACTGCTCCATCTGGAAAAAGAATAGCGTCTGCAAAGAAGGAGTACACTCGCACATGTTTTACTTTGGTAAATGTGCAGCCATATCTCGCTTGCATATAGTATCTGGGGATGTCAATTCCCCGTAAAGATGTGAAGGTGCCAATTCCCAATAAACACTTGCTGGCTGAGCGGACAGATGAAAGAGCTGACACGAAATCGTTAATGGAGCTCCCTTTAGAAGATGTTATTGATATTTTTTGCTCGCTCGGGTTGTATTGAACCCGTCCCCAAACGAGCACGAGGTTTTTATCGCGATCTTCATAGGTTTTTCCCACTCTGCACCTCATGTAATCCAAGGCGGCAAGGGCTCCTGGGTAAGGGTCTCCCCTAAACCTCGCATCCACTTGGTAAGCTACGGTTACATCTCTAGATGTTAACAAGTCACCAAACATATATCCTGGGGGCACAAACTGCCGCAGATAATTTATTAAAGCGGCTGTTGGAAAGGTGATTGTTGAGGTATCAGGCGACCATCTCCTATTTGGCCCACCCTTGTTGACGTATTCCGTCTGCATCCAATTCCGTCTATTCACGATTAATCTCTCATTGATAAGCGGGAGTGGATTGCTACCCCGTAGGCTTCTTTGAATTATAAGATTGATCGTGTCAAAAAAGCTTCTCATTTCCTGATCATTCGCGTCAGGAGCGGATGGAAAGGTGAGGTCATTTCTTAATCCTTTTTGAACTGGATTTGGTGGACACGTAGTTCGATGTGTACGGTAATATGTGGGGTAGTAAAACAGAAGGGCGGGGATATTGTATATTTGCATTAGGCGCTCCATCGCATAGAAAATGTTGGGATTAATTCGGTCCCATCTTTGTGAGCTTTGCCTTGTGATGAATGTGGCCTCGGGATAAATGTACATTGCCGGAACACCATTTTCCACAGCAGCGGCTATCCTCGCGAATCTCTGAAATGAATTGTGCCCGGTTCCTGCCTCCTTTGAAATCTCTACAGCAACGACGGGATCTCCGTCTTTTTCGATGATTATGTCAGGCGCATCCAGATAGAGGATGTTCTTCAAATGCCCAGGCATTCTGTGAAAGCGATTTGGATTGCTTGCGTCACTCTCCGCAAGCCTTTCAAAGTCGTGAGGGTAATTGGATAAGAGAGTGTTGCTCACCAACCAATGTGCTAAATCTTCGGTGCTGTACCACACTCTAAACATCTAACTTCACCGTTTTGAAGAGATCTTTTTAAGCATCACACTTTTGATGCCATAGAACGAACTTCGCGTAATGGAGCTTGTCAACTTTTTATCACCTAACAGCATACCCAGCGCCTCCTAATTTCCTCAGAAATCTTTCATTGAAAATGAGTATAAATCTCTGTCGCTACAGCCATCTTAACTACAGAACCCTAGAAGGATTCTGCAGGAATCTATCTAAAATCCTTGGAATTCCAACGCCAGACCATTCAACAATCCACAGGAGGTTCCTCAAGATGGATTTTATTCCTCCTGCCATAACTTCAGAAGAGATCATTATAGCAGTCGACTCATCAGGAATAAAGGTACACAAGAGAGGAGAGTGGATGAGGGAGAAGTATAAGAAAAGAAGGGGATGGATAAAGATCCATCGCATTGATGTTGAAACTAAGCAGATAACACTACGGTTACGGATGAACAAACACACGACAACAAAGAATTCAAGGATCTCGTTGAGAAATCTTGCGAAAAAGCCAAGGTAAAGAGAGTTTTAGCTGATAAAGCCTATGACAGCTACGATAACTTCGAGTTTCTTCAGTCAAGGAACATAGAAGCGAGGAGGCAAGGAAGCAGAAGGATTTTGATAGATGGAAGGAAGAGAAAGGATACGGGTTGAGGTGGATGGTTGAAACTGCTTACTCTGCTTTCAAGAGGTACTTCGGCGAGTTTGTTTTCGCTAAGAAGTGGGATTGCATGGTTAAGGAGATTGCAGCAAAGGTGTGGATATACAATTCGTTGAGGGCTGTTCTTTGCTGAAAGGAGCTGAATCATGAGGAAAGAGAAAAGCTAATCATGGATTATTCGACAAGGCACTTAGAAGTATTGCTGAAAGAGAAAAAGGTATGAGTCGTTTATTGGCAGGCTTATTGGTGGTTGTAAGTTTTATATTGTGGGAGGGAAATTCTACGTATGATGAAACAGAACCAAACTATTAAAAAGGTGGTAAAGATTGACCCCCTAGACGATAAAGATGCGTTTAGAGAAATTGTATGGGAATATCTCAAGCCCGAAGACGGGCCGGCTCCACGAGCACACCTTCTCACGATCAATGGGTTGACTTATCCATTCAATAGAGACTTCTGCTTTGCAGCTGTACCCGATCCACACGAAATTACCAGAACAAATAGCGGTACATTGCAGATAAGCACCCCGCGAAGCAAAAGACGGTATTCTATGCTCGCTTATCTGCATGGGATAAGGCCTGGTGACTTGATATTTTTCTTTCAAGCAGACCCTCAATGGCCCAAAGATGTCATGAATAGGAGAGGTTTTAGGGGCATATGGATTGCAAAGTCCATGCCATTCCGGGACACGACAGCAATAAAACATCCTGATACTGGATACGAGATACTCGGCGCATGCCCGGCATGTGGGACACCATTCAACTTCGGGCAAGGAGGCTTGGAAAACGAGAAAAAATGTCCTCTTTGTGGGAATAAATATGGCAAGGTAATGGTGAATACAGTAACAGGCACAAAAAAGTATTCAAGAGTGGTTCTTTCCGCACGTATTTTAATTGAACCGTTAATCGTTTTTAAGAGAACTGCTGGAGATAACAGAGTATACAGCGATATGAGCATAGAACCGCTGGTATGGATAAGTAGAACTGATAATGCTATGGGTCCCGGCAAAGGATCGTCGATACGGGTACTTCTACCAGAGGAGGCTACTAAAGTGGCATACATGCTTGCTACGGAGGACCCTCAAAGCATCGATGAGAACTTATGCAAATACGACTATCCTGGCAAGACTGATAATCCCATAGCGGATCACAATAACATTGAGTCAAGGTATCCTAGGGTAAAAAGAGTTGGCAATCGGTATGTGCTCGAACACGAGTTTCACCTAAATCTATACTTTGCGCTTCACATAGATGATCCCTATCATAGCTTAAATAAGCTTCTTGGCGTTGACATAAGCTCCGTTGACTACTGGACTAACGAATTTCCATGGGGCTACACCGGAGACACCGCAGACTTTGTGCTCAGCCTCTGGAATGATGTCGAAGGCAGACACACAATATATCTCTTCGAGTTTAAAAAAGACATTGTGGATAAGAAATCACTCGCCGAGGTTCTATTGTACATTCCATGGGTTGTCCAGGTGATGACGCAGTTTAGGCACGAAACAACGGACATCGTTGTTCAGCCAGTCATCGTTGGTAAAAAATTTAATGGATTGTTTGCCCTTCCGAGAGACTATGGTTTTCAGCTAAAGTTTTTCACAAGTAGCAAATCAAAAAACGTGACTGTTAGGACACCTATCTTGTTACAATACGATGTCAATGGAGTCTTTAGGGTTAAGGATGTGTATACCAATCGGGATATTTACTATGCCGAGGACCTTGATTTTAGGGTAATAAGAAAACCAACGAGGGCTATAACCCCTCCACCTCTCTCTCTCACAACGACGGAAGTCGAAAAAGATTTTGCTGTGCAGAAATACCTATGTTCGATATGATTTTTTCCTAACAACTGGTTGTTCCCGGAGCTCCGTACTTCCATCTTTCTTTACTATCTTTCTGAGCATGCGCCATTCACTTTTCTGGAGCGGAAACTTTGGACAAATATCATCGAGGGGGCAAGCAGCGCATCGAGGGTTCTCCAAGCATGTTATTGCCCCGATATCTATTAACGCATAGGCGATTTTCCTGTTATTGCCATACCGATAAAGTTTAAGGATAACATGCCTTGCCACGGTTTCCCTAACTATCCCTCCCAACCTGTTAAGAACTCGGAGCACGTTCTTGTCGACAACGGGAGTTGGGACATCACATCCAAAGTTAAGAACTGCAGAGGCTATGTAAACACCCACACCCCTCAACTTTAGAAGGGCCTCCATTTCACAGGGAATGGTTCCTCCATACTTTTCTAAAATCTCTTCTGCGATCATTTTTAATCGTTCACCTCGATATAGCAATCCTAAATTTGAGAAAAATTTTCGGAGATCCGTCGTATTACTATATGCTAAAGATTCTATTGTCGGATACTTTGAAAAAAACTCATAGTATGTCCTTTCAACGACTTCGGCTTTTGTTCTTTGCAACAAAAATTCTGTTACTAAGATTACGTACGGATCATTAACTGTTCTCCAAGGAAACTTCCTACCATTACCATTGAACCATTCTAGGAGCTTCTCCACTATTTCTTTGAACTTGTCTTCGGATGGCATGCACATGTTTGAAAAGATGGCTCTACCTCTATTCGATGCACTTTCGCATCTGTTGTGCTAAAGCCCTTGCTAGTAGTGGTGGTACGCTATCCCCCACAAGTATCCTTTGTTTAATCATTGGACCATAAAATACGTAGGTATCTGGAAATGATTGAAGCCTTGCCATTTCTCTCACGGTCAAACCTCTTGGTTGTCCTGGATGAGCGAAGAACCATTGAGGTCTGACCCCCCCGGCTGGTATGGTAGGCGACGGTTCATCCCATTTAAGCCTGATTCTCTGCTTAAACGTGCTGTATATGGATCCCCCCGGCTTAGTTCTTTCTATGAGTTTTACCGTCCACTCTGGATGTCTGGGGGCCTCGTGGTTATGCGGTTTCTTACTACCTTCACGCATTAATTTCTGATACTCCGTCTTTGGCGGAGACGTATAGCGCTCTTTCTTTTCGCCTGGTTCAAGAGGGGGCAAGTCTGAGATTGCATCCCAAACTGTGAGTTGTGGCTTTAGTTTTTCCCCATTCTGCTCTATATATGATTCTAGTGTTACCCTATTTATACCATGGGTGGGCGATGGTGGGACGAATTTCTCGCTACCAGTCGTGCCAACGAAAAACACCCTTGCTCTTCTTTGTGGCACTCCATAGTTCAAAGCATTTAATTCGAAGAAAACAACTTTGTATCCGAGTTTCTCTAAAGAGTTTTCTATCGCCCTTCTAAATCCTCCATTGGCTCGCCTAAACAATCCCGGTACGTTTTCTATAAGCACAGCCCTGGGTCGTAACGATTTGACAATTCGCATAAATTCGAGGAACAAGTAATTTCTCGGATCTGATGGGTCATATCTCCTATTGAGAAGAGAATAGCCTTCGCAAGGTATGCCAGCTACGATAATGTCTACACCTCCCTTTTCTATGCCTGCCACATCTAGAATTTCTTTAGTGGAGACTTTTCTTATGTCCTTGTTTAGCCACGCGACGCCCGGATTGTTCTTTATGTAGGTGTGCATGGCATCCCAGTCCACATCGAGACCGAACACTACATTGTATCTCGCCATCCTAAAACCTAAGCTAAGTCCCCCAGCACCACAAAAAAGATCCGCAACCGTAAACGTCTCTCTCATTTTCTCAGCCTCGATCTAACCGTGCTTTTAAATCTATGCTTATCTATCGATCTTACACACGACAGGAGTGTTTCCACGAGTGACGACACAGGCATCGATTCTGCCCTCTTCAGTTGAGTTTCCTCGATTGCACGCAGCTCTCTGCATACGGATAGCAGATACTTCAGAACTCTATGTCTATCATAGTCTCTCTTGTATATTTCATTTAGTGACAGGACAATTTTATCCGCACATATATTGGAATCTTCATATCGCTCAATTATTTCGAGAATTTTCAAGATAGCTTCGGAGAACTTCGAGGTTGCTGGAGTGTTGGTATGGTTTGTTGTTTTTCCGGATGTCAACCACTCTTTAATTGTAAGTAGCCTCCCTTCTGGTGTGTCTGTATCAACGTCCAGATCTTTAAGGCCTGCGAATTTGTAAAGTTCTTCATATAACTTTTCTTGCACTCCTACTAGCTTTAGAAGTATTTTCTTTACCTCGTGGGGGTTCTTCGAATTATTTATTATCTTCTTTATTTCACTTACCTTGTAGCTCTCTATTCCACGTCTTAAATCAAAACCATACTTTGAAAGCTCCCTTTCTATGGCATGTATCTGTAAGCGTATATCCTCAAGGGCTTCCGACATTTGATTTAGAGTGTTTTCTGTAATAATTCTTTTCATGATTTAACCTCTTTTTGATTCTCTTGTAATTCTTTTATTTCAAATCCAAGTCTACTTAGTACTCTATATGCATCCATTGCCGTGAAACTAACTCTTGGTAGTCTAGTTACCGAAGCAACTACTTGTTTAATTGGGTACTTCTTTTCATTATACTCAACGTAGTACTTAGCGTTCCCCTTAAATGGTTCCGGTTCGACAGTCTTCAAAACTTTCTCGACATCTTCTCTCGTTATGTTATACTCTCTCCCTCTTAATTTAAACACTACCATCTACACCACCTACTACATAAGAACCTTATAAAAGGTATATAAAAATCTTTATACCATAACTACTAAGCCACTCTTTATCGTGAACGCTACTATGTAGCCGTTCTCGTCAGACAATGGCAAAAAGTCGAAATCCATTTTCCTAATTGTATCTTTGTACTTCCCAACTTTTTCGCTTAGCTTCCCGAAGATTAATCTATCGTATGGAGTCATAATGAACTTTACTGTTAGAGCTTTCTGGATTTGAGAGTGTAGCTCGTTAAAATGTTCCATGTCTCCTTATTTTATTGCAAATTTTTCAAGATTTTGTTTTAGAGTATTAAGAGACCCTCTCAGAATGATCTAGCGGCAATTATTATCTAAGTAATTTTCTAGTTATTCTCGTTTTCTCGAACAAATGCAACGTGAATTTCTTGTGAATTGCTCGAGATTCTTTAAATCAAATTAAGTTCATATTACGTTCATAAATTATAAAATCAGTCAATAATTTTAAAGAAAAAAGAAAACGATAGTCGTATTTACGCAAGATCAATACCAATCGAGCCTCTGGGTAAAAATATTGGCCTATTCGCTTTGAGCTCTAAGCTCTCTGTACTTGTAGAAGTACGCAACGCTGACGACGAACCAAAACAACCCAAGAAAGGTGTTGAAGTATTTACCTAAACCTACTGAAGTGAGCGCTCGGAAAAGCCAGAATGTAGCTCCGACGGCCCATATGACGGCGCACACCAGCAGGATTTTGGCTTTCCTATCACCATTCGTAGCTGTCCACCACTATTCCTTCGGGATTCAGCAGGTAAGCCGTGTCTCCGCCGTTGTCCCAGACTGGCCTGTTGGAACCCCAGTACAAGTCCGTTTCGTTATCGACTCCACTTCCCGTGTGTAAAGTTACAGCCTGCCCTGGCTCGAGTGTAAAGTCAGGAAACACGTAGGTGTTTCCCGCTTCGTCTTTTAGCTTCCAGTCCTTTAGGTTTATCGTAGTCGTACCAACATTCTTTACCACGACGTACTCGTCGTTGAGGTTGTACCTGTCGTCTCCCGCAGCGTCGTAGTGCACGAGCTCGATCGTGACAGTTCCTTCGAACTGTTCGGAGTAGCTGTAAGCCCAGAGCCCCCTACCTTCTCGCTTGGCCTCGTTCTCGAGCTGCACGTAGTATCCTTCCTTCTCGAACTCGCCTTCGGTGTAAACCCTCGCGTATCCCTGCTTGACGAGCAGAGCTGTGAAGTCGGTGCCATCCTGCAAGTAAACGTAGGCGAGCAGTCGTCCGTAGTAACCGCGGAAGCCAGCTTTTTCGTCGAGCTCGATGTAGACGTACTTGCCTTCGAGCATCGACTTTGTGAACTTCGTTGCCTTAATTCCCCATTCGGCAAGGTACGTCAGGTTTGTGATTGAGTCATACTCGTACGGCTTATTGTCCTCTGGATCTTTCTCCGGCGTATCTACTCCAAGCATTCTAACGCGCTCGACGCTGCCGTCGGGCATCAAGACATCCATCGTGTCGCCGTCTATAACCTTGAGAACCTTGACCTTGTACTTGACGCCGAACTGGAGTTCAAAGGGTTGATAACTCGTAGCTGTTTCGACTGGGGTTGCAGTCGGTTCAGGTGTGGCTGTGACACTTGGCGTGGGGGCTTCGTTAACGGGTTGATGTGTGCATCCCAACAAAAGAAAAGCTGAAAACAAGAAAAGCAGGAGAATGGTATTTCTTACGGTCATAATACCACCAGCAAAAACAAAGCATCAAAAATCGACGTAGTTAAGCAGTCTTTTCTTTACTTCCTCCGATTTCTCATCAGATGTTCTAAAGCTTGTGATCAGCAATTCGAAGTTCTTTTCGAGGTTGCTTATTGCCTCTTCAAGCGTTC
>Ga0180302_10001554_pt1 | contig 10911 bp, 12 predicted proteins | sample GuaBasSediGuay17_FD_121794 | JGI IMG/M metagenome (GOLD analysis project Ga0180302, IMG submission 121794) | Subseafloor sediment microbial communities from Guaymas Basin, Gulf of California, Mexico - Guay17, Core 4571-4, 12-15 cm | ecosystem: Environmental > Aquatic > Marine > Hydrothermal... | reverse complement strand
GTTCAGCCACCTCCTTACGACGTGCCGCACCGAGTGCACCACGTAGGGGCACTCGACGAAGGGCGTGTGCAGCCTCCTTATCAGCGAGTAGGCCAGTGTCTCCTTCTCTGGAGTGAAGAAAAGGGGTTTTATCCTGGTCACAAGCTTGGGGTGCTTGCCCAGGGACACGGGGTGCTCTCTCACGATGTTGGGTACGCCGCTTCTAAGCACGTTCATCAGGAAGACCTGGGCCTCGTCGTCTAGGTTGTGGCCCGTTGCCACCTTAGTGGCCCCAAGCTCCCTAGCCGCTATGTTCAGGAGATACCTCCTAAAAACGCCGCACACGCTGCACGGCTTGTACTCAAAACCCTTGCTCTCTAGAACCTTTACCATCTCGTCGAGGGTTGCCCCATAGGCTTCCTCGAAGGACACCACGTAGAGCTTCACACCTAGCTTCGCCACCACCTCTTTCAAGGCCCTGAGCTTATGCTCCCTGTAACCTCTTATCCCCTCGTCCACCGCGAGCGCAAACACATCGTAGCCCAGCTCACTCGAGAACTTCCTCATGAGGTACAGGGTTGTAAGGCTGTCCTTGCCCCCCGACGTGGCAACAGCTACCACATCGCCGGGCTCCACCATCCTGTACCTCTTGAGCATAAGCAGGAATCGCCGCTCAAAGAACTCCACAAAGTGGTCGGCGCAGAGAGGCGCGTCCAGGTACGACACGTGGACAGCAGCTCTCTTCTCGCAGAGCACGCACTTAGCCACCGGAGACCACCGAGTACAGCTCTACCTCATCCCCCTCCTCCAGCACCTCGTCCTCGGTCACGACCTCACCGTTCTTGGTAGCCACGACCTCGACGGGGTTGAGGGAGAGAGCCCTCAGCAGCTTCTCTATCGTCGAGCCTCTGGGCAAACTTAGGATCCTCTCCTCCCGCCCGAATATCCTCGCTCTGACCTTAATAGTCCCTCTCACATTCCCCACCTCTCCACCCACCCCTCCTCCTCGAAGGTCTCGGGGTTCAAGCGGATGTACCCGACCTGCATGAAGGAGGCCTTGGCGACGTCAACGTTCGTGTACACTATTAGCGCTCCTGTCTCAGGATCGAAGCACCTGATAATACCGAGGCCGAGGAACATCTTCTCCTCGTCACCGAAGCTCACTAGGATATGGTTTAGTGCGTTCACTTCGAACACTCTAGCGTTCCTGACCTCGTACATCTCCTTTAAACGCTCGGCGCTATCGCGCTTTGGGGGCCCCGACGTGACAGCAACAACGCAGTCGAAGCTCATCTCGGCCCAGACCACGTCGGCGCCGACCACCGACTGTATTTTCTCGATCTCCTCGGGACCGATGCGGCTACCCGTCCATATGAAGGAGTAGGAGACCGCGAGGGACTGGGGGTCCACGACTTTGTCTGACGCTCCCTCGAAGTACCTCGCGTAGAGGCTCGACCTTATCACGCGCCTCTCCTCCCTGGTCCTCGGCCTAAGCGCTATAGCGGAGTCTATCCTAAGCAGCCTGTAGAGCCTCTCCATGAACTTCGCTAAGTGCTCGAGCTCGCCGGACGACTGTATGGCTACGACCAAGTCGGGCTGCAGGGCTAGGGCTTTCGCCAGCTTCAGGTCGCGCCCCTCCGGGTCCGTTACCCAGCCTGTGGTGTTCACCATCACTGTGTCGACGCCTAGCTTGCTTAGCGCCAGGTTGGCCAGGTAGGACACGGCAGCCACGCTCCTGTGCAGGAGGCCGGAGGGCGAGGTAAGGCCTAGGAAAACGGCGTCGTACAGCGGGATCTCGCTCAGCATCACCACTGGCCTCTTGATTATGCCGAGACCTATAGTGGTGGGAGGGCCTATGTCGCTCTGTCCCGTGTCGGCGTCCACTATGGCCACCCTTCGGCCTTCGGCCAGGAGCCTGTTGACGGCATACGTTATGAAGCCGCTCTTCCCGACGTCGACGCCCCCTATGACCATGACCTTGCTGGCCCCTGACAGTATCTCGTTCACTGCCTCGTCCCACGAGGAGGGTATGCTGCGCCCCGCTACGCAGCTTACCTTGCCGCCTTTCACCGCAAGCTCGCCGCCGTCCTTGGCGTAGAAGGGGGCGGCCTTGAAGACGTCCACGGCTGTTGTGAATCCGGCTTCCGCTTCAATTCCGAACACGTCAAAGGACCCGTCAAGCACCTCGACCTCGCTCGGCCCCTCCACGAGCACCGTGTGCCCTCCCTCAACGCAGACCCTAAACACTCCTAACACCCTACGGCCTGAACTCCTCGTAGCCCCTTAAGTGTTTCAGGACCGAGGTGCCCTGGCGGACAGGAACTCCTTAAGTGGTTTTGGGAAGACGCGAAAGCGCCTCACAGCGATGAGACGACGGGAGCCCCCTCCTTCCCGTAGGCTCTAACTTCCTCAGCGGACAACTCATTCTGTGACATGAACCAGCAAGGACGTACGGCCACGCTTAATCCCCGTAGTGGGCCAAAGGTAAATAATCGGAGCGCGGATTAAGCCAAGTAGCTATGAAACCCGGTAAGCTCTTCCACGCTGACATCTACACGGTAAGGGTGGGCAAGAAGGGGCTCACGGAGGCCGTGTTGGAGGAAATAGACAGGGCTCTCGACGCCCATGGCACTGTCAAGGTGAGGCTGCTGAGGAGCTACAGGGAGTCCGGCGACGTGGACAGGCGTGAGGTGGCGAGACAGGTGGCGGAGAGGTTAAACGCGAGGCTGGTGGGGGTGCGAGGGTTCACGTTCATACTCGTCAGGGAGAGGAGGTAGCATGGTAGTCTACGTGCACCCGACGGCGATCGTCGAGGAGGGCGCCAAGATAGGCGACGGGACGCGCGTGTGGCACTTCGCCCATATCAGGAAAGGCGCCGTGATAGGGAGGAACTGCAACATAGGCAAGGGGGTCTACGTGGACGTTGGCGCCAGGATAGGCGATAACGTGAAGATACAGAACTTCGTCTCCGTGTACAGAGGAGTGGAGGTTGGCGACGGGGCCTTCCTGGGTCCCTCAGCCACGCTCACGAACGACCTCTACCCGCGCTCAGAGGTCGAGAGCTGGGAGGTCGTCAGGACTAGGATAGGGAGAGGCGCAAGCGTAGGTGCCAACGCGACTATAGTGTGCGGCGTCGAGATCGGGGACTACGCAATGATCGGGGCCGGTGCTGTCGTCACTAAGGACATCCCGCCGCACGGCTTGGCCTACGGCGCGCCGGCACGCCTCAGGGGGTTCGTGTGTTACTGTGGTAGGCCCCTCGGGACCCCCAGGAGGCTGGAGAAGAGGCACGTAGTCTATGTGTGTAAGCACTGCGGCAAGGAGGTAAGGGTGCCCGTAGACGACTACGTTAGGATGCTCGTTGAGAGATTCAAGAGATGAGCGTTAGGAGTGCATGGAAAGAGCTGCTTTGAGGCTGGCCAGCGGGCCAAAGTCGTAGACCCCTGCCTCCATGTCCACAATGTAGACCCTAAAAGCGTCGAGATCCGAGCTTCTGAGTATTGGCGATAAGAGGGAGGAGGGCTCTGCCACGTTGACCTCTGTGCCTGGCATCAAGGGGGATATCGCGGGGACTACTACAAGCCTCTTGCCCTCGTACTCCCCCTCGAGGAAGCACTTGAACTTCATCTTCACGCCTAGCTCGTCCCTGAAAAGCACCGCGGGGTGCTCGTGGCCCATCAGGACGTACCTCACGTCCTCAAGGTACGCTTCCGGGGGGAGGGGTTTGTGCCCATGCACCATCACGTAGCCTTCCTCGACCAAAGCGGGATCGTGCAGCGGCACCTCGAGCTTCCTCAGTATGGGGATAAGGAAGTTGTCGTGGTTCCCCCTGACGACCTCGGCTCTGACGCCCCTTTCCTTGAGCCAAGAGAAGAGATCCAGCACCTCCCTCCACTCCTGCCTGAGAGCGCTGCCGAACTCGTGCTTCACGTCACCGAGTATCACGAGGCGCGACGCCTTGGTCTCGTCGAGCATCAATCCCAGCAGCCTCTTTATCACCGAGAGCTGGACCGGCGGGACGTAGACGCCGCGCTCCGACAGCGCTTCCTCGTACCCTAAATGGAGATCTGCCACGACAAGCGTGTCCAAGTTCTTGAGGTGAAGGCCTAAGCCGACCACCCACACCTCGCCATCGATAGCGAGCACTGGCACTTTATCGACCTTCATCTCTCCTGGACCCACTATAATTTCATTGAAAACAAATAAATATGATGAAGCTTCCATTAGACGAGGTTAGACATGCAAGCAAGTCTGCATGTCGAGGGTCTCGACCTTCTGAGAAAGTCCATCATTATAGGAGTTATAGCGGCTATCGTCTCCGTGATCGGGACCTTGGTCTCGGGCTTCGGCGCCATGATGGCACCCATGGCCGCCCCCACCGCAGCCCTCGCGACCTCGATGGCGTTCACGATAATTGCCACTCTCATAAACCTCGTGTCTTGGTACTTCCACTTCAGAGGGTGGGGGAGACTCTGTAGGACGGGCGTTGAGGGCTTCTTCTGCACAACGTACACCGCCGTGAAGTGGGGAATGCTAGCGGCGTACATCCTGATACTGCTGGGCAGCTTGATGCTCTTCGCCGCCGCTCCCCCCACGATGCCTGCAGGCCCTCCACGCAGGCCTCCGAGGCCACCAAGGCCGGGCGCGTTAGCAGGACTGATGGCCGGGGGTGCTCTCTCCGGGCTCGGCGGGCTTATAGCACTCGTCGTGACTATAATCGTGCTTATAGCGTACTTCAAGCTGGCCAGCATCTACCAGGCCCCCAACGTCAAGTGGGGGGCTATACTCCTCGTCGTCGGCGCTCTGCTGGTCGTAATAGGCATCGGGGCAGTACTGATGCTGATAGGCCTAGCGCTCCTCTACATAGGCTTGGGCAACGCTATCGATAACGTGCAGAGAGGGGTAGCTCCTAAGGCCCCCAGCGCGAGCGCCTAACGCGCGAATAATTTTTTCCTTTCAATCTCAGATTTTATACGGTCTCAACTTTTTAATCGAACTTAAAACGAGCCTGATGAAGGAGTCCACCCTCAATGGGCTTATTCCCTTTTCGGAGAGATCGCTCTTTATGTACTCCTCGACGAGCCTGTAGCTCTTGAACTTCTCGTTCAGCCTCCTCCACGGGAGACCCCTGAGGGCCTCGGCCAGCTCCTCGTCGTAGGGTAACAGGCCCTTAAGCATGAGGAAGGCTATGCTCGGGTAGCCCAGGTAGCCTCGGTACACGGAGCCGTTGTCGTCCGCCGTTATCCCTCTCCCCCCATCCCACTTGACTGTGTAGACTCTGTCGCCCTCGGAGCTCACGACTCTAGCCTCCCTCTCCCCGACCATCTCTATGCGACCGTCGGCTATCGCGCCTAGGGCCTCCAAGACCTTTATCCTGGGAGGCATCTTCCAGTAAGCTGGCATCTTCACCGCCATGACTAAGTAGGTAACGTGGCGTATTAAGGTTGGCACGCGTCTGGCCTGCTGGAATCCTTAAAGGCCCTCCCGCCAATTAGCCTGTAGTGGCTTAAGGGAGCGGTGGCGGCATGACGCTGGCAGCCCTGAGACGCGCACACCCTCAGCCAAGCAGGGCTTAGGAGCGGAGAGCCCCGAGGTCGGGGTGAGGAGGTAGTGCGAGTATGCTCCCTGTTCTCCGGGGGCAAGGACAGCACCTACGCGCTCCACTGGGCGTTCCTGAAGGGGTTCGAGGTTAAGTGCCTAGTGACTCTGGAGCCCGCTAGAGGAGACTCTTGGATGTTTCACAGGCCAGCCGTGAGCTTAACGAGGCTTCAGGCTCAAGCGCTGGGGCTTCCGCAGGTATACAGAAAGACTACGGGCGAGCGGGACGTCGAGCTCGAGGACCTAAGGGAGACCTTGAGCGAGGCCGTGCGGCGCTACCAGGTTGAGGGCGTTGTTACGGGCGTGCTTCTATCCGACTACCAGCGTATGAACATCAACATTGTCTGCGAGGAGCTGGGGCTCCGAGTCTACTCCCCCCTGTGGAGGAAGGACCAGAGCCGCTACCTCAGGGAGCTCGTCGACATGGGCTTCGAGTTCATAATCACGGCCATAGACGTTTACGGGCTAGGGCCTAGGTTCCTAGGCCGCGTGCTGACCAGACGTGACGTCGAGGAGATCGTGGCACTGGCGTCCAGATACGGTTTTAACCCGGCGTTTGAGGGAGGGGAAGCTGAGACCCTAGTGGTCTGCGCGCCTCTGTTCAAGAAGAGGCTGGAGGTGCGCGGCAGAGTGGTGAGGGTAGGTCCCTGTTCCTGGAGGTACATTATTGAGTCGGCTAGGCTTGTTAGTGTCGATGCCTGAAGAGCTACTGCTGAAGAACTGCAGATACGTAGTGACTATGGTCAAAGGTGTTCTAAGTAATAAAGACGTCCTAGTAAGCGACGGCAGAATAGAGGCTATAGGCGAGCGCCTGAGCAAGTCCGGAACTGTCGTGGACTGCTCCAACAAGATCGTCGTGCCCGGCCTCGTGAACTCTCACACTCACGCTGCTACGGTTCTTCTCCGTGGCTACTACGACGCTGAACATCACAAGTGGTTAGAGAAAATATGGAGCGTCGAGGCTGAGCTTGAACCGAAGGTAGTCTACCTGGCGTCGAAACTCGCGATGTACGAGATGCTGTCCTCCGGGACCACGGCCTTCGTAGACATGTACTTCTACCCCGAGGAAACGGCAAGGGCCGCAGTGGAGGTGGGCATAAGGGCCGTACTAGGCCCGGTCTTCCTGGACAGGCTGGTAAGCCCTGACGAAGTTATCAGGAGCTTGGATAGGCTAGTTAGAGAGTACGGGAGATCTCCCCTTGTGACTCCGATAGTCAACGTGCACTCGATCTACGCGTGCTCGCAGGAGACCCTGCTAACGGCCAAGGAATACTCAGAAAGGGAAGGGTTGGGCATACACATGCATGTCTCGGAGACCCGACGCGAGGTTTTTGAGTGTAAACGTAGACATGGCGTCTTCCCCGTCGAGTATCTCAATAAGCTAGGCCTCCTCACAGACAGGACCCACCTAGTAAACCTAGGGTGGATCACCAGCTGGGAGATACGCCTGGTAAAGGAGGGAGGCGCAAGCGTGGCACACTGCCCCGCGTCCAACATGAAGCTCGCCACCGCTGGCTTCTTCCCCTTCAAGGAGATGGTCAGAGGTGGCGTAACAGTCGGCATAGGGACCGACGGCCCTGCCACGAACAACTCACTAGACATGTTCAGAGAGATGAGGACAACCGTCCTGCTGCAGCGAAACAACTACTGGGACGCCGAGGTTAGGGCCATTGACGCACTGCGCGCCGCAACTGTGAACGGGGGCAGGATAATCGGGAAGAAGGTGGGGAAGGTGGTTGAGGGCTACACGGCCGATCTCGTTGTCCTCGACGCGCTGTCCCTCCGCCTGCAGCCGCTGAGAAGGGACAACGTAATCCCGGCGCTCGTCTACTCGGCCACGGGCGCAGACGTAGCGATGACTATAGTGGATGGAAGAATAGTGTACAGAAGGGATCGAGTCGCAAAGCTCAGGTCTGAGGTGGAGGCGATAAGTGCTGAACTCAACGCGTTCATGGAGAGGGTTACAGGCTAATACTGCTAGGAGGGAGTCTGTGCTCACAGTCTGCTAAGGTGCGCTCCCTTACACACATACGTAGACTCTTAAGTTTCTAATTCTGTCCAGGCTTGTTCTGCGCTCATCGCTGGAGAAAGCGCACCCAGACAAGGAGGGCAGAGTCTTCGGCTACCCGACTCTGATGGACATCGACGTGATGGTTAAAGACAGGGTTCACTACCTTGTCGAGGTGAAGTCGAGCGTGGACCGCTACGATGTGTGGGCCTCCAACAAGAAATACGAGCTATACGGACAGCTGAACAACGTGGAGGTTAAGAAGATTATAGTGACCTTCTATGTCGATGAAAGAGCCCTTGAAGTGGAAATAATATACAGGTGAACTCCCCGAGTGCTCTCAAGGATTCTGAGCACACTGAGGGGAGAGGAAGATACTTCAACTCGTAGTGCTAGTTGTGACGTAAAGAAAGAGCCAATACTTTTAAGGCCCGCACGCAACGATCCACGATGTTGCGCTCGGTTGTAAAGATCCGTGGCTCAAAGCTCACCGTTAAAGGAAGGAGAATCTTCCTCTTGGGAGTTAATTACTGGTGCAGGAAGCACAATATTCTCATGTGGCGCCGTTGGGATCCCGGGGCCATAGCGGAGGACTTAGATAGGCTTAAACAGGTGGGTGTCAAGGCGCTTCGAGTGTTCCTTCTCGCTGAGGACTTCTCGACGCCCGAGGGGCGCGTCCGCGAGGAGGCCGTCAGCAGGCTGGAGATGTTCCTAGACGAGGCCGCTAAGAGAGACCTAATAGTTTTCCCGAGTCTCATAGTCGGGCACATGTCAGGCAAGAACTGGCCCATCCCCTGGGACCCCAAAAACGAGATCTACAGTATCGAGTCCATCGCTAAGGCTAGGAGCTTCGTGGAGCAGGTGGTTAGGCGGCTCAGGGGGCATCCGGCCATCGGCGGGTGGATACTATCGAACGAGGTCACCAACGTAAGGGAGCCCCGGGGCCTGGAGGAGTTCAGGATATGGGTTCGCGAGCTAGTCTCGGCTATTAAGGAGAACGACCCGGGGAGTGCGGTAGGAGTGGGTAGCTCAACCGCGCCCTTTGGCAGGCTTTCCCGCAGGCCCGAAAACGTGGTGGACCTAGTAGACTACTTCTCGCCGCACATATACTACTACGACGACGACCCCGTCAGGCACACGTACGCCTACCCATTCGCGCTTGAGTACTGCCTAAGCCTCGGCAAGGCGACAGTGCTGGAGGAGTACGGCTTCCCAACGAATCTGTACAGCGAGGAGTCGCACGGGAAGTTCGTGTCCCTAGTGGCTTACGCCGCGCTGGCTATCGGCGCTTCGGGCGCATGGGTGTGGTGCGCCTTCGACTTCGAGAGGGAGACAGACGAGCCTTACCTCTGGGAGCCTCACGAGCTAAGCTTTGGTATATTCAGGAGGGACGGCACGCCTAAGCCTGCGGTGAGAGAGCTGAAGGACTTCTCCGAGTTCCTTGGGTGGTTCGAAGGGCAAGGCTTCGAGCGCGCGTCCCCTAACTGCGCCGTACTAGTGCCCAGCTACTTCTACCGCGAGTACCCGTTCTACAGCGAGAACAGGCAGGACATGGCCGCTGGCATGCTTACTGCCTACATACTGGTCAAAGCGGCGGGGCTGCGTCCAACCTTCATAAGGGAGGAAGATAGCATCGACTTTAGACTGGTAATTGTCCCACCCTACGCGAGGCTACTTACTTCCACGTGGGGAAGGCTGTTGGAGAGCGTGGAGAAGGGAGGCACGGTCTACTACTCGCACGTTAGGTACGCGGCGCACCTCCACGTCTCCGCATGCCACATCTGGGAGGAGCTGTTCGGAGTAAAGCCCTCCCTGAGACCTGGGGCCAAGGGGGTATTTCCCGAGCCCCCGCTAAGGTTGAGGTTCGTCAGGGACCTGCCACCTGTTAGAAGCGGCGAGGAATACGAGTATCCGCTATCGAGACCTGACGCTGGCTCCACGGGGTTCGTGCCCGTCGACGCCGTAGTGTGCGCCACGCTCAACGGGGTGGACGCCGTGTTCACCGCGAAGCGGGGAGGGGGGCACGCGGTTCTCTCGGCGTTCCCACTGGAGCTGTACCTGGCCTACGAGAAAGTGGTTGACTGGTCCCGAGGATACCACAAGCTCTACCAAGCCCTCGCCGAGCTAGCCGGCCTGGAGCTGCCGATCAGGGTCAGCGACCCGAGGGTTCAGTGCGAGGAGTGGGTTAAGGGCTCCGAGAGGATTGTGTTCCTACTCAACCACTCGTGGGACGAGGTCCGCGTCGAACTGGCCACGGGGTACGAACTCGTGGAGGTTGTGAGAGGCAAGCTCGTCGGAAAGAAGCCCCCCACCGTAAGCCTCGGCGGGAAGAGCGTGGGGGTGCTGCGCATGGAAGCCTAGCATGGCAGTCCCATCACTGGGGGAAAAGCATTCTCTCATTTTCCCGCTCTCGGTCTTGCAGCTACCTAACTAGCCCCAGGGCTCTGAGGATCCTGCGAAAGAGGCTTTCCTTCGGCGGCTTGGGCTCCCTGCCAGCGAGCACACCCTCCCACACGTAGACGGCGTACACGCAGCTCCCCTCTTCGGTACACGCCCTGTGGATGTACGCGTCAAGAGAGGCGCTGTAAAAGAGGTCGTGGACTATGTCGGACGATAAGCGCCTCCTGGCCCTAGGCACGAGCCTGTAGCTATGTGTGTCCCAGTCCAAGACCTCGTACCACCTTTTCCTCCTCGTGAAGCCGTGTCTTGGGAGTGAGGAGACCTCTCCCCTGTCGAGGTCGGAGACAACTTCCTCAACCCAGCTAGGTGCCGCCGGGTCGCTTCTACTACTCACCTCGCTGCACACACCCACCAGAATGTAGCCTCTGTCCCCCACCAGGACTGTAGCTCCAAGCGCCCCATTGCCCGTAGTCTGAGAGAATTCCTTCCACACTTCGGACAAAACGGCGCACCCAGTATATAGCCATCATCTATGGGATAAGCTTCTCGCTGAACACTTCCTCAGGACCCCGCAATGAGGCGGTTGTAGAGCTCACTCGGCTGAACGAAGCCTCCGAAGCACAGGTACCACGCCACTAATGTCACTAGCACGGCCTTGAAGAAGGCGGAGGTGAACAGCGACATGGGCCTGCCTTCAGGCACAAACCTCCGCATGAGAACTATAGACGCCAAAGTCAACGGGACGCCGTAAATCGCCCCCTGGGCCTCTACCAATGCCCCTCCCAGCAGAGCCCCGCCCCCCGCGCCCGCGAGCACGCTGATCTTGCGCTCACGGGCCTCGAGGACCTGCTCGCGCTCGAGAGACGCGTAGCACAGGAGTAGGGAGTAGAGCGACGTGAAGTACAGGAAGTGCCCAACATGCTCGT
>Ga0180302_10001553_pt1 | contig 10911 bp, 8 predicted proteins | sample GuaBasSediGuay17_FD_121794 | JGI IMG/M metagenome (GOLD analysis project Ga0180302, IMG submission 121794) | Subseafloor sediment microbial communities from Guaymas Basin, Gulf of California, Mexico - Guay17, Core 4571-4, 12-15 cm | ecosystem: Environmental > Aquatic > Marine > Hydrothermal... | reverse complement strand
TTGTCGACGAGAGAGCATCCTCAATGCAGAGTCTAATGTTAAGGTTCTGAGAGGCTTTAGGAAAGCCCACCAATTAACGAAGCCTTTGAGACAAAAATTGAAGGTGGAGGTTAGCTTAGACCTATTAATAAGCATAGCGTTAAGGGAGGCTGGTATTGACGCAGCTCCCCGCGTTGTGAGAGAGCTGAGGGAGAGACTAATAGACGGTTATGCTGAAACGCGTAAGGTATATCCTGACTCCTTGAAGTTCTTGGTAGGCCTTAAGTCCCTCGGCTACCGTAGAGTTGTGCTATCAAACTCGCCGAGCCACTCAATGGTCATAAGAGTTTTAGAGAAGACCGGGCTCAGGAGAGAGGTAGATGTTGTCGTGACGTCAGCACAGCTGGGTTTACGTAAACCCCACCCACTGACGTATCTCAATGCTCTTCGCAGAGCCGATATAGATCGAGCAATCTGCGTGGGAGATAATATTGAGGCTGATGTCGCTGGAGCTCTAAGCGTGGGTATAAGTGCTATCCACGTGTTTAGAGGCGGAGTTAAGCTGAAGCTTGGCGTAAATAGTCTAGAGGAGGTCCTGAGACTATTGACGTTTCTCGATGACTCAAAGCTTTAATGGAGGTTTTCGTCGGGGTATAAGGGGGGACTGGGTATGTCGTTGATAGTGCCAGCTGGAAGGTTTGAGCGTGTAGGCGCTCACAGCCACATTAAGGGGCTTGGCGTTAAGAATGGCAGAGCCCTGCCCATAGCTGATGGGATGGTTGGACAGGTTGAGGCCAGAGAGGCCGCTGCCATAGTGGTTGAGATGGTTAAGAGGGGTAAAATGGCTGGTAGGGGTGTACTACTGGTAGGACCTCCCGGCTCCGGCAAGACAGCACTAGCTTCAGCCATAGCGAAGGAGCTCGGCGAGGACGTGCCCTTCTTAGCCATATCAGCCTCAGAGGTCTTTTCAAGCGAATTGAAGAAGTCTGAGTTCATAATGCAGGCGCTGCGGAAGGCTATAGGTGTGAGGATTAGGGAGATCAAGAAGGTTTATGAGGGAATGGTGACCGACATCGACATAAAGATGGGCAGACATCCCTACAACCCTTACCAACAGATACCAGTTGGTGCTAAAATAAAGCTGAAGACAAGGGCTGAGGAGAGAGCCTTTAACGTCGACGAGAGCGTCGCCATGGAGCTCATGGCGAGAGGGGTGCAGGTAGGCGATGTCATATGGATAGATGCCGAAACGGGTAGAGTGACGAGAGTTGGGAGATGTGAAGAAGCTCCAGCGGAGTACAAGTATGACATCGAGAGCTATGGTAGAGTGCCTTTGCCTGGAGGACTCATATCTAAAGAGAAGGAGTTTGTCCATACAGTTACACTACATCAGCTCGACGTGGCTTACACTCGTAGCGCTAGTGTAGGGTTGTTTAGCATGCTGTTTGGAGGTAGAGAAGACAAGGAGATACCGCCAGAGGATAGGCAGAAAGTGGACAAGATGGTTAAAGAGTGGGTTGATGAGGGTAGAGCTGAGATAATACCTGGAGTGCTCTTCATAGACGACGTGCATATGCTAGACCTAGAGGCCTTTGCTTATCTGGGTAGAGCCATAGAAAGCGAGCTAGCCCCCATAATAATATTAGCGACTAACAGAGGAGTTTCAAGGATAAGGGGGACTGATGTAGAAGCCCCACACGGCATACCCTTAGACCTCCTAGATAGACTTTTGATAATAAAGCTCAGACCTTACACTGAGGATGAGGTTAGAGAGATCATTAAGGTAAGAGCTAGAGAGGAGGAGGTAGAGCTGAGCGATGAGGCTCTACAACTCTTAACGAAGATAGGCGTTGAAGCATCTTTAAGGTATGCAGTCCAGCTACTAGCACCCTCTATGGAGATAGCCAAGATCAATGGGAGGAAGAGCATTTCAAGTGACGACGTTAAAAAAGCTTGCGAGATGTTTATAGACGTTAAGCGCTCTGTCAAGTACCTCAAGGAGTACGAGGAAATGTTCCTCAAGTAAAAATATCTTTTTTATTAAGCCATTTTAGAGCTTATTATACCTTTAAAGTCTAATGCATCATTAGCCATATTTGTGTTGTTGAAGAGGACGTAGACTTCTTTCTCTTCTTCGAAGGGTTTAACCCATTTTTCGTATAACTCTTTAAGTTCCTCCATACTATAGTCGTAGACGTAAGCTCTCTTGCCCAGTCCGTGAAGCCTATAATATATAATCTCTTGATCTAGCGTCGCTGACTGTTGTCGGAAGGGGTCTACTACGTGTACGAGGTCTAAGTCTTCGCATAAACTTCTAACAGTGCTTAGGTTCCAGCTTTCATCTCTAAACTCCACACCCACGACTATGTCCCTAGGCCTCTCAACGCTCTCCATGAAGGTCCTCATGTTATTTATGTTTTCCTCGCTATTCGTAAATGATGGAGGTAGCTGTATCACTAAGACCCTACACTTGATGGCTTTAGCTATCTCTATCGTGCTCTTCCAAGCTTGATAGTTTTCCTCTGTGGGTTTGAGAAGCCCATACTTGTCCGCTTCTTCGCGTGAGACCTTCAAGCCGCTTTTTCTCCAGGTGGGACTTGTTGGAGGATGAGTTATGGCTTGCCAAGCCTTCATGGTGTAAATGAAGTCACTGGGTGCTTCTTCTCTCCACCTTTGAGCTGTCTCAAGGGTTGGTAGCTTGTAGAAGGTTGATTGAAGCTCCACAACCTCAAAAGTCTCAAAGTATTTTTTCATGCCACCTCTTACAGCCCAACCGCAGCATCCAATTCTTACGACCACTAATTACCCCCATGATATAACTTCAGTCAAGAAAGCTTTAAGCATAGCTATCATAGGAATAACCACTAAGAGATTCCATGCGGGGATCGCAGTTGAAGAAGCTTCTACTACTCTCTGTAACTATACCCCTGCTATTAATGGTTGTTGCCGCTTATAAGCCTCTGAGTTTCACTACTGGCGCACAGCTAGACTATGACTTAAAGCCTCAAGAAGGGGTTATGTATTACGAGTATACATGTAACTTGACGTTAGAGATCAAGGGGGATGTAAGCCGACTTGAGGACATCAATGAGCTTCTCATGTTTCCAAACACATCAAACCAAATGGTGTTTCTAGAGGCTATGAGCTATAAGATAGGTGGTGAAGAGATTAAGAAGTACGAGTTCACTACAGACGTAGACGGTAACGTCATAGCGGTCTTCGACTTGTCTAATTATAGTGTAAAGCCAGGAGATGTTATTGAGATCTACTTTAAGGTCTTAATAGTTAGGAGAGCGACGCACCTAAGTGTTGATCTAAGTGAAGCAGCGAATAGTTCAATAGATGATGTGCCTCAAGACCTTTTGAGGTACACTGGAAATAGTGATGCTTGGATAGTACATCCTGATATAGCAAGGCTAGCTGAAAACCTCTCAGGCGGGGAGAAGAGGGTTCTTGAAGTGCTTTCTCGATTTGTCAAGTGGATTGAGGACAACATAGCTTATCCATTCAATGAAAGCATGCGCGAGAGAGTTGGTCCTCAATACCCATTAGAGACCTACTTGAAGAAGATGGGTGACTGCGATGATGATAGCATACTGCTCATAACCATGTGTAGAGCCGTTGGGATACCAGCCATGTTGCAGTTGGGCTGTGTATTCGTACCTCAATTTACTTGGAGAGAGACCATAATGTACAATGGGAACTACGTACATAAATCCAAGGGCACTGGATGGCATGCTTGGAGCTTAGTGTACATACCTAAAGCAGGATGGGTTCCCCTAGACCTGACGTACTTTGCCGGCGCTCAATACGTGTGGAGTGATAACATGAGCTTAGTGTACATAAAGTGCCCTTCAGGTTTAATTCCTAGAATAGAAGAGTCGGCTTATTACATAACACAGCCAGTGATATACGCCAATTACTCGACATTAAACTACGTCGAGAACTCCCGGCTGTGGGAGGAGGCCATATCCAAAGGGCAGCTGAAGTATATTTGTATTGAAGAGCTCAGCGCACTAGGTCTAGGCCATAAAGTGGAGTTGCCCATAGAAACACCCTTAGCCGCTTGTCTTGCACTTTTGGTGTCAGTGCTGGCCGCCTACGTTAAACTCCGTGGCAGAGCTAAACTCTCGAATGATGGAGAGAGGGTTGTCAGTGTAGATCAGCCTATAGTTTAACCATTGAGGTAAGTAGTTCACTAAGCCCCTCCCATACCTCCTATCCATTAGGACCACAAGGGCTTTGTCTTGAGGAGACCTTATGAGCCTACCTATGGTTTGAGAAACCTTTCTCATAGCTGGCTCCTTGTACAGCAGTTCATCAGGTTTCTCAAAGCCCATCTTCAAATACATTGATTTTGCCTTCTCTGCGAAGACGGTGGGTTCTGGCATAGGGACCCCCACTAGCACCGCTATGGGCATAAGCTTGCTTGAGATATCGACACCCTCAGAGAACCTGCCACCTATAACGGATACAAATGTGGCATAGCTATTCATAGACAAGTACTTCTTGAAGCGCTCAAGAGGGTTGCTAATGCCCTCTGATGCCTGGTCTATGACGAGTGGACCGGGAACCACTTCTTCAAGACCTGCTTCTACCATCCCCTGAAGCACACGATGAGAAGCTACGAAAACCCCTAGGCCTTGATGTGTATTCTCCCTTATGAGCTTGATCTTGTAGTTTATCTTCACGTAGAGGAGTTTATGTCTCTCTCTTAGAGACGTTGAGAGGGAGTTATCAATTATTATGATTGCTCTACCCACTTTAGGTCTAAGATACCTCATGAGCTTAACGCGTTCTCTAACGCTTTGAAGGCCTATCAGTGATACGTATTTTTTAAGAGGGGCTAACGTCCCCGACATACATATTACGCTACGAAATGGTGAGAGAAAGCTTAGAGCGTTAATCGCGGTCACTGACCTCACCTCAATACAGGGAGATGCATGGTGATGCTCGTTATGAAGCCATATTATCGAGTTTTCACGTAAACTCAAGAGATGTCTTAAGAAGTTGTATAAAGAAGCTGCATGGCACCTCAAATTTAATCCCTTCACAGCCCTTATAGCTAACATCTCCTTCACAGCTAACTCCAACTCTTCAAGGTACTCTGTAAAGCTCATGCTAGATGAAAGCCCCAATAATTGCTCTAAGCTACTAAAGGAAAGCTCTACCCCAAAGTCGAGATCTCCAGTAGAAGCCATAGAGTCTAACTCTGAGACCAAGTTTTCAAGTGAAGATGCCAACTTCTCGTACCCCCTAATGCTAAGCTCTTCAAGAGCTCTGCATAGAGTTTTTAGACTTACTTTTTTGGAGTTGAGCTCTTGCAGGATGTTGAGGAGATTGTGAGCTTCATCTATGACCACCACGAGGTGTTCAGGTCTAATTCTCAAGGAGTTAAAGTAAGCCTTCCTGATGTGAGGATTAAAGAGGTAGGGGTAGGTCATGGATACAATCGATCTTTTAATCGCTAGTTTCCTCATAACTTCATGAGGACAAGCCTTAAACTTGAAGGCTTCCTCCACCACTTCTTGTGAAGAAATTAAAGGGAGGTTCTCCTCTATATGTTGTAAGCAACGATCTAAGTTTTCTTGATCTAAGAAGGGGCATAGAAGTTCACTTCGCAAAGTCCTACATGCTAAGTATGCTGTATCTTCGTCACATCCATGCAGTAACGGACAACTGGAGGTTTTACCGCGAAGCGATAAGCCCCTTAGTAGATCTTGAGACTGTAGATTCAGCAGCTTGGCTTCTTCAATAACCTTGTCGCTCTCGTTATGAGTCCTCGCTAACCAAATAACCCTAAAACCCTCAGAAACTAGAGGGGTTAAACCTACGAGGACAGCTAAAGTCTTGCCTAACCCGCAGGGAGCTTCCATCACCAAACATTTGCTGTTGATTACTGCTAGACAAACTTCCTGTGCTATCTTCTTTTGACCTTTCCTCCAAGTGGAGTAAGGAAAGAACATCACTGCTTCTTCAAACTGCAAGGTACAGTACTCTCCTTTAATTGCTGCTTTTCCATGAGCTCCTGAAGCTCTAACATCATTTCCTTCAAATAATTTACCGTAAACTCGATACCCTCCATCTTTAGCTTAAATCCAGAACTCAAGCTTGAGACCTCCGCTTGTAACTTTGACACTTCCTCGCTGATTGCGTTGAGTGATGAACTTGACTCCTGAATTTTTCCGATTCTATCCACAACACCCTTTACTAATTGCTTTACCTCCTGCAGCTCTACACCCATAGATTTAAGCTTGAAGTCTATTTCTCTTCGCCACTTCACAAGGTCTCTGACGTCCTCGAGTAGGCATGCTACGACGCTGCCACCATCACGCCAAGCCCCTACCTCGTTGCCAAAGTTCCCCTCTTTATCTACAACATATGGCTTCACATAACTAGTGCGATGCACAACCTTAAGCTGAATATCCCCCTTATCCTTAAGCACCCTTACGTAAGCCTTTTTACCTCTATGTATGACCAAGCATGCACCATTAGGTAACCTCGAGATCTTCTCTCTTTCCTTCTCACTTAAACCTAAATTGCGAGCTTCATCGATCGTTAAGCTTAACCTGTGTATTAAGATGTACTCAGCATTCCTATACGTTGTAGCCACTAGCGAAGGTATTTGAGCTATAACTACGACTCTGACACCGTACTTCCTTATCTCATCTAGTATGAGCTCACAGCTTGAGGGAGGTTGATCAAGCCTTCGGGGGGTTAACAGGTTTTGTGCTTCTTCTAGTACTATGAGGTCCTTCACGGGTTTTTCGTACATTAATCTGAGCACTACGTTTGTAACTAATCTCTTCGCATCGTAGGTCAGACCTGAGAGGTCTAGAGTATCGAAGTCCTCTAATCCACGACTTCCACTAAAGAGGTCTAAATATGAGAGAGGCTCCAACCTCCTCAACAAGGCGTTCCTTATCTCCCTTCTACTATCGCTCTCTACGGGATATCTCCTGAGCTTTTCTATGATCTCCTTTAAGCTCTTAGAGGTTTTAGCAACCTCGAGTAGCATGGAGTATTGAGGTTGCGATAGCTGAAGAGCTGTAGCAAGAGCTTCACAAAACTCCAGCATAGAAAGGTTAGCTATTGTGATATCAGAAGCCCTAGCCACTCTGCCGATCAAGTATTCACCGTTCCAATCTATTATTAGTTTAGAGCCTTTAAAAGACTTGGCGATGACCCTAGCTGTGTTGGTCTTACCAGACCCTGTAATTCCAAATATCACAACGTGTTTGGCATTGCTTAAATCTAAGTAGTAAGGTATCATGATCCTTCTTCCGAGGAGTATCTTACCCATTCCACCCCGGTTCCTCAAAACCAAAACGATGCCAAAGGTCAAAATGGAAAGTAAAAGGATGGGGAATATCCATGTGGAGCTACTTGCATTTAAGAAGCCTATCGGTATTAGCATCTCACAATACCCTCAGATTAAGTTTTAATAAGCATAGTAATTACAAAAAGAAGGGGGAGGATTCTTGGAAGTCTTAGAAGCTATAAAGAGTAGACGTTCTGTGAGGTCCTACGTGCCAGCTGACTTAAGCAGCCAGCAGCTACAAACCCTGCTAGAAGCAGCTACATGGGCTCCTTCAGCTGGCAATCTACAGCCTTGGGAGTTTGTGATAGTTGACAACAAGGACGTCATGAAGCAGTTAGCTAGAGCATCTCTAAATCAAATGTGGATGGTCGAGGCCTCTACAATAGTTGCTGTGTGCGCTGACTTAGAGCGTACAGGCATGATTTATGGAGAGAGGGGGAAGAGGCTCTACGCCATTCAGGATTGCGCTGCCGCCACGCAGAACTTGTTGCTAGCAGCTTGCAGCATGGGGCTGGGAACTTGCTGGGTCGGCGCCTTCTTTGAAAATGAAGTACGAGGGATATTAAAGCTTCCAAGCCATGTAAGGCCGCTAGCGCTTATCACTATAGGTAAACCTGGTGAGCAACCTACAGCTCCACCAAGAAAGAGGCTGCACGAAATAGTTCACTACAACGCCTTCGGCAATCCTTGGGTTGGAAGCGAGAAGTAAAGATTTGAGGGGGCTTCCTAATAAGAGAAGTGATGGAGTTGGAGGATGCTGCGAAGAGCCTTGCTGAGTTAAAGAAGTACCTTGAGGATAAAGTAGCAGCTCTAAGTGCTGAAGTGGAGAATTTAAAGGCCTTAATAAAGCTCGTCGACGATGCCCTAGCTAAGGTATCCTTTAAGCCAGCTTCAACTATTGAAGCGCCTAGAGAAGTAGCTCAGGCACCTCAGCCCATGCCTATTAGAGGTCTGGAGACCGAGACCCTCATAACTTCTTCTCCTCGTACTGGAGGCAAACTGCTAGGTAAAATGTACATAGCTGAGAAATACGTTAGAATAGTGCCTTCACCAGAAATAGAGTACAACATAAACATACCGCCTTTTAGGCAGTTCTTCATAGAAAAAGTGCTTGAGGAGATGAGGAGAAAGGATAGAGAAGCTGTAGAGAGAGGAGAGCTGAGAGAGGAGGATGCCTTAGACTACGAAGTAAAGACTAAGGGTGATATCCTCACCGAAATCTTCGTTAAGAACGTCAGTGACGATAGAAGGAGAAGAGAGCTAAAGAATGCTGCTAGATGGACCTTTGAGAGAATGCTAGAGAAAATGGCCTTAAGGAGTTTCTAAGCCTCAATTTTCTTTAACTGTAACTTGTACATCTCTAGGAGTTCTTTTACCGTAGTGCTATCCTCAGGTTTCTTATCGAACCTCCAACGACCTGTAAAGCGTGGGAACCTTATGGCTAGACCTGCATCCTTCTTTATAGCTCCTAGACCTGCTGTGTGAAGTGGGCTTAGTGTTATCTCATCTCCTATTATCTCTATTACTACCTCAGGAGAGAACCATACATCTGCCTTCATTCTCGAATCAACCCTTGGGTGTTTATGGTCCATTACGTAGGGCTTAAGCGTCTCTGGGATCTTCTCCAAATCTTCATCGGTAAAGCCACTGCCCACTTTACACACAGTCCTAAACATGTCAGAGTCTGGGTCGTAGACGGCGCACAACAATTCTCCGTATTTACCAGCTCTTTTTCCTTTACCCCAAAAGGCCCCCACGACCGTGACGTCTATGGGCTCCACCAGCTTTGATTGATAGGATCTCTTGAACTTTATCCAGAGCCATCCACGAGCTCCAGCTTGGTATATCGAGTCTTGTGTCAACGATTTGCACACCAGCCCTTCACATCCATCGCTTACCGCCTCCTCAAAGAATTGCTCCAGCTCTTCGACATCGTCCACGAGCTTGTACTTCGCCATAGTTGCTCTATCGCCCTCTATGAGGATTTTAGAGAGCACTTCTCTCCGTTTGGGGTATGGCTCCACTGTTAGGTCTACACCGTCGACGTAAAGGCAGTCGAAGAAGAACAATGAAACTGGGTACTCCTTCATAGCTTGCTCAATACCGTACTTTCTACGCCTATGCATAAGCTCCTGGAAGGGCCTCATCTCCCCAGTGTCTGGATCTATAGCTACACATTCCGCTTCAACTATTGCCTCCTCGGCCTTTATGTTATTTCTTATAATGTCGCAGGCGTCAGGATAATGATGCGTTATGTTCTCCAGTCTTCTGGAGAAGAGCATTACGTTGGACCCTGACTTGTGAGCTTGAATTCTCTCACCATCGTACTTGTACTCCGCAACACACTTCCCGCCAAGTTTAGCTAGTATCTCTTGAGCACTCGTCAACCTCTCGGCCAACATAGGCCTTATAGGCCTGCCCACCGTCACCTTAAAGTTCTTCAGCCCTTCTATCCCCTCTTCAACGACAACTTTAGCTACTATGCCGAGGTCACTTGATAAGTTGTAAGCTCTCTCAACAAGAGGCCTTGCATCTTTACCGCCGCAGAAGGCTATAGCTAAGGCGTCCAGTATCGTCATGTCTGCAACTCCTAGCCTAAGCCTTCCAGTAACGGTTCTCAGTATGTACTTGGCTTCTTTAGGTGAAGCATGGCTTAAGAGCCCAGCTAGTAGTGTTATCTTGGTGTCTTGTGAGCCTTCACCCGTAGTCCTCGCTATCCTGTCTAGAGTGCTGTAAACCTCCTCGACTGTTAGCTTTTTGCCTCCACCAGCTGCACCAAAAAAGTCCAGTATGCTCTTAACCTTTCTCTTTGCAAGTATAGACTCTGCGGCTAAACCTATATCGCCTATCTTTTTAAGTTCATTCTCAACAGCGTCCATCGAAGAGCCGCTCGCCATGGCTATTGCTCTTATAGCGAGTTTTTCAGCTATACCCAGCTCTATCCCCACATACTCCGGGTAAAGCCTCCCCTGTGTGAGGTATATGACCTTGTCTATTATTTGGGGAGGGGTCTTTTTAAGCAGGCCTATTAAGAGCTCAGTCATCTCTAACCTCTTGGTAGTCGACTCTATTCTTTCATAGACGTCAACTAGCACTGAGTAATCCATATAGCATAGCCCCCCGAGAGAAAACTCCTAAATTTATATGAGTAGGTTGAGAGTTATTAATGCAACTATACTACAAATAAGTAAGTGACGAAAGCTTAGAATAGAGCCATCAACTGCTTTACCTAGTATTAAGCCTATAGCTATTGATGAGACCAGAACCATAACTTTACTGTGCACTAATGCGCTCTCTAGCGTTTGGACGTTTGTAGTGATGACATTACTCATTGGCTGCTGTGCTGTCGCGAACTGCATGGACTCGTCGACGACCATAAATGACGAGGTCAATGACAAACATACCGTCAAAATTATGGGTGTAGCATATCCAAGCAGCGAGTAAAGAGTTAAGCTCCTCTTAACCTTAGCCTTGTGTCTATGATAATTGTCCATGAAAGAAGCCATTATCTCGAAAGTCGCTGGAGAGCCTCCACCACTAGCTACTAAGTTATCCAGTATGAAGAATATGGCCTTGCAAAGCCAAGACTTCACTTTTAGCGACAACACAGA
>Ga0180302_10001552_pt1 | contig 10914 bp, 11 predicted proteins | sample GuaBasSediGuay17_FD_121794 | JGI IMG/M metagenome (GOLD analysis project Ga0180302, IMG submission 121794) | Subseafloor sediment microbial communities from Guaymas Basin, Gulf of California, Mexico - Guay17, Core 4571-4, 12-15 cm | ecosystem: Environmental > Aquatic > Marine > Hydrothermal... | reverse complement strand
GATAGAATGCGTAAGGTTATGAGAAAAGATAGTGTAGAGATAGCCGTAGTGGCTGGTACTCCTGAAGAAGGTATAGAAGCGGATATGAAGATCTCGATGGAGTTAGCTACAGTTCTTTCAAAATTTAATGCAAAGGGAGTTGTTTTAGTATCAGACGGGCCCACAGATGAACAAGTTCTTCCAATAATCCAATCGAAAGTACCAGTTATATCTATTAAAAGGGTTATTGTTCAGCAGTCTCGAGGAATAGAGGAATCTTTTATCTTAGTATTGAGATATCTAGAAAAACTCGTGAGAGAGGAGAAATATAGGAAATACTCTCTCGGCTTGCCAGGATTATTCATAATCTTAACGACTGTGATGTCTTATACTGTTCCACAGTACATATGGCCTCTGTTCACGATGGTTTTAGGAGCTACATTAGCCATGAAAGGATTTTCATTAGATGAAAGAATTAAAAAGATTTATTTTGAAAGCCCGATAACCTTTTTATCGTTAATAGCCAGCCTAGCCCTGGTCTCGATAACGACAATCCTCGGAGTAAGTGAGGTTATAAGTAATGGTGTGGAAACGCTAGCAGAAGCCCTAGGAAGTTTTTTCCTGGTCTTGATAGGAGGCCAGGTCTATGTAGCAGATCTAATGATAATCTCCGTTTCTCTAGTAGTGGCGGGGCATATTGCAGATAAATTAATGTCTAATAGATCAGTACATTGGAGTGAATATATGCTTTTAATCTTCACACTGCTATTCAGACAGGTGTTAGTAGAGACTGCGCGCTTACTGAAAGGAGAAGGAAGTGTGGAGGCATTAATTTATTGGATTATATTCTCATTAATGGTAGCTGTTTTAGCGGCGAGTTTCCTTGCTACTAAAAAGAGACTTGAAACTCCAGCAAAAGAGGAAATCCTAGAGGAAATTCATGAAGAAGGCGAAGAAGAATAGCATAGTATCATTCCTTCTTTCAGAAGAACATAAGACTATTCCCATAAGCGAGCTTTTCTCGATTCTAACAGCTAAGAATATAAAGTATAAGCCATTACTTAGCAAATTCCCTCTGGTTAGGATTAAAGTTGGTGAAAATCCAGTTATGGTCTGTAAAGTTGTTACCAAACGGGCATCTATGTTGAAGCTCGTCATTCAAGAATTGCTTTTTCTCGAGACTTTCAGTTTGAACGATTTTGATGAAGCTTTAAGAAAACTCGATTTAAGCTTTCTTCAAAATAAATCTTTTTATGTTAGAATAATTAAAAAGGGAAAAAATGATAGAGTTCAGCTAAAATCAGCTGAAATAGAAGCCTTTGCCGGAGCTAGGATCTTGCAAAAGACAAGCTCGAAAGTGAGGTTTAAAACGCCGGATTACATACTCTTCGGCATATTGTGTGATAACGCCTTCTCCTTTGGAATATTGCTAAAGGAACTTAAGCGAGGTATTTTTCTAAAAAGAAGCCCACGTAAAAGGCCATTTTTCATGTCTAGCGCGTTGGACGTATATACTGCCCGTGCAATGGTTAATTTAGCGGGTATTCCTTCCGGATCAATACTGGACCCCTTCGCTGGAACATGTGGAATTTTAATAGAGGCGGGGATGATGGGTTATGACATAATAGGGATCGATGTTAAAAATTATATTTCTAAAGGTTGTTTGAGAAATTTAGTTGAATATATAAGAAGCGAGAAAAGCATGGGTATAATACAGGGCGATGCTCTTAAACTTCCTTTAAGAGATAACTCAATAGAGGCTATAGTTACCGATCCCCCCTATGGACGTTCCTCCACAACGTTGGGAAGATCAATCGCTGATATATATAGCCAGTTCTTACCCGAGGCGAAGAGGATTCTAAAAACCGGGGGTAAGTTAGTGATGCTTTATCCTTATAGGTTAAGTAGCCATATAGAGGAGAAGATAAAGCGATTGTTTAGAGTTGAGGAAAAACATTTAATTAGAGTTCATAAAAACCTTTTAAGAGTTTTAGTAGTGGCTAGAAAAGAGGTTTGAAATATGGAAGTGTTCTTTCTCGGCACGAACGCTAGCACTCCTCATAAATACAGGTTCCTACCCAGTATAGTCGTTAGACGTAGAGGGAAACTCTTCATGTTTGATTGTGGTGAAGGCGCTCAATACAGGTTTCTGCGGAGCGGATTGGGAGTAAATAAGGATATGAAAATTTTCATAACCCACATGCACGGAGACCATTATTTCGGCCTTCCAGGACTTATTCAGACTCTTGCATTACTAGGCAGAACAAAGCCTTTGTATATTTTTGGTCCTAAAACGCTGGGAGATGTTTTAGAGAATTTTCTAGAAAAAACAAGTATAAAGATGAGTTATCCATTACATTTCGCGCCTGTAGAAGAGGGAACTATTGTGGACGAGAAAGAGTATAGTGTAAAAGCTTTTCTAGCTTCCCATACAATAACAAATTTTGCATATATTATAGAGGAGAAAAACAGACCGGGAAGATTCAGCAGGGAAAAAGCCGAAAAACTCGGCGTACCTAGAGGACGTTTATGGAAAAAACTACAGCAGGGATATCCTGTCAAAACGCCTACGGGACGTATTGTAAAACCGGAGGACGTTTTAGGTCCTCCTCGTGAAGGTATAAAAATCGTTTATACGGGTGATACTAGGTTCTCAGAAAAAATAATAGAGCACTCCCACAAGGCAGATATTCTAATTCATGATTCGACTTTTGAAGATAAATTAAAAGAAGACGCTATAGATTCGGGTCATTCAACAGCCTCAGAAGCTGCCGAAACCGCAAGAAGAGCTCAAGTACGCTTTCTTTTTTTGTTTCACTATAGTTCACGTTACAGCGAGGACTTAGTGAATTTGCTTCGAGAAGCAAGAGAGATTTTCCACAGGACGTTCCTCTCTGTTGATGGAATGAATATAGAGATTAGAAAGCCCGAATCCAATAGGATTATACTATTGTTTAAAAAGTTAAAGTATTAGGGATCTTCCGTTGGAGGTTCGATTTCTCGGATAGGTTTACCATTAAGCGTTTTAGGCGTTAGCCAGTTGATTAGTCTTTCGGGATTTTTTAATCGGATATCAAATACTATAGCTCCAAGAGGACTTTCTCCATACTCTTGGCTACAAAATGAGACTACGCCTGCATACGCCGCCTGCTTATTTAGATAGAAAACTACTCCATCATCATACATCCCTCCTTTTAAGTATTCTCTCGCTGCGTCAAGGATATATTGGGACCGTATAGCGTTATATAACTTTAGAAGACACCTGTATCCGTTGCCTTCAGCTACAATTAATTGATAATCATCCACTTTTTCCATCTGAATACTTTCAGCATCGAAAACATTCTCCAACGCTTTTCGGACTTTTTCTACGTCTTCCGTAGGACGAACTTCAACTCTAACTACTATCTTCATCTGTTATAACCCTCTTTAAAGCTTCATATGCCCTCTTCAACATCTCGTTTTTATCAATTTCCTCGTTAACTAGCATTACGTCCGCCAGTGCTATCACGCTCCCTATCCCGAACCTTAGTTCTCTTTCGTCGCGTTTACAAAATTCCTCCCAAGTTTTAGGGTCGTCTTCTCTCCCTCTCACCATTAGTCGCTTAAACCTGGTCTTGGGAGAAGCATGGATAGCTACTATAATAATTTCGCCTGCCTTTCTCTTGAAGAAATTCAGTTCGTGCAGACTTCTTATACCGTCAATCATCACGACTTTAGATTTAGAGGAAAAAATTCTTTCTAAAATTTTCTTAGCTATCACATCATCACCATATTTCTCACGCAATAATACTGCTACACGCCCAATATTCTCGGGTGTAGGTTCTAACCCCAATTTCTCAGTCTCTTCCCTAACTACATCTCCCATAACTAGAACCGGTATACCGAGCATCTCAGCCGCTCTGCTTAATAATGATTTCCCAGCCCCTGGCATACCAACTACTACAATCAATTTCTTATCCGTTATCGATTTCAAGTCTATCTCCTTTAATAGGACAGTAAGCTATTTAATTTAAGATTTCCTTAGCGAAGTGGGAGGATGTCCTTGAAGATAGCTGTTGTAGGCGTAGGACGCTGGGGAAGAAATCATGTAAGAGTACTAAAAAAACTCCTTAACATGGGCGAAATTGACGAACTTATACTAGTTGACACCAATCCAGCCACGTTAAAAAAAATTGCAAAAGAATACAAAATTCAAAAAACTTATAGGAACATAAACGAGATGAAAAATAGGGAAAAACCGGACGCCGCTATCATAGCTGTCCCTACTCCCTTACATTACCGAGTCGCCACCTCTCTATTGGATTCTACCGATCTTCTAATAGAGAAACCAATTGCAGTCAATATCGAAGAGGCTTTGGAAATAGTTAGACTGGCGGAGAAAGAAGAACGAGTCGTAGCGGTCGGACATATAGAAAGATTTAATCCAGCAATCACCACCCTGAGAGAACGCTTAAATGATATAACAAGCATTGAAGAAATCTCCTTTATAAGCGGAGAACGAGTAGGGCCCGGACCTCCATCTTCTAAATCCGAAGCATATCTTAGCGTAGCTCACGATCTCATGGTTCACGATATAGATATAGTCGTTTCCCTACTTCACCGTCTTCCACGAAGAGTTACAGCAATGGGCGTAAGAAACTACAACTACCCTCATGAAATCGAGATAAATTCGATTTTCGAATTTTCCAATAACCTCTACGCATTCTTAAGAGTAAGCTGGAGGAGTTCTCCAACGTTTAAAAAACGTATTTTAGCAATACACGCCTATGATAAAGCAATTACAGTAGACTACGTGCTACAGTCCATAGCAATAGAACGCGGATTGGCCGAACATAGAGCCGCTCCAGACTATTACGGGTTATTGGCTGCTTATAAGAGCCGAAGCAGGCAAGAATATGTAGTTTTAGGAAGCGAGATGAACGAACCGCTATTATTAGAGGATTCTCATTTCATAGAATGTGTTAAAAGACGTACAAAACCGTTAGTGAGTGCTGTTGAAGGCTACATGGCTCTTAAGAGTGCGCTTATGGCTTTAAAAGCTTCTAGACAACATAGGTGGGTAGAGATTGATTGGAATGAAGATTTTATAGATCCTAGTTACACAATATAGAGGCCCGTTTTAAAGTGATTTATAAATTTCAACTATAGTGCTAATATCTGCGTATGTTTTAAAACCTTTAGTTGAAAAATGAGTACGAGTAGCTTTATACCCCATCTCTTCCAGCGCACGAATTATGGAGCCTAGTATAGGCTCTTTTTTAAATCTATAAGTTTTCGCTATAAAGTCTGTTGTATAGAAGTAAGGCGGCATACTCGATTCTTCAAGCAAGCATTCCAGAATTTTGAAACCCTTCTCCTCTTTTCCAAAAAATCTCTCGAAAACTTTCACAGTTTCTTTTAAAAGAAAAACATCACATAACTCTCCAAGCCATATAGGCCCTCCAATTTCAACTTTCGAACCACAATTGCTACATACTTTTTCTAAAGAGAAGAAGTATTTTCTAATCTGAACACTGCCACATTTAGGACAAAAAGACACATAGCCTAGTTTATCTATGCTCTCATTAGCGCGTTTTTTCCCAATACGCACTTTTAGAAAAAGTCTCATATAATGCCTGCTTGAGTAGGATAAAAGAGGATTCACCATCAATCCATATTTAGCCCCCGTCCTTACTACATACCCAATGAGGATTCTCAAACCGAATTCTCGAGAAAAAACGCTCCTTATAGGCAAGGCGCCATACTTACGTATACAAGCTCTTTTTGATACACCCATTAAAGGAGCCAAGTCGGTAGCTGTTACACAAAGTACTCCATTGTTTTCTACAGCCCTAATTGCATTATCGAGAAAAGGTACTGGAGAGCCGAAAGGATCTACGTCAACTACGTTAAATCTTCTACCCCGACGGGCGAAACAGGCTAAAAGAATATTGGCGTCGGAATGAAAAGCTGTCACCAGTTTTTCTAAGCCGTTCCTCTCAATATTGATTTTCATCAGATCGTAGGCCAGTCTGTTAATATCATTTAATGCGACAAATTCCACATTTTCTACTTCTTTAGCATACCTTAATCCTCGAATACCTGTAGCGCTTAGAGCGTCAAATATCCTCAATTTTTTATTGGTCAATATGCTGAAAGATTGAAGAAAGGCAACGCTTATATTCCGATCCATTTTCATCGCGGGGTTATAGAATACTGGTGCCCAGCATGGTTCTATTCTATCCTTGTCGGAATATAATTCAAGTTTGGGACCTAATATCGATACTTTACCTTCTTTAATTTCTTCTAGCGGGATATTTAAAGAAGTTCTTGAATCTTGTGTAGCGCCTGCTCGCTGAGTACGCATACCTTCTCATTCACTTCTTCGACTTTTCTCTCTTGCTTTCGATTTACTATCAGAAATACACAAGCGCTGATTAGATCGGCGATTTCCGAAAGTATGGCGAGTTCGCGTTCTTCCAGAGTTTTTCTAGCATTTTTAGCTATGACTTTCTTTTCTCTTTCTTCTCTGCGAGCAGCCATATCGAACGGAGTCTTTCTAAATATCCAAATCTCAAAACCAGCTTTAGACAATATGTCGTAGAGTAGGGAGAGAATGTTATCACTAAGTTTTTCTTTTTCTGTTGAGATATCTAATCTTACTAGTTCAGAAAGTTTGCTTACTGGTTCTATTAAGTCCGCGTCGAGAACTTCTTCCAGCCTCAGCGCTACCTCTAGAGAAGCATCCATATTCCCTCTCTCATATTCGTAAATAGCCTTTCTAGATACCCCGACTTTTTGTGCCAACTCTCCTAGAGAAAGGCCTTTTTCATGTCTAGCCGCTTTGAGTTTTTCGGGATTTATTTTAGCATAAAGCCCTCCTCTATCCGCATATATCAACGGGAAGTTTTTCTCCTCAAGAAAGAGCCTCAGTGTTTCCTCATCTACAACAAATACTCCGTATTTTCTATAGAAAATTCCGCTTTCCAGCTCTTTTTTACCCATTTTAGAACCTATGAGTAGGGGGGTGCCCTCTATCGTTGCGGCTAGCTTTTTCATATCCTGAATCGTCTGCCTACTACACTGGTTTATATCCTCCGACACTCTTATTACTAGATGTTTACCTTCATCTCTTCTGCCAGCTATAAAGTCGAAGCAATAGTCTCCACTACCATAATCGGATATTACCCTATATTCGCTCTTTTTAAGTAGCTTAGCTACAGTATGCTTCTTTTCGATCGGATCCATGGCGCTATGATTATAATTGTAATATCTGCTTATAAGGCTATCACAGGTTTTACTTTTTCCTCGCTAATACGAAAGCATGCGCCGTATCATATGGCTCTAAATGAACCACGTCTACGATCTCATACCCTCTTTCTTCTAAGTGGTTTATTTCTAACCTGTAGGTTTCGGAAGGCTCCCTGGTTACGTCGATACTCATGGCCTTTATGGCCTGGAGTATCCATCCTCCAGTTTTAAGATAAATGTCGGCGTTATCGGCTACTATCTTGCTCTGGAAGGGTTGGGCTATATCTGCGTATACCACGTCTACCAAGTCAACGAACATTCTGTACCGAGTGGGGAATCGCGCATCGGCAAGAATTGGTATTAGGTTTTTCCTGTGTAGTGCACATTTCTCTATAAATTCCCTCATGACTCTGGGAGAGAATTCCACGCTGTAGACTACTCCCTCCTTGCCTACTATGTCAGAGACGTGGCTAGGCGTAGTACCAGATGCCGCTCCGAGGTAGAGGACCTTTGTCTTCTCCTTTAATGGAATCATTTTTAAGCCTTTATGGATAGCCGCTGCTAGTTTACTCCTATAGGGATTCCAAACTCTATACTCTTTCCCTCCAAATTTAACTAGCTGTTCTCCGTACACTTTTACTCCTGGAGCTAAGTTTAAAGTAGCGATTTTCTTGCTTCCATCCTCAAACTCTATCCAGTAAACACCATAAAACTTTTCGTGAGGAGAAATTTTCACGGGTCTTATCATATTCTTTCACCTCCTACTTCTTCTCTTCTTTTTCTTTCTCCTTCTAGGTTTACTCGGAGGAGTTTTCCTGACAGGGGGTTTAGCGTAGAGCGTTTTTATTTCTTTAATCCTCTTCTCTAGCTCTTCCTTGAGCTCCTCCGCCTTATACTCGCCCGTGAAGGCATCTATTCTAGCAGCTATCGCAAGCTTAGCCGCTAGAGCTCGTGCAATTTTACCCCGTTGCCAGCGAGGCGCGCGATGTATTTCAGGATGCTGGAATATAACTCCGTGCTTAGGCGGTTTACCTCCTGTCCTCAAGGCCCTAAATAATGCCTTTTCAGCTCCCAATACTTGTATAGTGCTAGCGGGTAATATAGCTAGTTTAGACAAACCTCCCGCCAGCGCTATCAGCCTAGCGCCCAGTAAGGGACCTACTAAGCCCCTAATGTTAGGTGCGACTTCTTTCATAGCCTCATCTATATACTCCTGCAGGGCCGCCCTTAAGTCGTATAGGTCTAGGGTTAGCTTAGCTAAACTCCTCATAGCTTGGAGGTCGAATTCTGTTATGCTAGCTCCCATGCTTGCTTTTGCCGCATTAACTAATTTTCTTAACACATCTTCCGGAAGGTCGTAATCCTTTAGCTTCTCCATAGTATAGTTTGATCTCTCGCCTATCTCGTATACCAGTTTAACGTAATCTTTGTGGTCTTTAACTATGTCATCCATTTCTGGGAAATGAAGCCCGTACCACTCTCTTATTCTAGACGCGAACAAGTTGATAGTTTTTGTAACTTCGTCCATCGCAGATATCGCTTGTGCTACGAAAAGATCTCTTTTCTCGGCTGCTTCACGTACCTTCATTTTGGTGAGCTCTAGTGCTATTTGATAAAATAGCTCTCTGTATTTTTCCTCGCTTACACCTATCTTTGATAAATAGCTGTTAAGCTTTTCTCGGAAAAGAGATGCCACGCTGTTTCCCGGTTTTACATGAATTTGGAGAGTTTTATCCCAAACAGCTAGGTTCCTCCCTAACTCCTCGTCTTCTACTATTATCTCGGTAAAACCCTTTTTCTTTAATTCGCTTATTAAGTCAGCTAATTCATCAACTATTTTCCCACGCTCGAGTTCCGCTAGTTTTTCCGTAATTTGAGAAATTTCTCCATCGAACCGCTTAACCGCTACAACTTCTCCCTGATCATTTAACGCTAATACTCCTACTACGTTTTCAACTATATACGCTTTCATCACGATTCTCCTCTTTTATTTTCAGCTAGATATATAGGTGGATACATGCTATTTTATATTTTGCCGGATTACGTTGGAGAACTATGAGGCGATAACCTAATATTTATGTTATTTAACAGAACTAAGGAGTTCAACTGGAAGGGATTAAACATGGGAGTATATCACGGAAACGATTTAAGAAAAATAACTGGTGGCAAGAAAAGGCCGCATAGAAAGGTGAAGCTGAAAGCCCATATGGGGAGATATCCAACAGAGACTACACTAGGGGAAAGCCCGCTTGTAAAGATAATTAGGACCAAAGGTGGAGGTATAAAAGTCAGATTAAAGAAAGCAACTACTGCTAACGTGGTTATACCCTCTCAGAAGATAACAAAGAAAGTTCCAATAATCAAAGTAGTGAACAATCCCGCCAGTAGAGATTACACGCGGAGAGGAATTATAACTAAGGGAGCTATTATAGAAACCGAGTTGGGCTTGGCAAAAGTAGTGTCTAGACCAGGTCAAGACGGAGTTGTCAACGCTGTACTGTTAGAGGAAGAGTAAAAATGAGAAAAACCGAGAAGAGATTTGTTGTATTATGGCCTATATACTTTGATAAAAATAAAAGTTGGAGCGAAGGAAGAAGAGTTGCCAAGAGTATTGCAGTAGAAAAACCACCTCTTAAGGACCTCGAGATAGCCGTTAAGAGCCTAAACTATGAATATGTCGTTGAGAAAGATAAAAAACATCCAGCTTCATGGTTTGAACATCAAGGTAGAATATTAGTCTATACGGATGAGAAGAAAAGCATAGTTATTAAGAAAGTGGCTGAAAAGCTGATTTCCCTAAGAAGATAACTTAGCTAGCTCAGCGCTAAGCTTCTCTCTCACAACTTCGTTGACCACTTTACCATCTATTTTACCTCTAACTATCCTCATAACGTCCCCCATTATAGCTCCGAATGCCCTTTCCCTCTTTTTGATCAATAATTCTCTATTCTTCCTTAAAACGTTCTCAACTATTTTCTCCAACTCGTTCATACTGATAGCTCTTAAACCGAGCTTATCAACTATCTTATCAAGATCCTCTTCAGGGTTTTCGGATAAGTACTGCAAAATCTCCGGTATTGCCTCCTTGGCGATTACTCCATTTTTCAATAGCTTAAATACTCCTATTAACTTCTCATCCGTGATATTTTCAACCGGAAAACCGTCCCGTCTTAAGCTTTTAAGAACTCCTTCTAGCGTATTCGCCACTATAGTCGCTGGTATACCCACCTTCTCAACTATATATTCGAAGAGGTCTAAATGGTAGGAATTGAGCATCCGCCTGGCTAACGCCTCGTTCAATCCATAAACCTTAACGAACTTACTTAATTTCTCTTCAGGCATCTCAGGCAAATTCTGTTCAATTTTCTTCAGAAGACCTAGTGAAACTCTTATAGGCCTTATATCCTTTTCAGGATACATTCTCGCTTTTCCCGGCATCGGCCTCGAATACCTAGTAGTACCATCCGGATTAGCCGCTCTAGTTTCGTTTGGAACTCCCATTAAGGCTTGACGAGCTCTCTCTACCACTGCTTTTAATGCTGCTATGCACTTATCTTCTCTATCTGCCACTAAGACAAAAGCATCTAACTCTCCACAGTTAAGAATTCCTTTAATTGCTCTTATCTCGCGATCTCCAATTCCGTATTTCGGAAGTTCATCGCTGTGAATAATCCCTCCAACTCCACCCCAGAATTGGGCATATTC
>Ga0180302_10001551_pt1 | contig 10918 bp, 11 predicted proteins | sample GuaBasSediGuay17_FD_121794 | JGI IMG/M metagenome (GOLD analysis project Ga0180302, IMG submission 121794) | Subseafloor sediment microbial communities from Guaymas Basin, Gulf of California, Mexico - Guay17, Core 4571-4, 12-15 cm | ecosystem: Environmental > Aquatic > Marine > Hydrothermal... | reverse complement strand
GCATATGGAGCGGTAAGAAATGCTATGGCGGCTATTCTGCGACCGGGTGATATAGTTGTATTTGATCGAGTTACGTTCAGATATTTCGTGTATATGTTAATAGTTATGGGTAGATTATTGCCTCATGTTAGACCCTTTATTATTCCCGCAAATGAGGATACAGGATTTGTGCCTCCAGCCGATGAAGTTATAGAGTGTTTGCAAGAGCTTAAGACTGCACACCCGGATAAAAATATTGTTTACTATACACAATTTGGTTTTAATCCAATGGGGTGTTTTAGATCAGAGAGAGATCTCAGAGAGATCGTTAGATTCGTGGAGAATGAACCGAACATTTTCCTAATTAATGACATAGTTTATCATCTCATAAGATGGGAAAGAAGGGGAATACCCCTTGCGAGTATTCTTGCTGATGAAGGACTAGGCATCGTAGATGCGGACACCCTCTCTAAACCCTACGGAGTAATGGGTTTGCGTGTGGGTGCATTAATCACACGAGATAAAGAATTATTCAGACGAGCCGCTTTAGCACAACAATACATTGTTGTAAGTCCTAACAGATTTGCAACGGAAGTATGGCGGGTCGTAGCGAATCCTGAGAATCTACCAGAGATAATCAAGAATTTCTTGCAAAAGCGTTTGAGGATATGGGTATCCCCGTATGTAAAAGGAGAGAGGGGACAATATATGTCTTCGCAAGAGTTTGGGAGAAATCTTCAGTGTTTTAGAGAAAGCTCTTAGAAATTGGAAAGATTGCGGTTATGCCTGGAATAGCATTTACTGACGAGAAGGATGTCGTAGGAGAGCAGTACGTTAGAATCACGATATCCGTCAATCGAGAATTACTTGAGAGAAGCGTAGAGCGATTTCAACGATTCATTAATGTTGCATCAAATTATTACTGATTGAAAGAAACATGTGCGCAGGTATTTTTAATCCTTATAGCCAGGAGTGCTCAATTATTTGACTTATGCTTACTTCTCATATGAATATAGTATAGAAATACTAGCGATTAGCGAGCAGTTTAGAATGGATGTGCTTAATGGGTTCCATACTTATGGATATGTAAGTATTTCGGTGGAATTTCCTCTGCCAAGTATACCTTTTCACTCGCCTTATAAATTACTCCACCATCTTTTAAAAAAGATTCGACATCAATACGTAGAATTACGGGTTTTCCACGACGACGGCTTGCAACTAGTAAGGCGTCTTCAGGAGTAGGGGACAAATGTACATATTTTCTCGCCATAGGTTTTAGTCCTTCTCTTAAGATCCAAGGCAAGACACCAGCTCGCGTACCGTGGAAGAGCTCTTTTATTTCTCCTGGACGAACTTTTTCGTATTTTATTTTAACGGGTAATGACTTACTATGCCCGTATCTAGCACGTATGAATAGTCGACCTTTTTCTTCTTTTAATTCAAATCTTTTCTTTTTATCTATGCGTACAAGATATTTTACATCATCTAAAGTGACCCATTTAAACGTTTTCCGTTTTCTGAGCTTATTAAGTAGTTCGGAAACGTCTACGAATCCATCTTTTCGCATTCTGAGATCGAGTAAATCAGGTCTATGCCTAAGTAATAAAGAAAGAAACTTACTCAGCATTACTAGCTTTCTTTCATAACCCAATTCAAGCACCTTAGCCTGTTCTATGCTCCTTTGAGGATGTTATGAGAACCATAGTTTTATTTTATTTTAATCTCGAAAAATAATTTGTAGCGGAGGCATTTAAGAAATGTGAGTAGACATGAGTGTGATGACGGGTGTTTGTACATTTTCAAGGAAAATTTTTAAGCTAGTAAAAGCCGCGGAGATACAACGAATTTTTTATAATATTCCTAGGAAAACTACCGTAGAGAATTGGAAAAGAGATGCTCCAGATGATTTTATTTTTTCAATTAAAGTTTTTCAAGGATTAACTCACTCAAAAACGAGCCCTACATGGAGGCGTTTTAGAGGAAAAATATCTGATGATGATATGAACAAATTAGGTAACTTGAATGTCAACGAGCTCACAGAGTATTTTATGGATACAATGATAGAATTTGCGAAAATATTAGATGCAAGATTTTTAATCGTACAAACGCCTGCAAGCTTTGATTTCAGCCAGAATAATGTAGAAAGAGCTAAGAAATTCTTTGGGGTCTTCGAGGAGAAACTCTTAAAAAGCGGATTAAAGACCATAATCGGCTGGGAACCGCGAGGTAAATGGTTAGATAACGTTAGTGTAATCAAAGATATTTTGAACGAAACCGAAAGAGTGATTCATGTAGTAGATCCCTTCTTTTTCTCTCCTGCAATTGTACGAGAAGATGTTTACTTTAGACTCCACGGAAAGCCATATCTGAATTATAAATACCAATATACGCCCGAGGACTTTGATTTTCTTGTTAAGAAAGTGCGAGATATGATGAAATTTGGAGGCGAGAGATTTTATATAATGTTTAATAATGTGAAAATGCTGGACGATGCTAGGAGATTTGAGGATTATATTACGAGTAAGATATAAACATAAGAGAGGCTGATAATGTGCAGGGTATTTTAGCAACATATCAAATAATTCCCAAAGATTATGGATTTGAAGCGCGATTTGAACTATTAAATCTACTACATGATATCTCAAAGAATTTTCCAGAATTAGAAAGAGCAAAAGTTGTAATGCGCCCCGGAGGCTTTAAGGGAATTCTTCTTGCTGATTTAAGAGATGCTCTCGCAGAAGTTGAACCAGAAAGATTAGAACTAATAAGGGAAGAAGTATGGAAAGAATTTCGCCGCAGAAAGAGTGAGAATGCTATCCGATATATTCAAAGGTTTATAGTATTAGACGCAATAGTAGAGACCGATATTGATAAAATTGCCGAAGCTGTGCGAAAATTAAAGGATAAAGTGAAGGGCAAATGGCGAATTACGTTAAAAACACGCAAATATCCAATTGATAGAAATTTGCTAATTAAGAAAGCTGCGGAACCTATAACTTTGCCCGTTGATCTAGAAAATCCAGAGTATATCGTATTGATTGAGATTTTGGGAAATATGACGGCAATCGCGATTTTAAAACAAGAGGAGAACCTATAATAAATCATGTAAAAACAGCAATTATTTCGCCATCTTTCCATAAGTATCGTTTTCGTGCAATACTCTTAAAGCTTTCAATGACAGCTGGGTTATCATCGTGGACTTCTTCCACAGTTAATCCGCGGAATAGTATAATATTACGAACAACGCTTTTCTTAAATTCCTCGGCTTTCCTTCGATCACCGCTAGGTCTCCAAATAATATCATCGATGGAAATATCTGAAGAAAACTGTTGCAATGCTTTCCTTATTTTTCTCATGTGAATTAATACAACCTCTTTAGGGGAGCCAGATACGATAAATATTCTGAATCCTTTTTTGCTTCTTTTCAGGAGTTCAGATATCCCTGTCATAAAAACTTTATCCATTTTTTCAGCTAATTTAGCGTCAAAATAGATCCTCCAAAAGAGGGTTTTCTCGGTGTGCGAAAGGTCTTCTGGAGACGTAATGTTATTGTTTATCTTAGAGAGAGCGTATTTGATACGTTCTCTATTATCTATTAAAACACCTTCTAAATCAAAGATAACAGCCATTTTTTACCCATAAATCAGTCTAATTACAGTTTTCTTGATTTCCCTAATTGAGTTGAATATGAAGACTAAGGCCATTAATAGTAAAAGATAAACTAGCCCTAAGTACATTGTTTCACCCGTGGAAATCAAAAAGCAGATCATTGATATTATGACTAAAAGAGTAATGCTTAAAACGATATAAATAGACGCGCGAGGTAGGCCTTTTCCACGTATGCCCGTGAATTTTAATGCCCTTAGTCCTTCGATTAAACTGCCTAGTGAGAGAATTATTGATAAGATTGCTAAAGGAATCAATAGGGAATTTAGAATATTTAGAAGGATTTCCCACTCCAACAACTTTCACCTTCATTTTATTCGATTGAAAGAACATCTAAGTCATCTAGAGCTGTCCTTAATAAATATTCCTTAATCCTTTTAATTGAATTTAAGTAGACTAACGATAAATATTCGTTTGCTTTTTCGATGTTACCTTCATGGGGAAAAACTAAGATTGGTCTTATGAATCTATTCTTGATTAATCTTATTTCACCAGGGTAAAAACTATTTTTAATTTCTTTAGCGAGTTTCAGTATAAGTCTCATTGTTAAGTTAGGACCAATTGATTTCTCTAATCTGCTTATCAACCTTAAATATAAAGCTCTCAATAAATTAACGCCAGATGAGCTCTTTATATACAATGGTGAAAAGTTTATTTTCTTGCACCACTTATGAGACGCAACAAGCTCAGAAAGTTTTCTCTCAAAATCAATTACTAAGGCCTCTGGAACCAAACCTAAGCTTTTCTGCTCATCATTTAGATTAGTCCATACAACAAGTTCAAATAAGTCAGCAACATCTGACGTAAAGCGGAATAAATCACCCAATTCCTCTATTCGCTCTAAGGGAATAGGCTCTGTAAAGATTGATGAAAAGAAATGTTCTTTGAACAAGAATAAAACAAAGTATCCTCCAAAGTGATGAAAAGTCATCTCTATGCGCATTCCTCTAGCCAACTCGGATAGTATCTCCTCGCTGAGGTTCTTTATAGCAGTGAGCATATCCGCTAGCAGAGTAGGCTCTTGTTTAAGCCCTCCGACAATCAAAATTATTGAACCATCTGATGTTTTTTGAAATACTATAGCATGAATTCGAAACGGCATTTCTTCCCCTCATTTCTCCCTAAAAAACTTAAGATATCTCCGAGCAAAAATCTAATATTAAGATAATGGATATGCTAGAGAGTTGAGATTAATGAGCGATGAGTTCTTAAAAGAGAGGCTTCAATGGATAGAAACAAGACTTTCTGAGATAGAATTTCGTCTTAGAAGAATTGAAGAAATGATAGGTATTCAGAGAGGGAAGATGAATTCAATAAGTAAGCGGGTACCAGACTTTTCAATGCAGATCATTATCTTTCTTACGCTGTTTTTACCCCTAATACTGTTCGTTATTTTTATTCTTCTCATTTTTCTTTTAACTCGATCGATTCTCGTTTTGTAATGCTTAGCATTCAAATTTTCTGTCAGCTTTGTCTACTACAATGTTTATAGCTATTTCCGCAACAACCCGTATAGTTTCTAGTATGCTTAATAATTTCCAAGATACCTCTCTTACCCAACAAGCTAACTCCATACTACGGATTTTTCTAACAACGAACGAATCTACTTTCTCGCTAAGGAACCTTATACTTTCTATTCTATTAAGTAACTCATTAATGAGAGCGACATTTCCATAGATTAGTGTTTTTGTAATCGTATCCATTGCTGTAGAAATATCCAGTAATAGAGACTTGAGATCAGAGTATTCATTGATTTGGCTAAAGACAGAAGTTTGAAGTTTCAATCCTTTTTCAGCTAAATCAGCTAATGTATCTGCCAAAAGCTCAAACATTTTTATAGCCATTCTAAGGCTCAAAAGCTCGGAGGGAGATCTAATACCTATCGAACTAGCTATTGTTTCATCTTTATGGGCTAAGAATATCTGTCGGAGTGCTGAGAAATATATTCGATCGATTTCCTCTTCTATGTGGATTATCTCCTCAAGGTAACTTTGGGATTTCTCCTTAATAGCCGTTATTAAATATTCTAGCATTGTGCGAATTAAATTTGTTAGTCTCCTTAATAAGCCGGTTAAGGGATATTTTGTTGGGTCTAAAAATGTTCTGAGTACTATATGAGTTGGGCTTTCTTTCACGATTTCGATGCCTCTGATTTTATTTATGACGTTCCTCGTCTCATTTAATTGATCTTCTGTTAATCCTAATCTATTTTCGATGATTATGGGGTCGCGTCCTACAACATATGAAGCTATCAGTAATCTCTCTAATAATTTTTCTTGGTTACATTTTTCAACATTAATTACAATGGGATTCGTTTTTGTCTGGCTGATAAGTTTTGGTGGAAGGACTTTTAAGCAACCATTTTTTTCTATAAGTATTGCTATCTCATCACCAGCCCTTAAGTTAAAGTCTCTCAGCCAATCTTTAGGTAAGGAGATCACTAAACTGGATTTTCCTAATCTTACGAGTTTTCTTCTTAGCATTTTTGGCGCCTTTCTAATTATATATACATGTATTAGTAAAGCATTAATTGTATGAAGATAGAATATGTTTTTTTATGAAGATAAGTGAATTTTTTGATATAATTGATATTCATATATACGCATATTAGGAGCGAATGATAGCGATATTATTAGACTTCCCTATATATGCAGCCTCTTGCCATCCTTCCTGGCTCTTCCATGGATCTATTTATCACGACTTCGCATACAACTCCAAGACTTTTAGCCATATCTACTAATCTTGTAAATACTTTCATTATTATTCCTCCTGTCTTCACATCCGAGAGTCCTAAGAGAATTTTTTCAGCATTTTCATGGATTTGTTTTTCTAACTGAGCAACTCTTTCTAGAATCTCATTTGCCAGAAATATATCCAGACCGTTAAATGCCCGCAAGGTATCTCCTATGATGTCCTCTATTTGATCTACAAGATTCGAAATCGCTTTTCTAAAGGCTTCGCACTTTTCTAGCTGCTCCCATTGAGCTCTTAGTAGATCTTTAGCTATCTCTTCTAAGTAATCCCCAGCTAATTCTAAAACTTTAAGTATTGTTCTATTACCTACAATATGCAATGCAGATTCTATTCCTACAAATTTTGCTAGAGCTCTATTCCTTTGAACCATCAATAATTGACGCACACCGAACCAGTATATCCTGTCCAGTTCATCTTCTAAGAAAGGTATTTCTTTAAGATATTCCATTTTTCCTTCGTCGAACGCTTTTTTAACATAGTCAACCATTGATAGAATCAATGCAAGTAAGCGGCCGACGAGATTCTCCATAGAGAATTTTGTTGCATCCGTCATGCATTGGAGGACTATTAAATCCGGCCGTTGTTCAATTATCTCAAAGCCTCTTAGCTTAGATATTACCTCTCTTACACTCTTTAAAGTATGGGGCGGAATAACACTTTTCTTGGATATGATGGTGACTGTGTCATTTCCTATGAGGTAATTAGCTACAAGAAGCCTTTGAACTAACTTCTCGTCTCCGCATTTATCTAAATTAACCACAACGCGTGCTCTGAGTGTTTCATCGCTCAAAGACATATTAGCTGGAATGATTTTGAGACTACCATCCTCCTCCTGCTTTACTAGAACTTTATCACCGCTTCTAAGACCTACCTCTCTTAACCAATCTTTAGGTAAAACTACAACAAGAGAGGACTTTCCCAACTTAAGTAGAGTCCTAACAGCCATGAGAGCCCCTCCACAACTTCTAAGATAAATAACGTATAAATACATATATAAAAATTCCGAGTCCGTAAATATATATCCATACATTACTAGAAGTTTAATATACAATATTTAGAGAACAATATATTGAGTCTAAAATATTTAAGTAAAAATACAAACGATGTAATATAATTACAAAAGGATTTAATTCCTAATGCAAAAGTCTGATGCATGTATGCTTTTTATTATCCATTATGTACTATTCGACGTGGTATTGCCGTCTACTATAAATTTGTACCGTAACGTAGTATCGTGATAATTACTTTTAGCTTTCCTCACTAATGGAATTTCCTTTCCACATCGCACACATTTTTTCCCCTCTAAATTCATTACTTTAATGAACTCTCCAATTCTCATGATCAGGAGTTCTCCATCTTCCGAACAATAGGTATTTCTCTCTACGCCTTCAAAAACATCATCAATGTAAACGTATCTGAAACCCCTTTCTTTAGCTTCTTTCCATGCTCTTTTTAACTCTCTTGTTCGTGTGGGAGTACGATGACTGAGAAAGTATTTTGGATAAAAGCGCCGGAAATGTATTGGGATATTGTACCCAAAATGGCAAGAAATCCATTCTAAAAAGGAAGAGATTTCATTTGGATCATCATTAATGCTCGGGACCAGCGTATATGATATTTCGAGTAACTTATGATGCCTATATGCCTCTTCGGAAAATATTTTTGCATACCTATAACCTGTTGGCAATATCGTTAATTTACTATATGATCTTTCGGAGAAACCAAAAAAGCGAACTAAGAATGCATCAGCAAGTTCAATGATGCTCCTTATTTTCCGAGTGTTAAAAACACCGTGTGTTATGATACCAACACCTATATTTTCTTTTATTGCTAGGCGTATCACCTGCATTAAGAATTCGTAATTCAAAATGGAGTTGCATGAGAAGATAATGTTCGTAGCATTAACTTTGTGAGCCAAATTTATTATGTCTTGAGGAAGTAGCTTTTTAGCGTATTTTAGTGTCCTCTTCAAATTCCCGAATACTAAGGAATATTCACGGCATAAAAAGCATTTAAGGTTGCATCCCGATGTAACAATGTAGAGTGTTTCATGACCGGGGTAAAAGTGAAAGAAGCCAAGTTTCTCTGGACAACTGAGTCCATATTCAACCAATCCATAGTTTAAGAAAGTTAAACCAGTTTTTTCTTCAAGTTTAATGACATTGCATAAGCCATAAGGGGTCTCTTTTGCCCCCTTACAATTAAATGGACAAATATCACAAGACATTATCTAATCACTCCGCTTGGATGGCCTTCCTAGCTAATTCTTCTAAAGTTATCTTACATTTCTTGGCAAATTGTTTCATGACCTTAACAACACCGCTACCGTATTGAATAGCTTTTTTCTCTTTTGTAACAATACTCGTAGGCAAACCTATTTTTTTGGCGACTTTTCGTAATATCCACTTTCTGACATTATTTCTAATCTTGTACTCAACTGGAATACTGAGCGCTATTTTTATTATTTCCATATCTAAGTAAGGAAATCGTCCTTCCACGCTATTCCTTAGCAAGCAATGGTCATCGCGTTCAGCATTTTTTATATGAATATTTCTGAGGTCGTTTAGCATCTCAATCTCAATCTCCTCTTTTTTGAAATTCAGATATCTTGCATATCCTCCAAATAATTCATCTGCACCTTGACCTAAAAGAACAACTCTAAAACCGTCTTTAGCGATTTCTCTAGCAGCGATATAAATAGGTATTCCAATCAAGATTTTTAATGGATCGGGCTCATCAATAATTCGAGCTATTAAACTGAAAAGCTCAGGTACTTCGTTTTCCTTTATTTCATAAATTGAGATCTCTAATCCTAATTCTCTTGAAGCCGCAATCGCGCTTTTAATATCCCGAGAGCCTCGTAACCCCACAGTATATAATCGAATATCCCCCCCGAGATCAGAAGCTATCTTCGATATCAATGAGCTATCAATTCCTCCCGAAAATAGAATTGCTGTTGGTTTATAAAGTCGCTTTTCAACGGCTTTTATTAATGCATTTTCTAGTACTTGGATCATTTTATCTACATTCTTCATTGAGAGAATTGGTATGTCATCCAAGCTATAAAATTTCTCCAAACTAATTGAATCCCTTTCAATGATGAGTCTATGGCCTGGGGGTAATCGACTTGGCGGAGTACAAAATGGAAGAAATGCCTTTCTTTCTGATGCAAACATAAAGATATTTCTTGCTTTGCAGTAAAAGAGCGGCTTTGCGCCAATAAAATCCCTATAAATTTCTAAGCATTCATTGTTAATATCATAAATCGCGAATGCAAAAACTCCGTCAATTAAATGTAATTGTAAATCCTCATAAGCATGAAGGATAGCTTCTGAGTTGATATTAGTACGAAATGTATGTCTCGAGGATAATTTGTTTCGCAATTGCATAAAGTTATAGATCTCACCGTCATGCACAAGCCAAAGGTCATTCTTTTCATTTGGAATGGGTTGGGGACCTTTTCCAATGATATTAAGCATATTATATCCGATTCCAATTTCGCCTCTTGGAAACGTAATTTCATCAATGGATCCATATACAACTTTATCCCTTATAATTGCTCCGCAACCATGGGGACCACGGTGTCGAAGAATATAAAGCATCTTCTTTAGATAAGTTGAAATATCACTACCTTGGAAGCTATAAGCCCCGGCGATGCCGCACATTATAATCACTTAATAGATCGCAGTTTAAGGTAATTTAGAATATCGTCTTCGAGTACCTTAAACCAGTCTATTTCCAAGGATATAACTTTGTATGACGGATTTGCATTAATTTTCTCAAATATCATTTCATCCCTGATCTTAAGTTCCATAAAGATGTTATTATTGAGCGTGAGTTCAACAACGCGCAAAAGCTTTGGCAGTAATTCATCAATTTTCGCTTTTTCATCGCCAGAGATTGTAACTAAAAAAACGCTGCTTTCATGTCTCAACATGAGCTCTAATTCGCCATTATCAATTAGCATAAGCTCGTATTGTTTATCCACGTGCAGATTCTTAATAAAATTAAGAAGTTTCTTTACCATACTTTCATCTTTAACATCTAAATAAACAGACCTAATGACACGATGAAGTTCCTTAGAATAAGTGGATAAAAATTCTTCTAAAATGACAAATCGACGCGTTGTGTTTAATCCTCTGGCATCAATAGTGATTTGGGGTTCTGAAGAGATCATGAGAACAAAGTTCTCCCCACTAGAAAGTGCTCTTATAACATGTATTTCAGTAAAATGATTTAATATGGACGACAACGTACCACAGGTTTGTTGGTCGAAGAATAACTCTGAGACATGCATTAACTTGGTGGGCGGAAGTTCCTTAAGTTGATTGTAAAGGGTTTCTATACTCCTTTCACCATATAGCTTAATAGTAATATCGGTTTTTCTCAATGCATTGGATAAGTAGTTTATCATATCGGGTAATAAGGGTGATGTAAGCATGTTAAATCTGAGCGCTAATGTAATTCTTTTTTGCCCTAAGTATAAGAATAAATCTGGTTTTGAAGGTTCCTTTTCCAG
>Ga0180302_10001548_pt1 | contig 10925 bp, 13 predicted proteins | sample GuaBasSediGuay17_FD_121794 | JGI IMG/M metagenome (GOLD analysis project Ga0180302, IMG submission 121794) | Subseafloor sediment microbial communities from Guaymas Basin, Gulf of California, Mexico - Guay17, Core 4571-4, 12-15 cm | ecosystem: Environmental > Aquatic > Marine > Hydrothermal... | reverse complement strand
ACTATGGGCCCGCGGGGATTTGAACCCCGGACCTCCGCCTTTCCCACCCAACTAGCATCATTAGGTCGTAAGGGCGGCATCCTTGCGGGACATCCTTATAGGACCTTACCGCTAGACGACGGGCCCGTAATTTATCGTATCTCCTCTGTTTTTAAGTTTTATGGTATCTAAGCTAAGTGTCATCAAGCCAAAAGCATCAATCTGAATTACAGCTTGGGTATTTCGTTTAACTCGGTAGCACCACTTCAGGATTGAGCTTACCCCTATTATTTCTTCGATCTTAGCTAATTTACATTACATAGATTTATATTACCGAAACGAAGAGAGAATGTTAAGCCTTGCCTTGGTCTTTATATCGATACGATGTGGTGGAAACATTTTTATTTTCCAGTATTTCATAGTGTGACGTATGAGCGAGGTTAAGGTTTTCAGAGTTAAGGGAGTGATGAAGCATCGAACGTTTCCTGAGAAATTCGTCTTGGAGGTTCCAGCGCTTAAAAAGGAGCATGCTATAGAGTATGTGTACTCGGTGTTGGGGTCTAGACATAAGCTTAATAGGAAAAGGATAGTAATTGAGGAAGTAAAGGAAATAAGTCCGGATGAAGTTCAGCGGAGTGGGATAAGAGAGCTTTTAAGCTTGGAAAAAATAGTATTGTAGGTATCTAAAATGGGAGAAGATATTCAAAAAGATATACAGAGGCTCTATGCTGAATACGTGTTTCTTCGACAGCTCGCCGAGACTTTAAATCGCAATCTTACGCTTCTCAATAACTTGCTTGCTGAGATAAGAGTTACCCAAGAAGCGATTAAAGAGATTGAGAAGATTTCGGAGTCTAATGATGTTATAGTGTCTATTGGGGGGATGGTGTTTCTAAAGGCTAGATTACCGAATAGAGATCGCGTTTTAATTAATATTGGAAGTAATGTCGTAGTCGAGAAGAGTCACGAAGAAGCGTTAGAGTATTTGAAAAACAGAGAAGAAAACTTGAAGACCGAGTTGGAGAGAACGAATAACAGCTATATACAGGTTCTTAACCGGATGAGACAGCTTGAGCAATTGCTGAGACAGCTTTCGGAGAAAGGTAGGCGTTAATGTTCGAAAAGTTAAAAAACGCGTTCTCGCGGATAGCTGAGACTCTCACTACTAGAAAATTATCGCCAAAAGAACTTGAAGAATTAAGCTTCGAGATGGTTTTGAGTCTCTCAGAGTGCGACGTAGCCCTGCCCGTGGCCGAGCATATTATTGAAGAATTGAAGAAAAGACTCTCAGAGGAGAAGATAGGACTTTTTGAAGATAAAAAAGAAATTGTTAGAAAACATTTGGAGGAAATATTGAGGGAAATCCTTAGAACAGAGGAAGAAATCGATCTCTTGAAAAAGGCGGAAGAGAAGAGAAGCTCGGGAGAACCATTAGTGATACTGTTCTTGGGGCCTAACGGCCATGGTAAGACTACTACAATAGCTAAGATAGCTTACTACTTCCTCAAGCACGGTTATTCTGTAGTGCTCGCCGCAGCGGATACATTTAGAGCTGGCGCTATAGAACAGTTAGAAATACACGGAAAAAGGCTAGGCGTTAAGGTAATAAAGCACAGATATGGAGCTGATCCAGCGGCTGTAGCTTATGACTCTGTTAGACATGCTAAAAGCAGGAAAATCGATGTCGTACTTATAGATACCGCTGGCCGCCTCCAAACGGATAAGGACTTAATGGAAGAAATGAAAAAAATCGCCCGCGTAGTAAATCCCGATCTTAGAATTTTCGTAGGCGACGCTTTGACAGGAAACGACGCCCTCGATCAGGCAGAAAAGTTCAACAATGCTGTAGGTATAGACGCGAGCATAATAACGAAAGCTGATGCGGATGTGAAAGGCGGAGCTATAGTCTCCATCATATTTGCAACTAAAAAACCAGTAATATTTCTAGGGACCGGACAGCGTTATGAGGATTTACAGCCTTTCACTATCGACTGGCTTCTTGGAAAAATCTTAAGCTAGTAAAGCTTTTAAACATCTTTCCACATACCTCTAAGGGGTCTTTAATGATAATTCCTGTGAGATGCTTCACTTGCGGTGCTTTAATAGGAGATAAATGGCTAGAATATGCTCAAAAAGTCGCTCAGGGCAGACATCCGAGAGAAGTCCTTGACGAAATGGGCATTAAGAGGTACTGTTGTAGGAGAATGTTCTTATCACACGTAGAGCTAATAGATGAGATTTTGAAATATGAAAGAGTTGAAAAGGAGTAACTACCTGTAGCTTTTCTGTCTTTTCGCTCTAGCAGATCTCCCTCTAGGCTTTTTAGGCTCCGCCTGCCTTGGATCTTCAACGAGCAAATGTCTATCATATTTCAAATATAACTGTTTTAACTCTCCTGATTCCGTCCACTTGACTAGCGCCCTAGCAATAGCGGTTCTTATCGCCGACGCCTGTCCCATAACTCCTCCACCTCGCGCCGTCGCTATTATATCAACTTGATTAACTATCTGCTCTCCTGCCAACAGGATCGGCTCATAAATCTTCATTCTAGCTATCTCAGGCTCATAGATTTCCAATGGGACTCCGTTTATGAAGATACGCCCCTTACCCGGTTTAACTATAACTCTAGCTCTAGCCGTTTTTCTCCTAGCACTGGTCAGGACTAGCTTCATAACTTCCCACCTAGCATTCTATAGAGTTCTCCCAGAGTTATAAAAGGTACAGTTTCATTTTTCCTCATAGCTTCCCTCACTTTTATCGCCTTACTGGCATCGATATCTTCGGGTATACCAATATAAACTTTTAACCTCTTATAGGCAAGTCTCCCTCTCGGCTTTTTATGCGGAAGCATCCCTCTAACCATACGCTTTAATACCCTATCAGGTCTTCTAGGTATTTTGGGTCCTAGCTTCTCAGGATTATAATGAGTCCTCCACTCACTTACCTTTTTCATATACTCTTTTATGATTCTCTGAGGTTTGCCAGTAATTATGGCTTTTTCCGCATTAATCACTACGACATTCTCACCTCTCAACAACCTCTAGGCAATTACACTGGCTAACCGCCCCGCAACTAATCCATCAGCATCAATCACGACTACCTGCTCTTCCATGGTTCCACCTAAGCTATTATTTTCACATTACTACCTCTCGGATTTCTTTCAACTAATTCATCTATACTTAAACATTCCCCCTTCTTCGAAATTTTCTCATAAGCTTTCTGAGAAAAAGCCCACGCAGCAACAACAACTTCATGATCTAGAGTTCCAGATGCTAGAACTTTTCCCGGAACAACGACAGTATCCCCCGGCTTAGTGTACCTATTAATCTTGCTTATATTGACAGCTATCCTCTGTCTTCTGGGTTTCGCGAGCATCTCGGCTACGCGATGCCATATATCAGCATTATTTTCCCTAGCCTTCTTCTTAAGCCTCGAAATTAACAGTCTTAAATGTATGTTCGTAGGTCCCGTCCTCTTCACGCCATATCCCCAGCTCTTTATTAGATTGGATATTTTAAGCTTTTCCTAATATTTCTTCCAGCGATTCTCTGAAGTCTCTAGCTTTAGCTATCAAAACCTCTAAACCGGCTAGAACCACCTCTCTAAAAGTTAGCGATCCCACAGTTTCAATATTAAAAATTATAGTGGATTCATCCCCCCTGACTTTTATCGCTTCACGTTCACATACTTCTACACAAGCTCTACACAATGAGCAATTAATCAAATCTGTTACAACCAATTTGCCCGATGAAATCTCTAGCACATTTTTAGGACAAACTTCCACGCATATCCCACAGCTGTTACATTTTTCAAGATCTATTTTAATGACTGGCATGTATTTATAAGCCGAGACAGAAACTGGCTGCCACTTAGCGTGCTCTTTCCCACAACCGAGCCGCGCAAAAGCTTCAAGCACTATACGCTGACCTTTAGCTAGTTTAGCTATGGGAATAGTATCCGATACCGGAACCACTCTCGGATCCTCACTTCTCAAATGTCCAGAAAAAACAGTGATATCCTTATCCAAAGCCTCTATATCAAGCTCAAGACTCACAGTATTCTTTAAAGCTCGCTCTCTATCCTCAATATACTCATTAATAAGCTCAAAATCAGTTTTCAAAGGTATAAGCCCTAACCTATGAGCTAAATACTCGTCGAAAAGAGCAGAATTGTTCTCAAGAATTACCACTTCATCAATAGCCATTACAGGAACCTCAGCTATCAAAACCCTCCTCAAGGCGTTAGCGATAGCGGGATTTATACCCTTAACTATAAAACGGCCAGAATACTTATTCGTTTCAAGAATATCAACTTCTATACTCTTCGCCAAACTCAAACACCGGTACAGCTACCTTATCGGTTTTTGTTTGCGCCCACGCAGTAACTCTATCAAAGATACCCCGTTTACTTTGACTACCCTAAAGCGGACCCCGGGAAGATCTCCATAGGCTCTTCCTTCAGGTCCTCCTATTCTTTCTATTATTACTTCGTCGTGTTCGTTTACGAAGTTTAGTGCGCCGTCCCCGGGCAGGAAGGCTGTTACTTGTTTTCCGTTTTTGATGAGTTGTACTCTTACACATTTTCTTACTGCGCTGTTTGGTTGTCTGCTTTCTATGCCTACTTTCTCGATTACTATTCCGCGGGCCATTGGAGCACCTTCTAGTGGGTCGACTTTCTTAGCTAGGTTTAGCGCTCTTCTTTTGTAATGTAGGTCTGACCATCTGAACTTCTGTCTTTTTTTCTTCAATCTTCTGGCTGCGTAAAGTCCTTTTGGCGATTTGGATCCCGGCATTTCGACACCTTAATCCTTCTAATTTATATTAGAATTTAAATCTTCCGCCGGTTATTCGAGTGTAACCCAGTCAACGTCAAAGTATCGCTTGGCGAGTATTCTGGCTCTTTTTATGTTTTTGCCGTCTTTGCCTATAGCTAATCCTTTTTCGTTGGCGGGGACGGATACCACTACTATTTTCCTGTTGCTAGCGTCCTTTTTCAGTCTGACCGATAAAACGCGTGCTGGAAAAAGGCTATTTTTTATGAGTTCTTCTAATGTTTCGGCGTATTCTACTATTTCAACGCTTTTGCCTAGAAGTTTTTGGAGTCGTTTTATGTTTATTCCATTTCTGCCGACGGCTATTCCCACCTGCCCCTTTTTCACCAAGAAGATTATTCGATTGCTCTCGTCGTCTATTACGCAGTCCATTGTTGTTACGCCAGTTATGCTTTCTAACAGGTATATGTACTTCATCTCTACGTCGGTAAGCTTTATCGAAACCATATTATTCACCTTTTGCCAAGTCGAATATTCTACTTTCGCCTGGGTCTAATATAGAAAGGACTGATACCATAAAGGGTTTTCTACACATAGCGCCTAAGTCTAGGCTCGTGCCTTGAAAAACGTATAGCGGTATATTTGCTAATTTACAATACCGCTCTACTTCATCTCTGATTCCATCCGGCGCGTTCGCCGCCATTATAACAAGCTTAGCCTTACCCGTCCGAATAGTTTTCATTGTTTCCTTATATCCGATTATAACCTTTCCGGTTCTCATGGCAGTTCGCAGTTCTCTATACAGGTCTACCACTAACCTTCACCCCCTCTTTTCCTGGGAAAGATCATGAAGAGTTCTATTAAACCCGTACCCATAGGTATGGGTGCAGATCCCACGATGACGTTCTCTACTACACCGGTTAATTGATCAACTTCTCCGTGTATAGCGGCATCTGTTAAATGTTTTACGGTCACCTCGAATGTGGCTCTAGCGAGGGGACTTATTTTCTCGCCCGCAACTCCGTGTCTTCCCACCTGCCTCACCTGACCGGTATAGGTCATGGCATCGGCTACGAGCATTATATGCCTTATATCCACGTCCAGTCCTTGTTCGCTTAGGACCTCTTGCATTTCCTTAATTATAACTCGACGCGCCGCCTCTATGCCCAAGACCTCTGCTACCTCGACTATATTGTTGGTTATGGTGCGCATGGGGTCTACTCCTTCAACTTCTAAAATCGCCGAGAAGTTAGAGCCTTCGGCTACCAACATGTATTCTACCTTTCCATTTTCTGTTTTTACAGGTCTTAAAATGATTTTTCTTATACCCTTTATACCCTTTAATCTCAAATCTTTTACTCTATCGAGCATTCGTTTTAGTTTAGACATATCCGTTATCTCGGTTTCAAAAATGACAGTGTATTCGTCCTCCATCCACACTTTGCCTTTCTTACCTTTAATCTTATTTATAGCCTTAACTACGTCTTTAGCAGTTACTCCTTTATCAGCCAGCATTTCAGGGTCGAGTCTTATCGTTATAGTGGAAGTTAAATAATCAAGTTCCCACTCGCTGGCTACGTTCTCTATAGTAGTGAGCTCTATCCGCCTAGCTACTTCTTTAGCCTTTTCCTCATCATACCTGTGTTTTTCATCCAGGTAGATATAGGTGATCGGAGTTGACGGGCTTTTCCTAGCATCTACGATCTCTATCAGCCTAGGCAAGCCCAAAGTTATGTTAAACTCTCTTACACCTGCAAAATGGAACGTTCTAAGAGTCATTTGAGTGCTCGGTTCTCCTATTGACTGAGCCGCTACCATGCCCACAGCTTCTCCCGGCTCTACAAGAGCATTATTGTATTCTTTTACACATTCCTCGATAAAGGCGTGAAGTTCATTTTTTTCGAGTTTTTCTCTTAACGCTATCGTCTCTATCTCCCGCAGAATATTTTCTGGTAGCTTATCCGAATATGAATAAACTATGTTTCTTACTTCTTCCTCATAACCTTTTTTCTTTTTTTCCTTTCTTCTACCCATCATTTCACCTTCCTACTTTTTATTCTCTGTAAAATCAAATCATAGTTTATTGGACGACCATGATAGCTTTTCGCCGGATCTACGCCATCTTCCCCATAGCGTAACTGAATAACGCTCCCCTCAGCACTCCTTACGCTTCCGTCATAAGCCACATATAAATCTTGGAGCGCGTTCGCTAATCTTCTATACATATATCCGCTCTGCGCCGTTCTGACTGCTGTGTCTACCAAGCCTTCTCTGCCAGCCATTGCATGATAAAAGAATTCCGTGGGCGAGAGTCCTTCTTTGAAATTACCGTAGACAAAGCCTCGGGCCCTAGGCCCTATATCTCCTCTCTTGAAGTGCGGTAGTGGTCTATTGAGGTATCCTCTAGAAATTCTCTTGCCTCTAATCGATTGTTGTCCTAGACATGCGGTCATCTGAGTAATATTAAGTATATTTGCTCTAGCGCCAGTCTTAGCCATCAAAACTGCTGAGTTATTAAGTCCTAGGTAGCGACTGGCAATTCTTCCGGCTTCCTCTCTCGCGCGTTCAAGTACGTTTAATATTTCATTTTCAAGAGATTCGCGAAGCGTCATGCCGGGTTTTGGTTGAAGCTCGCCTCTTGCAGCCTTCTTTATTATCTCGTCCACTTCTTTCTCTATCTCAGAGAGAGCTTTTGCCACTTCCTCACGAGCTTCTTCAGGGAGGTCTAGATTATCTAAGCTCATCGAGAAGCCTTTTAAGTCCAAATAAAGGATAAATGTTTTAAACATAGTGTCCATGATCTCCCTAGCCTTATCTGTACCATATTTCTTAACTATCACGTGAAGAAGCGTTTCACTTTTCTGAGCTCCTATGGAAGCCTTATCGAGAACTCCTGCTAATATCTCACCCCTTCTAATTAGAAGATAAGCATCGTATGGACAGTCCTCAAATAGGCAAGTATCGCATTTTTCGCATATAGCACACTTACCCTCAAAGTCCAAATCCGAAGGTAGGAAAATGCTGATAATTTGCTTTCCGGTCCACATTTCCCTAGGCTTTAGAATCGCAGGTTCCGGCATTTCTCCTTCATAACCGGTCTCATAGAGCAGCGTCGCTGCTTTCTCCTTAGTTAGTAATGAATCTTTTCTAGTAATCATATATCCTCCGGTGATGTAATCGTGAATCGCGCCAATTATTGGTCCTCCGTATCTCGGGGATAATATCTGTTCTTGAACCAGCATTAGGACCTTGGCCTCAGCTCGTGCCTCCTCGTTTTGAGGTACGTGAAGGTTCATTTCGTCACCATCAAAATCAGCGTTATACGGAGGACATACGAGTAAATTCAGTCTGAAGGTTTTGTAAGGAAGAACTTTTACCTTATGAGCCATTATGGACATTCGGTGAAGAGAAGGTTGTCTGTTGAAGAGCACTATATCCCCATCTTTTAAATGCCTCTCTACTATATAGCCGGGCGCCAGCGTCTCGGCTAAAGCCTCTAAATCTCTTACATACCTCAAATCTACCCGTGCCCCGTCCGGACGTACGATGTAGTTGGCGCCGGGATGTTTATAGGGACCATTTTTAACCAGCTTCCGCAACTCTTCTATATTCCACTCTGTAACCTTTTCCGGAATTACGAGTATTTTCGCTATCTCCTCAGGAACCCCAACCTCGTTTATGCTAAGGTTAGGATCGGGAGAAATGACAGTTCTTGCTGAGAAATCTACACGTTTACCAGCTAAACTACCCCTAAATCTTCCTTCCTTCCCCTTTAACCTCTGCGCTAACGTCCTAAGAGGTCGTCCCGACTTATGCTTAGCTGGAGGAATTCCAGGAAGCTCGTTGTTAAAGTAAGTCGCTATGTGGTACTGTAGTAACTCCCACATATCATCTATAATTAGCGATGGCGCTCCAGCCTCTATGCTTTCCTTAAGCCTTTGATTAACTCTTATTATATCGCCAAGCTTATGGGTTAAATCATCCTCCGACCTTATTCCTGTCTCCAATGTTATCGACGGTCTAACAGTTATCGGCGGCACCGGTAAGACTGTAAGAACGGTCCACTCAGGTCTAGCATATTCTGGATCTATACCAAGGAGGACTAAATCTTCGTCACGTATTTTCTCAAGCCGTTCTCTAATATCGCTGGGCGTGAGTTTGATAGCTGTGCCCTCCTCCCTTTCTTCATAAAACGAATAAGGTTTCTCGAATTTTATTTTATATTGTTTAGCATGACAGTATGGACACTCGCTGTTTTTAGCGGCCTTTTTAGCTATTTTCTCAGCATGTCTATATTTAAAATGAATCCAGATTTTTTCTAGTCTTTTTCTCTTCTCTAATTCCTTTTTAATTTCCTCCTCTGGAAGAAGTATTCTTCCGCAATAGCGACAGGTGGCCCTTAATAGGATGTATATCTTCTTCGCAAATTCTGGATGAATAACAGGTCTCGCCAGCTCCAAATGCCCGAAATGTCCCGGGCATTGACCGGTATAGTTACCGCAAGTTTCACACCGCACTCCAGGCTCTATGGTTCCTAGTCTTCTGTCCATCAATCCTCCTCTTATGGGCATGCCTTCTTCGTCGTAAGTATCTGATGTAACAATGGCCGTTACCGACATTTTACGTATCAAATCGGGAGATAGCAGTCCGAATTTTATCGCGGCTATTCTAGTCGTAGTCTGAAATTCTATACTAGACATTCCTTATCCCTCCATTTTACTTTTTAAGATAAGCTTAGGATATATGCCAAGGCTTATTAATTCTTGAAGGAGAAGCTTAAAGGCATAGGATATCTCGACGGGATGAAGTTTTGCTTTATCACCGCAAACTGGGCATGTAGGCTGTCCTCTCTTAGCGTTATAATATCCTATTAATCCACAGTTTTCGCATACATATACTATAGTTTTATCCGATTCCTCGAGGAGACGTTCCTTCAATAATAACGCGGCTCCATGTCCTACTAAACAGTCTTTCTCCATTTCACCAAAACGCAATCCTCCTTCTCTAGCTCTGCCTTCAGTAGGTTGGCGAGTTAGTATCTGTACGGGTCCTCTAGCTCTAGCGTGCATCTTATCCGCCACGAGGTGGTGCAGCTTTTGATAATACACTATTCCTATGAATATCTCTGCTTCCAGTTTTTCTCCAGTAATGCCATTATACATGACTTCTTTTCCGTCCGACCTAAAGCCCAGTTTTAACAAAGCCTTTCGAAGATCTTCTTCTTTCTCTCCTTCAAATGGTGTGCCGTCAACCATTCTACCTTCTAGAGCTGCAACTTTTCCAGCTAGAGATTCTAACAACTGTCCTACAGTCATTCGTGAAGGAATTGCGTGTGGATTTATCAGTAGATCAGGTACTATGCCATCCTCGGTAAATGGCATATCTTCTTGCGGTAGTATCAGTCCGATAACGCCCTTCTGGCCATGTCTAGACGCGAATTTATCGCCTATTTCAGGAATTCTTAAATCTCTAACTCTAACCTTCACCAGTCTATTACCCTCCGCATTGTCAGTTATCACGACTCGGTCGACTATGCCCTTCTCTCCATGTCTCAAACTTACCGAGGTATCTCTCTCTTTAATTCCTGCACGGACTTCGTAAAAAGCCCCATAAAATCTTGGTGGACTCACCTTGCCAATCAGCACATCTCCACCTTTGACCTCTGATTCAGGCTCGGCAATGCCGTCTTCTCCTAGATGTATGTAACTCTCGCTCGACCTATAGCCTACAACGTTTTCATGCGGTATCCTAATCTCATCACGAAGTCCGCCAGGATATTTCCTTTCCTCAGCCTCATAAGTTCTAAAGAACGTTGATCTAGCCAGCCCTCTCTCTATAGACGCCTTATTTATAACGATAGCGTCTTGGATATTATAACCGCCGCCTGTTATCACGGCCACTATAAAGTTCTGCCCTGCTGGACGCTCATACAGTTTTGCAATATCCATCACCCGCGTCTTAACCAACGGTTTTTGAGGATAATGAAGCAAATGCATTCTCGGGTCCATCCTATAGAGGTAGTTGAGGTTTGAGATACCTAATGCTTGCTTAGCCATCGCTGCTTCATAAGAGTTTCTAGGAGATTGATTATACTCAGCATATGGAATAATAGATGCGACTACGCCGAGAATAGCTGCTGGCGTAATTTCAACATGCGTATGTTCCGGAGTTACTT
>Ga0180302_10001546_pt1 | contig 10930 bp, 9 predicted proteins | sample GuaBasSediGuay17_FD_121794 | JGI IMG/M metagenome (GOLD analysis project Ga0180302, IMG submission 121794) | Subseafloor sediment microbial communities from Guaymas Basin, Gulf of California, Mexico - Guay17, Core 4571-4, 12-15 cm | ecosystem: Environmental > Aquatic > Marine > Hydrothermal... | reverse complement strand
ACCGAGCTTGGGCGATGAGAAGGTCTCTCAGATAAGGAGCTTAATCCTCGACTTCACTCGAAGGCTTCTCGAGGTTGTTGGGAGGTGAAGGGCTTTGCCTAGAGAGGTCGTGGTGGCTGAAGGGCTCACTAAGGTCTTCGACGGCTTCAAGGCTGTAGATGAGGTCTCCTTCAGAGTTGTGGAGGGAGAGGTCTTCGGCTTCCTAGGCCCCAATGGAGCGGGTAAGACGACCACGATAAACATGCTCATAACGCTCATGAAGCCCACTAAGGGCGAGGCTTGGATAAACGGCTACAGCGTGTTGAAAGAGCCTGATAAGGTTAGGAGGAGCATAGGAGTGGTCTTTCAGGATAGCACTGTCGATAGGGAGCTTACAGGTTGGGAGAACATGTGGATTCACGGGGTGACCTATAAGGTTCCCAGAGATGTTCTTAAGAGGAAGATCGTAGATCTACTGGGGTTCGTCGAGCTCGACAAGTACGCTAAGACTCAAGTCAGGAACTACAGTGGAGGCATGGTTAGGAGGCTTGAGATAGCGAGAGCGCTGCTCCACGAGCCTGAAGTCCTGTTCCTAGATGAGCCGACGCTTGGCCTTGACCCTCAGACTAGGGCTAAGATATGGGAGTACATATTGGAGTTGAAGAGGAGGACTGGGATGACGATTTTCTTGACGACTCACTACATGGATGAAGCTGAGAGGCTCTGTGACAGAGTTGCGATAATAGATCACGGCAAGATACTCGTCGTGGGCTCTCCCGAAGAGCTGAAGAGGATGATAGGGAGGGACGTGGTCTACGTGAAGGCCTTTGACGAGCGCTCAGCCAAGATGCTCATAGGTGAAGTCGCTAGGAGAGGGTTGGCGTTGAGCTATGCCTCTCCATCAAGCAACGTTGTCAGCTTCACAGTTGAGGATGCTCACAGCTTCATACCTGAGGTGTTTGAGGTGTCGAGTAGGCTTGGAGTGCACATCCTCGAGGTTAAGTACTCAAAGCCCACTCTAAACGACGTCTTCCTTCACTTAACTGGCAGAGAGCTCCGTGATGAGTCCGGCAGCTGGATGGACTTCATGAGGGCTAGGATGAGGAGGGGGTTCCGGAGGGGATAGGTCATGCTCGACTTCAACACCGTGTATATAATGGCTTACAGGCAGATTAAGAGGTTCTTCAGGGCTAGGTCGAGGGTTATAGGGAGCATACTGAACCCGGTGATGTGGCTGATATTCTTCGGTTTAGGGTGGAGCTCTCTCTTCAAGGCGCCCATGGCCAAGATAATGTTCTACGGGTTGGACTACATGAGCTACTTAGCTCCAGGAGTCCTCATGATGACGATTTTCATGTCGAGCTTCATAGGTGGGGTCACGGTGATATGGGATAAGGAGTTCGGCTACCTCAAGGAGGTTCTCGTAGCACCTGTGTCTAGGACTGCTAGTATCATAGGCAGAGCGTTGGGAGAAACCTTGACTGCAATGCTTCAAGGAGTGGCGATACTCATAGCGGTTCTGCTCATAGCTCCATTGCTCAACCCTCTAGGAGCACCACTAGCATTGGCGGTAGGCCTCCTAGTAGCACTCTCGTTCACGAGCATGGGGATAACCATAGCCTCGAGGATGAAGAGCATGGAGGGCTTCCACATGCTGGTAAACCTCATAATGCTACCACTAGTATTCCTAAGTGGAGCAATATACCCGATAGACAACATGCCCCTATGGATGAAGGGCATAGCATACGTAAACCCACTAACCTACGGAGTGGACTTGGCAAGGTGGCTTCTAACAGGTGTATCACAGATGGACCCAGTCTTCGACTTAACGCTACTCTTGGTGCTAACAGCAGTGATGATAGCAATAGCCTCCTACGCCTTCAACAAGGCGACCATAGAGTAGGCCTGGCAAAGCCATAGATCTGTTTCAGATGAGACTTCTCACAGAGCCTCTTTTAACATCGTAGACCTTCACTCCAGAGTTCCTTGGCCTTTGAGGACCTCTAAGTAAATATTATAAAGATTATAATGGTTATGAGCATAATTATTACTGAACACCTTTATATCGTTAGCTCGTATCTCATCTCCTGTGAGGCTTCTTAGAGCTGTTACTCTACGTGATAGGTGTGTTGACTGTGGCTTCTGTAAGAGCGCCATCGCCTGTGTAGGTGAGGATCGCTGTGTTGGCTGTGGTGCGTGTGTTGATGCTTGTCCTTGCGAGGCTAAGAGGCTTGTTGAGGTTGAGGTGCCCGATGAGTACGTGGCGATTAGGGTTAATGGTGAGAAGCACCATGTTCCCCGTGGTGTAACTGTGCTTAAGGCACTGGAACTCTTGGGCTTCAAGGTCTCTAAGCTTCCAGGGGAAGGCGACATATATGCTCCGTGTAGGACTGGTGGATGCTGGTCTTGCGCTGTACTAATCAATGGTGAGCTGAAGCCATCATGCATAACGCCTGTGGAGGAAGGAATGGAGATAATTACGAGGTCGAGCGAGATCTCCAAGCATCCACCACTCAGGTTGGTTTCAGGTTTTCAAGGGCACCCTGTGGGCGGTGTGGGTACACCCTACTGGCTTAAGCCTAGGGGCTTTGCGTACAGCTACATAGAGGTCGCCTGCTTCGCTCACGGCTGCATCTTGAGGTGTCCTTCATGCCAAAACTGGGAGATAACTTACAGCTCAAGGGGGACCCCTCTAACCCCTCTTCAAGCGGCTCAAGTATTGACTGAGGCTAGGAGGATATACTCTGTTGATAGGCTCGCTATTAGCGGTGGGGAGTCAACGCTCAATATGGCTTGGCTCTTGGACTTCATTAAGAGCTTGAAGGCGCTTAATAGGGATCGCGAAGCTAGGTTCCACGTTGACACGAACGCCGTTGTCTTGACTCCAAGCTACATAGATGAGCTCGTTGAGGCTGGTATGACGGATATAGGGCCGGACCTTAAGGGGCTTAGGCTCGAGACATTCATGAAGATAACTGGTGTGAGAGATCGAGAGTTGGCTTCTAAGCTGCTGAGCAATGAGTGGTCCACCGTCAAGTACGTGGTCGACAAGTACTGGGGTGAGGTGTTTATAGGCGTGGGGATACCGTACAACAGGGCTTTTATGTCTATGGAGGAGCTCCACGAGATGGGGCTTAAGCTAGCCAGCATAGAGCCCACAATACAGGTCTGCGTGCTGGACTACAGGCCTGAGTTTAGAGCTCAAAACCTGAGAAGACCCAGCTTCCAAGAGATGCTTAAGGTTAGAGAGGTCTTGGAGAGCGCTGGCCTAAAGAGGGTTATATGTCAAACCTCTAGAGGCCACATAATGCCCCCTCCACCCTAGAGCTCTGAGCTGAGGAGGGCTTCTTGCTCTGCTACCCGTAAATATTATATAAAGAGCTAGTTTACCAATAACCCCGTGTGGTCGTGATGGCGGGAGAAGCTCCTGCTAAGAAAGAGAAGAAAAAGGTTCCAATAGTCGAGGGGCTCTTCACGTGGCCTTCAGACAAGCCAGCCCTTATAGCTAGCAGGTGTAAGAAGTGTGGAGCCGTGATGTTCCCCAAGGCCGCTTACTGCCCTAATCCAGACTGCGAGAAGAACCCTGAGAACATAGAGATAATTGAGCTGAGCCGCAGAGGCAAGCTTTGGAGCTGGACAATACAGTACTATGCTCCACCACCGCCATTCAAGATGGAGCCGTTTAAGCCGTACGCCATAGGGATGGTGGACCTACCTGAGGGCATAAGGGTCTTAGGGATTCTGACTACCACTGAGAACCTCAAGTGCGACATGGAGGTTGAGCTGACGGTCGGCAAGCTCTACGAGGACGACGAGAACGAGTACATAACCTGGATGTGGAAGCCCGTTGAGGAGGAGAAGAAGTAGGAGGTGTATGAGATGGAGAGGGATGTTGCGATAATAGGAGTAGGCATGGTGCGCTGGGGTAGGTACCCAGACCCTAAGCGCCCAGATGAGTATCCCGAGAGGACCATGCCTGAGCTGGCCGTCGAGGCCATAACGAACGCCTTGAAGGATGCTAAGATAAGCTGGCGCCAGATCGAGGCCATGGTCTCAGGGGTTTACCTATGGGTTAACCAGCAGGCTGGTATTCATGGCACACTGAGCGGAACTGCCATAGCTAACCTCATGGGCTACACGGGCATACCCATTGTGAGCGTCGCCAACGCCTGCGCCACGGGCCAATCGATACTGAGAGAGGCTGTGTTAGCTGTTGCTAGTGGTGAGTGTGATATAGCCCTAGCTGTTGCAGCTGACAAGTCCGCCTTCGGCTTCTTCAGGCCTCAGTCGACAGATGGGAAGTCCGACATAGACTACATGAGGTTCGTCATGTGCGGCGAGACCAACCCAGCCTACTGGGCTATGGAGTGCAGGAGGAGGATGTACGAGGCTGGCACTACCGAGGAGGACTTAGCGTTGGTGAAGGTTGTCACGAGCAAGCCCGCTCCGTTCAACCCCTACGCTAGGTATAGGAAGACCTTCACCATGGAGGAGGTCTTCAAGTCACCTATGGTGTGCGAGCCACTTAGGCTACTTGAGATATGCGCTACCAGTGATGGAGCTGCCGCCGTAATTGTGGCGGAGTACGAGAAGGCTAAGAAGATATGCAAGAAGCCTGTCTACATAAACGCTGTCGCTGTAGGCACCCCTACCTTCGGAGACCCGACGGTCAGGTTGACCTACCTGAGCTCCAACATAAGGCCTGGAGTGCCAACTCTGAGCGAGAGCAGAAATGCTGTTCAGAAGGTCTACAAGATGGCTGGCATGACGCCCGACAACATAGATGTCATAGAGCTCCCAGACAACAGCTCGTGGCACTACTTCGCATACCTAGACTGCATACTGAACCTAGATCCTGGAGAGTCTGAGAAGCTCCTTAGGAAGGGCGAGACTGACCCCATAACTGGCAGGATACCTGTGTGTCCAAGCGGTGGCTTAGGAGCCTTCGGTGAGGCCGTCGTCGCTCAAGGCCTAGCTCAAGTATGCGAGCTAGTCTGGCAGCTGAGAGGAGAGGCTGGCGAGAGACAGGTCAAGAAGGATGTCAAGGTAGCCTTAGCGCAGACCTACGGCTACGCAGGGAACAACGCAGCTTGCATAGTGAGCAAGGGCTGGTAAAACACTTAACCTCCACCTTTTTCGTGGATCTCAACCTTAAACTCAGCTTTTTATTCACAACAAAACTCTAGGTCCAGGATTCTCTGCTATGCACGTTAAGTCTTGGCCACCACTTAGTAGAGGCCTAAGTTTAACTTATGATTGGCTTACGAAAAACAAAATGTGAGGGTTGAGGGTTTACTGGTATGTGTAGAAGCCCTTCTTGGTCTTCCTTCCAAGCCATCCTGCTCTAACCATTTGCCTCAGTAGTACTGGTGGGCAGAAGGTGCTTTGCCCTGTCTCTTTGTAGAGCGTTTCGAGTATGTCGAGGGTTACGTCTAGGCCTATTAGGTCTATCAGCTCGAGGGGGCCCATGGGGAAGTTGTAGCCGAGCTTCATGGCTGTATCTATGTCCTCAGCTGAGGCAACACCCATCTCGTATAGCCTTATCGCCTCAGCTAGGTAGGGGAATGCGAGCCTATTCGCTACGAAGCCTGGCACGTCCTTGCAGACTATGGGGGTCTTGCCCAGCTTAGTCGCCAGCTGCTTGACGACCTCGACGACTTCGTCTGAAGTAGCCAAGCCCTTGACGACCTCGACGAGCCTCATGACTGGAACTGGGTTGAAGAAGTGCATGCCTACTACCTGCTGAGGCCTCTTAGTGGCTGCTGCTATGGCTGTTATGCTGAGGGTCGACGTGTTACTGGCTAGTATGGCGTGTGGCGGCGCGTTCTCGTCAGCCTCCTTGAACACCTGCTTCTTCAAGTCCATGTTCTCGAAGACCGCCTCAATGACTATGTCAGCCTCCTTCACGGCCTCAGCTAGGTCAGTCGTAGTCTTAATCCTCGACAGCGCGGCTTCAGCATCCTCCTTCTTCAACCTACCCTTCTCCACAGCCTTGTTTAGGCCGAAGGGCCCGTTCTTTATGAGGTTTAAGCCTCTCTCAAGGAACTCGTTCGTCACATCTCTAGCAACGACTTCGTAGCCCGCTAAAGCAAATACTTGAGCTATCCCGCTGCCCATGGTTCCGAAGCCTATGACAGCAACCTTCTTTACGTCCTCAACCTTCACATCAAACCCCTCCAAAACACCCCTTAAGGGGCTTCAGGTGATTTAAAGCTTCTTGCCCACTTAGAGCTCGCCTACGAAAGGTTAATGGGTTGTGGCATCATAGCTAGCCTAGGCTCTCTGAGCTGGTGCTAGCTATGGGCATACCCGACAGAGCGCTTAAGAGGCTTGAAGACGCTGTTGGATCTGACAACGTGTACACCGACGATGCCGTCCTCTACGCCTACTCTTGGGATAGCGGCTCTCTACCGCTGCTATCCATCTTGTCGAGGAGGTTTAGGTTTACACCCGACGTAGTCGTTAGGGCTAGAAGTGTGAGTGATGTAGTTGAGGTTCTCAAGGTAGCCAACGACGAGAAGATACCGGTCACTCCTCGAGGCGCTGGCACTAGCTTAAGTGGAAACTGCATACCGACTAAGGGAGGGATACTCTTAGACCTCACCCCTATGAACTCGATTAAGGAGGTTTCCCCCGACGATAGGCTTGCCGTGGTCGAGCCCGGCGTTGTGCATAGGAGGCTTGAGGAGGAGCTTGAGGAGCATGGAGTCTTCTTCCCTCCTGAACCTGGGAGCGCTGATATGTGTACGGTAGGGGGGATGATAGCGAACAACGCTAGTGGTGTGAGGGCCTGCAAGTACGGGTCTACGAGGGATTGGGTCTTGAGCTTAAAGGTGGCTCTCCCCAACGGATCTGTAATAAACACTGGCTGTAGAGCCCTCAAGACGGCTTCAGGCTACAACTTAACCCAGCTCTTCGTGGGCTCTGAGGGGACCTTGGGGGTCATAGTTGAAGCTACTATTAAGGTTATGCCTAAACCCGAGAGCAGAGCACTCATAGTAGCTGGCTACAGCTCGATAGACGACGCCGTGAAGTCAGCTCAGAGGATTTTGAGGAGAGTGACTCCCTCATCACTTGAGCTCGTCACTAAGAGGTACGTCGAGACCATGAACAAAGTCATGCCCAGCCTCAAGTACCCCTACTCAGAGGCGGTCATAATGGTTGAGGTCGACGGCTTCAAGGGGGAGGTTGAGGACTCAGTTAAGGCTGTTGTAGAGGTCTGTAGACATCAAAGCCCGGAGTCTTTAGAGGTGTATAGGGACGAGAGGGACATAGAGGAGCTCTGGCATGCTAGGCACTACGCTGGCTTCATAATACTGAGGATGTTTGAGAGGCAGGAGCTCAGGATAAAGGCAGTCCACATACACGACGTTGGGCTACCCCTCTCGAAGGTCCTCGAGTACCTGAAGTTCGCTGAGCGCGAAGCATCTAAGCTTGGGATTTCAGTGCTGCCATTCGGCCACTTAGGCGACGGCAACTTACACGTCAACTGGTATGCTGAGCCTTCAAGCGAGGTTGAGCTTAAGTCGGCGATTAAGCTGACGAAGAAGCTCGTCGAGAAGGCTATTGAGCTTGGAGGCACGGTATCAGCTGAGCATGGAGTCGGTGCTTTGAGAGCTCCATACATGGAGCTTCAGCACGGGGAGTCGCTTAGGTACATGAAGGAGCTCAAGAGGATCTTCGACCCCAACGGCATAATGAACCCAGGCAAGCTGTGGACTGAAGGGGACGACAGGGACTTCCTCGAGAAGCTTCTGGAGTCTCTGCATTGATGTTATAACTGAGTTATAGTCTAAATGGCTCTCTCAGAAAGATTTAAAACATGATGTAGCTCACCAGCTTTAGGGGTTTGTAAACCATGATGAGCACGACATCAGCTCTTGTGGAGGCGCTCAGCAACATAGTTGGCTCAAGGTTCGTCAGCGACGACATAAACGTCAGGCTTGCCTACTCTAGGGATGCAAGCCCCGAGCCCCCTAGGATATGCGACGTAGTTGTTAGGCCAGGGTCGACTGAGGAGGTCGCTGAAATAGTTAAGGTGGCCAACAGGTTCAAGACCCCCATTATCATCAGAGGTGGAGGAGCAAACCTAGTGGGGTTGCCTCCTGGCAGCGGCGGCATAACCATAGACATGACGAGGATGTGCAACATAGTTGAGATCGACGAGACGTCTATGACCGTCACGGCCCAGACGGGGATCAACTGGTCCATGCTCACCTACGAGCTTAAGAAGAAGGGCTATAGAACCCCATTCTACGGCCCCTTCAGTGGTGGAGCTGCAACACTCGGTGGAGGTATAAGCAACGCCAGTGCTGGCCTTGGAAGCGCTAAGTACGGCACCGTAGCCGACATACTCGTAGGTCTAGAGGTTGTCCTACCCACAGGCGACGTGATTAGGACTGGGTCAGGTGCAAACCCATTTGCTAGGAAGTTCGCTAGGTGGGGCTTCGGCCCAGACATGACGGGGCTCTTCGTCGGCGACCAAGGGATATTCGGAGTTAAGACCGAGGCAACCTTGAAGATAATGCCTTGGCCTGACTGCTGGACTTTTGGCAGCTACACGTTCCAGGACTTAGAGAAGTGCTGTAGGGCGATATACGAGGTTCAGCTCAAGCACATCCCGGTCAACATAATACTGCTGGAGCCAGACTTCAACAGGCTATTCGGTAAGGCTGGCTTCAGAGGATTAGCTGACGTGCCGTTCTCAGTCCACCTCCACATTGAGGGCTACAGCAAGGATGAGGTGGACAAGCTGAAGGCCGAGGCCGACGAGATAATGAAGAAGCACGGTGGAAACGAGGTTCCACCAGACTTCCCAAGCTGGAACTTCACAAGGCCCTGGGAGTGGCCGCCTAGGACTGGGCCTCTAGGCCAAGCCTGGATAACGGCTTGCTACAAGGTTCCAATACTTGACTACCCAGCTCATAGGGACATGTGGTACAGGGTCTTGGACAAGTACAAGGACGTGATGAAGGAGAAGAAGATAGACTTCTACGTAGCCTCACTGGTGGTTGAGAACGCCCTAGACCCCATGAACGTGCTCTACTGGTTCGACGAGGACGAGGAGGCTAGAGAGTGGGTTAGGAAGATCTGGAGAGACCTCATAATAAACGAGATCAGGAATGGAGCTATACACTACTGGCTGGGCAAGGTCATAGGTGAAAGAGTTGCTCAGACATACACAGGCACTTACTTCGACTTCCTGAGGACGATCAAGAGGGCCCTAGACCCCAACGGCATCATAAACCCAGGATTGTTGCTGCTTTAAGCTCATGGAGGTGGGCGTGATGTCCAAGCTGTTTGTGGAGCAATTTAAGGAAGAGATATACAGGTGCATTAGGTGCGGCTACTGCAGGGACTTCTCCAGGTATAGGGACTCTGCCTACAGGGTTTGTCCACTTAGGGAGAACGATGCCACACCTGGCTTTGAGCCTTATAGCGCTAGGGGCAGGCTGATGCTGATAAGGTTCGTGCTTGAGGGCAAGCTACAGCTAAACGAGAAGCTGGCAGACCTCTTCTACACCTGCCCTACCTGCAGGAACTGCTGGGACAAGTGCTACGTGGCTCAGACGAGGCTTAAGGGCAAGAACATGATCAACCAGGTCGAGATATACGAGGCGTTTAGGCACGACCTCTTCAAGGCTGGGCTCATAAGCCCGAGGCATAAGCAGATACTTGAGTGGACCGTTAAGGAGCACAACCCCTACCTGGAGAAGCACGAGGACAGGATTAAGTGGGTTCCAGCTGGTGTTGAACCTCCTCCAACCAAGAGCGACGTGATGTACTTCGTGGGCTGCACTTCATCCTACAGGCAGAAGAACATTGCTGCAGCCACGCTCAGCTTGTTGAGGAAGGCTGGCATAAACGTAGGCGTGCTCTACCCAGATGAGTGGTGTTGTGGCTCACCCATGCTGAGGATAGGTCACAGAGAGCTCGCTAAGGAGCTAGCTGAGCACAACATAGCTGCTCTAGAGAAGGCTGGAGCTAAGATGGTCGTGTTCTCATGTGCTGGGTGCTACAGGGCTTTCAAAGTGGACTACCCAGCTCTAGGCATTGAACCTCCATTCGAGCTTAAGCACGCAATAGACCTAGCGTTGGAGCTCCTAGATCAGGGCAAGCTGAGCATAAAGAAGGACTTTAAGGCTAAGGTCACCTTGCACGACCCATGCCACACGGGTAGGCACTTAGTTCACATAAAGGCGGAGCTCTACGACCAGCCTAGAGAGGTCATCAAGAGGATACCTGGAATAGAGTTCGTGGAGATGGAGAGGATAAGGAGGAACTCCTGGTGCTGCGGTGCTGGTGGAGGCTTGAGGTCCTACAACGCCGACATCTCGTTGGCGCTCGCCAAGAACAGGGTTAAGGAAGCTGAGAGGACTGGTGCAGACGTCCTCACGTCGATATGTCCATTCTGCTACAGGAACCTCTCAGACGCCATAAAGCTCTCAGGCTCCAACATGAAGATGTACGACTTAGTCGAGATACTCGACATGGTCACGGAGTAGCTGCGAGTCACAACCACAAATTTCTACTCAATTTCCCAACTTTTTGTCTTCAGCCATTAAGCCCAGCTTAAACTAGACTCGACATCTAGGAGGAGCCTAGGCTTCAATAGAAAACACATAAAAAGGAGAGGTTAATTGAGCGGTTTTACTCCATAGCTGACCTCAAGAGGTCCTCTAGGTAGTAGACCTTTATGTTCTTGTAGCCAGCCTCGTCGAGGGCATCTCTTATCTGTATTACGCAGAACGGGCACTCAGTGACTACGGCTTCAGCCCCTGTCTCCAGGATCATTCTCACCTTGTCAGCCCTTATCAAATCGCTGAGTTCCCTCTTACCTGACCTAACACCTCCACCAGCACCACAGCACTGGTCGGGCTTGCTCATCTCGATTAGCTCTATGCCGGGTATCGACGTTAAGAGCTCTCTAGGCTGCTTGTATATGCCCTGT
>Ga0180302_10001542_pt1 | contig 10948 bp, 15 predicted proteins | sample GuaBasSediGuay17_FD_121794 | JGI IMG/M metagenome (GOLD analysis project Ga0180302, IMG submission 121794) | Subseafloor sediment microbial communities from Guaymas Basin, Gulf of California, Mexico - Guay17, Core 4571-4, 12-15 cm | ecosystem: Environmental > Aquatic > Marine > Hydrothermal... | reverse complement strand
TATAGATGATCTGATCCTAATGTTGATCCCGCCAGAGTATTTTAGTTTCTCGGCTACGTAGGCTGAGGCTTTAACAGCCGGATTCTCCCCAGTCCATCCGTCGAGAACTATTCCTTGATCTGATCTCTCGACCTCTGCATAAGCTCTCAAATCAATTGCTGATACGAGGGCGGGCTTATCATAGACAACGAAATGTTCTCCGAATAGGATCACCTTACCTGGTGCGGATGCACAAGCCTTCATCGTCAAGAGATCTCAGCATCTTCGAATATTTATCTACTCAGGGCGCGCACTACGTCTTTAGAAGTTTTGTCACCTTCCTCCTCTCTTCTTGCTCTCTAGGATTAATGGATGGACTATTTTATGGATGTATTCTATGAATTCTGATTCGGGCATTTTGGTGAATGCCGTTACAACGCAGTTCCTGGTCAATCCCATGACCTTATTCGTCCCAGTGACCGTGAAGACAATATACCATATGTTTCCATGGCTCAGATACTCCTCATAAAGTCCGGAATCCTTTAGAGATTCTCCATAGAGGGCTAGCTTGTCGACAGCGGGAAAGTCTAGATTGTCGAAGTAGATCACCTTCGTCGCCTCAGGATTTCTCTCATGAAATTCCCTCATGACCTCTGGAGATATTCTCGCCTCGGTTAAAGCCTTGTATGAGAGATAGAGGTGATGGGAGAGAATAGATGCTACGGCGTTTGCGAAATGCTTTTCTTGGACGACCGTTAATAACGTTAAGTCTTCAAGCTTTCTGAAGATTATTCTGGCCTCGGTCGTCTTCAGGATCGGAACCTTTCTCCCCCTCTGGTTTATCAGGATTATCTTATCCTTGCTGAAAGTCCCCTCAAGCATGTCATCTTTCAGATCTAGGTCTTTCACCTCGGTCATGAGCTCAAATTCCATCCCTTCCTCGCTTCGCTCATCGACGACCCTATAATCTCGAAGCTTATCCGCTATCTCTTCTAAGCTCGTATCGACCCTTATCTCGAAGATCTTCGCCGCGAGGGGCATCCTAATCCCTTTCACCAGAATGGATTATGGAAGATATATAGGTTAGGATCTGCGGCTGAGCTTCTTCACAGCTCTATAGGCATCTCTTCCAGCTCCATAATAGTTTTCCAGTTTTCCGATGAAGTCGTAGCCCATGCTTCTATAGAGGTTTATTGCTGGATGATTATCTACTGCGACTTCGAGGATTATCTCTTCGCATCCTTCTCTCTTGAAGGAGTCTTCGATGACGTTCATCAAGAGCTTTCCAATACCTTTCCCCCTAAGCTCAGGTCTAACGTTTATCGTATAGATCCTCCCAACCATTCTCTTTCCCGATCTTTCAACTCTCCCCACGACAAATCCTAAGATAACGTCATCTCTAACAGCTTTGAGGAAGATCGTCTTCTCATCTTTGAGCAACCACCTATAGATCCACTTACTATATGCTTCTCTTCCAAAGCATTCGACCTCAATCTCATAGATCTCATCCAAATCCTTCATCGACGCCCTCTCGATTCTCACCTCAGTCTCCATATTCTTCCAAGAGAATTTCTTATCGACTATCTTTATATTCATGACTTGGAATCTTCTCTCGGTGCAAGCCATTTGAAGGACCTCGCGATCGTCAAGCTCGGAGGCTCACTCATAACCGTTAAGGATAAGCCGTTTACCCTTCGAGGAGATGTTCTTGAGAGGATCGGATCTGAGCTTTCAGGTCTTGAGGAATTTTTGATCCTCGTCCATGGAGGCGGATCATATGCTCATCCAGTTGCGAAGAAATATTCCGTTTCAGAGGGTTATAGGGATGAAGAACACTTAAAGGGATTTATGGAGACCTCGATTGCGGTTCGGAGATTAAATCTCGAAGTCGTTGAGAGGCTCGTTGAAGGCGGATTGAGATGTATAGGTATACCATCCTCAACGATCTTCTCCACGAGCTCTGGAAAGATCCTCACATGTAGTCTTGAGCCCATATTCTTGTCACATAGAGTTAAGCTTGCTCCAGTCACGTGTGGAGACGTTGTATTCGACCGCGAACTTGGTTTCACGGTCTTATCAGGAGATGTTATCGCATCATACCTGGCGATCAGACTTAAGGCTAAGAGATTGATCTACGCGATAGATCTAGATGGAATCTATATCAGAGATAGGATTACGGGAGAGGTGAAGGTCGCTGAAGAGCTTAAACCTGGCATGAAGCTTGAACCCCTCGGAAAGATCGAGGAAGACGTTACCGGAGGGATCGTGAGAAAGCTTGAGGAAGGATTTAGGGCAGCTGAGAAAGGCGTCGAGGTGATGATAATCAATGGATTAGTCAAGGATCGGATGAGAGATGCCGTTCTAGGTAAGAGAGTTCTTGGAACAGTTCTCAAGGTTTAGGCTCTTGTTGAATCGCTAGGAAGTCGTCTGGCTTAATGTTCTCGGCGAGCTCGGGAGTTAGGACTCCTCTCTCTATCAAGACTCTCCTAGCTAAATACCAAAACGCATATGGTAGAGCCAACCTCCCCCTATTATTCATGGGGATCACCAAGTCGACATCGGTGATCGTGTTATCTGTGCTACACATGGCTATCACTGGTATCTGGGCTATTCTCGCCTCTATGACCGCCTGCCTATCATATCTTGGATCTGAGACCAATACCAACTCCGGCTCGATATAGGTTTCAAGAATTGGGTTTGTGAATGATCCTGGCTCAAATCTCTCAGTTATCGGTATACATCCAGTCAATTCACAGAATTTTTGAACGGGTTTTGTTCCATAGATATGGGTTGAGACCACGACGACCTTCTCCGGAGGATAGTATGAGATGAATTTGGCGGCTATATTCAGTCTCTCGATCGTCTTGTTTATGTCTATCAGGTAAACTCCATCGGGTCTTTGTTTGAAGATGAACTGCTCCATATGTTTAACCTTTATCCTTGATCCTATGTGTAGTCCATGTCTCACGAGAATCTCCTGGATATCCAATTGTATCTCCTTCTCCTCACTCATATCCTAAACACCGCCATCTTATCTTCTCCAATAATCTCTCCTATTCTTAAGAGCTCGTTCGCCTTCGCAACCCTCTCTCCGCCCACGACTCCCGCCTTTAGGAGTTTTCCACCCCATGCGACGGCTAGTTGGGCCAAGGTTCCTTCAGGTGGTTCTCCAGATCTATGGGATACTGTTGGAACGATTCCTCTTTCATGAGCTATTCTTATCGTCTTTATGGCAGTTGTCAGTAATCCGACTTGATTTGGCTTAATTATCACCGCTCTAACGGCCTTCCTCTCCGCCGCTTCCTCAAGTATCTCAGGCCTAGTGACTATTAGATCGTCTCCGCATATCAGGGTCTTAGATCCAATTTGCTTCGAGAGTTCAACGAACCCATCCATATCGTTCTCATCGAGTGGATCCTCGACATAGAATAGTTTGAATTTGTCTGTCCACTCGGCGACCCTATTCATGTGATCCTCTTTACTGAGCTCTATTCCCTCAGTTGGATAGACATATTTCTCCTTCTTCGGATCCCATAGACTTGAAGCGGCTATATCCACTCCAACTCTGATCTCGAATCCAAGCTCATCGGATACCTCGTCTGCTGCTTGCTTCAATATCTCCAATCCTTTCTCGGTGTTTACGGGCGGCGCATAAGCTCCTTCATCACCTCTTCCAAGGGTGAATCCTCCGAGATACTTGTCTAACAGTTCTCCAGCTCTTCGATGAACCATGAAGTTCGCCTTAACAGCTGAATAAACATCTCTCGCTCCTATTGGGCTTACTAGAAGCTCTTGCCAATCCGGAGCACCCTTTCCAGCATGTTTTCCCCCGCCGATCACGTTTCCAAGCGGATAGGGTAATCTAAACTCTTCAACTATTCCAAGGTGTTCGAATAAGGGTTTTCCCAGAGCTTTGGCCGCCGCTAAGGCTATTGCTAGTGAGGTGGCGAAGGCGGCGTTTCCGCCAAGCTTACTGAAATCCTCGGTTCCATCAAATTCCCTTAGTAGATCATCAACGGCCTCTTGGTTTGATGCATCGAATCCGATGAGCTTCTTAGATAACTCATTATTTACTAGCTTAATCGATTCATCCACTCCTCCAGTTGGATAGTATGCGACCTCTTTCCCTCCCTTGCTCTTTCCAGCCGGGGCTGCGGCTCTCCCATATCCCTCTCCAGCCCATACCTCTACCTCGATCGTCTCCTCTCCCCTGCTGTTGTAAACTTTACGCGCTTTAACTCTCTTGATCTCGACCGCCAATCATCATTCACCTCCCAGAATACTTCTTATGTTGGCTGAATAGGGTGTGGAGTCTTATCACTTCATCGAAGTATTCATAGTGGCTTAGGAACATCCGCCTACAGCAATATCTCTTTATTCCGAGATCGTCTAAGACCTTTCCAGGCTCTTCTCCAGCCTCAACCCTCCGCTCGTATTCTTCCCACTTATCTCCTATTAGCGCTCCACCTGTGAAGCATCTGATCGGGCACATCATGCCTATTTCCAAGCCAAAGACGGGAGATGACGATATTTAAGGTATGCCCACTCAACTCAGCTCATCCCAACATGAGCCCCGTCCATGAGCTGCTTAAACCCGCCGATATTCTAAAAGACTCATTAGTTCCCTTAAAATTATCTGATCGTCTTCAGAATAGATTTCGCCGCTGGAGTTATAGGCATTTTCCATCAAGTAAGTCTTGGCCTGGAAAAGTTTTGAAGAAAATCATCTATACGATTTCTGCTTAAATCGTCTAGCGGAATATCGGTTAGGCTTCTTCGGCTCAGCCTGTCTGGGATCACCTGCCAACAATACTCTATTGTACTCTTTTATCACCTGTTTCGCGGACTCGCTCTTCGAGGCTAATGCCCTCGCTATCGCAAATGAGACCGCGTCGGCGATCGCTATGATTCCTCCACCCCTAACCTTTACATCGAAGTCATGGCTTTTCCAGAACTTCTCGTTGAAGTAGAGTGGGGTTAGGATCTTTGCTCTAGCTATCTCATTTCCAAAATATTCGAGGGGTTGATTATTGATGAATATTCTTCCAGTCCCCGGCCTAACCACAAGCCTGGCCACGGCGGTCTTCCTCTTCCCAACAAAGGGACCTAAGACTTTCGTCAATTCTGCCACCTATTCCGATCCATCTCCTGCTCAGCCATATTTTATACCTTTAAGTCAAAACTTTGAGAACGGCTTGACTAAGATCTTAGCTCTTGGCCGCGTATCTTCCTCCTGAGATAAGTTTGCTTAGCTCGGCTATCGTCATATATCTTATGAGTTTTCCAGATCTGCTTCTCGCTTCAGTTAGGGCCGCTTCTGGAAAGCTCAGCTTCTCGGCATTCTCGTATTCTTTCGGAACTCCGGTATAGACCTTGAGCCTCTTTAGAGCCTCTCTGCCTCTTGGCTTCTTTCTCGGAAGCATCCTCGCGATCGTATACCAGACCAACCTATCGGGTTTCCTCGGATACCAGACATTTATCTTCTTATGAGATGAGAATTGCCTCCTCGCCAAGAGTTTTAGGTATCTGTTTAGGATTGCCTGCTTCTTCCCAGTTATTATCGCCTTCTCAGCATTCACCACGATCACATTCATTCCTAAGAGAAGCATCTTGGCTATCTTGGAAGCCATTCTCCCAAGCCTTTGATTCGATGCGTCCACAACCACGAGCTTCTTCGTCTCCGTTACACTCATCCCTAGAACCTCGACATGGCTTGACTATATAAGCCTAAATTTTTCCCGAATCCTTAAAGTTCGGAGACGATTCCTGGCATCCTTGGAAATGGCTGGACTTCAGCTACATGTCTTACTCCGCAGATATATGCTATGAATCTCTCGACTCCGAGTCCTGCTCCGGCTGAAGGCTTGAGCAATCCACGTTTAGCTAGGCTTAAGATGAACTCATAGTCCTCTTTCCTAAGTCCATCTCTCTCGATCTTCTTCAGCATCTTCTCATATTCGTACTCCCTCTCCGCTCCGGAAATCACCTCTCCATATCCTTCTGGTAGAATTAGGTCGAAGTTCCTCCATTCTCCGGCTTCTTCATCCTCATAGTCATAGAATTCTCTTGGGATGTCTGTGACCCAAGCCGGATCCTTTAGATCTCTCGACAGCTTTAACTCCCAATCGGTTCCATACTTTTCCTCAATCTCCCTTCTTTTGAAGACCTTGAAAGGCGTCTCTGGAATCTTGATGCTATCTCTTCCGAGGAATTTGAGCTCGTCTCCAAGCCTCTCCTTAACGACCTTTATCGACTTGGCTATGAGATCTTCATAGACCCTGAATACGTCCTCCATCTTCGCATAGGCCATCTCAACCTCAAGCTGAGTGAATTCATAGAGGTGTCTGCCGGTTAGGGCCCTCTCTCTACGCTCAATCCTGATATTCGGCGAATAGATGAAGAACTTCTCAGGCCCTAAGGAGACCAAGACTCTCTTATGGAGGATCATGCTCTGCATGGTTCTTACCTTTACTCCATAGATCTCAAGCTCGATCCTCTTCTCTATACTTGCTCCAGGATCAGGCCAGAGTGGATCCGTGGCTCTCGCCAGCATCACTGGCAGGATCCAGTAGAATCCTTTTTCGAGTAAATCGTTCGTCATGGTCTTTAGGACCTCGGTCTTAACCCTGAAGATGACGCGTTTCTTCTCATCCCTAAGCCTCTCGACAGACGCGACCTTCTCAAGCTCCGGGAAACTCTCAAGCTCTGCCTTCATGAATCTCTAGGATCTCGATGCAAGGCATGTATTTGTCTTTTTTATCAGAATTTGAGCATGTTGACGGTAAAATAGTGACATTAGGATTGTTTTCCCGTCAATTTGACGATCTTCTATGACGATCATTGCTGGTTTAGATTTTTCGAGAGCATATTTTATTAAGGATAGGTTAGTCTGGATACTTATGTCTGGAAGGAGTGAGTGGGCTTCTCCGGGAGCTTTAGGGCTTGCTGGATTCGGGCTTACGACGGTTCTCCTAAACCTTCATAATGCAGGGCTGATCGAGGTGCCGTTGATCACCTTCTGCTATGGATTCTTCTACGGCGGATTGGCTCAGGTGATAGCTGGAATAATCGATGGGAGGCGTGGAGATATCTTCGGCTTAACGGCCTTCACCTCTTATGGCCTCTTTTGGATAGGATTGTCGCTGGCGATCCTCCTAGACTGGCTCAAGATAGTGACCTTAACTCCGGTTGAGGCTGGATATGTGATGTTGATGTGGGGGATCTTCACCGCCTATCTGACTCCCGGATCCTTCAAGATAACAAAATTCGCTCTGCCGACGGTCTTCATCTCCTTGACGATCCTCTTCTTCCTCCTCTCGGCGGCTTTCTTCATAATTGCTTTAAGCGGATCCGTTCTGCTCCTTAGAATCGCGGGGATCGAGGGAATATTCTGTGGATTGAGCGCGATGTATACTTCGGCTGGAATAGTCTTGAATACGCATCTGGGCAGAGAGGTTCTCCCACTCTAACCTATTAGCTTGACACCGCTGCCACTTGGATACCTTTCAGCAAATTCCCTCGTCGTCAGAATCGTTCCACCGGCCTCCAAAATTTTTTCATAAGCTTTCTTTGAGAATCCGAAGGCCCCTATCGTTATTGGGTGATCTATGTCTCCAGCTCCCAAGACCTTTCCGACGACGTAGACCACATCTCCGCTCTTCGTGAGCCTATTGAGCTTGTAAAGGTTTACAACTTTCCTACTTCTCCTAGATCTCTCAGCCTCTTCGAGAACTCTTCTCCAAAATCTACTCTTCGCTGCGGGCTTTGGAATAGCTTTCAGTATGTTTAGCTTAAGCCCTTGTCTAACGGTCTTCCTCCTACTCACCATCCCCGATTCTTCTAAGCGTTAGCTTGGGTTAATCATAAAGATTAATTCGCCTTTAATTCCTCTAGGAGCTTACTGAACTTCTCCTCAAACTCTGAGGTCTTCTTCTCTAAGGCTTTCGCGGCCTCTATCAGGATCCGCTTGGGAGGCAGAAATCCTATCGACTCAACATACAGTATCCTCTTATTTGGATCCCCGTCTTTAGGTTCATAGAGAGATGATATAGCAGCTTGCCACTTCGCGTTCTTCCTTCCTCTTCCAACCCTGACATATAGCTCCATCTCTATCCTTTGGCCTGGCGCAAGCTTTACTATCGGGATCTTTGGGCTGACAGGTTTCGCGGTGGTCGTTGGATCTTCTGGGATCATGTCTCCAGAATATACCGTTATTGGCTCATCCTTCGCCTCAGCCCTCAAGATATATCTCACGGCACATCTATCGCATCCAAGCCTACTTCCGCAATCGCACTCCTCTGGTGGCACATATCTATCTATATCGGATTTGAATGGTATTAGGGAGATCCTATGGGCCAAGACGTCGTTCGGCATGGCGGATGTATTCTCTATTATCAGGATCTCTTCAACGGCCATCGTTGGAACCTCATTTATCGTGAATCTCCTTATCGCGTTCGCGACTGAGAGTGGGACTCCTTCAAGCTCAACCCTAATGATCTTATCATCTGATTCAAGAAGCTTAACCGAGATCATCCAGCCAAGACTTATCGCTTGAAGCCATCTTAAAAGTATTTGCGACGTGATCGAAGCCCAATTCATGGAGTTAAATCCTTATCAGCCGGATCAACTTATCTTGATCTTGATGATGTTGAGAGTTGGTAAATCCATAATCGAGCTTGTCAAGGGAGATATAACGGAGCTTGAAGTGGATGCGATAGTCAACGCCGCGAACTCTAGGCTTAAGATGGGCGGCGGGGTTGCTGGAGCAATCCTGAGGAAAGGAGGCTGGAGCATCCAGGAGGAATGCGATAAGATTGGATATTGCCCGGTTGGTGGTGCGGTGATAACTGGAGCGGGAAAATTGAAGGCAAGATATGTTATCCACGCGGTTGGCCCTAGGATGGGTGAGGGCGACGAGGATAGGAAGCTTAGAAACGCCACTCTAAACTCTCTTAAACTTGCGGAGAAACATGGGGTTAAGAGCATGGCCTTCCCAGCGATCTCAACCGGGATCTTCGGATTCCCAAAGGATAGATGTGCGAAGATCATGTTGAGAACGACGGTCGATTATCTTAAGGCTGGAAGCAATATTGAGAGAGTTATCTTCTGCCTTTATGACGATGAGACTTATCAGATATTCGCCGAGGAGCTTAACAGGATTAAGGATGAGATTTAGGCAATATATGGCGGAGTTCCAAGCTCTTCATCGTATTTCCTCTCAAGTTCTCTGACAAGCCTCTGAAGCTCCAAGCTTCTCTCAACGGCCTCATTCAATTCTCGTTCAAATTCCATCACCCTCTTCTCCAAATCTCTTAGATCCAGCTTTATGTCAAGCATCATCGACAGCGTCCTTAAAACGTAGAGAGCTGTCTTGGGATTCGGAATTGTTATGTAGCTTGGGCTATGACCCCAGATCCCGATCGCTTCTATCCCACGCCTCAAGGCCATGCTCATGATATAGCTGTGGATGCTCGCGGGCCCGTCATATTCTATAGGTTTCAATCCATATGCCTCTATCTCTTGCTTTAGATTTTCCATGTTCACGACCGCTCTAACCTTCGGCTTCCTCGTGTGTGGAATGAGATCTAGGACTCCGCCTATCAGATATATCCTCCTTATCATACATTCATCGCATATCGATAGGATTTGATCTGTATACTTTTCCCAATTTATGTTCGGTTCAGATCCCATTAAGATTAAGATCGCCTTCTCGCGATCCTCGCTAGTCCATAGATATAGCTCGTTTAATGGAAACCTGAGATCTCTTAACACTCCTCCGCTCACGGTCACTAAAGGTCTTGTCGAGGTGAGATCATAATATCCAAGTGTCTCCAGATTCCCCACTTTTTCAGCTCTCAAGGAACTTATCAGATATTCTATCGAGATTGATGAGACTCTTCCCGCATCAGGCCATCCAAAGAATCCCATCACCATTAATCTAGTCTTGAAGTCTTTAACGTGATCTAATCTTTTCAAAATCTCTTCATCCATTAGCTTATCCACGAGTCAAAATCTTCTAAGATTGATATGAAGTTTTCCAGCAAAGTTTAAACCATGAATCAAAATAGTTTCAAGTGAATGATGTGGGGCTTGATGTCTGAGATGTGATGAAGGCTGCAGTATCTGACTATGATCCATCAATGCACTCTCTTCACAATTCACCTATAGATCTTTAAGGTTGCCCCATCAACCTCCAACAAGTCTCCATCCTTTATAATCGATACCTCTATTCTGTCGATTGTTGGAATCTCGGCAATTATCGCTCCAACCGCGATTATCGGCTCGCATCTAATGTTCACCATCGCTTTCGGAGCTATCCCCCTCTTCTTCAATCTAAGGATGATGTATGATCCGACGGTCGATCCTTTACCATATGGGAATACAAGTATCTTTCCGGCGAGCGATCTTCCCTCAAGCTCATGGCCCTTCTCGATTATCTTTCCAGTTTCTGGATCTACTCCTCCATAGAAGCTTATTGGCTGATTTGAGACTAGGGCTTCACCTCTGGCCCATCCACTCCATATAGCTCTACCTTTGAGCACGATCATTTCACGGCCAACTCCACGAGCATCTCAATGGACATGAACCTAACCTTTAAACCGTTTAAGTTTCTTGAGAACCATGCACCCTTAGCGGAGTTTGTGGCTATAGATCTTATTCCAAGTTTTCTTATCGGGGCGACTATTGGACATGTATCGCATATCACTTTAACCCCAAGGTTCTCCAATTTCTCAACCACGCCGAGTTTCTCTCCAAGAGCCCTCGTGAATCTTGAAGTGAATATCCAAGTCCTCCTCTTGACAGCTCTACTCCTAAGCAGTTCTAAAAATATTATCAGCTCTCTTATGGATGAGTGTGGGCATCCGATGAAGATGAGGTCTGGATCAACATCGTAGTCATTGAGCTCATCATAGACTTCTTTAATCTCATCAACTCCTATCTCATATCTTTCAGGAGCATTAATCTTTGG
>Ga0180302_10001541_pt1 | contig 10959 bp, 9 predicted proteins | sample GuaBasSediGuay17_FD_121794 | JGI IMG/M metagenome (GOLD analysis project Ga0180302, IMG submission 121794) | Subseafloor sediment microbial communities from Guaymas Basin, Gulf of California, Mexico - Guay17, Core 4571-4, 12-15 cm | ecosystem: Environmental > Aquatic > Marine > Hydrothermal... | reverse complement strand
GTATACTCCCCAGAAAGGGTCGAACAGATGGCCGAGGTACTGAAGGGCCTCGGAGCTGAGAGGGCCTTGGTAGTGCACGGGGAAGGGATGGACGAGGCCACGGTCTGCGGGACCACCTTCGTAGGGGAACTTAGGGACGGGGAGGTGCGCACCTACCAGGTGGTTCCGGAGGACTTCGGCCTCGGAAGGGCGAAGATGGTGGAACTTTCCGGAGGCGACGTCCGGACGAACGTAGAGGTAGCCGAAAGGGTGTTAAAGGGGGAGCCCGGGCCTAAGAGGGATGTGGTGGTGTTGAACGCAGGAGCTGCCATATGGGTGGGCGGGAAGGCCTCTTCCTGGGAGGAAGGGATAAAGATGGCCGAGGAGGCTATAGATACCGGTAAGGCCTGGAGTAAGGTTGAGGAACTTAGGAAATTTACGAGGGGGTGAAGATGACGATACTGGAGGAGATCTTCCGGAACAGGGCGGAGGATGTAGGAAGGGACCTAAGGAGGATAGATGACATAATCTCCGATGCCCTGAGTGCCCCGCCTGCGAGGGATTTCCGAGCTGCCCTTAAGGGAGAGGGGCTTTCGATAATAGCTGAGTTCAAAAGGAGGGCTCCTTCGGCGGGGGAACTTTCCCCCCGTGCGGACCCGGCGGAGAGGGCGAGGAGGTATCAGGAGGGAGGGGCGGACGCGGTCTCGGTTCTCTCGGAGGGGAGGTATTTCGGAGGAAGTCTGGAAGATGTAAGGAGGGCACGGGAGGCCTGTACGCTTCCCGTGCTCTGCAAAGATTTCGTCGTCCATCCGCGCCAGATATACTACGCCAGGGCCGCCGGAGCGGATGCGATCCTCCTTATAGCCTCCATCCTCTCCCGCGTTCAACTGACGGACTACATAGAGATAGCCCACAGCCTCGGAATGGAGGCCCTGGTGGAGGTGCACACGGAGCACGAGCTGGAGATGGCCTTGGAGGCGGATGTGGAGGTTGTGGGCATAAACAACAGGAACCTCAAGACATTTTCGGTAGACTTCGACACGTGCTTGCGCCTCTCCAAGCTCGTCCCCGAGGATAGGCTCGTGGTGGCGGAAAGTGGGATCTCTTCCGCCGAGGACCTCCTGCGCCTCCGGGACGCCGGGATAGATGCCGTCCTGATCGGGACGGCCCTCATGCGTTCGGATGCTCCGGAGGAACTCCTCAGGGGTTGGAAGGAGGCGTTAAATGCGGGTAAGGGTTAAGATATGCGGGATAACCTCTCCGGAGGATGCGCTCACAGCCGTCGAGGCGGGTGCCGACGCCATAGGGCTGGTGTTCTATAAAAAGAGTCCGAGGTACGTATCCCCTCAGAAGGCGAGGGAGATAGCCCGTCTCCTTCCTCCCTTCGTGGACGTGGTCGGGGTGTTCGTGGACGCTCCGAGGAGGGATGTTAAGGAAATAGCCAAATTTGTGGGATTGTCCGTCCTACAGTTCCACGGGGAGGAGCCTCCTGGGTACTGCACCGGGTGGAACGTGAGGATAATAAAGGCCTTCAGGACGGGAAAGAAGTTCGACCCTTCGAGGCTTGCCCTCTACAGGGTGAACGGTTTCCTTCTGGATGCGTACCACCCCGAGCTTCCAGGGGGAACGGGGAAGCTCGCCGACTGGGATACGGTCCTGAGGGCGAAGGAATACGGACCGGTGATCTTGGCAGGAGGGCTTTCGCCGGAAAACGTCGCCGAGGCGATAGCCAAGGTGAGGCCCTTCGGGGTGGACGTGAGCAGTGGGGTGGAAAGGGCTCCGGGAGTCAAGGATCCGGAGAAGGTAAGGGCGTTTCTGAAGGCCGTGGCCTCGGCTACTCCACCGTGACCTTAATTATACGGCAGGTCCTGAGGAGCCTGAGCACCTCGCCCGGGTCGGCGGGCCTTCCGTCCACCGTGATCTTCCTCACGGAGATCCGCTCCAGGCCTCGGTCCGGAAGGAAGGCCCGTAGGGCCTTCACGAATTCCTCCAAGGACATCCTGTACTCCCCTTCCACCTTCAGCTCCCCCCTGACCTCGCCGACCTCGGCTCCATCCCTCCCGAGCCCCTGGGCCCTCCAATAGTAGGTGCGGCCCTCCTTCAAGGGGGGGGCGGCCTTGGGATAGAAGAGGACAGTTCGGTGGGAGGTGGTGGTCCATATGGGTTCGGACAGGTCGGGGTTGGGGGACAGGGTGAACCTGTAGCGGACGGCCCCGGGCATGGGGTCCCATGCGAAGGTTATCCCCGTGACCTCCCGAACTTCGGGAGGGGCGGCGGTGTAAAATGTGGCCATCTCGCTCGGCAGGCCCACATCCGGCCTTACGGTCCACCTGTACATCCTCCCGGGCTCCAGCTCCTCCGCAACGAAGCTTGTGGTGCTTACCCTCTCGGAGAGGACCCGTCTCCCCTCCCCGTCCAAGACATCGAGCGTATAGACCTCAGCTCCCTCTAAGGGGCGCCACCTGAAGCTTACCGGAAGCTCAGCCACAACGTTTACGGGAGATATAAGTTCTACGGCCCTGAGCTCGGGCTGTGGGGTGGAGAAGGACGCCTCGCTGTGTGCCCCCACGGGCCTTCCTCTGTAGAGGGCGTACAGCCTCCAAGAATAGACCTTCCCAGGTTCTAAGGCGGGTCTGTCCTTCGGATAGTCCAACTGTGACCTGTGAATGTCCTCCTCCCAGAGCACCTCGCCTTCGTAGGACAGCACGACCCTGTAGGCCTCGATCCCCCCGTACTGGGTCCACACGAAGGTGGGCCTGAGGGAGGAGGACCTACCTACGGGTTGGAGGGGAAGGAGGGGGGGCGTGCGGAACTGCTCCGGTTCGGTGAAGTCCCCCATAGGACGGCCGTAGGCGTCCACGGCCTGGATCCGCCAGTAGTATACCGTGCCGGGCCAGAGTGGAGGACCATCGTAGGAATACGAGCCTCCGGTTATGTCCTCGGCACGGTGGTACACCTCCAGGAAGTCCGGTTCCCTGGATATCTCTATCCTGTAGGAGAGCTGTGCACCCATAACCCTCGCCTCGCTCCACACGAACTGAGGGGAAGGAGCGGAGACCTCGACCCCGCCTATAGGGGATGTGGGCCTCGGAGGGCTGAACGCTACCGAGAACCTGAAGGCCTGGCTTCGTCCCTCGTTCTCCCCCACGTACCTGCCCTGCTCGTCCACGGCCTGTACGTACCAGGCGTAGCTCATACCGGGCCTAAGGGGCTCTACGGCTCTGCCTTCGTCGAAGTTCAAAGAATGTGTCCCCGGACTACCCCCCTCCTCGGGGAAGGTCACCTCCTCCTCGAATATCGGGTCCCTCGCAAGCGCCTCCTCTAAGGATAGGGGTTCTCCCGTATCGTCGAACATCCTATATATCCTCAGAATGTACCTTATCCTCAGGGGCTCCTCCCTGCTCAACACTCCCCTCACACGACACCCCCTCCATTGGAACGTCGGGAAGAGGCCGACCGAACCTCCGTCGTGGGGGCTGAGCAGAACCGGCGCCGAGGGGCTGAGGATGTATACCCGTTCGGTTATTTCCCTCAAGGACCTGCCCTCATCCTCGTCCCATACCTCGAAATGTAAGGTATAAGTGTCCTCTGGAAGCCTCTGGAGCCTCCTCACCTCCCTTTCGAAGTCCTCATCGTACTTCTCCCAGTACTCGGTCGAGAAATCTCTGTTGCACTTGACAGTAGTGCCGACTTCCAACCGGAAGATCGGACTCCTGCCCCTGACCACCTCCCCCCACCTTTCGGCGGAAAGGACGAAGTGGACGCTGGCCCTTTCGACGAGGGAGTCGGAATGTATGTACAGACACCAGAGCCTGGGGTTTTCCTCCCAGTCCTCGATGGTAAACGAGGCGGTCCTGAGCATCTCGTAGTCCACGCTCACATGCAGCAGGACCCTTCCATCAACTCCTGCGGCCAGTAGAAGAAAAGCTAAAAGTTTCATGATCCCTCCCGCATCGGAACGGCGAATGCGACCAACCTTTTCTTGCCAAGTTGCTTGAGATAGTTAGTGAGGGAGACCTCGGCCTCCTTAGGGTTGAGCTTATACTTCTTCCTCAGGAACTCTATTAGGTCCCGAACGGTGTGGTCCCCGTCGCAGAGCTCCCATATCCGGGAGCCCACCTCGTCCAAGCTTATGCGTCGCCTTTTGGGGATGTAGAAGAGTTTGGAGAGGAGCTTGGTCTTCCAGTCCTTCCTGAGCTCCAAAGTTATCACTACCTCCCCGTTATCGTCCAGCTCCCATCTGACCTGGGAATTGCGAACCGGACGGGACCTGAGCATCGCTTCCCGGCTTATGCGAGCTTTTGTGGCACGAGACATCCTTGGTGACCTCCTCTGCCAAAAGGTCGTCCCTCTCCTTGGAAGTTGCCATCACCGCCCAGAGCGTATTAGTGTCGTCACAGCGCCAGATGCACCCCCTCAGGAACAGCGAACGTCTCACCCTGTCGAAGGTCGGGAAGAAGGGCCTCTTCCAAAGCTTCTTGGGAGGAGCGAAGACCCTCAGGCCCGGATGGCCCAAAAAGGACGTGCCCTCGAATGAGGGTCTTTCGAAGTCCCTCAAGGACTTGTCGAAAAAATCCAGGAACCAATCCTTGAGGGTCCTACCCCTGAGCATTATGTCGGCGAGGCTCACCCTATCCACCGTCAAGGTCCTTCCACCCTCCTTGAAGGCGAGCCTTATATGTCCCGTGCGAAGGCTGTGCTCCTCCAGCTTGAAGCCCTCCGGAACCATCAGGACCATCCCGTATATCCCCCAGAGCCTCCTGCCCTCAGTGGGATGGTCCTCCAAGTTCGAGAAGATCCTCCCGGCGTACCTCCCTATGTCTTCGCTGCCCTTGGCGAAGACCCTCAAGAGCCCTATCCTCCCGCAGGTCCTGCACCTCCATGCGAGGTTGTAGGCCCTCGCCTCCCCCCTCCACACGAAGACCTCCCAATCCTTGTCGGGGAGGCTTCCTTCGGGGATGAGCTGGACCCTCCTTTTGACCTCGATGCGGGCTCCCGACTTGGACGCCCTCTTTGTCAACTTTTCCACGTACCTGTCCACCAAGGTTGTGACGCCCGGGACCCTCCCCTCCAGTTCCCTCCATTCGGCTTCCACCCTCACCACCTCTCCGTCGTCGAGCCTCACAGAGCCTGACCGGGCGTCCCCGGTTATCTTGCCGAGGTTCCATTCCTCGGGGACCGGGAACGAGAGCCCCTGCCATCCGAACCATGTCCACTTCATGGGGAACCGAGCGAGGTGATCAGAATATCAACACCGACACCGATTTCTGTATCAGGGCTATCGCTATCGCCGCCATACCCGTGAGGGCCATGCCGCATGCGAACCCCACGGCTAAGACGGCGGCGTACAATCTCCACTGCTGTTTCCCGTACTTCTTCCAGAAGTAGTACCTCGCAAGGAGGGCTCCTATTATCTCGGTAGCGAACCAATGTGGGACGCTGGTGAGGCTCCTTACATACCCGAATATGAGGAGTACGGGAAGCCCCAAGAGCGAGAGGATTACGTAGCTCCCTAAAGCTATCACGAACCCAGCTCCTATCACCCTGGGCTTTATGGCCTGGAAGAGCCAAGGTTCGTCGGTGGAAGTCTGCTTCCATGGGCTGGTGAAAGTCGGGTCGAGGTCTATCTCGTAATAGTACCGTATGTGACCTCCTTCTGGGCTCCGGGTCCTCTTTATCTTGAGCTCCGGTATGGCCGTCCTGACCACCACTCCATCTTCGGGCCCTATGAGCTCCACCTTGAGGTCCGGAAGCACCCGCACCTTCTCCTTAAGCTCCGGGAGGGTCCTCAACTTCTCGGGCACTTTCCCTTTGTTCTCAAAGTCCGTGAACAGGGCCCTCACCTCTGACCACGGTCCCATCACGTCGTCCAACTCCAAGGCCTTCTCCATGGCCTCCCTGTCGAGCCTTCCTGTGACGAACGACTCCCTCCCCTCGGGGGAGAGCTTGCCCTCCTCTATCAGGGCGTCCGCCAGCCTGTCCATGTCCACGGCCCTCACCCTCCAGTACCACCAGGACCTGTCCGTGAGGTTGGCCGGCTGCCAAGCTATCGTGTCCCCCCTGACCTTAAGTTCGGCCCTGAAGGTCCCAGTTATCCATAAGCACTGCTGGTACGCCCTCAGCCTCCAGAAGAGCTGGGCGTAGGGGTAGGAGGCCGAAGGTATGGGGGCGAGCTTCCATATGTACGACCAATATAGGAGGCTAGTGAAGAGGGTTATGGGGACCATGAACGCCTCGGCCTTTATAAGGCTGGTGAACTTGGTCCCGGTGAGCTCCGTGACCCTGAACTTCTGGACGGTAACGCCGTAGTTCGCCACAGGTATCGGCACGAACCATATGTCCACACCCCTATAACCGCTCAGGATTATGGTCGCCTCCCTGACGTAGGGTATGGAGACCGTCTGTCCTACCGTGGCCCAGAGCATAGCGTTTATGTAGGACTGGATGGGGGTATATATGAACCCGAAGAAGAGGAAGAACCAAGCGAACCTGGAGAAGTCCGGAAGCAGGACCTTCGCTATCCCGAGTATGGCGAAGGTCGAGAGCACATAAAGCCCCAAGGCTATCCATACCGGGAAGTCCCCACGGCCCGGTGGCGGTTTCGAAGCCCTCAACCTGAGCTTAGCACCTCGCCTGAAGAGGGTGGAGAAGACCTGGTAGAAGCCTATGAGGGCTATGGCCAAGGTTATCCCTATCCCGAAGCTCATCCAGAAGTCCACCCTGGTGACGAAGAAAGTCTCTATGACCCCCATCCCCTGCCTCCAATGTGGAAGGAGGCCGGCCTTGTAGAGGATGGGGCTGGCTACGGTGTGCACGACCACTCCCAAGAAAGTCCCCACTATGGCCCAGAACGGGAGCACCAACCCGTTGAATATGGTGCCCAGGTGGGCCGTGAAACCTATCGGAGTGGCCGGGACGAAGCTGCTCGTGATCCGGGTGAGGTCTATCCAGGGGATAGGGATGAGCTGGAGGGGCTTGGTGAGCACCACCCCCGTGACCGCCGGAAGGCCGACGTATATCGCCCCGAAGGCCAGGCCTATCATAGCCCCTATGCTGAACCACCTCCACCTCCACGTCTCCTGACCGGTTGTGCTCTCGGCCAGGGCTATGGCTCCCTGGGCCGTGATGGGGGCGAAGGGGAACGGAAGCCTCTGGACGTCGGACGTCAGCCTGAAGAGGGCGTACCCCATGGTGAACCAGGAGACCCTGGATATGAGCATGCCAGCTATGAGCAGGAGGATGGGAGCCAGCCAGTCCCTGTGGAGGAAGGTCCGGTTTATTATGGCGGGGGAGTCGGGCTGCGGGGCCACCCAATACGGTATGAGCTTCGTTATCCCGAACTGCTTGGCTGCCGGGGACTGTACCAGGTACTGGTTCCACATGAGGCCCTCGAACGCCCCCGTGTCCGCTGCTATCAGTGCCCCTGCTACGTACCAGAGGACGTAAACCTCCTGTTTCTTCAGGGTCGTAAACGACCTCTTGGCTATCTCGGCGAAGAGTATTATGGTCACCCACTCTGCCGCCGCCCCTATACTGCCACCTATCATCAGCTTGAGGTATATGTTCCCCGGGATCATTACGAACGCTACGAAGAGCACCCCCAAGAAGGTCTTGAGGGTGAACCCGTCCTCGAACTCCGAGGGAACTTCCATCAGGCTCCTGTACTCCTCGATCTCCTGGTAGGACTTCTCCCTTCTCCTTCCGAACAATTCTCCCCCTTGGTTACTTCGTTTGGTTTCCCGAAGGCTCTTCAAAATATATACCCTTCACCGTCGCCTTGTCAAGCTTTTCGACCCTTCAAACCGGGTTGCCCGAGGAAGGCAAAGGAATTATATTAAAAGGACAGTTTTAAAAGGAGGCCACGATGTCAGATTTCGCCTTGAACCCTCCGTTCCGTATGAGGCCCGTGACCTTGGGCCCGAAGCACCACTTCTTCGGGTACTACGACAAGTCCCCCTGGGACTCCACCGGAAGGTACATGCTTGGGATGGAGGTAGGATTCGTGGACCGTCCTCCCACCCCCGAGGACGAAGTTGTCATAGGACTCATAGACCTGGAGGAAGGGGCCAGGTGGAACCCCGTAGCTAAGACCAGGGCCTGGTGCTGGCAGCAGGGCTGCATGCTCCAGTGGATGCCCTCGGCCCCGGAGGAGATAATCTACAACGACAGGGAGGGAGGAAGGTTCGTGTCCAGGGTCCTCGATGTCCGCACCGGAAGGTCCCGCACCCTTCCCCTCCCCATCTACGCCCTCAGCCCTGACGGGAGCTACGCCCTCACCCTGAACTTCTCTAGGGTCGCCCGCACGAGGCCGGGGTACGGATATGTGGGCGTTCCGGACCCTTACGAGGGCGAGCCCGCCCCCGAGGGGGACGGGATATGGTGGATGGACCTGAGGACGGGGGAACACAAGCTCATAATCTCGCTTGCGGAGGTGGCCTCCCTCGGGCACGACCCCACGATGGACGATACCGAACACTGGTTCAACCACATCCAGGTCAACACCGATGGGACGAGGTTCCTCTTCCTCCACAGGTGGAAGAGGCCGGATGGGGGCTGGTGGACCAGGATGTTCACGGCCCGTCCCGACGGCTCGGAGCTTTACTGTGTGGCGGACCACGGGATGGTCTCCCACTTCGACTGGAGGGACCAGAGCCACATCCTCGCCTGGGCCACACAGAGGGATGTGGGGGACAGGTTCTTCCTGTTCGAGGATCTGACCGGAAGGAGGGAGGTAGTGGGGGAGGGGGTACTGACGGAGAACGGACACTGTTCGTACTCTCCCGACAGGAGGTGGATACTCACCGACACCTATCCCGACCACGATTCCATGAGGCACCTGCTGCTCTTCAGGCTCGAGGACGGGAAGCTTCTGGAGGTGGGGAAGTTCTTCTCCCCTCCGGAACTCAGGGGAGAGATAAGGTGCGACCTGCATCCCAGGTGGAGCAGGGACGGGAGGGAGGTCTGCATAGACTCGGCACACGAAGGCCATAGGCAGATGTATGTGGTGGAGGTCGGGGAGGCAGTATTTAGTGGCGAAAGACTTTCTTCGGAGGGGAAATGAAGGTAACCGACGAACTGAACCGCATAGCCGAAGAAATAACCGAATCCTACGATAGATACAAGAGGACTGCCCACTTGGACGAAAGACCCCTGCCCTCGCGGGAGACGGTGTTGGAGGTCCTGAGGGACCTCCTAAGGCTCCTCTTTCCCGGATACATGGGCAAGGGGCCGCCCTCCAGGAGGACCGTCAAGTTCTTCGTGAGGGCCTTGGTAGATTCCATATATGTCAGGCTCTCCGAGGAGGCCGAGAAGGCCCTGCTCTACCAAGGGGACAGGTCCCCGGAGGAGTGCAGGAGCATAGCTCAGGAGAGCGTGCTCAGGCTCCTCAGGAGGATACCCGAGCTGAGGCGACTCCTCTGGCTCGACGTCCAGGCAGCATACGACGGAGACCCTGCGGCCAAGAGCCACGAGGAGGTCATGCTGAGCTATCCCTGCATCACGGCCATAGCCACCTACCGTGTGGCGCACGAACTTTACGAAAGTGGTATACCCCTCATCCCGAGGATGATGACGGAATGGGCCCACAGCGAGACGGGGATAGACATCCATCCGGGGGCCAAGATAGGTGAGAGGTTCTTCATAGACCACGGCACGGGGGTCGTCATAGGTGAGACGACCACCATAGGGAACGATGTCAAGATGTACCAAGGCGTGACCTTAGGGGCGCTCAGCTTCCCCAAGGGCCCGGACGGGAAGGTCGTAAAGGGAGGAAAGAGGCACCCCGACATAGAGGACGGGGTCACGATATACGCTGAGGCGACCATATTAGGGGGGAAGACGAGGATAGGGAAGGGTTCGGTCATAGGTGGGAACGTTTGGCTCACATCCTCGGTTCCTCCGGGGACCAAGGTCACGGTGACGCCTAAGCTCGAATTCCAAGAAAGGGAGGAAAGATGAGGTTCGCAGGGTTCCCGAGGGTTCGCCTGGGATACTTCCCCACCCCCTTAGACGAGATGAGAAACCTGTCGAACGTCCTCGGAGGCCCAAGGCTCTTCGTAAAGAGGGACGACCGCACGGGGCTCGCCTTCGGAGGGAACAAGGTGAGGAAATTGGAGTTCCTGATGGGCGAGGCGCTGGAGATGGGGGCGGACATCGTCGTGACCACAGGGGGGGTTCAGTCCAACCATGCCCGCCAGACCTCCGCAGCTGCGAGGAAACTCGGACTGGATGTGGTGTTGGTTCTGAGGGGCAGGGAGCCGGAGATGTACAAGGGGAACCTCCTCTTGGATTCCATCCTCGGGGCGGAGGTTCGCTTCTTCGACGTGGAGGATATAGACCGGGCGGCTCGTGAGGTCGGCTCCGAGCTCGAGGCATCGGGGAGAAGGCCCTACGTCATACCCTTAGGGGGGAGCAACCCCACAGGGTGTCTCGGTTATGTCGTGGCCGCCTTGGAGATAGTCTCCCAGATGGAGGAGAGGGGGATAAATTTCGACCACGTCCTCGTGGCGAACGGCTCCGCCGGGACGCAAGCTGGGTTAGCTTTGGGCTTCAAGGCCCTGGAGAGCGGGGTGAAGGTCATAGGCATCAGCGTGAGCAAGAAGGAGGACCCTCTCAAGGAGCAAGTTATAGATCTGGGGAACAGGACGGCCGAGAAGCTCGGGATAGGGACGAGGCTTTCTCCCGAGGATGTTGTAATCTACGACGACTACATAGGTGAGGGGTACGCTATACCCACGGAAGAATGTGTCGAGGCTATAAAGCTCGTCGCAAGGACAGAGGGGTTGTTATTGGACCCCGTCTACACCGGGAAGGCGATGGCGGGGCTCGTGGACCTCGTGAGGAAGGGGGCGTTCGGGAGGAACGAGAACTTGCTCTTCGTGCATACAGGTGGCACTCCGGGCCTATTTGCGGAAGAAGGGATATTCGATGAGCGACGTGGGCCCTCGCCTGGAAGGGGGGGAAGATGAAGGTCGTCATAAT
>Ga0180302_10001540_pt1 | contig 10960 bp, 13 predicted proteins | sample GuaBasSediGuay17_FD_121794 | JGI IMG/M metagenome (GOLD analysis project Ga0180302, IMG submission 121794) | Subseafloor sediment microbial communities from Guaymas Basin, Gulf of California, Mexico - Guay17, Core 4571-4, 12-15 cm | ecosystem: Environmental > Aquatic > Marine > Hydrothermal... | reverse complement strand
TAGTTTACGCGTATGAATGAGGGTCCACCGGCGGGGGAGGCGCGGCCCCCACTACTTTCTCTAATGCTGAAATAAAGGAGTGTAATACCCTAGCTTGCTCGGAGGATGCCTTACTCAACAGTCGCCAGCACATCCTCTCCACCTCGTCTAATGGTCCAAACCTAAAAGTGGTCCCTATAAGGGGCCGCCCGACGGCCTTGGAGTAGGTTATAATTTCCCTAAGCGATACCTTGAGTAGAGGGACTATGAATGGGCCCTTAAGCATGGAACTCAGCGGGGATAGATCTCCTGCGGTTACGCACTTTAACGCCAGGCATGAACACTCGTCCATAGACAAATCTATTAAAGGTTTAGTGTATCCCTCCTTCTCACACTGAAGTTTTAAGATATGTGATCTAAGCAGGTAATAGTCCAGTAGCGAGCGCGGCCCGGATGTAATTAAGGGCGACCGGAGGATTTCGAACCCTAGACTGGTGACGAAATATAGCTCATCCTCGCTTAGCTTTAAGAAGGGGTCGGTAAGCGCGGCTAGCTTCACATGAGGATAGTCCTTCTCCACCCTGCTTAGGGCGTAAGCCAGCACCCTGCCCTTAAGATCCCCGTTATATAACATTAATATCTTGTCATCGGGTCTAATGCCCCCCTTTTTAAGCTCCTCCTTGACCCTTCGTTCCAACGATTTTATTACATTCGTAGGCGTGCCCCCTTAAGGTATTTTAGCTCTTTCAAATAGATCCCTAGGCCTATTTAAGGGGGTCGTTGCGTCTATCCCCATCTTCGACGTAAGCAGCCTCTCTTGATCCGATGACGGATCTAAACTGGAACCGCGTATTCTACTTATCACCACTAAATCCTCATCCGGTTGGAACCTCGTCGCCAGTGCCCACTCTACGTCCTCTGGGCTGTCTGGATCTATGTCCTCATCTACCACTATCACCATCTTAAGTGAGGGGTGCGCCGCGAAGGCCGCTAACATTGCATTCTTGGGGTCGCCTTCGTTCACCTTCCTAATGGAGAGAACGCAATGAAGCCAGTTACACCCGCCGGTCGTGAGCCTAACGGCTTTTAGCGTGGGGACCACCTCTTTAACCCTCTGCCATATGAGCGCCTCTCGGTAAAAGCTCATGAAGATCCTATGCTCTCTGCTAGCTGGTAAAAGGGCGTGATATAAGGCCTCCTCCTTAGCGTAGATCGCCTCTACTTCTACTACAGGTTGGCGCCTTACCTTATCATACGTCCCGGTGACATCGACAAAGGGTCCCTCCTCAACGTAGGAATCTCTCAATATTCTGCCTATTATCACGATCTCGGAGGAGCGGGGCACTATTATCCCATTATTTAGTAAGCATCCTTCTAACTTGCCGTTAAGGAGGTTGTTGGCTACCTCCGCCTCGAAGACGCCTAGCGGAGGGGAGGAGGCTGCAGCTAAGAACATGGCAGGGTGGGATCCTATGACAACGGCTATAGGTAAGTCTTTCCCCTTCTCCCACCACCGAGTCATTATATAGTGTAGGTGCCTAGGCACAACCCTTATCGCTAAATGAGTAGGGTCTACCATTAACATCCTGTGAATAGAGGCGTTAAAGGCGCCGGTATCGTAGTCCCTAGCGATAACGACGCTTGTGGTTATATATGGTCCCCCATCCCTCTCATAATGGGTGAGGATGGGTAAGTCTCTTAGATCCTTAAGCCTCACCTCCTCGAAGGGCGCATCACTTTTTAGTTTCAATCTCGAGGGGGAGTTGCAGGCCTCAAGTAGCTTCAGATAAGCCTCGTTCAAGTCCTTAACCCTTAGTAACTTAACAATATCCTCTCTCTTAGTTACCAAGTTGCCGACTACAGGGATTGAATGCCCTTTCACCTTATTGAACAGTAAAGTAGGTCCGCCGTCGTGCCTCTTAAGGTACCTGGCTACCTCGTAGTGGGGATCCACTTCCCCCTCTAATTCAACATATTTACCTTCCTTCCTTCTCTCCTCAATGTAAGCCTTGAGATCCACGTCGCCTCAGCCCCCGCTCAATAACTCCTTGGCCCTCGCCAAGTCCTCGTCCTTAAGCCTAGGTGCCACTATCTTAGGTTCCCCAATTTTATGACCCGGCTCTATAGCCAGCTCGGAGGCAGAGTCCCATTTAGCCTCGCTGACCTTGCCCTCCAACGCTAACTGGCTCCACAGCCTCTCCGAGATCGTGGGGGTAAAGGGGTAGAGGAGGATGGCCAGCTCTCTTAACAGTTGGATGAGGAGATAGAGCGAGGTCTTACACATTTCACCTCCCTTCCAAGGCTCCCGCAGGTTCATGTATCTGTTCCCCAGCCTAGCTAGGTCTACCACTTCTTCAAGTGCCTTCTTGAAGTCGAGCTCCTCTATGAGGTTCCCTGCCACTGAAGGCTTTTCCCTCATTTTTTTGATGAGCTCCTTTTCTGGTTCTTCTAAAGGACCGGGCTTAGGCACTATAGAGGAGAACCTACGACTCAATAAGGAGAGTACCCTGTACGCTAAGTTACCCACGGTGTCGCAGAGCCCGGAATTCACCAGGTTCTTAAACTCCTTTAAGTTGAAATCGGTGTCCTCCAAAGAGTGGGGTGTTATCAAAGTTAGGTAAAACCTTACATAGTCGGGCTCGAAGATTCTGGCGGCATCCCTTACGCTGATATACCATTTCCTACTCTTTGAGAACTTCCTCCCCTCTAAGGTTAAGAACCCCCTTACTGAGATAGCTGAGGGTAATGAGAAGCCAAGGCCTGTACCTATTAGCATGGCGGGCCAGAATATGAAGTGGTGATATATTATATCTTTACCTATGAAATGCACTATCTCTGCCCCTCCCTTCCAGAACTCCTCCCAGTCCCTTCCTTTTTCCTTCGCCCATCTAATGGTAGCGGCTATATAACCTATGGGGGCGTCAAACCAGACGTAGACGTACTTACCCTTCTCAAAGGGCATGGAAATACCCCAATAGTTCTCCCTAGTTATGTCCCAGTCCCTTATACCTATCTTGAACCAGGAAAGCACGTAATTCACGACCTCTTTCTGCAACTTATTGTTATTACGCAACCACTCCTCAACCTTGGGCGCTAAGCTGCTCAGCTTAAAAATGTAATGCACCCCCTCCCTTACCTCAGGCTCCCTGCCGCATAAGGCGCACCTTGGCGACTTAAGCTCCCACACCTCGTAAGTCCTGCCGCAAACCTCGCAATAGTCCCCGTATTGATCCTCGGCTCCGCAGTAGGGGCAGATGCCCTTGACATATCTGTCAGCCAGGTACATCTTGTCGTGGGGGCAATAGAGCATTCTTACCTTGCTCCTGTAAAGGTAACCATTCTCCAATAATTTCTTTAAGAAGAGGTGGGTCAACTCTATGTTCTCGGGGCTGTGGGTCTTATAGAATACATCGAAGGAGATGCCCATGCTACTTAAGTCCTCGTAGTGCCTCTTGTACCAGTACTCTATGTACTCCAAGACCGGTTTGTGGCTAGCCCTAGCTCCAACTTCTATCGGTGTACCGTGCTGATCTGAACCAGAGACGTAAATCACATCATTGCCCTTCAACCTATGATACCTAACGTAAATGTCGGCCGGTAAATACGTGCTCTTCAGATGCCCCAGGTGCAACTCACCATTAGCATAGGGCAGTGCGGCCGTAACTAATATGCGCCTCGTACGACCACCATGCTCCATAACGTCCTTAAGATTATCCCTTGTCTACTAATTAAGCGTTTCTTCCTATGGCCTCCGCCCTTAGATATATCCCCTTAAGTCTATGGGCGTGGCCTTGGCTATTTTAATCAGTCTGATCTCGCCCAACTTCGGCTCGCCGCTCATCAGCACCACTTTCTTATAGTTGTAGAGCCTTGCAGTCTTTACCTCGCCTACCCCCTCTATTACGCCGATCCTCGAGGTCCCTACTAGCCTCTTGTTTCGCGAAAACGCGATCTCAGAGGCTATCCTGGAGAGTACCCTGCTCCTCTCCTTCTTCTCTAACTCGGGGACTTGGGGCATGGACGCGGCCTTGGTGAAGGGCCTAGGCGTATACCTAGCTACGTGTACCTTATCAGGCTCCAATGCCCTTAAAAGGCTGATGGTTTCCTCAAACTCCTCCTCCCCCTCGCCTGGGAAGCCGACTATGATGTCCGTCACGAAGTTCAGCTCCTGGAACCTCCTTTTGAACTCCATTGCCAATTCTACATACTCTGCTGAAGTATAGTGCCTGTTCATTAGTTTCAATATCCTGTCGCTACCCGACTGGAGCGGTAAATGCAGGTATTTAAAGACCCTCTTATCCTTGTAAATCTCAATCATCTCGTCCGCGTACTTCAAGAGCAGGCTGGGTTCCATCATCCCTAGCCTTAGGAAATACTGCCCTTCCACTTTGCTGAGTATGTTCTCTAATAGCTCCGGCAGGGTCGTGCCTATGTCTCTGCCGTAAGCTGCAAGGTCTTGGGCCGTCAGGATGACTATTTTTGCCCCTTTATCTACGGCATCCTTAACGTTCTTAACAATGGCCCCGATGGGATAACTTTTGACCCCTCCTCTCACCACAGGTCCTACGCAGAAGGCGCATGACCCCAGGCAACCTGTGGCCACGGGGACTATATGCACGACGGAGGGGTAGGAGTAACATGGTAAAATGCTTCTCTTAAACGGCCTGATGGCGGCGTCCACGACCCTGCCGTCCTCCTTAATAACCTCGCCTATCCGCTCCAGGGCCTGAGGACCCAATATATGGGAAGTGGGGGCCTTTAAATTTATGGTGAAGGGCCTTAAGTTGGCTAAGCAACCTACGATGATAAGCTTAAATCCTAGCCGCCTCTTGAGAGCCACTAACTCCTCTATCCTCTTAAGTATCCTCTCTTCGGTCTCCCTCCTGACCGCGCAGGTATTTAGGATCACTAGGTTAGCTTCTTCGATGCCCTCAACTATCTCTATGCCCTCCTTCCTCAGTATGTCCTTTATTATGAGGCTCTCAGCTTTGTTTAGCCAACAACCGTAGGTCTCGATGTAGGCCTTCACTACTTTGGAAAGCGCCTTCGTTAGGATTTAAACCTTTCTAACACTTTACATAAGATTAAGGGGTAGCCAACGTTATTCGCTAACCCTGTTCGTTTCGATATTACCAGTAATAGGCGCCTTAAGAATCACTTAGCCTACTTACTTCATCATGTTGAGAATCGTAGGGAAAAGTTAAATGCGCTCCCTTCGTGTTCTTTTTACAGCAACCTTACGGCTCACGGCATGGATCTAGATCGCAAGCTCTCATAGTTAATGATCTTGGCGGGCCCGGCGGGATTCGAACCCGCGACCTGCGGCTTAGAAGGCCGCCGCGCTGTCCAGGCTGCGCTACGGGCCCGCCAAAAAACTGACTACTAGATGAGGTTTAATAATATTATACTAAGGTCGTCGGTTGCGTATTCTACGGTATCCGCTATTTCCTCTAACATCTCTGCAATCTCTCGTACCAGTATCATCTCCCTAGGCTCTAATTTTGCCTCTAATACCTTGAAGTTAGCCCTCCTATAAAGCTCGTCCACCCTCTTTTCACTCGCTTCGGCCCTCTGGCAATGACCTAGTGCGTTTTCCACGTTGGTAAGGGTAAGGTTGAGGGCCCTCCTAAAGTTGTCAAAGACTTCAAGGACGCCCTCAGCTAACTCAGTTATTTGAGAGAGTACATCCTTTGGTACCGAGCCCTTGTTGTTGTGTACCTGTTCCAATCTATACATAATCCCGACTATCTTATCGACGATGCTCGTCATCTTTGAGGTTAACCTTAACCACTCCTCCTTATAAAGGAGAGCGGGGGCAGTCCTGGATATGTAATCCAGTATCCTCCTTTTTATCTCCTCTACCTTCCTTTTCAGCTCATTGACTTCCTTTAATCCCTCCCTTAGGTCTTTAATTTCGTCGAAGTTAGCTATGTTGGTATAAAGGGTCTTGAGCAGCTCGTTAACGACTACACCCTCATCCAGCAACATGTCGAGTATCTTCTGCTGCGCCATCGAGGCTCTTGCTGGTTGTTCTAGGTCCTTACTCCTTAAGGCCACTAACTCCACCTACTATTCAAAGCCTACATATGTTTATTTGCTTTATCCTTATTTACCCTTTCTCCTTAACGCTGTCGGTGCCTTGACTTCATGCACCACCTGCGAGATGTGCCGAGGAGACAATTAATCTCGTTCCCTAGTCTCCTTTTACCATTGGCGACGTCAGAATCTCACAAACCCTCCTGACGCCGTAACGTCCATCAATTCCCTTCTTCAGGATAGAGCGGACTATAGAAACCTTTAATTAGGGACGATAGCCTGTCCGCCCTGCACAAGAGAACGTTATTAACTGTTAATCGCCTTCTAAGGGGGCCCTACAGGTGGCTATGGTCCTATCGGCTATACCTTTGGATCTGAGCTCCTCGGCGTTGCACCATACCTCATTCTCAGGCACGTCCTCTGAGGCTATGACCTTAAACCTGTATCTCTTGCCGCCCACCTTTACTATTTCCACCTCATCCGTTATCCCTAAATACTCCATTGCCTTAGGATTCATTTTAGCCTGCCCCTCCTGTACCTCGTCCTTACACCTTATCCTTAACCTTTTCTCCCTTCTCACCATTCTCACCCACAGAGCCTAGCCTGTTCTTCATCGTTATGACTCAGCGCTCCATGACTTTCATCACTAACTTCAACCGATAACTTACTGAAAGGGCTTATTTAAGGTTTGCCGGGCATGAGGCATCCTTAGGTGACATTCATCTGTGGTCGAGCTTTTTAGCCCTTCTGGGCTTCCTCTTTAACTTGGAGCCACAGTGCGGGCACGCCTCAAGCCACCTCTTAAAGGTCTTCCCGCAAGAGGGGCAATATATAATCCATTCGATGGCCAGCTTGATCTTCTCCCTCCTGGCTCGCTCGAATTTTAAGTTTAAGTGGGCCGCCAAGTTCATTATTGAGTAATCGTCGGTCACTATTATAGGGTCCAACCCCTCTTCCTTTAGATGTAAAGCTAACGCTAATACCGAGATGTCGGCGGTTGAAAGTCCGGCCTCTTTTTTCTCCCTCGCCAGCCTCATAACCTTCTCCGTCAATTCCTCGGGAGGTCTCACTACCTTTAACGTCCCCTGCTCTACTCCTATGCTCACTGCTAAACTGCCCTTAAGCTCTTTGAGCACAGAGGGGGTGACGAAGAGGTTTACACCCTTACCCGCAATTAATCCCAAGCTTATGAGGGCTGAGGAATCCAGCACGTAGGTCTTAACACCATGAGAGCCTCTCACGTAACCTCGTGTAGAAGTCCTCCTTTAAACGTATAAACCTAGCTCTCTTCCCCCTCTCAACTTTTACGACCCCGCCCTCACTCATGTTACCCAGTATCTCTCCATCGCCCACCAAGATGGCCTTCCTGCGGTGCACGCGTATCTCCACTTCGTAGTTCAACGGTACGATTAACGGCCTCTGGGAGAGGTTGAGCGGGGAAAGCACCATTACGAGCATAGCCTCTAGGGACGGATCGAGCACGGGACCACCTAGCGAGAGGGAATACGCTGTAGAGCCTGTGGGGGACGCAACCAATATGCCGTCGCACGAGCCTCTATAAACCTCATGAAGGTGAGCGCTTAATTTGATCGAGGCCTTTAAGGCCTTACCGGGGTGTTCTCCTCTGACGATAATCTCGTTTAGCAGATGCCAGGTCTTCCCGTCCTCCCTCGTTACTTTGAGTCCGTCTCTAAACTCTATAATGAATGATCCATTAAGTAAGGAGTCAACGGCTGAGACGGCATTGTCGAGGTCGATCTCCATTAGAAAGCCTAATGAGCCCTTAGTCTTCACCCCTATTATGGGCTTGTCCCAGGCCTTAGGGCACTCCCTTAACAAGTCTAGCAAAGTCCCGTCACCCCCTACGACCATTAAGATATCGGCTCTCTCCACGAGCTCTGCCCTCTCTGCACGATTAGGATCGGGAGATGTGGCCAAGCTTTTCTCAATTAAATACTCTGCTTTGCGGGCCTCAAGCATCTTAAGCATTTTGTCGATCCCCTTTCTCACCTCTTGTCTATCGCCCCTCCCAGCGATACCTATTATCATATCGAGTCCCCTATCAATTCCCGTTGAGATAGGTGCTCCTCCTACGTGAAGAAGACCTTACCCCGATAGTTTTATATTATGCTCCACTTAAAGTAAGTTACGTACGGTGAGCGGATGCCGGGTCCCTCCACATCGCAAGTATTAATGGAATCACTTGGTTCTACTGTGCTAGTAAAGCTAAGGGGAAACAGGGAGATAAGGGGTATACTTAGGAGCTTCGATCAACACTTAAACCTAGTCCTCGACGATGCTGAGGAGGTTAAGAGCGACAAAACCCGTAAATTGGGAGTGATAATAGTTAGGGGGGATAACGTAATACTGGTTAGTCCAGTAACTAAGTAAAGGTGAAGTAGTATGGTTAAGGGCACAACTTCGTTCGGTAAACATAGTAGGGGTAAGACCCATATAAGGTGCAGGAGGTGCGGTAGGCATAGCTATAATATAAGGAAACATTACTGCGCGGCTTGCGGCTTCGGGAGGTCAAAGAAGTTAAGGAAATATTCGTGGCAGAATAAGAAGGTTAACAGGGTTAGGGTGGTGTAAAACGTAGAATTGTGAAGGGAGCTCTCGTCCTTTAAAGGCTAGGGAGAGGATAAGAGACCTTATTAAGATTTTGATCCCTATCTTCTCCCATGTGGAAGGATATACTTATATTTACCTCTCTCCTCTACTAAAAGGCTTCAGAATCACCATGACAGGTGTTGCCTATGGGTGGAAGAGATAAGGAGATACCTTTAGCCCCCATAGATAGGTTAATACATAAGGTAGGCGCTGAGAGGGTCAGCGAGGAGGCCTCGCAAGCCTTAAGGGACATCCTTGAAAAACTAGGTGAGGAGATTGCCAAAGAGGCTGTGGAACTTGCTAAACATGCGGGGAGGAAAACCGTCACAAGGGGGGATATAGAGTACGCCGCTAAGAGGATAACTAGGGCATATGTAATGATGGGATAGGTGAAGGATATGGGTAAGGTAAGGCCTAGTTACATAAAGAACACCGCTAGGAGGCTATTAGAACTTTACCCTGATAAGTTCACTAAGGACTTTAACGAGAATAAAAAGCTGGTTAGTGAGCTGACTAATATTACTTCTAAGAGGGTAAGGAATAGAGTAGCAGGCTACATAACTAGGCTGGTTAAAATAAGGGAGAGAGAAGAGTCGCAATAAGGGGAAAGTTAAATATGGGATCGCGGCTTCAATCTATTAGACCTAGCGGGTGTGGGCCGTGAGGAAGAGCAAAGAAAAGGGCAAGTCCCACTCAACTAGACCGGTAAGAGAGGGTCCCCCGCCCTGGTTAAGGTATAAGCCTGAAGAGGTCGAGAACTTAGTCGCGGAGTTGGGTAGGAAGGGGTATCCGCCATCCATGATAGGGATAATATTGAGGGATCAGTACGGTATACCTCTAGTAAAGCAGATCACTGGTAAGAAGATTACGCAAATACTCAGGGAGAAGGGTTTAGCTCCCGAGATCCCAGAGGATCTCGCTAACTTAATAAAGAGGGCCATCAAAATAAGGAGACACCTGGAGGAGCACCCCAAGGACTATCACTCCAAAAGGGGCCTGCAACTTGTGGAGGCAAAAATACATAGGCTAGCTAAATATTACAAGAGGACCGGGGTATTGCCTCCGGACTGGAAATACGAACCGGAAAAGATAAGCATATTTGCTTAGCCCCCTCACCCTCCCTTCGGAGGAGAGGTAGAGGTTTGGAGGAGAAGTTAAACGAGGCCCTAAACTATTTTAAGAGAAACGTCCCTCGGTTGAAGGGGGATGTATTAGATAGTAACGTCCTTATAGTCTCACATTATGACGCGGATGGGCTCTCGGCTGCATCTATAATCGCTAAGGGGTTAAAGGTTAACGATGCCACTTTTCACCTTAAAATACTAGAACAACTTGATGAAGAGAGCATGGAGGAGTTGGCCTCCTTAGATTATGACGTGATAATCTTCGCAGATATGGGATCGGGTCAGGTTGATTTAATAGAGAAGTCCTTGAGTCCCTCTACGCGAGCCATCCTGCTGGATCATCACCAACCGTTAAAGGAGGCGGAGAGCCCTAATATAGTGGACTTTAACCCTCACCACCTCGGAATAGATGGAGGGAGTCAAGCGAGCGCCTCTACGATCTCGTACCTTTTTATCAAGGAACTGGGAGCTGACCTCCCTGAGTTAGCGGCTCTAGCCGTAGTGGGGGCTTTAGGGGATAGGCAAGACGTGGGTAGAATGAGGTCCCTGATAGGCTTAAATAGGCTCGTCCTTGAAGAGGGGGTCGAGCGTGGTGTTCTCTCCACGGAAGTAGGGCTAAGGCTCTTTGGCTTAAGAAACCGTCCTTTGGTTAAGTGCATAGAGTATAGCATCGATCCTTACCTGCCCGGCCTCAGCGGCGACGAGAGCTCTGTAGTTCTCTTTCTTAAGAAGATAGGTATAGAGCCAGCCGAGGGCGGTAAGTTAAGGGATTACTCTTCATTAAGTAAAGAGGAGCAGAAGAGGCTTGCGACCGAGTTGGTGAAGTATTTAATCAATATGGGTTACTCAGCCTCACAGGCTGAAAGCATCTTTGGAACCCTTTACTTTTTAATAAAAGAGGATCCTTTAACTCCTCTCTACGAAGCTAGGGAGTACGCTACCTTGCTTAATGCCTGCGGAAGGTTAGAAAGGCATGAGGTAGCGATAACGTTAGGGCTGGGATACAGGGATAGGCATCTACAAGAGGCTTTGCGAATCCTGAATGAATATAGAAGGTTAATAAGCTCTTTTATAAATAGGTTGAAGAATAGCAAGGAAGACTATGTAAGGACCTACGCCCAGGGGAGACTGGTTTTAGTGGACTGTCGTGATGAGGTCCCCTCCAAGGCAATAGGTGCTTTGGCCTCTCTGCTCGCATCCTCAAAGGTCTT
>Ga0180302_10001539_pt1 | contig 10961 bp, 11 predicted proteins | sample GuaBasSediGuay17_FD_121794 | JGI IMG/M metagenome (GOLD analysis project Ga0180302, IMG submission 121794) | Subseafloor sediment microbial communities from Guaymas Basin, Gulf of California, Mexico - Guay17, Core 4571-4, 12-15 cm | ecosystem: Environmental > Aquatic > Marine > Hydrothermal... | reverse complement strand
GGCTGACGTATCGCATCCCCGAGGATGTCGTCCTCGTGGGGGTGGAGCCGGAACATGTAGGACCTGGCATAGGGCTCTCCAGGACTTTGAGGGAGAAGCTCCAGGAGGTCGTCAGGGTCGTAGCTGAGGTTGCAAGAAATTCAAATAGAATCCGCAGGGAGGGAACATGATAGTCTCCGAACCCAAACCCACGGAAGAGGTGTTGGATTCCTTAGCGGGGGTAGAAAGTGTGTTCATCTTGGCCTGCGGAGGATGTCCGGTGGGATGCAAAAGCGGTGGGGAGGAGAGGATAGCAGAACTTGCGGACGCCCTCTCCAAGGCCGGCAAGGAGGTCACGGGGAGGGCGCAGATAGATTTCCTCTGTAACAAGGCCCTCGTAGGTTCACAGCTTTGGTACTACCTCCCGCAGCTCAGGCGAAGTCAGGGGGTCCTCGTGGTCTCCTGCGGTATAGGGGTCCAGGCCGTGGCCAAGATGGTGGACCTTCCTGCCTTCCCGGCGAACAACACCTTCTCCAGCGGAGGGATGCAGGGGCTCTGGCCCTCCGAGGAGAGGTGCGCCGGCTGCGGGGATTGCATCCTGGACCTCACGGGAGGTATATGTCCCATCACTATGTGTTCCAAGGGGTTACTTAACGGAACCTGCGGAGGCCAGCACGACGGAAAGTGCGAGGTGGACCCCGAGAGGGACTGCGGATGGTACCTCATATACCAGAGGCTGAAGGAGTTAGGAAAGTTAGATAATCTCAAGAAGATCCCACCGCTGCGGGACTACAGGAAGAGGGAGGTCCCGGGATCCCAACGTAGGACCACGAGGTGGGCCCTGGAGAAGGAGGAAATATACGAGGCTTCACTTCCTACCGGGACGGAATAAAGGGGGGAAGATGAGCAGATTGCAGGAGAGCTTGGAGCAGGGGGAGTTCGTCGTAACCGGAGAGATAGGCCCTCCAAAGGGGGTTAACATAGAGGCCGCCCTGAAGGATGCCTCCTACCTTAAGGGCCGTGTCGTGGCGGTAAACGTGACCGACAACCAAAGTTCTGTGATGCGGCTGGGGTCCTTGGGGGTATGTGTGAGGCTGCTTCAGGAGGGGTACGAGCCCATATTCCAGCTAACTTGCAGGGACAGGAACAGGCTGGCCCTCCAGTCGGACGTGCTCAGCGCTTACATCCTCGGAATACGCAACGTCCTCGCCCTCACGGGGGACCATCCGGCCCTCGGCGACCATCCCGGAAGCAAGCCCGTGTTCGACCTGGACTCAGTGAGCCTCCTTGTGGCCATAAGGTCCCTCATGGAGGGGAAGGACCTGGCAGGCGAGGAGCTGGACGGGAAGCCCTCCGACCTCTTCCCCGGGGCCACGGTCACCCCGGGGGCCGATCCCCTCGAACCTCAGCTCATAAAGATGGAGAAGAAGATAGAGGCGGGGGCCAAGTTCTTCCAGACCCAGGCTGTGTACGATCCTAAGGTCTTCGAGAAGTTCATGAACCAGGCCTCAAAGTTCGGGGTCCCTGTCCTGGCCGGAATAGTGCTCATAAAGTCCCCTGCCATGGCACGCTACATGAACGAGAACGTTCCTGGGGTCTTCGTCCCTGACTCCATAGTGAAGCCCCTATCCGAGGTGTCCCGCAAGGACAGGCCCAAGAAGAGCATAGAGCTTATGGCCGGGCTGATAAGGGAGCTTAAGCCCATGTGCCAGGGGGTGCACATAATGGCCATGGGTTGGGAGAGGTACGTGCCGGAGCTTTTGGACGCATGTGAGCTCTAAAAGTGATGTACATCACGGAAATTATGGGGCTATTGATTTTCTTCTAAAAGGAAGTTATATTTATCCAGAAGACAAGTTCAAAGGGGGTGATAGGCTCAGTAGAAGTGAAACATATGCTTAAATCGTAAAAAGTTGGCGTCAACGTGGAAAGGAGGAGGTGAACCATGGGTACGCAGCAACTTCTACTCATCGTGCTGGGCGTGATCATCGTGGGCATAGCGATAGTTGTGGGCATCCAAATGTTCGGTCAGAGCGCCCTGGAGGCCAACAAGAACGCCATAGTGCAGGATGTAATGACCTTGGCAGCCAAGGCCCAGCAGTGGTACCGCAAGCCCACGGTTCTCGGAGGTGGTGGGAGGTCGTTTGAGAACATCTCGTTCGCAGCTCTGGGGTACAAGGACTCCACCACCGAGAACGGGAGGATGTGGTTCGGGACTAAGTCCACAAATCAGTTCGTGATATATGCGAAGGGTAAGGAGATAGGGGCAGACGGGGACACCATACAGGTCCATTTCACCGTCTACCCCGACAGCGTCTCCAGCCCCACCTGGGACCACCAGTAAGCTAGGGATAGGAGGGGCAAATCCTTATCGGGTTTGCCCCCTTACTATTTGTATCCGGACATGCCTGAGTTCAGGTATCAGGGAGTGAGCCCCTCAGGAAAGCTCGTACGGGGGGTCCTGTTCGCCAAAAGTAGGAGGGAGGCCAAAAGACGCTTAAGAGAGATAGAGGCCGAGAGGGGCATCAGGGTAACCCAGCTCCAACGTAGGGCCACCTTCCTCTACAAGGTTCGTAAAGGAACCGAAAAACCGATACAGGGCGAGCAGAGGGCCTTCTCCAAGGAGGAGGTAGAGGCTGCCCTGCGCAGGATGGGTTATAATGTCATATGGGTCAGAAAGAAACTCTTGGATTGGACCCCAAAACCTTCCTCGAAGGATGTAACTATGTTCATCAGGCTATCTGCTGACCTCCTTAGGGAGAAGTTCCCGTACGACGAAGCCCTTCAACTTCTCTCCAGTGACATACAGAACAAGGGCCTGCGTATAATCCTTAAGGACATCCTACAGGACCTCAGGGAGGGCAAGGACGGGAGGGAGGTCTTCGGGAAGCACGAGGATTCGCTCGGAAGGTTCGCTGCTTATATGCTCGGGGTGGCGTCGAAGAGCGGGAACATGGCCGAGATATACGAAAGCACTGCGAAGTTCCTCGAAAGGGACCAGCAGTTCAAGAAGGACCTGAGGAGTTCCCTGGTGATGCCCCTGATAATTGTGTTCTTGCTCTTCGCAGCCATAGTTTACTACGTGGCTTACATATTCCCGGCTACTGCTAAGATGTTCACGAAGTTCAACATACCTCTGCCACCGCTTACGAGCGCGACCCTGAGGTTGAGCGACTTCCTCCAGCACAACATACTCTGGATGTTGGGGATAATTGTGGCGCTTGGGATCGTGGTATTCCAGATCGTGCGTTCCCCCAAGGGGAGGCTTTGGCTGGACAGGAACCTCATACGCATCCCTGTGGTGGGCCCTCTCTTCCACAAGACGAGCATAGAGATATTTTCGAGGGTCTTCCATACCCTTTACGGGGGTTCGGGGGAGAGCATGGAGGCCATAAGGATAGCGGCGGAGGCCTGCAGGAACAGGTTCATAGAACATAAAATAAAGACGGTTGCTCTTCCCATGATGATAAGGGACGGGAAGGGGATAGTTGAGAGCCTGCAGGCCACGGGCGTCTTCCCCGAAAGCGCCATCTCAAGGTTCCGTTCGGGGGCCGAGACTGGGACCCTCAAACAGGCGGCCCTGCAGTTGGCGGAGTACTACGAGAAGGAGACCACATACCGCATGAAGGGCGTGATAGATTTCGTCAACATTATGATATCCATGTTCATAATGATAGTCATGGTAGGCCTCACCCTCGTCTCCTCCGAGATCGCCACCATCAAGATTCCTACGACGACGGGGTTCTGAAGATGGCGAGGGCTATGCGCATAGGAGAGTTCTTCATACAGAAGGGAATAATAGACGAGGCGACCCTGAAGGAGGCCTTAGAGATCCAACGAAGGGAGAGGCAGAAGGCCCAGGGGGGAAGCTACCGCAAGCTGGGGGACATCCTTGTGGAGGAGCTCGGGGTGGACCGCCATCTGGTCTACCAGGCGATAGCCGAGTTCTACGGCTTCATGGAGGCGAAGCTGGACCCGAACTCCCTTTCGGAGGAGCAGATCTCCTTCATCCGGGAATCCTTAGAGCAGCTTCCGGAACCCCAAAAGGAGATGTTCCTTTCTAAGAAGATCCTTCCCTTCGACCACGACGGCCACGAAAGGGAACTGCTTAAGATAGTTGCGGCCGACCCCACGGATCAGGCAATAGCGGATATGGCCCTGCGCTTGGGTTACAGGCGCTATGAGGTCTTCTACGCCCCGTGGGACCTTCTGGAGAAGGTGATAGAGAAGGTGGCCCCACCTAAGAACGAATTTTTAGAGCTAATAGAGGAAGTGAGCCAACAGATGGAGGTGGTGGAGGAGGAACCTGCGGAGATAGACGAGGAGGCCTTAGATGCCGAGATAAACCGGAGCCTCCTCGGGAACCTGGTGGAGGGATGTCTCGTCGAAGCCGTGCGCCGAGGAGCCAGCGACATCCACATAATTCCTAAGGAGGGCAACAGGACGGAGTTCTACTTCAGGGAGGACGGAAAGCTCCATCTCTGGTACGTTCAGGAAGGGACGAGGCCGGAGGCCATAGCTGCCGTGGTCAAGGACAGGGCGGTCAACGTGGACAGGTTCGAGAGGGAGAGGGCGCAGGACGGCTTCATCCAGAGGAGGATAGACGGCCACATCATCCGTTTCAGGGTCTCCATACTTCCCATAGTGGGCAAGGAATTTGAGAGGAAGCTGGAGAGCATCGTGATAAGGGTCCTGGACGACCGTAAGGTCATAAAGGACTTGGACCAACTGGGGCTGTTTGGGAAGGCGAAGCAGGACTTCATAGAGGCGATCCATAAGCCCCAAGGGATGATAGTGCTCACAGGGCCGACGGGAAGCGGCAAGAGCACCACCATAGTCGCTGCCCTCTACCAGGTGATAAACCCCTCCGTCAACGTACTGACGGTGGAGGACCCCGTGGAGTACGTAATAGAGGGGGCGAGGCAGATAAAGATAAACCCCGAAAAGCTTGGATTTGAGGCCGCCGTCCGTGCCATCCTCCGCCACGACCCCGATATAGTCCTCGTGGGAGAGATGAGGGACTTAGAGACCGCCCAGACCGCCATAAAACTTGCTAACACCGGCCACCTTACCTTCACCACCCTCCACACGAACGATGCCCCGAGCGTGGTATCCAGGCTATATAAGATGGGGGTGGAGCCCTTTCTCATAGCGAACGCGATAAACCTCGTGGTGGCTCAGAGGTTGGTGAGGACTCTCTGCCCTTACTGCAAGCGCCCCATAAAGAACCTTGACCCATCTGTACCGAAGAAGCTGGGATTCACCGACGAGGAGATAGAAAACACGGTGTTTTACGAGGCCGTGGGGTGCGAAAAGTGCAAGGGAGGTTACAAGGGTAGGGTGGCGATATTCGAGGTCATGCCCTTCACGAAGGCCATACGGAAGCTGATCCTGGAGTCCGGCGAGACGATAAACGAGGATGCCATAAGGGAACAGGCGATAAAAGAGGGAATGTTGACCCTGAGGGCTTACGGAAGGGAAAGGATAAAGCAGGGGCTCACCACCTTGGAGGAGGTGGCGGCGGCCACCATGGAGACGTAAGGGAGGAAGCTGTGCAGATGGGGCAGAGCATGCTCGTGCTCGGAGCTTTCGTACTTCTGACCACCGTGGTGCTTTCCGTCCACAGGGCGATCCTTCAGAACCAGGATGCGGCGGACGAGGCGCAATACGGCATCCCTGCTATAGCTTTGGCCCAGTCCATCATAGAGGAAGCCTCGGCCAAGGCGTTCGACGAAGAGGTGACCGGCACGCCTCCACCCAACCTTCCCGACGGCTTCACCCAACCCTCCGAGCTCGGGCCCGAAGCGGGGGAGAGCTATCCGAACTTCGACGACGTGGACGACTACGACGGTCTGAGCGTCCAGGATACCACGAGCGTAGGGGCCACCTACACCATAACAGCCTCCGTCTACTACGTTGAGGTATCGGCCCCGGACAGTGCGGTGTCCTACCCGACGTTCTTCAAACGTTTAGATGTCACGGTCTCCAGTCCTTTCCTATCTCGGCCCATAACTTTAAGCCACCTCTTTTCGTACTGGAGCAGGTGAGATGAAGAAGAACTCTTTCAAGGGGGAAGACATACTCCTCAGGGGACTTTCTCCGGAGGATCGGAACGCTTTCCTGGCCCTGGGGGTCGTAAAGACGTTCGGGGCTCAGGAGTACATCATAAGGGACGGCACCCCAGGGGATGCCCTCTACATCCTCAGGAAGGGGAAGGTGTCCATCTGGAAGGACGATGTTAAGCTGGGGGAGCTTTCTGAGGGGGACGTCTTTGGAGAGGCGGTGATACTTCATCCTCACAATCGTATAGCCTGCGTGCGGACTGAAAGGCCGAGCGAGGTGTTGGAATTTAAGAGGGACGAGCTTTTAAACTTCTTCAAATGGAGGGAGGAGAAGTTATTTAAGTACTTCATCCTTAACATCATAAGCCTGCTGTTGGATAAACTGAATCGAGCGAACGAGCGGATCATACACTTGGAACATACCTTCAGGGAACAGATCGCCTGGCTCGTAGGAAACAAGGGTTGAGGATATGGCCACGTTGGACATCATAGGCTCCTTCGTGCTGGGTGGGCTGTTGCTCATCACCATACTGAACTTGGAGACGACCTTGGTCGAAACCTCCTACCGCAACACCTTACAGCTTACAACCCAGGAAAGTTTAGCGGAGCTGGTGGACCTTATCCAGTACGACTTCCGCAAGATGGGCTACGGCGTGCCGGACCCGACGACCTCGATAAGGACCATGCGCTCCGACGAAATAGAATTCTTGGCCGACGTAGACGAGGATGGGACCATAGATACGGTAAGATATGCTATAAGCGACACCAGCCTGGCACACATGACCCCTAACCCTAACGACCGCCTCCTCTACCGCCAGATAAACGGTCAACCCCAAGAAGGGGACGCGTGGGGTGTGACCGAGTTGGAGTTCAGATACTTCGATGCAAACGGCCGGGAGACGAGCGTACCTTCCCTGGTGAGGGCGGTTCAGGTGTCGCTCACCCTGGAAAGCCCGTACGCCTTAGGAGACGAATTTATAGCTGTGTCCTGGAAGGGGCTCTTCCGACCCAAGAACCTTCCCCACTGAAGGGGGTTTTTTTATGGGAAAGGCCTCCCTTCTGATGGTATTAGGTTTCCTGGTGATCTTCGGAAGCATAAGGTACAGGCTCGGCAGATGGGAGACGCGCTCGGCCGAGCTGCTCTCGGAGGAGTACAGGCGTACGATGGCCAGGAACATAGCCAACAGCGCAATCTACATAGCCCTGAGGAACCTCAGAGAAGACTTCTCCTGGACGCCGAACCCAAACCCTTCCGATCCCTTGCCGCTTATGGAAGGCACCTACACCCTCCAGGTGGATTCCATCGACCTAGCCCAACGGAGGGTCACGGCGGTCGGAAGCTTCTGGGACATCTCCAGGACCGTAGTTGTGGATGTCCGGAAGGAGAGCTTCTCCAGGTACGCTTACTTCACACAGTACGAGCGTATGCAGAACGGGATGGCCATCTGGTTCATCACGGGAGACACTATAAGAGGTCCTTTACACACCAACGACCGCATACACATATTCGGAAGTCCGGTCTTCATGGGACCTGTGAGCAGCCCTTATAACCCCTATATCTACGGAAACCCACAGTTCTTGGGAGGAACGTACTTCGGAGCACAGAGCATCTCCCTTCCTACCGACCTTGCCCCCTTACAGTACTATGCCTCACGCGGAGGGTGGGTCGTGGACACCGACTCCGCAGGAACCGACTTCTGGCTCAACTTCCAAGCGGACGGCACCATAAAATACGCCTACGGATCCACCCCCTCGACCTGGAACACCTTCACGCCTCCCCCGTCCTTCAACGGGATCATAAGCGTGGTGGGCTCCCACGACCTGCACGTTTTGGGCACGGTGAACGGGAGGTTCACGGTGTCGGCGGAGCACGACATATACATAGAGGACGACTTAGTGTACGCCGTCGACCCGAGGGAGGACCCGACATCCGACGATATGCTCGGACTGGTGGCAGGGGAGAACGTCTTAGTTGCGAACAACCCTGCGAACAACGACGACTGTGAGATACATGCCTCTATAATGGCCTTGGACGAGTCCTTCATGGCTGAGGACTATGACACCCGTCCCCCGAGCGGAACCTTGACGGTGTTGGGGGGGATAATCCAGGTGAGGAGGGGACCTGTCGGGACGTTCTACTGGGGATGGGGGATAAAGTCCGGGTTCAAGAAGAACTACATATACGACGGCAGACTTCTGATCCAGTCGCCGCCGCATTTCCCCGTCTACGACGAAAACCAGGTAGTATCCTGGTTGGAGAGGAGGTAGGCCGCTGTCGCTCGAGCCTTCGCTCACCCCAACTTCCCCACCTTTAATCCCTCTTGCTAAATTCCCCCAAGGACGTTATCTTTGAGTTCGTCCATCGGCCTTCATTGCCGATCTCATAGGGCGTTCGATGGGACGCCCTATGAGGATTTTATCCGAAGACTTGGACTGAGCGATGAAGATAGGCGTCATAGTGGATTCGTTCCGACTCCCCCTGAAGGAAGGGCTGTTGAAGGCAAAGGAGGTCGGGGCCGAAGGTGTGCAGATATACGCCGTCGCAGGGGAGATGGACCCCGACAACCTCCCCCCCTCCGCCCGAAGGGAGCTCAAGGAGTTCGTCCGCTCCCTCGGGTTGGAGATATCCGCCCTGTGCGGGGACCTGGGAGGACACGGCTTCGCCAAGGGGGAGGAACTGGAATGGAGGATAGTCAAGTCGAAGCAAATAATGGACTTAGCTGTTGAACTTGGCACATCGGTCGTGACCACGCACATAGGTGTAATACCCGAGGACACATCGGACCCGGCCTACGGTAACATAAAGTCGGCATGCGAGGAACTGGCCACATACGGCGACAGGGTGGGGGCCACGTTCGCCGTCGAGACCGGGCCCGAGCCCGCCGTAAGGCTCAAGAGGTTCCTGGACGGACTGGGACATAAGGGTGTGGGGGTCAACTTGGACCCGGCCAACTTGGTCATGGTCACAGGGGACGACCCTGTGGAGGCCACCTACCTTCTGAGGGACTACATCGTGCACACCCACGCCAAGGACGGGATAATGCTCAAGAGGACGGACCCCAAGCTTGTCTACGACTATTTTGCGGAGGGAGGCATAGAGGACGTGAGGCTCGAGGAGTACTTCAGGGAGGTGCCCTTGGGCCAGGGCCAGGTGGACTTCGACAGATGGCTCCGGGCGCTGAAGGATATAGGATACGATGGGTTCCTTACGATAGAGAGGGAGGTGGGGGAGGACCCGGCCAAGGACGTGGAGGAAGCCGTTAGGTTCTTGAGGGGGAAGATATTAGAGGTTAAAGGAGGTGGAAAATGAAGGACGGCAAACTCGGATGGGGGATAGTGGGATGTGGGGTGATAGCCCCCTGGCACGCCGAGAGCGTGAAGAGATGTCCCGACGCCGAACTCGTGGCGGTGAGCGATTACGTCGAGTCTAAGGGTAAGGAGTTCGCGGAGAAATATGGAGTCGCTTTCCACAAGGACTACAGGGAGCTCCTTTCCAGGGACGACATTGACGTGATATCCGTGTGCACTCCCTCCGGGCTCCACGGCGAGGTCACCATCGCCGCTGCAGAGGCGGGGGTGCACGTGCTGTGCGAAAAGCCCCTGGAGGTCACCAAGGAAAAGATGGACGCGATGATAAGGGCCTGCAGGGAACGTGGGGTCAAGCTCGGATGCGTCTTCCAACGTAGGACCTATATGGCCTCCCAGATGGCCAAGAAGGCCGTGGAGGAGGGGAAGCTCGGCAAGCTCGTGCTTGCAGACGCATATCTTAAGTACTACCGCTCCCAGAAGTACTACGACAGCGCTGGATGGAGGGGCACCTGGGCCCTGGACGGGGGCGGGGCCCTCATGAACCAGGGAGTGCACGGGGTGGACCTTCTGCTTTGGCTCGTGGGCGAGCCCGTGGTCTCGGTCTACGCCAAGGCCGACCACCTCGTCAGGAACATAGAGGTGGAGGATACTGCGGTGGCCCTCTTGACGTTTCAAAGTGGAGCCTACGGCGTCATAGAGGGCACCACCTCGGTCAACCCCGGGGAACCCACCAAGATCATGCTCCACGGTAAGCTCGGCACGATAGCGATAGAGGAGAGCAGGATCGTACGGTGGGCCACCACGACCGGCGAGGACGACCTGGCCGAGGACCAGGAGGTAGAGGCTGAGGAGGGCGAGGAGGAGAGGGCGATGCAGGACCCCACGGCCATAGGGATGGCCGGGCACATGACCTTGGTGAACGACATGGCGAGGGCGGTCATAGAGGACAGGGAGCCCATGATCCCCGGGGAGGATGCGAGGAAGGCGGTGGACCTCATACTCGCCATATACGAGTCCGCCCGCACGGGAGAGGAAGTCAGGCTGCAGTAGTTCAAGATACTTAGGGATCACTCGGACGAAAAGGAGGGATAGGATGTTCAAGAAGGCAGTGTTCACGGACGAGGTGTCCCAGGACCTCGAGGTGGTACTGAAGGTGGCGGAGGACTATAACTTGGATGGGATAGAGATAAGGAGCCTCTGGGATAAGCCCCCGCAGGACCTTGTGGACGAAGTCCCCCGCCTCAAGGAGGGGCTCAAGGGCACGGGGTTGAAGGTTTGCAGCGTAGCCTCCCCCTTCTTCAAGTGCGACATAGACTCGGAGGACGAATATAAAGAGCACCTGGATATCCTCAGGAGGTGCATAAAGCTCGCCCAGGCCCTGGACTGCAGTATAATCCGAGGGTTCACGTTCTGGAGGAAGGGAAGGGGGGCGGAGGACTACTGGCAGAGGATACTGGACAAGTTCGAGGAGCCGGTCAAGATATTGGAACAGGAGGGGATGACCCTCGGGATAGAGAACGAAGCAAGCACGATGATAGGGACGGGCAAGGTGCTGGCGGAGTTCCTCAAGGCCCTCGACCATCCGAACGTCAAGGCCATATGGGACCCCGC
>Ga0180302_10001538_pt1 | contig 10962 bp, 10 predicted proteins | sample GuaBasSediGuay17_FD_121794 | JGI IMG/M metagenome (GOLD analysis project Ga0180302, IMG submission 121794) | Subseafloor sediment microbial communities from Guaymas Basin, Gulf of California, Mexico - Guay17, Core 4571-4, 12-15 cm | ecosystem: Environmental > Aquatic > Marine > Hydrothermal... | reverse complement strand
TATCCTTAAGTGAATTTCTTAGAGTGCTAATTAAGAATGGTAAATGGATTTGTGTTGATATGGGTAAACCAAATAATAAAGCGCTCACAACTATTGGATACTACCTAATAATATTAGCTAGTAGTACATTAGGAGGATTAGTATCACTACTATTAGGTAGAAATCCTTGGAAGAAACTTGCAGAAACCTACCAGCGTAATCCCAGAAACAGAAACCTAGTAGCTGTTACATCCAAAATGTTCAATAAAGTACTTTTTAAAACCATATTATTCGGATTAGCATACTTACTAGTAGCTACAAAATAATCTTTTTAAAGATATTGGAAATAGATAACTTTGGGCCGATGATATACAAACTGCCCAGAGACTCCTGCGGGGGAGGATGAAATGGGCCGTGACAGTTGAGGCCCCCCATCGAAAATTAGTATGTTAATACCAAACCTGTTTTAATGTCAATATATTTCTCTGGATAACGGCTTATTACGTACTCTTTTGCCGCTCTTCCACTACAATGAGCTGGCGATATAAACTTAGAAATTTCCGATAATTTATCTAGCGTGCTTCTTGAGGGGCTATGGTATCCACCTAAAACATGATATATCTCCATATTCGAGATTTCTTTTGCTTTCATAGATATCCTATCTACACCAGGATGTGAACATCCAACTACCACTATAAGACCCTTACCAGATACGTAGAATGCAAATGCAATTTCATAAAATCCTGACCAAGCTTCTAAAGGCCCAATTATCCATGCGTCTTCAAACACTTTTAAAGAACTAGATACAGTTATAGGATTTAACCCCCATTTCTTGAGATAATCAGCAAGACCAGGTGGAATATACACATTTAAGCCTGGAATACTAGAACCAATGTATTTGAATCCTCCATAGTGATCTCCATGATGATGACTTAAAATCGCAAAATTAACCTTGTGTAAATCAATACCCAATTGTCTAGTATTATACTCCATAACTCTAGGATCTGTATCAGCATCAAATAATACACTCCACTCATTAGTTTCTATATATGCACTAAAACCCCAACTACTTAGTAAATTACTTGATGGCTCATTATCCACTATTATAGTAATTTTTGCAGACTTAGCCATATTTCCCCAAATAACTATAACACTATAATTCATTCTTAAAACAAAAGGACATATAATATATAGTGTGTTAGCATTAGACATTAAATGAAGATAGTAATTTACAATAGAGGATAAGATGTGCAAAAAACTCCTTTTTGTAGTGATATCTCTACCTTAAACTAGACCATTGTTAAATAGTTTTGGAGAGGAGTAAGACTAGGAACTGTAAGTTCTTCTTAAATAAATACACGGTTTTTGACAAAACTTAAGGATAATGACATTTTTATTTTTAACTATAGAATATATCATTTTTGATGAATGCCATATTTTTACTTGCTGGCCTCCTTTTCACCTACTGTTTTAATATTCCCTTTGGATATTGGAGAGCAAATACTAAGAAATTTAGCTTAAGTTGGATCCTAGCTATTCATCTTCCAGTTCCAGTAATCTTCCTTGTTAGAATATTAATTGGGGCACCACTATACCTGATTCCAGTTTTTGTTATAGCTTTCTTTTCAGGACAATTTACTGGGGGTAAAATATTTAAGAGGAGAATGTTTATGAGCAGACCAATTACTTCATGCCTCGTTATGGATATAATTAGAGATATGCTAAAGTAGACATTATACACCGCTTAATTAGTGATCTAAAATGTGTAGATTGATCATGATTATTGGCAAGCACGAACTAGTATCCAATGTTTATAATGAACTGTTAAATGGTATTATTAAAGCGGCTAAACGCGATCAGTATGGCGCTAAACTATTTTTCTAGAAAAGACTTTTGTCATAAAGATGGATGGGGTATAGTTAGAATAGTACTAGATGATAAGAATATCAGTGTTTTCCACTACAAAAGCTTAAAACCAATTTATAAAGATCCTATAGCTATTAATCAATATATTAGTTATAAGAATAATTATAGTGGTGACTCGCTTGTAATTGATTTTATTCATGCAAGAGCAGCTTCTCGAGGCACGCGGTTAAATATACTTTCAACTCAACCAATTAATGCCGTAACGAGATTAGGCGATTCTCTTTACCTTATTCATAACGGTTCTGTAAATAAGCAACAGTTGCTTAACGAATTATCTATTCCGAACAAATCCGAGCATGCAAAAGAGGGAAGTGACTCATACTTTCTAGCGCAGTATATCGCTCAAAATATATCTGATACGTTAAATCTGAATCATATAAGGATGGTTAAGAGCTATGTGGATACAGCGCTCAATCTAGGAGTTATACATTTGAAGAACCAATGTGCATACGTTGTCATGGGATCCTACTTTAAAGTTAGGAGAGAAAAGGCTGAAGAATGTAGGAATTATTATAAATTGTATAAGTATTTTGATGATAGGGGTTTAATAATATTTTCCTCGTCAACGATTATAGATTTTCCGGAGTATAGGCCTAAATTGCTTTATAACTGGGAGAAGGTGGATAATGGAAAGTTTGAATTATATAAGGTTGATTTTAGAGATGGAATTTTTATGCTTGATAAGGGTATAATATAGTTGTACTATTTACTATAGACACGTTCATAAAAATTTGTGATTTATAACTTATGTAAGCGATAAATAAACATTAATTCTACTATATATTTACCTCTTTGTATATTACCATTTATGGGGTGTAATATATATGCCTATGGCTTTTACTGTGAGAGACGTTATGGATACTGATGTATATACTGTTGAGGCTGATGAACCTGTAAAAAAAGCTCTTGATACTATGCTTGAGAAGGGTGTATGGTCCGTAGTAATTACTGATAAGGGATTACCAGTTGGTGTAATTACAGATAGAGATATCCTTAGGAGATGTATTGGTAAAGGTTTAGATTTAGAAAAAACTACATGTAGAGAAATTATGTCTAGCCCACTAATTACTATAAGTCCGGATGCAACACTAGGCGAAGCTTGGTCACTTTTATCTGAAACAAAAGTTAGAAGAGCATATGTTATTGAAAAAGGAAAGATTATTGGTAGAGTAACACAAACAGGATTATTTAACAAGTTACTTGAATTAGTTTTAGCTTTAAGCTCAGTGAGATATCAGCTATAAAATCTGTTACAACACTATAATAGTTAAACCCTATATTTCCTTTTTCATCATTAGATTTAAAGAGGAAGTAATTCTATAATTCAAATATGTTTTTAATAATGACTTATATACTACTTACATCTTGATTATTGTTTATGAAAATCAAATTAGCATCAGTACTGTCATATATACTATCTGCACCATTCTTTTCAATATACATACTTATGTTATTTATCGATACAACACAAAGTTATCTATACGCATTTTTAACTGTACTAATATTTATTAGTATTCTGCCGATAGTTTGGGTAGTTATTGAGAGTTTAGCTGGACGTATTGACATATTCGTTTCTGATAGAAGAAAGAGAACTAAATTTTTTATTCCAGCTTTAATTAGCTATCTAGCTGGGTTATTTGTTTCAAAGTATATGCATGATAGAGTTTTAGCTACTTATCATTTAAGCTACTTTATTATGGCGTTATCTCTCTTAATATTGTCATTTAAATGGAAAGCTAGTATTCATGTAGCTGGAGCTGCTAATCCAATAACATTCCTAATATTGCTTAAGGGTATTTACTACGCACCCCTTTATATACTACTCATACCTGTTATATGGTGTAGACATGTTGCAAAAGCACATAATGCTATAGAATTTCTTATTGGTTTAATTTTAGCGCTTATTTCTCCATTTCTAGCTTTTCAACTTATTGATTATATACTCATTTCTTAAGCCTTCAAACCATTAATAATTATTTTAAGGTGAATGTTGATGCTAAAGAGAACTCATCTTTATGAATTTCATAGTAAGTATGGGAAAATGATGGAATTTGCTGGATTTGAAATGCCAATATGGTATGAAGGTATTATACCTGAACATTTAGCTGTTAGAAATAGTGTTGGTTTATTTGATGTTACTCATATGGGTAGAGCTATTGTTGAAGGTCCAGATGCAACTAGCTTTCTAAATTATGTTCTAGCTAGAGATGTATCTAGCGTTAATGTTATGCAAGGTAAGTATACCGTTATGCTAAATGAAAATGGAGGTATAATTGATGATCTCACCTTCTTTAAGCTTGAGGAAGAGAAATACCTCGTTGTATATAATGCTGCTAATAGAGAGAAGGATTATAAGTGGCTATTAAAGCATTCTAATAACTTTAATGTTAAACTCAGCGATGTCTCTGACGAAGTTGTTATGTTAGCTATTCAGGGTCCAAAAGCCGTGGATATTATTCAATCAATTGCAGATAGAGATGTAAAGAGCATTCGAAGATACTGGTGTAGCTTTGCTAATGTTGCTGGTAAGGATGTCTTATTAACAAGAACTGGATATACTGGTGAGGACGGATTTGAAATATACCTATGGAATACGCCATTAAGTGCGTCTGATAAAGCACTAAAGTTCTGGAATTCTATTTTAGATGCAGGTAAGGAGTTTGGTATTAAGCCATGTGGATTAGGTGCTAGGGATACGTTAAGGTTAGAAGCTGGAATGTGTCTATATGGCCATGATATTACGGAGAAGACAACGCCATATGAAGCTAAGCTAGACTTCACAGTAAATATTGATAAAGGTGAATTTATTGGTCGAGAAGCTTTATTAAAGCAGCTTGAAGAGGGTATAAAGAGGGTTAGGGTTGGAATAAAGCTTATTGAGAGAGGAATTCCTAGAGAAGGATACAAAATATATCATGATGATGCAGAGATAGGGGTGGTAACAAGCGGAACTTTCTCACCATTATTAAAATGTGGAATTGCCATGGGTTATGTAGATGTTAATTACTCTGTAGTAGATACCCAGGTTTACATTGATATAAGAGGTAAAAAAGTTAAAGGGTTGATTGTTAATATGCCATTTTACGATACTGAAAAATATGGTTGGAGGAGAAAAGTTTAGAGTAGAGCTAGTTCCTTGGATATCCTTCTTCATTCCATCCTCTAAATTTATAGTAGAACTTAACCATAGTTTTAACTTCCTCTCTAGTTATCTTATATTCTGTACCACTAAACTTTATAACTTCATTGTAAAATCTCTCGCTAATATCATCATCCCTCTCTGGATTTAATCCACGCTTAAGGTTAAACTTTCTAATTAATGTTCTTGCATAATTTGCTTTTTCTCTAAGTTCCTCAACCCTATATTTTCTACCTGTTAATCCATATAGTATTTGTATAATATCATCCCATTCGTAGACGTATCTAGCAAATCTACATAATACTAGTGAGTCAAAGATAATCAGCCTATCTTCAACATTAACGAGATAGCTTATCTTCTCCTCTAAGGTTGGCTGATTTAGCCTACCGGAAAGTTCAAATGCATAGGCTGTCATTCTTAAGTGATCTGCCCCTCTATTATTAACAGCATACTCAAATGCCATAAATCTTAGTACTCTTGGATCATATCCTGGTGGGGCTAAGCCTTTAGAGTGAATTGCTAAGTCCTCAATTCCCATTAATTCACTAAATCTCTTTACACCTTCAGCTAGTTTATCACCTAATCCTCTCCTAAACGTAATATCATTTAGTAATTTAATTATCGCATCTACATCTCCAAACTTTAGGTCATCACCATTTATTCTACCCTTCTCAGTAGCATATGCTAATAAGGCTAATACGTTTCCAGCCTCAATTGTATCGATACCATATAAGTCACAAACTTCATTAATCTTAGCGATAGCGTCGTATGAGCCTACTTCATTCTGTCCACCGAAAGCGTATATTGTTTCATATTCTGGGTGCTTTCCTTCTAAACCGGCATACTTTCCTTCTTTGACCTTAATATACTTACCACAGCTAAATGGACAATTGTAGCACGCTAAATTATGGTCATAATACTTTTCACGAAAGTTATCTGGATTTAACTCTTCCTCAAAATCTGAGCCACCTTTAGTAAAGTAGTGGCTCGGGAAGAAGCCCTTATTTAGCCCATAGAATAATGTTGCTGGAGTACCATACTTTCTATAAGTAGCAGCACCAATCTTTGGATCTTTTGAAATTTTTGTTAATATGCTTTTTACAGCTGTTAACACCACATCTGAATCATAAACATCCACATCCTTTTCACTAGCAGCTACTGCGATACCCTTTAAGCGTTTACTACCCATAACAGCCCCTGCACCCATTCTACCAGCCTTACTCTCCCTTCTGATAGAGCCATAATTATGAGATACAACAGCAAATTTTACAAGATTCTCGCCTGCTTGCCCAATAGTGGCTACACAAGCATCTTTATAACCAATATCCTCCTTAATCATATCCTCAGCTTTATGTGTATCTGTGCCCCATATGCTACTTGCATCTCTAATTTCAACTGAAGTATCATGTGCATAAATGTAGACAGGTTTCTCGCTGCGTCCATAGATGAGGAAAGCATCAATCCCAGCCCACTTCATCTCTGCCATAAAGTTACCACCCATATAACTCTCGCCAAAGTAGTTAGTTAGTGGAGATAGGAAATAGAATCCTACTTTACTTGCCATTGGAACTTTAGTTCCACATGCAGGACCTATAGCGATAAGCAACACGTTATCAGGACTCAGCGGATCACTAACACTAACATTTTCATAAAAGTATTTTGCTGCAAACATTTTACCTCCAATTAACTCAATAAAGTCTTTCGGAGTTTCTATAACTTCTATCTCTCCAGCAGATAAGTTAACTTTTACAAAATGTCCACCATACCCCTTCAAGGTATAATCACCAAAATAAAGTATCATTAAGTAAAGATAATTATCTTTACTTTATTATAGTATTATAATTATACTTTCTCTAAATACTCCTCTGGGATTATATTTCCTACGTTCAGTATATGATTTGGGTCAAAGGCGTGCTTTAACTTAGCCATTTCTATAAGTCCCCTTTCACCGTACATTAACTCTATGTACGGTCTCCTCTCACCATCTTTAAGATAATATTTCTTCCCAACACCATGTTCTCCAGATATGGTCCCGCCAAGTTTAACAGCCTTCTCGAGGAGTTTTGTGCATGCACTTACCGCTATCTTAAGCTCCTCTCGATTTCTCGGTAGAAAATTAAAATGTAGGTGGAAGTTTCCTATGTGACCAAAGATTACATATGGGATTTCGACCTCGTCTCCAACCTCATGATAGTATCTCATCATTTCGTCAAAAGTCTCTTCAGGTGTACATATATCAGTTGCAACCTTATGAGTACCATGACTACGTACAAATTTATTTACTTCCTCTGGTAGGGCGTGCCTAATTTCCTTTGCTCTCTCTAAATCCATAATCATGCTTTTAATTGCATTATATTTTTCTACTAAATCGATAGTTCTTTCTATGATTACAGACTCCTCTTCACTTCCAGTCTCCTCCTCAAAAAATATTATCCCATTAGATTCGCTAGGAATTGTTGGTGGAGGATACTTCTTTCTCATAAAATCCACAGAATATTTATCGAAGAATTCTATTGAAAGTACAGGAAGCTCTCCCTTCCTTGCAACTTCTCTTAGCTTTTTAGCAAAAGATACAGCATCCTCTTCACATGAGAAATGAGCAAATACCGGAAGTATATCCTTAGGCTTCTTAATAAGCTTAATCTCTATTTCGCTTATAACTCCTAGTGTTCCCTCAGAACCTATAAATAAATCGATTAAATCCATATTAGGGTTGATGTAGTAACCAGCTGCATTCTTCTCAACATTAGGCATCTTATAGCTAGGTAGCTCAACCTCAATTCTTCTGCCATCCGTTAAGACTATTATGAACTTATTCTCCCTTGCAAAAACTCTACCACGCCTTATATCTAATACATCACCATTTGGGAGAACTACACGTAGCCTTCTTACGTAATCACGTGTAGGGCCATAGTAGAATGTTCTAGAGCCAGATGCGTTTGTAGCGACGGTTCCTCCTAAGAAGGCTGTAGTCTCTGTTGGGTCGGGAGGGTAGCATAAGCCCTTACCCTCAACTATTCTCTTAAAACTACCTATTGGGATACCTGGTGGAGTAATAGCATAAAAGCCTTCTTCATCCTTACCTATAAAAATTGAATATTTCCTTCCGGAGTCTATATACTCAATTAACTCTCCAGAAGATGGTAGATATTTGCGATCCAGCTGAGTCATCTTATCAGTTGATAATACGATACCGCCGAGTGGAACCCTAGAGCCTGTAATACCTGTTCCTCCACCAGATATAGTTACACATATCCTCCTACTATTTGCTTCCTTTAAAATTTCAGAAATTTGTTTTTCGTTTCGAGGAAACACTACTTCTTCAGCGTATCCTTCAATAACCCTAGATTCATCAGTAATATAATTATTTATAATATTCACATTATTACTTCTCTCCAAGGTAATATCAATACTTTCTCTAGGTTTTTCGGCAAAAATTATATTTGGCAAGGTATGACTATACATTACTAATCTAATAAGGAAATGTCTATATTTTTCTTAAAATGTTTTAGTTATGATAAAAAACTATATTCAAATAAACACTTTTATTCTCCATATGATAATATTTACTTATCGGTGTTCTTTATGGTGAAGGTAACTTATCCTACAGATACTATTTTTACTATAGCTATGACTAGAGTTAAATTCGGATTTGGAGCTACTTCTGAAGTTGGACATGACCTCAAAACCGCTGCTATGCTAAAAGGTGTAAAGTTGAATAAAGTATTAATCGTGACTGATAAGAGGTTAGCAGAGTTAGGTCTAGCTGAGAAGGTTAAGGGTTATTTAGAGGAGGAGGGTATTAAAGCTGATATTTATGATGGAACGCATATCGAGCCTACTGACAAAGCTGTTATGGAAGCTGTAAAATTTGCAAAAGAGAAAGGACCATATGATGGTTATGTAGGATTAGGTGGAGGAAGTTCCTTGGATACTGCTAAGATGATAAACCTCTTATTAACGCATGGAGGGGAGCTCCTCGACTATATAGCTCCCCCAACTGGAAAAGGTAAGCCTGTACCGGGCGCTGTTAAGCCTATGATTGCAATTCCGACGACTGCTGGTACAGGTTCTGAGACATCACCAGTAGCTGTGGTAGATCTTGTAGACTTGAAGCTGAAGGTTGGAGTTTCACATCCATTTTTGAGACCAGACTTTGGAGTTGTTGACCCATTAAATACAGTTACATCACCTCCTATGGTGACAGCTTCATGTGGAATGGATGTTCTTACACATGCTATGGAATCGTTTACTGCTATTCCATATAATGCTAGGCCGAAGCCTGAGCATCCAAGTAAGAGACCAGTATATGTAGGGTCTAACCCAATTAGTGATTTCTGGTCACTTAAAGCTATTGAACTATGTGGTAAGTATCTTAGAAGAGCTGTGTGGTGTGGAACAGATCTTGAAGCAAGATTTCATATGTCATTAGCAGCTACACTAGCTGGCGTAGGGTTTACAACCGCAGGTGTACATATTCCACACGCAGCGGCATATCCAATCGCTGGTAGAGTAAAGGATTATAGACCTCCAGATTATCCACAGGAAGAGCCAATTATACCTCATGGAATAGCAGTCAGCTTAACTGCTCCAGCTGTATTTAAGAGGACAGCAGTTGCAAGCCCGGATAAGCATCTCTTAATTGCTAAGTACCTGGGTGTTAATGTCGAAGGAGTATCTCCAGATCAAGCTGGCGAAGTGTTATCAGAAGCTATAAGGAAGTTAATGAAAGACATCAAATTCCCAAATGGACTTAGTGAAGTAGGCTATACAGAAAAAGATATACCAGATCTTGTTGAGGGAACACTTAAAATACAGAGATTGTTGGCATGTTCACCGATACGTGTAACTAAAGAGTTATTAACTGAAGTATTTGAAGAATCTATAGTAATTTATTAAAACCTAATTTACTTTTTTATTTTTATACTTACCATTATTCATATAGAAGATTAGTTACCTTAATCACAATATTATTTTTATTAGGATTAAAATATAAAAAAGGTTTCTAAGAGTATGTCTTTACTCGAGAGCCTTAGGTGCTTTTGGATACTTCTCCCATAGTTTAGGATCGTGACTTATCACCATATAAGTATTTGGTCTCTTCACCATTAGCTTAAGCTTTCTTAAGTTAGTCAGATATTCCTCGGCATCTGCTAAAAGCCATCCCTTAGCCTCTACTTCTAACTCTTCAGGCAAGTGTATAAAGTCTCCTGTAAATACATACGTCTTTCCAGCTTCTGTCTGTACACGCATAATAATACTTCCTGGTGTGTGCCCACCGACCCAGATAAGCTCTACACCTGGTAGAAGCTCAAATCTCTCTCCATCAAAGCAGAACCACGGCTTACCTCTCAATGGCTCAAGATCCTGTGGTAAGTATGCTCCCGTTTTTCCAATCCACATTAGATATGTAGCATAACTTAATTCTTTCTTATGAGTAATTAACGGCGTATTCAAATCTGAGAATATGTATGCTTGTCCAGCATGGTCGAGGTGTAAATGGCTAAATACTACAAAACTAATATCTTCAGGCTTTAACCCAATTAACTTTAACTGATTCTCTAATCTATTTTCATCAGTAAACTTTGTCATAGGGAAAACATTCCATACAGACTCAGGCCATACTTTTTCAGCTTCTGGGTGGCTTCCTGTGTCAAATAGAATTATTCCATCCTTATGTTCTACGACTGCTCCAATAACTGGTATCTCCACCCACTTCTTAACTTTCGATACTCCCTTCTCTGGTAGTGTTTCTGGCGATGGGAGAAACCAGCCTATCTCGCCAGCAAGCCATCCAAAATCTAGAAGATATATCTTCTTAGCTAGTTGCATAGGAGAGCACCACACAAATAAGATATATTCTTCTACAGTATATTAACTTTCTATTTTACTCTAAAAATCACGTAGTTATACTCCAC
>Ga0180302_10001537_pt1 | contig 10965 bp, 12 predicted proteins | sample GuaBasSediGuay17_FD_121794 | JGI IMG/M metagenome (GOLD analysis project Ga0180302, IMG submission 121794) | Subseafloor sediment microbial communities from Guaymas Basin, Gulf of California, Mexico - Guay17, Core 4571-4, 12-15 cm | ecosystem: Environmental > Aquatic > Marine > Hydrothermal... | reverse complement strand
GGGGGCATGCTGGAGTCAGGCGTGGGAAGGGGTCACCTCGTCGCTCTAGCCACGCTCCCCCACATGACCTACCCCAACGATATATCTGCGAGTTCCCGCTACTGGGAGAGGGACATAGTTGAGCCGCCCTGGGAGCTGAGGGACGGATGTCTGGAGGCCCCGCAGAGACCGGGCATAGGGGTGGAAGTGGACGAGGAAGCCTTGAGGAAGTACTTGAAGAAGCGAGAAGAGATAACCGCGGGTTAATAATCGCCACTGCAAGGGCCGGCAGTGAAGGCAGAGTGGCCACCGATCTTCTCGACGCCATTTTCCCCCACGACCCTAGCGTGGAGGTGCTAGAGACAGGATACTCGGGCCTCTTACTCGTAATTACTAGCAAGAGTCCGCTCGAGCTAGCTGAGATAGTGTCGCGTCGCTACCCGATAAGGGGCCTCTACGCTCTAAGGCCGCTGCTAAAGTGGACTCTCACGGACGACCCGCTGAGCGCCCTCAGGAGGCTCGCGGAGTTCGGCGACCTACCGCGCTGCAGAAAGCTGAAGGTAAGGGTTAGGGGAGTGAAGGTGTCGAAAGGCGAGATAGAGGACCTATTTAGGGAGTACACTAAGGGGGGCAAGTCCTGCACGCTGTGCATCGAGATCCTAGGCAAGCTTGTTGGAGCGTCACTCCTAGTAAGGCCGGAGTGGCACGGGCTTACGCAGTCCTAGTCCCCGGCTAGCGCTAACGCACCTTCTCAACTTCCACCCATCTCCTCTCGGCGGCAGACCTCTTAATAGCATCGAGTACGGCGTTCACAGTAACTCCATCCCAGAAGTCGGGCTTGAACGTCGAGCGGGACGCTGAGGCCTTTACGAACGCGGAGAGCTGGATAGAGAAGCTGGCGGCCCAGCCAAGGCTGTGCTTGCCCCAGAAGCCTCTCATGCCCGGATGTGTTCTCTCCAGAACCCTTATCCTCTTGAACCCCCTAGAGTCCTCACTTTCAGAGTAGTCGGAGACCCATAACTCATCGGGTCTCTCGAGATTGAACGCCATAGCGCCTCTGTCGCCGTAGACCTCGATCACCATATAGTTAGTGCGGCCCGGCAGCACTCTAGAGCACTCCAGCACGCCCAGTACGTCATTCTCGAACCTTAGTAGAGCTACGGCTAGGTCGTCGTTCGTCACCTTCTCCCAGCCGCCCTCACTCAGCGGCCTCGAGGCTATGAAAGTCTTAAGGCACGCGACCACCTCTACGATCTCCCCCACTAGGTGCCTTGCAAGATCTATTACGTGACTGCCGTTATCGCCCACTACTCCATAGCCGGCGAGCTTCTCGCTGAACCTCCAGGCGAACAGCATGTTGGGGTCGAAAGCCCAGTCCTCTAGGAAGAATCCTCTGAAGAACCTGACCCTACCTACGAACCCCTCGGAGAGCAAGCGCCGCATAGCCTGAACTGCCGGGAGCCACCTGTGGTTGAACCCCACCCCGTGGACCACGCCCGCGGCCTCTGCGGCCTCTGCCTGCCTTATCGCCTCCTCAAGGCTGCGCCCAAGCGGCTTCTCGGACAGGACGTCCTTACCCGCCTCCACTGCCTCGATGTTCGGCTTCTCGTGCTCGTAGTTAGGCAGGGCATTGACTACCACGCTGACCTCCCCGTCACGCATGAGGGAGTGCCAGTCAGTGTAGAACCTCTTGAACATGAACCTCCGGGCGAAGTCTCGGGCCCTAGCTCCAGACCTTGAGTATACAGCAATAGGCGTAGGCAGAACATCGCCCAGCCTCCTGGCCTCTAGAATCGCGTGAGCGTGGGCGCGTCCCGCGAACCCCGTACCGAGAAGGCCGACTCCTACCTCCGTCACGTCTTAAAAACAGCTCGAGGCAGGATTATCTCTTTTCCTTTATGGTCGTTAAGTGGCCTTTTAGACTTAGGCCCGGCACCTTTGATCACTCCTCCCCGAGGGCTGGCCTTTGGGGCTTCTCGCCCCTCCGGCGGCTGAGGAGGGGCCTGACAGCTCCCCTCCCATTCTTAAGGTACTTCAGGGCCATGTTCCAGCACGCGGCGAAGTCCCTGTCCGCTGTCAAGTTGCAGCTGTTGCAGTGGTACACTCGCCTGCCGTTATCCCTATCAACCAGCCTCATCTTTCTACCGCAGAGGGGGCAGCGCTGCCGGAGACCCCTCTTCTCCCTCCGTTCCCGAACTCGACGTACTTGGCGCCGTGCCAGTTGCAGAGGTTCTCCAGCTTCCTACTGACCCTGGTGACGGTACTCTGGAGCCCTGTGCCTCTCAGGCTGGTCGGATCAGGGACGTCAACGAGCACCACGGTGGCGTAGCCTTTCCCCTCCGCCACTCCGGCCACCTCCTGCCCTTGGAGACGATCATGCTCACGTAAGCATAGTTAACACTCTTCTCCCTCCTCCTCGTCCTAGCGCCCTCCCTCGCGTAGGACAGCCTTCTTCTCCAGGGCACTCTGGGGTCGTCCGCGAGATCCAGCGCGCTGCCAAGCACCACGCCGCCCATGGCGTAGTGTACGGAAGCCGCTACATCAGGCTCTGGAAATTATTCAGGGTTGGGATGGTCGCCGACATAGCAAGGCTAGCGATACTGATCCTGCTGACCCCCCGTTAACGGCATACCTGTGCGAGATTAAAGGCGCCCCTCTGCACGCGAGGCTATAGTTACTCCTCCACGCTTGTTATCCTCTTTTCTTTGATCACTTCTCTCAGTTTCCCGGCAACGTCCTCGGGAGCCACTCTGGCGACTCTACACGTGTCAAGAATCTCTATGCCCCCCACGCGCTCGAAGGGTATGACATCGATGAAGAGGTGGAACTCCGACTTGTAGCCATATGGGTTGGAGTATATCAGGACGTTCCTGTTCCTGTCGACGCCGACAGCGTCCAGGGCCTTGGAGATCACGATTAACGCGTCGGCGAGGCCCATAACCTCGGCGGCATCAAGGTCTGTTACCCTCTGAACGTGGCGCTTAGAGGCCAGCCTTAGGTGGAAGTTCCTCCTAGGGGATAGAGTTGCCCACACGACCCACGTCGTGTTCTCGTACACTATCCTCCCGTCGTGCCTCGTAGTGCAGAGGTAGCAGTATCCCCTCTTGCTGTGCTCTGAGAACGCTAGTAGGACGTTCTCCATGAACACCCCGTGCCCGTCATGGTTAAGGTCTATGTAGACCTGGGAGTGCAGGCGTGGCTGGCTGCCGCCAGCCATAGGGCCTATGTTGAAGAACGGGTAAACGGGAACGATCTCTACCCCTCTCTTCATCGACTCCTCGACCGAGAGCCTTATCGCAGTGTTCATGGACTTCAGCAGCGCCACTAGGTCGGGGTAGGCGACATCGCTCAGCGTCTCCGCGTAGTTGATGGGGAACGTGACGAGGTTTATGCCGAATGCTATCCGGGTGAACTCGTCTTCCACGAGTTCCCTGACTCTCTGCTCCACTTCATCGTCGATGTGGCGCACCATCGCGGGGAACCTGTTGATTATCGTGACCGCCTTGTAGTCCCTCACGTCCATCATCACTGGCTTGACGGAGAAAGCCGAGTCCGAGGGGGCGTCGTCCAAGGTCACGAATATGGCGTAGTCCGCGCCCTCAGCTATTTCCCTAAAGACGTCTCGGGGTCTCGCGCCGACGCCTTGCGGCCTCAGGCCTCTGACGGGGCTTATGTACGAGAAGTGTCCTCTCCTTTTGCCTATGCGTATGGCCTGGCCTGTTGCTTCATCGTAGAGCACGATCTCGCTGGAGGAGAGTGGATCCCATCTCTTCCTAGGCACGTAGCGGGCGAGTTCTTCCCTGAAGTTGTGCTTCGTGATTATGCCCCAGTGCATGAAGGGGATGTCACTGTAAGCCAGCTCCGTTGCCTCTCCAGAACCCATGCCCACAGCACAACCCTCCAAGAGACTGCCGGAGGATAGGTGGAGATTCCTCTTAAAACTTTCTTTAAGGATATTTAGTAGGCTAGTGAGACTTAAAGCCTAGGATCATCCCCTTATATGTTGTTACAAATTTTTCAATGCTCTTGAAGTGCTCTGGCTCCAAATCCGGGGGCAGGGTCTCAAGGGCCCGCGTGAAATGATCCAACGTTACCGTGTTCAGGCCTTCCTCCATGGCCAGCGCGACTGCTCTGCGCGTGACGAGTATTACACCCCTAGTGGAGTAGCCAGCAGTCATCCTGGCGGCCTTACTGCAATCGAGGTCTATTCGGAGCGGGTACTTCGAGAGCTCAGCCCGTATCACCGCCTCCCTGACCTCCAAATCGGGAGGGGGGATGTATATCGCTCTGTCGAAGAGCCCCCTCAGTATAGCGTCCCTCGGTATCTTGCCAGGCTCCGAGGTGGTCAGCACTACGAGCACCCGCCTCCTGCCGCGTCTAGCGGCTTCAACCGCAGCTAGGGCAGCGCTGACCCCCCACCCCTTGGCCGTGATCTCCTCTAGTAGCAGTATGCTCGGGGACTGCCTGTGAGCCTTAACCAGGGCGTCGTCCACATCGCGGGGTCCTGAGGCTCTCCTGATGTCTAAGGCCACAACGCTCACCTCGGACGCCAAAGCTCCCTCTTCAACGAGGCTGGACTTGCCGCAGCCGGGAGGGCCGAATACAAGCACGCTGTGAATGGGCTGCGATGAAGCGTCTCTGCTCCCTAGCATAAGCTGTATCACTGACATCAAAGCCGCTTTGGCCTCTCCAACGTCTATGACCCATCCTTCCTGCTTGTAAGGCTCTCCGAAGCTCCTGAACCTCCTACTGAACTCCTCGTACCTCTCGAGCATCTCGGGCGTTATACTTGGTCTGCGCCTCTTGATGACCTCAACGAAGTCCCTCATAGTGGCCTTGACCCCTCCCCTTCTGGCGATGGCTCTCTTAGCCACGGTCCTCGCAACCTCTTGGCAGACGGCTTCTATATCGGCGCCGCTGTACCCCTCGGTCATACTCGCGAGCAGATCTAGGTCCACGTCCCCCGCCAGGGGTATGTTGCGCGTGTGTATGGCGAAGATCTCCTTCCGCGCCTCCTTGTCGGGCGGGGGAACGTAGATCACGTGGTCGAACCTACCCGGCCTTAGCAGCGCTGGGTCCAGTACGTCCGGGATGTTGGTTGAGCCCACGACTATGACACCGTCGCTCGATTCCAGCCCGTCTATCTCGCTCAGGAGAATGCTGAGAAGTCTTGGCGCCACATCGTCGCTCGAGTACGACTCCCTGCTACGGGCCAACGAGTCTATCTCGTCGAAGAATAGTATGCTTGGAGCCTGAGAGCGGGCTAGGCGGAATAGCTCTGTCAGCTTCCTCTCGCTCTCACCGTACCACTTGCTCAATATGTCGCTGCTTTTGACGTAGAGGAACTTTATGCCTGCCTCCCTGGCCATTGCCTTCATCAACAGGGTTTTGCCGCAGCCGGGAGGGCCGTAGAGCAGTATTCCCCGCGGGAGCCTTACCCCGTACTTCTCCATGAGCGTCCTATTCTTCAGCGGGAGTATGATAGTCTCGTATAGCAAGCGTTTTATCTCGTGAAGGCCTCCCACGTCTTTGAAGGATGGCAGGGGACCTATGCGCCTTACGCGGATCCCTCTCCTCTGCCCACCGATCCTCGACAGACTGGACGCCGTCGCTACGAACGATGGGGCCATGATTACGAGGGGCAGGTAGTAGTCGGGGGGTAGAACCTCTCCATAGACGCTCTCCATGCTCCACACGTACACCCCGGATAGCAGCAGCGCCGGCAGCGCACCCGCTAGGATCGCCGACTTCCTCCCTTCCCCTAGGCTTTCCCTGATCTTGGAGGCCCCATAACCGGCAGCGCAGAAAGCAACCACCTGGAGTAAGAGCACCATGCCGTCGCTCAGGAGAGACTCGACGTACAGCGTCAGGAGGTAAGCTGCGCCCTTCAAGGCTTCGAAGGAGAGTAGGGAGTAGAGGTCAGGCGGCCCTGGCTCGGTCTGAGAGAGGGCGCCTCGGCAGGGAACTATCAGCATACCCTTATTCGCCGCGGTCCCTGGGGGGCCAGTTAGGCTGAGGGGAATACTGATGATCAAGGCATAGAGCAGCATGTGAAGCGCGGCGTCGACTGGTGATAAGAGAACAGCCGCCGCAAGCATCAGCGAGACCGAAATTAGCTCCATGCCTTGGACTAGGAGCGCCAGGGACACGGCAGCTATGGCTACCATGGGCACCCACCAGTTCCTCCCTCCGCGCACTATCAGTCCAGCGTATAGTAGCAGCCCCACTAGCCCCAGCCCTGGGCTGAGGGACAGCCACCAGACGATCATCGGCACTCCGGCGAGAGCCGCGCCTAGCCCCGGCGAGAAGAGAGCGGCTATTGCCGCGAGCATCCCTAGAGTGGGCTCGGCGTCTCCCTTCAGGACAGGGAATGCCCTCGACGCCAGCGAGTAAGCTATCACCGAACCAAGCACGGGAGCTAAGCGGGCCAGTAGGCCCCGCCTCCCTATAGATGCCCTCACCTAATACACCCTGTTTCGGCAATAGATACTATTAGTATTACTAATAAGTCGTAGCGTTGCGGCGCCTATACAAGCATCATGCAAACGTAATGCGTTGGTATTGGTTGCTCGAGGGCGGTCTCAGGTCTTTTACTTACATCGGCGCTAGGCGGGGAGACCCCCGGTGGGTGAATAGGGCTATATTGACGTGGGCCCCAGAATTAGTGTTAAGGTCTCTACCTGAAAGTGCGGTAGGGGACTATGGGAGGACTATCTCCCACGAAGAAAGGCATTAGGTGCTTAGGGATAGCTGAGAGCTTTGTCCGCGGGAAGCCTAAGTCCGTGCTTGCAGGCGTTGTCATGCGCCGAGACCTCATAGTTGACGGCGTCGCGCTGACGAGGATAACTGTTGGGGGGATGGACGCCACCGAGGGCGTCCTGAGGATATACAGGGCGTTAGGGAGGCAGGACATCAACTTCATGTTGCTCAACGGGTGCATAATATCCTGGTTTAACATTATAGATCTTGGCGCAGTGTACAGAGAGACGGGAGTACCCCTTATATGCCTTACCTATGAGGAGAGCGAGGGGCTTGAGAAGTACATACGGGAGTACTTCCCCCCAGAGGACGCCGAGAAGAGGATCGAGGCCTACAGGAGGCTGGGCGGGAGGGTACGCGTGTTCATCAAGAGGACTGGCGCAACCGTGTACGTAAGAGTTCTCGGCATGGACATTAGGACGGCGCGGGCCTTACTCAACGCTTTCACAATAACAGGCTCAGTGCCCGAGCCTGTAAGGTTAGCCAACCTCTTCGCTCGAGCAGTGCTGAGGGCATCGGGCTAGACTTTTTTAGCCGTGACCAGAGGTGATCAGGGGTGTGCTCTTGCCCCTGAACATACCCCGCACTATAGAGTATGTAGACGGGAAGGTGCGCCTGATAAATCAGCTCTTGCTGCCCCACAAGCTCGAGTACATAGAGACTAGCGACTGGAGGAGGGTTGCCGACGCTATAAAGAGGATGGAGATAAGGGGCGCCCCCGCGATAGGTGTGGCCGCCGCCATGGCCATGGCGCTCGCCGCGAGGGAGGCGGGTTCCATGCCCCTCCAGAAAGCCAGAGGGTTCCTGGAGAGCGTGGCCGAGGCCCTGAAGTCCACTAGGCCCACGGCTGTGAACCTGTTCTGGGCTGTGGAGCGGGTTCTGGAGAGGGCTAGGCAGGCCAGCGATACCGAGGAGCTGGTTAGGGCTGTCGAGTCGGAGGCCATAGCCATATGGAGGGAGGACGAGGAGTGCAACAGGAGAATAGGGGAGTTCGGGGAGCCGCTAATAGAGGACGGAGCCACCGTCATGACGATATGCAACGCGGGTTCCCTGGCCACGAGTTTCTACGGAACCGCGACTGCGCCGATATACACGGCCGCCGAGAAGGGCAAGAAGGTTAGGGTGATAGCGCTAGAGACGAGACCCTACCTTCAAGGGGCCAGGCTGACGGCGTGGGAGCTTAAGCAGGCAGGGATCGAGGTGCATGTGATCTCGGACAACCAGATGGGCATAGTGGCCGAGCGAGAGAACGTCTCGCTCATCATAGTTGGCGCGGACAGGATTACCAGCACCGGCTACGTCGCCAACAAGATCGGCACGTTCCCATTAGCACTAGTCGCCCGCGAGCTAGGGATCCCCTTCTATGTCGCGGCACCCATTAGCACTGTAGACCTAAAGTCTAAGGGTCCAGAGGACTTTGAGATAGAGAGGAGGCCTTCGGAGGAACTCCTCTACATATTCGGACGGCGCATAGCTCCGGAGGGCGTTGACGCGATATACTATGCGTTTGACGTAACGCCTCCAAAGCTGGTCACAGGGATCATAACCGACAGGGGGATAGCTTACCCTCCCTACGCCCTTAGCTTAAGCAGGCTTGCCGGAGTAGCTGCTAGGATGCCCTGACCGGCGACGCCCACTAAGGTTTCTAATTCATGAAATACCGTTAGAGAATTTTACCAAGACGGATTATTGAGTGATAGCCTAAAATGGGTGCGCCTCGATGGCGGAGCCCAAGTACATACGGCTAAAGAGGATCGAAGACCTAGTGAACATAGTCATAACGGCGCAGATGCCACTGATACACCACCTAGAATACGACGGGCACCACGTGTACTTCATCCCGTTCCTCCCCTTCGCCGATACAGGGGTGATATACTACGTGCTGTACGATCGCCCCCTCCCCGGGCGCTTCGTGGTTTACAACAAGTTCGACGGGTCCGTCTTCTTCTCGAACTTTCTGAGAGGGGATACGAGGTTAACGTTCGTACCGATCGTGGAGGTAGCTGATCAGAACGTGTTCTCACTCAAGGACCTCGTCCCTAAGGCCGTGCGGAAAAAGAAGAAAGGAGCCACTATAGTCACCATTAGGGACGGCGAGAGGATGATAGAGGAGGTAAGCTTCACACTGTCTCAATAGGAACCGTTTTTCATTCAGGTGCGATGCTGTGGGCGAGGAGTTTCTCGAGTGCGTTTGTGGCGCGATCATCAGGTCGGCGAGCGAATACAGACTCGTCTCTACAGGCGATGAGGTCAAGGTACTCTGCCCGAACCCCTCGTGTCCACTAGGAGAGCTCGGTGTGGTGAGGCTCGCTCAGCGCAGCGGCAGCTGCGAGCTCTTCAAGGCTCTTTTCTACCCGCCTTACGTCACATGGAACGCGGCGCGCCTGGGCGAGGAGAAAGCACTGAGACTCGTCGAGCAGCACATAGAGGGTATAGTACGGCTGGTTCTCGAAGGCGCCGGTGAGGCATAAAACTATATATTGCGCCCCCCACCACAAACGAGGCTTAGTGGTGGGTAGTGATGGTAAGAACAAGGAAAGTGTCGAGCCAGCCTCGGAAGGTCAGGAAGAGGATGAAGTACCAGGCGCCGCTGCACGTCAGGGCCAAGGAGTTGACGGCGCCGCTGTCGCCGGAGCTGATGAAGGAGTATAGTGTGAAGAGGATGAGAGTGAGAAAGGGCGATACCGTTCTAATAGTCCGTGGTAGGTTCGCAGGGCACGAAGGCAAGGTTGTGAGGGTCAGCGTGAAGAAAGCTAGGATATACGTTGAGGGAGCCACCATAACCAAGGCCGACGGCAGGGAGGTGCTCTTCCCGATACACGCCTCGAAGGTTGTGATAACCAAGCTTGACCTCTCTGACGAGAGGAGGAAGATGATTCTCGAGAGGAGGAAGGCGCTGGAGGTGGGAGCAGGTGCCTAAGAGGCGCACGGGTAGCTTGAGACACTTAAGGAGGTCGGTGTCGCCGAGCTTCTGGCCTATACTTAGAAAGGAGTACACGTGGACGGTCAAGCCCAGTCCCGGCCCTCACCCCCTGCACAGGTGCATACCCCTCGGCATCGTGCTCCGCGATGTCCTAGGGTACGCCAAGACCATGAGGGAGGCCAGAAGGATACTCGGTGAGCGCCACGTCGAGGTGGACGGGCGCGTGGTGACGGACTACAAGTTCCCTGTCGGGCTGATGGACGTGGTACACATCAGAACTACCGGCGAGTACTTCCGAGCGGTGCCTCACCCGGTCAAGGTGCTGACCCTTCACCCCATAGACGAGGAGGAGGCGGGCTTCAAGCTGCTGAGGGTCTACAGGAAGACCACGGTGAAGGGTGGGAACCTCCAGATAACGTTCCACGACGGCAGGAACTTCCTTCTCAGGCTGAAGGACCCTATGAACCCCGTCGAGGACGTGTTTAAGACCTACGACACCGTGAAGATGGCTATACCTAAGCAGGAGATCCTCGACCACATAAAGATGGAGCCCGGCGTTCTAGCCCTCGTTGTGGACGGTTCACACGTAGGTTTCCTCGGCAGGCTCGAGGACGTGAAGACTGTTCTCAAGAGGTCAAGGTCCATAGTCACACTCAAGTCGAAGGACGGCCGCGTGGTCAGGACTATCCTCGACTACATCTTCGCGGTGGGGCGCGAGGAGCCCCTCATATCCCTGCCGAAGGAGGTGGTGGAGGGTGTCTAAGGTGCCGTACCTAGAGACGGATCACCCCATGCGCAGGGTGTTCGTAGGGAAAGTCGTGGTGAACATGGCCGTGGGCGAGTCGGGCGAGCGCCTCGCCAAGGCAGCGAAACTCCTGGAGGAGTTGACCGGGCAGAAGCCGTCCCTGAGGAAGGCTAAGAGGACGATAAAGGAGTTCGGAATCAAGCGGGGCGAGAACATAGCGTGCATAGTTACGCTACGCGGCCAGAAGGCCTACGACTTCCTGAAGAGGGCTCTTGAGGCCGTGAACTACACGGTTCAGGAGACCAGCATAGACAAGCACGGCAACTTCGCCTTCGGCGTGAGCGAGCACATACTCCTACCAGGGGTTAAGTACGACCCCGAGGTGGGGATATTCGGCTTCGACGTGATAGTTGCGCTGGAGCGCCCCGGCTACAGAGTGGCTAGGAGGAGGCGCAAGAGGTCGAAGATACACCCGAGGCACAGGGTGACGCCGGAAGAGGCGAAAAGGTTCATAGAGGAGGTCCTAGGAGCCAAGGTGGTGCCTAAGCGTAGACGGATG
>Ga0180302_10001536_pt1 | contig 10967 bp, 7 predicted proteins | sample GuaBasSediGuay17_FD_121794 | JGI IMG/M metagenome (GOLD analysis project Ga0180302, IMG submission 121794) | Subseafloor sediment microbial communities from Guaymas Basin, Gulf of California, Mexico - Guay17, Core 4571-4, 12-15 cm | ecosystem: Environmental > Aquatic > Marine > Hydrothermal... | reverse complement strand
TGCATACATAGTATACCATAGCCTCAATTTCAAAATTTCAAAAAGTGCGGGTTTTATGGCTGAGTTTAAAAGTCTAACATCTCTTCTAATCTTTTCGTCTTTCTCCCGCTTTTTAAGAATTTCTTCAACAGTATTTTTGAGCAGGTTATACCTACTCCAGTCAGGTATTTTAAATAAAAAGTTTTTATATTGAACTTCCCTTGTTTCATCATTAAAAACAGCGTTAGATGCAAACTCCTCCAAACTAAATATTCCTACTTGTTCCGTGAAGAACATTCGTTTTACCCTTAAAGTTAAAACTACTCCATCTGTACTGATAATATACTTTTTTTTGTTATGTTCAGCAATTATCTTGAACATATTATTTCAACCCCAAAAATTCAAGAACCTCGATAGCTGGTGAAAGGTCTTCTACCACATTCTTAATAGAGAAGCATTTTTCGCTAATATATCTGTATTTTTCCGGATCAAGCCTTTTTACTCCTAAAAAGAGCACAATTCTTCTTTTATCTCCATATCTACAGATTATATCTAAATCTACCAGGTTTTTAAAGTTCAAAGCCCATTCCTGAAATTCATGAACCACCTTATCTTCGTTCTTCTCGAACCCTGTCCCATAAACATATAGAAGCGCATATTCCACGTCTTCTCTCTTGTAGCCGGTCAATACCGTATATTCGATTATTCTAAGCATACCCTTCAGACTATCGAAGACTTCGTCGCTTACACTGTACATAATCGCGGGTATGAACAATCGTATCTGAAACTTCTTCAACTTCTCATAAACTTCTTCGTTTAACATGGTCGGAAGAACAGTGGATAAGAGGTCTACGATCACTTGCCGCGGTGTTTTACGTTTACCTGAGTCTATAAGGATCATCTCATTCCATAATCTATCGTGGTCTATCAACACGGTTACGCCGCACCGATCTACAAGCGGTGAGCCGCATAATGTCGCATATATCCTATACGGTGTCTCGTCTCTGGATGGTAAAGTGCTCACGTAGACGTTCAGTTTGCCAGGATACCTCTCTTTAACAATAGATGTCATAAGTCTTACAAGCCTATCTCCTGCCACACCGGCCACCGCCACTTTTTTAACGTGTTTAAACCCTAGGCAGGCTATCCACGTGCCGACAACTTTTCTAGCTTCGTCTTCACCTAATTCCTCTACATCGATAAATAGGTCGCCGTTCTCGACCCTAGTTCTCTCATCCTCTAATACGTTGAAGATGTCGTTGCCGCTATGTGCTCTTGTGAGGTTCACCGCTATCCCGAGTCTCCTAGGTATGGTGAAACGCCTCTCCGGTAGTCTCAGTATACCCATCAGCTCCTCGTCCAGTTCGGTCACCCCCTCGGCATTATAACACCAAACTGGTTTACCGAATACTCGTAATTCTTCTGGACGAACAGGTTGACGAAAACCGTTAGATGGCTCTCTGTCAGAGGTATATCTCTGACGTCGATCTTTCCGTATCGTCTGATAGCGTCTTTAACGTATCTCTCGAGAATCGGGAAGATGCTCGCGACATCTGCTAGAACCTTATCTTTCTTGAGGGACTCGTCAAGCCCTCTTCTGAGCTCTATGTACATCGTTAACGTGGAGAATAGTTCATCTCCGCTTCTCCAGTTGAGTAGAGCATCTCTCATTCTTTCAAGTTCCTTCGCATAGGCGTTTGACTCTGTTTTTGTGAAAACAGACTCTATACCTGAACCTTTTAGTATATCTTTGATTAAACTATTTAACCTATCGATCCTATCTAGGATCTCGTCGATTTCAGCGGTCATATCCGCGATTTTCTCATCTACCTTTTCGACGAAAATGTCGACGTTAAATATATTCTTAGATTCTTCGGTTAATTCGATGTCAAGTAGCCTAGAGATCTTCTCCAGAAGATCCAAGTATTTCTTCTCATAACTGTTGCTAAGGCTTATGAGCGTTCTTCTTATGAATATATCTAGGCTAAACGGGTCTTCCTCTATACTATCTATGCTGATAGATGGGTGGGTTAGATGAGCCTCCGGTATGAGTCTTCCAAGCGCCTCTAAAACACTGTTATATCTCAATATGATGACCTTTGCAAAGTCTAGAAAGTTATCTCTAACCACCGCGTATTTTCCTAGAGCTCCGTCGAAATCCAGCTCCTCAACCTTGACCTCTGACGGTTTAAGCAACTTCTCGATGTCGGCCCAAGAGCGTTTCTCCTTAAACTTCTCCAGGGCTGTATCTAGTTTAAACCCTACTTCTTCAAGCTCGTTAGCGATTGTGCTGTGAAGCTCTATAAGCGCCTTAATCCTGAGCTTTACATCGGTCTCCAACCTGTTCATGAGCTTTTTCAAATTCGAGTGTTTATCCCTGATACTAGCCATTATGCTTTCTAAAATGGGGGCCGTCGTGACGGTTTCGGCTCTTTTCACGTCGCTTTCGACACTCTCGAAGAGTTTTCTGGCGACTATAACCTCAGACGGCTCTATCCCCGCCTTCGTCCGAAGAGCCTTACATTTTTCAGAGAAATGTTCATATAGCTTTTTGAAAAGCGCACCTACATCCATTATCTCAGTCTTAAGCCTTAAAACCTCTCTAAGGTTGTCTTCGTAGTAATCTCTTAAAGAGATCAGGGCGCCGAAGACGATCGTGAAAGACATCGTGTACTGGAAGCCGCCGCCTGCAAATGTCAAGTCCGTAGTATAGGAGAGAGGTGCTCCTAAAGCTTCTACAAGATAAACTGTTATCAGAAAAAAGAGTACCACCGCGAAGAGGCTGGAAAACGCCTTTATTCTTGGATAGATTTTCTCAAGCCTAACGGCGATCAGGTCTCTGATAAACCCTCCGAGGACCAAGGAGACTCCTATGACTCCCCCTATCAGGAGAACTATTATGAGAATTGTGAGGATATAGCTTAGTACAAAGCGCATGAACATGGCAATTTCATTAGAGCCGTCGGTCAAAGCATGCATCCAATATGAGGCGAAGCTAGGTGAAAATATCGACTCCGCATCTATATCGATAAAGCATCCATGTGTTCTGCAGTAGACTCTCTTTAAGTCGTCCAGCCCCTCAGCCATCACCTGGTTTTCGCCATAAGTAGTCTTTGAAACACCGAAGACCCTAGCCATGAGCTCCCAGAGGCTTTGAGCCGGAGTGATCAGTGGAATAGGTCTGTCTCTAGAGCCTCTTCCAAGCAGGTAGGAGTATGAGCCATGAAAGCTTGTGCTCGGTATGGAGAAAACCCGGTATACTGGCTGGTTTTCCACGAAATGTGGATTGGCTATATTCATGGCGATTATGAAAGGCGTACATATCATCGTAAACACCAGCGCTATCGAGAGAGCGGAGCGGACCTTCATCCTCTCGAACGCCATGGTAAGTATCAGCACCGGTATGGAGAATATGAAGAGTGTCGGATGAAGGGGAAGAGACGCTGCTAGAAACGTTAGAAAGACAGTGCTCGTTCTCGCGTTAAGTAGCGTGGCTGACGAAAACGCTATGAGCACCAATAGCAGCTGTATCGGTAGGAGAAGCTGCAGAGTCGAATAGACTGAGGCTACATTCAAGATTATGACCGTGACTGCGAATAGGTAGAAGATCTTGACAGCAGTTCCTTCTCTTCCTTGAAAAACCAGTATACCTATCATTAAGGATATCACTAACGGTAGGACGTAGTTTCCTCCTATAGGGAGGAGAGGGTAGATGAAAAAGATGGCGTAAGACGAGATGAAGGCTATTACACTATCTAATATCCTATATATACGGTCTAGTAGAGCTTTCTCAGGTAGGCTAAGGTGATCACCCTCCTTCTTCAATGGCTTCCCCTCGGGCTAAGATAACCCTGAAACCATGCTCCAGTAGAAACGATGAGAACATGCTTTTATCTATTACCTGCTCCGCGTTGACTTTTATCGACTCGTAGATCTCCAGGTCCTCCGGTCTGGCTTTGGCACATATAACCATGAACTGTATGGTCCAGGGGTCTAGGCTCTCTATGGGTCTTATGTTGACCCCTATCCCCGCCTCTACGGATGAGTATATCGCTAGGGTATTCCTCAACGCCTCTTCTAGGTCCTTGTCCCATATTATCGGCGTAGCCACTATGGCCCATATGACGTCGCTCCTATAGGTGTCTTTGAGACCTAGGATCCCAGGGACGGCGAACGTCTTTATGTAGCTTCTCAAAATATCCTTAAACCTGCTTAGGTTTATTATGTTCATGATCTCCGTCGAATCCTTAAGCTTATCCTCCTCCTCCTTGAGTATCACGTCTAAGATCTTAAGCCTCTCCTCCTCTGTAAGCTCTATAACCCGCTCATAGTACCTCTCAGACTTAGTGGCCTCGCTCATCTTCCTAGCGTAGTCGATCTCGATCATGCTCAGCTGGTTAAGCAGCTTTCTATAGTCGCTGTTGAGGTCGACGCTATTGATTATATCCTTCACGGCGGAAGACATTTCTTCTATATGCTCTCTGATGGAGTTGTAGTGTTCAAGCTCTGTTCTAAGCCTACTTATCTCCTCCCTAAGGTCAGCCATCTCGGCATTCAACCTCTTCCTTTTTCCCGTAAAGTCAAACCTGATCTTAGATAACGCCCTCTCTAACTGGTCTAACCGGGTCTTCCTCTCAGCCAGATGTCTCTCGATGCTCTCCAGGTTTATAAGCACCATACCTCTCTTAGCGTCTATAGCCCTTTTAGCCATGATCAGCGAGGTCAAAGCCTGGTCTATGGTTCTAAACTCTTTACTAGGTTTCTCGGCCATCGTTAGCACGAGCTTATACAAAGCTATCAGGAGGTTCGTGTAATCGTTAACCGTCTTGGTAAGCTCCTCGTCCGTTTTACTGTATATGATCCTGAGCTCTTCGGCTATATGCCTCGCCTTAAGGTAGGAGTCGAGGAACTTCAACGTACACTTGATAAACATCATGGTAGTTAGTATCCTACTAAGGTAGATCTTCTGCCTAGAAGAAAACTCCTTAACGGTCTCGAGTCCTAAGCCAAGTTCCCTAACATGCTGCTCGATGGAATCTATGTAGTCCTTCGAATAGTTAGCAGCCGGCTTGAAACAGTACTCGACGACTTCCTTAACCTTATTCAAATAAGACCTAGCGATCGTCCCTTCTTTGAAACTCATGGACCTGAGAGGAAGTATCAGCATCTTCGTTAACTCAGCAAGCGCGAGCTCGAAAGCCTTAAGGTTTTCTGAGAACTCCGCCTCAAGCCTCCCCCCTCTATGCGAAATATCTGAGATATACCTCTCTACATCCGTGTCTAACCTATTCTCGACGATGTACCTTCTTAGATAGGTCTTAAGCTCTTCATAGACCCTATCGACGATCGAGAGGGCTTTTTCGACGATCTTCACCTTATGCTCTATTAAATTGCTCAGCAGATTCGCCTCCTCGAGGATCATCTTGGAAAGTTCGACGTACTCGTCCACGGGGAACCTTATCTTAAGGAGCCCTATGAGGTTTAGGAACGAGTCTCCCGGGTCTACGCTTGAACCTATAGACGCCACCAGGTCGGCGATGTCGAAGCTAGAAAGCATCCTTATGATCTCGACTATCGCATCGTCTATCTGCTTCTTAGCCTCGATTAGTGTGCCTTCTTTGGTATGCGTCACCGCGACCTGTAACGGTATGAACAACGCAAGGCTGAACGGGTTCTTATACTTCTCCCCATATCTTTTAACGATCTCTTTGTTAAGCTCTAGGTTGAATATGTACCTAAGCTCTTGGAGGGCTAAAAACGGCGATATTCCCTTGGCAAGCGAGTCGTCCAAGGTGGCTGGTAGAACCGAAAGCATTATTATCGGTACACCGCTACCTAGCTTCTCCCTCAGATGCCTACTTAGGTCGAATAGCACCCCGCTGCCCGTACCACCGCCCAAGCCGAAAACTATGTACACCAGAGGCGAAACGATCGACGAGAAGACCCGGTCCCTAAATTCGTTCATGTAATTGCCAAGCTGCGCCAGGTGATAGTAGTTTAACGCGTAAACCGCCTTAGCCAAGGCCCTCTGCCTACCTGCCCCACCTGCGAGCGAAGGTATTTTAGTCCTGAAGGTTATCCAGCTTCTGTAGTTCTTCGCTTTTATCCCCTCTTTCAACAGGTACCTAGGATACATGGACATGAAGTCGAATAGAATGTCTGGGCTTGAGAACTTGATGGTTAACGCCCTTAGCCTAATCCTATCTAAGGGGATGCCGTTCATCCGCATCTCTTCTTGAAGCTTCAGATACTCGTTCTTAAGCTCCATTATATCTCCGTCGGCTATATCTATGGCTAGAAAGGCGGGTCTGAAATCCTCCAGGTTAAAAAGCATCTCCTTAAAACTCGGGTGTCTCAGAAAGGTCGTTATCACGTTAGCACCGGTTCCACCCAAACCGACTATGTGAAACTGACTATGAAGCTTCATCATTTCTCAATCCTCCGAAGCCTCTCGGCGATATCTGAAAGATTTTTCGCAAGCCTAGTATCGATTTTGTCAAGAGAGGTTTTCACAGCCGCTATATCGACGAGAGCAGAGTCGACTATGTGCTTAACATACGCATTCTCTCCTCTAGCCCTAGCATACATCGCAAAGCCCACGAGCGTTAGGATGCCGAGAACCACAGACGTAGCCGCCAAACCATAGGTGAGCATGGGGCTCGGGGGTTTAGGAAACTCCAAGCTTAAAAGCGAATCCACGATCGATATAGCGTATTCTGTTAAACCCGCCTCGTTGAGCCTGTTCGATTCGTCGATGACCGCATCGACTATGCTTCTGTACTCAGGTGGTATATCGGCTGACTGAAGCTCCTTAACCTTCGTCTCATAATCGTAGACTTTAGAGGACGTGAGCCTAAAGGTCACGCTGCCGACGGGATTACCCTCGAACATGATGGAAACGAGAACATAGCTATCCTTCACGTCGTAGATGTGGTAGCTAGCACCGTTAGGTGCATTAATCGTGTAAACCACTATGTTTTCCGACGGTATCCTAAATTTAACCTTGAGCCTAAGCTCTCCCTTGAACACCCTAAACGTTATCGTCCTATCCGCCAGCTCTTTCATGGTTTCCTCGTCGACGCCTGCATAATCGTTAGTTATCTCCCAGAAGGGGGTCGTCGGGGTTAGAGGCTCATGACTATCCGGGATCTCTACGCTAAAGCGTTTGTCGGTTAAGTTGAAGGGAACGTTAATCACCATCTCGACCTCGTAGTCTGTGTCTGCAAATATCGTATCGTCGACTGGTTTATTCGCGCCTACGAACTCATAGGACGTCAGCCAACTCTCTTGACATAGGGAGGTTGAAGCTAGAGCCGCTATAGCCATTAGGAATAGTATTATCAACAATTTTTTAGAGACCATGACCTTTCTCAACTGGTTATTAGTTTTAGCCCCACGATCGTTTTAAGTTTTACCTAGAATTTCTTGTATGCACGGCCTTTATATAGCCGCTCGAATAGACGCATTAGGCTCTCCAAGATTATATTCGCTTATCTAGATAAAATTTGAACGTTGAGTGCCCGCTCCATCGGCTAGAGCCTTTGTAATAACCCTTATAACGCTCCTCGGATGGTTTATTCTTCGAGCTTGGAGGTGTATCTTGGGAGATGGTTCTACGTTTAAGGATGGCTGAGGCTAAGACCTGGAAGAACATGCTAAACTCGTTGTCAGCTTTGGTAGACGAGGTCTGTATAACGGCTGATGAGGAGGGGCTTAAGGTGAAGGCTATGGACCCCAGCCACGTATCTATGGTGGACTTCGAGTGGAGCCGAAGCGCCTTCGACGAGTATGAGGTCGATAAGCCGACGACCATAGGTTTGAATATCAAGGAGGTCTTGAAGCTTCTGAGGAGGATCAGCGGTGAAAGCATGGAGCTTAGCTTCGACGAATCTACCGGTAGGCTTGAGATGAAGCTTATCGGCAGGTATACCCGAAGGTTTACGGTATCCACCCTACAGCTTACGGGTGAGGAGATCCCGCCTCTTAGGGTCGAGTTCGACGTTTCGGCTAAGGTGACATCAAGCTGCCTTGAGAGAACCGTGGTCGACGCCGCTACCGTAAGCGATATACTGAAGTTTAAGGCTACCGAAGATGTATTCGTCATGGAGGCGAGCGGCGAGCTCGGAGAGGTTACGGTCGAGCTCGATAGGACTAGCGAAGCCCTCCTCGACCTACAGGTTAGACAGCCCAGCGAGGCGAGCTACAGCCTAACGTTTCTAGAGGATATCGTTAAGTCTGCCTCTGATCTGGCTGGGACGGTTAGCGTGGAGTTCAGCACGGATAAGCCGCTTAAACTGAACTTCGATGTGCTTCAAGGTAAGCTCATATACTATATAGCCCCGTATGTGGAGTAAAGGAAGGTCATGGAGGTTTCAAGGGAGAAGCTTGCCCGCTACCCCTTCACGTCTGAGGCTGCCGAATACATTAAGGCTAGAGGTCTTTTTCTATCCGATTTCGAGAAGCCTGAGTTTCAGGTAGTGGTCGAGAGGGCTGAAGAGAGGATTCGGGAAGCCCTTGAGAAAGGAGTCGTAAACTATAGGGGCGACGTAGTAGCGGATGTCGAGATCTTATCTTTCCCTCTGGCTCTTGCGTTGGTAAACTCGATCCAAGATAATTTCCTCAAACACCGGTATGCTCTGGCGGAGTCTGAAAGGGCTAGACGTATCTTAGCCAACGAGGAGCCTCGGGTTGTCTTAGAAGTCGCCCGCGATGCTTTAGGCTGGAAGGCGAGGTTCGTAGGCTCCAAGCTCATGTACGATTATGCGTTAGACCTAGGAAGCTACCTAGAGGTTGCCTCTGTTTTCCACCACGAACGTTGGAAGCTTGTGAATAGACCTGTTAAGGATGGATACGTCTACCTGACGAGTAGAGAGTTTACGAGGCTTATCGCGGAGGGTATTAAGGGGATAATAGAGGATGAGATCGAAGCCAGCCCTAGGGGAAGGTTGCCCCCTAAGCTTGGAGAGGTCGCGGATAGGATCCGTCGCCTTCTCTCTGAGAAGAGGCCTGCGTCTGAGGTGACAGAGGTTGTTAAAGGTAGGGTAGTCGTGGAGGCGTTTCCGCCCTGTATAAAGAGCTTCTACCAAGCTCTGCTTAAAGGAGAGCATCTGCCTCATGTCGCTAGGTTCGCTATAACGAGTTTTCTACTGAACATAGGGGTCGAGGTGGAAGAGGTTGTTAAGCTGTTTACGAGGATACCTGACGCCAACGAGAGAATAACCAGGTATCAGGTCGAGCATATAGCGGGTTTACGAGGCTCTAAGACGAAGTATACGCCTCCTAAATGTGAAACCCTTAAGACCCATGGTCTATGCGTCGAGGGTGGGCGTTTTTGCGGGAGGGTTAAACATCCCCTCACATACTACAGGAGGGCTTTAAGGAGGTTTGGGAGGGTTGGAGAGAGGGAGAAACCTGAGCTTTCTGAGGAGCCTATTCAGGAAGTTTTATGAAGAGAACGGGGCTCTTCTGGAGACTCCGAGCAGTATGGAGCGTAGAGAATTCGGTTTTCTGACCCTCGATAGGCGTATAATGGTCAGGCATCTATCCTTTGAAAAAAAGGATGAACTCCTCGAGTTCATAGTGGATAGGGTTCCATCAGACTGCTACCGCTCCGCAGCCTACTACATGGACCCTGGGGCTCCTGAGATGTCGGGTAAGGGCTGGCTCGGCGCGGACTTGGTCTTCGACATAGATGCAGACCATATTCCCTCGCCGTGTAAAGAGGAACATGATAGGTGGAGGTGTCTAGACTGTGGCGAGGAGGGTAAAGGAACGGCACCGGATCTATGTCCTAGATGCGGCTCCAAGCGAATCGAGGAGCGGCTCTGGTTCTGCTCCCGATGCTTGGAGGCGGCTAAGCTTGAGACTGTTAAGCTGTTAGACTTCCTGACGTCAGACTTCGGTCTGACGTATGACGAGCTGAAGGTCTACTTCTCGGGGCACCGGGGTTACCACGTTCACGTAGAGTCTGAGGCGCTTAGGTCCCTAGGTCAAGACGCTAGGAGAGAGATAGCCGATTACATAACAGGGTTGGGTATAGACCCCTCTATGCATGGTCTACTCCACCTAAGGGGGGAGGATGAGCTGTCTAAGCTTTTGGAGTGTTCTTCATGGGCTGGTAGGCTTATGAGGGGTGGGTATGAGTTTATCCTCGAAGGGTCTGTAGAAGATTTCGTGAGAATCGGTTTAAGTAAGTATCAGGCCTCAGCGTTGGTCGAGAACAGAGATGTGGTCTTAGAGTCTTGGTGGAAAGGCGGTTTTCTGAAGTCTGTCAAGGGTCTAGGTAGGAGGGGATGGGCAAAGGTCTTTCTAGAGGCTGCTAGAAGAGAGGCTGCTTTGATAGACACGGTCGTCACGACAGATGTGCATAGGCTTATAAGGCTGGAGGGGTCGCTCCACGGCAAGACCGGTTTCAGAAAAACCAGGGTGTCGGGAAGTCTAGAGTCCTTCGACCCTCTGAAGGAGGCCATAGCTTTTAATCGAGGTGAGGTTCGGATTCACGTGGAGAAGGCGCCGGAGTTCAGGGTCGGAGACTCCATCTATGGCCCCTACAGCGATGAAGATGTCGAACTACCCACTGCGGCCGCGGTTCTATTGGTCTGTAAGGGCCTAGCGTATGTGGTTTAAGAGGAGGGTCTATCGTTTTGTACAAGGAGCTTCTTGAAGCCTGGATACGGGAAAGAGATGGTGAAGGGCTTCAACCACTCCCTAAAGATTTCTACAAGAGACTAAGCTCATACTTCCGACGTAGGATCGAGGGTTCTAGAATAGTCGACCCCAGGAGCATATCTGCACGGCTCATACGGACGGAGACAGCGAACGCCTTGAGGCTTTTCACCAAGCTCTACGAGCTTAGACTTCGTAAGATCATGTCTATGGCTCTCGAGGCCATGGATGTTCCGCGTTCGAACTTAACCGAGGAGGAGGCTGAGCTATTAAACTATATAGAGGCTTTCAAAGAGGCGCGTGATAAGCTGGCGGAAACTATA
>Ga0180302_10001535_pt1 | contig 10970 bp, 10 predicted proteins | sample GuaBasSediGuay17_FD_121794 | JGI IMG/M metagenome (GOLD analysis project Ga0180302, IMG submission 121794) | Subseafloor sediment microbial communities from Guaymas Basin, Gulf of California, Mexico - Guay17, Core 4571-4, 12-15 cm | ecosystem: Environmental > Aquatic > Marine > Hydrothermal... | reverse complement strand
TTCTCTTGAATATCGTCCGTCACGACATCAAATCTCCCCCGAGGTAACTCTCGATCTAATCTCCTTACTAAGTCTCTTATCCTCATTTCAGGTGCTGGTTCTCCCTTATCTATAGCTATTACTATCAGTACCTCTGGATTCTCCTTACTTGTGGTAACATACAAATTAAAGTCGGGAAATTCTATACTTCTGAAGACTCCTATGCCCAATTCTTCAGCTAATCCGATTACAGCGGATATCAAAGGAGTTAATAACTCTGTGCGTTCAAAACCCCTCTGTGCAACTAATAATCCCGATCTTAGTAATACAACAACGCCTTTTATCATTTTGAACTCTCCAATTAAATATGGATATTTTTATACATATTACTAAGTAAACGTCAAACAATATATCTACCCTTTACTGAAAATAAAAGTTAACTACTAAAACATATATATTCGATTAAAGAACGTCAAAAATTACGCAGAGAATTATTTCTGAGATGTCAGAGAATCAATTATTTTCTCAAACATTTTATGCATCGAAATAATCACTCTTCCTCTATCTTCCTTTATGGTTTCCAGAATATTTCTGAGAATTCTAAGTAAGTCCTCATTTCCATTTGCTTCTATAGGGTAATAATATTTCTTTGAGAAGCACTTTAACATAATGGATAATAGTTGCTCAACCCCCGTTTCTCCCAGAATCCTATTTAATTCCTCTATAAATTTAAGTGGGCTTCTTATAAATACATTTAATGGATCTTCGTTAAATTTTTTGTATAGAAGAATAGGTAACGTTCTGATGAAAATCTCACCTAAACTCTCTGAAGCGTACTCGAAGCATTCTCCTAAGAAATCAGGAATTCTCTCAATTTTCTTTATGTATTTTTGTATCACATTTCTTGCCTTTTTTCTTGTCTCACTTGTAACTATATCTCCTATTCCTTCCAACTCTCTCTCAATTTTATTCATCAGATAAATGCCTCTTAAGTAATTAATATGATCTATTCTGTCCGCAAGCAATGTTAGTATAATCTTTGGCTCTTTTAGTCCTCTAAAAATTATAATCGAGAGATCTTTAAATCTTGCATATGCGATATCCCCAAGCCGCATTTCTTTAGCAAGCCCAAGAATTGCTGCTAATAAGGGTTCGATTGTTATTTCTTCTTTAGAAATGAATATTCTATAAATTGGTAGTCCTGATTCATGTAATAGAATTATGGCGTGAATATCTATTTCACTCACCATTCATGTTTTTGGGAATATTTGTATACTTAGCTTAATAACTCCTTTAAACATTTAATCCAAATATCTTTAATATACAACCACATTTATTTGGGAAATATCAATAGATACGAGGATTCTGATAATGCCTTTAGTCATTGAGAAAAAAGCAAGAAACCTCATACATCCCATAGATAGGACTTGGGAGATATTTAGATTCTGTCCACATAGACTTGCAGCTAACATATATCTTGGTTGCGAATTTGGTTGCTCTTATTGTTTTGCAAGAGCAATAACACCCGATTATTCCGGGGTGATAACAGTTAGAATTAATGCTCCAGAAAAAATAGCAACAGAGTTACAGAAAATGAAATCACTCAGGCATCGGCAACCAGTTGATTTAGGATCAGCAACTGATCCTTATCAGCCAATAGAAAAACATTATGAACTGACGAGAAACGTTTTAAAAACTTTTCTGAGAAAAAATGCCCGTCTTTATTGTTACTAAATCAGATCTCGTATTACGAGATATTGATTTATTAAGGGCCTTGCGAGAAAGAAAACTATGTTTAGTTCATATCTCTCTAATTTCACTAAACCCTAATATCTCCGCATTATTTGAGGGAACAGCTCCTTCCCCTCATAAACGATTAAAAGTAATTGAGGAGCTCTCCAATGAGGGCATAAGGGTAGTAGTCAGAATGCAGCCGATAATACCTTACGTTAATGATGAACCAAGTATGTTAAAGAAATTGATTGAAGCAGTCTCGTCTTCCGGGGGCTTCTCACATTGTAGCGGGTACCCTCAAGATCTCGGAAACCGTATTACAAAATATATCATCTTCACTGGAGAAAATTGATGTATTAAATAAACTCTATGCTCTATATATGATTCATGGCGAAATAGATGCTACTAATTACGTAATACCGCCATACAGTTATAGACGCAGAATTATGAGCTTTTTAGCTAAAATGAACACAAAACATAATGTAACATTTGGAACTTGCAAGGAAGGCTTCTTCGACCTTCACTCATATAGATGCAGTGGATTAGATCCAAATGCCTCTTATTTACCCACTATTGAACATATCCTATTGTATTTAAAAACCAGGAAAAGAATTACTCTCGCAGACGCAGTAGATCTCTTAAGAAAACTTGGAGCTGATAAAAAATATCTAAATAGATTTATCCGCGGTTGGTATGAGAAAAAACTGTTTATCGGTTTTCCAAATGTATCCTTTTATGACAATATTCTCGCACTAAGACAAAATAATTTATATTAGTCATTACGTTTTTTGTTATCGCTATTTTCAATATTTATCAACCTTTGGTGATACCTTTGCGTAACGTTGCGATTGTAGGTGTTGGACATTCAAAATTTGGTAGAAGAGTAGATACCTCTCTCCCCGAACTCACCTGGGAGGCCATCAAGGAGGCTTTAAATGATGCAGGTATATCCCAAGAAGATATAGAGTTTGTTTCTTTAGGTAATATAGGTGTCTGGAGTTCCGAGGTATCGCCAGGAGCGGCAATTTTAGAGTATTCTGGGCTTATCCCAAAAGAATTCATAAGAGTTGAGACAGCGTGTTCTTCGGGAAGTGCAGCTGTTAAAGCTGCATATATGGCTATCGCTAGTGGTTCAGCAGACATCGCTATGGCACTGGGAGCAGAAAAGATGAACGAAGTAGACACTCCTAGAGGAGTAGAAATACTCGCCCGCATAGGAAACTATTTCTGGGAGTTTGAAAACTTCGGCCCAACCTTTGTCGGTTATTATGCTTTCTTTGCTACAGCATACATGCATAAATATGGTGCGACTGAAGAAGATTTAGCAAAAATCGCTGTTAAAAACCATTATTATGCATCCTTCAATCCAAAAGCTCATTTTCCCAAAAAGATCACAATAGAAGACGCTATGGGGTCTCCCTATATAGCCTGGCCATTAAAATTATACGATTGCTCACCGATTTCAGATGGAGCTGCAGCTGTAATTTTTGCATCCGAGAAGATAGCCAAGAAATTAACAGATTCGCCTGTTTGGATAAGAGCTATCGAGGGAGCAACTGCGACTTCTAACCATAGCAAGAGAGAAAATTTTCTAAGCATTCCATCTACTAGAATAGCTGCTGAGAAAGCATATAAAAGAGCGGGTATCGATAGAAATAATCCCGTCAAGCACATTGACGTTGTTGAAGTCCATGACTGCTTCACAATTGCTGAAATTATTGCATATGAGGATTTGGGATTCGTCAGAAAGGGGGAAGGGTATAAATTAGCTAGAGAAGAGCAAACATATATAGGGGGATTAATACCAGTAAACCTAAGCGGCGGACTAAAAGCCAAAGGGCATCCTATAGGCGCTACAGGCGTTAGCATGATCGTTGAGCTTACGAAACAGCTTCAGCAAAGAGTTGAGAAAGAAAGACAAGCGCCTATTGAACATGGAACTGCGTTAGCACATAACGTTGGAGGAACTGGACATTACGTTTTTGTAACAATTCTATCTCTCAGTAAACCTTAAAAAGAGGGAGTATTATGAGTGCAGAAAACAAAGATGTTGATAAAGAGACTCTAAGAAAGAAATTACCTATAACTTATGACAAGAAAACACAGCTTCCTCTCTGGCGGGATGTAAGAACATTAACCCTCAATTACACAATTTCAGTTGGGAAAATTTTCCCATTCTTTGAGAAACTTGCTGAAGGCAAAATACTAGCAATAAAATGTAAGCATTGCGGAGAATTGTACTTTCCTCCTCAAGTAGACTGCCCAAAATGCAGAAAGAGTGAAGTAGATTGGATTGAATTGAGCGGAGAAGGAGAGCTAGAGACCTACACTCTCATCAAGATAAAGCCTCAGAGTTTTTCCCATTATGATGACTACGTAATAGCTATTGGAAGATTAAAAGAAGGAGTTAGAGTATTAGCATGGCTTAGAGTTGATGATATCAGTAAAATACATATTGGTATGAAAATTAAACTTGTTGTCAGTGAACGTCTACCTGAAAGCTATTTAGTTTATGAATTCGTCCCTGCTGAAGAGTAAATAGTCACCCGAAAAATACTCCCACACTCCAGAAACCCATTGGATTTACTACTTGTTCAATGGTCAGTCAACTGGTTGCTCATCATTAAAATCAGCCTATCGGGCTCACATCATTCCATATACAATTATTATATTTTGCTAATTAAAAATTAGAAACTAACTTATTCAGCGCTCATCTATGAAAGGCAAACTTGTTTTTCTCTTTATATACATCTTTCTTTTCTTTTAATCATCGTATTCTCAAATTAAGAATCAACTAGAAGTAATCAGAGGTTAAAGCTTTGCACGACATTGTCTTCATTCATCCACCAGCATTCATCGATTTTTATACAGTTCCAAGAGATTACGGACCAATAAGCGACGTTATTCCGTCTCAGCCAATCTTTGACTGTTATCCCATTGGATTTGTATCTCTCCTTGTCCATCTAGAAAAATGTGGTTTTAGAGTTAGAATAGTTAATCTAGCAGCGAAAATTCTTCAAAATCCTCGACTTAATGTAATGAAAACACTGAAAAATATTAAGGCTAAGGTTTATGCTATAGATCTGCATTGGTTAGTGCACCTCAATTCATCTTTATATATTGCAAGGCAGCTAAAGGAGATTCATGATGCCCCAATTATTCTTGGTGGTCTTTCAGCCACTTATTTTTGGAAGAGCTTAATTAGGTTACCGTATATTGATTACATAGTCCGAGGAGATACAACTGAAGAACCTATGAGATTATTAATGGATAAGTTAATCGATTCCAATGGTCAAATGCGAAAAATTCCAAATCTTGTTTGGAAACAAAACGGAAAGATCATTGTAAATTCTTTCAATTACGTCCCAGAAAAATTAGAAGCTATTGATTATGGCACATTTGTAAAGTGCGCTGCTAGAGATAATTTCATGGAATACTTCCCCTTCGCTAATTTTATGTCCGCACCCATAACTTCAATAATTACTGCTAAAGGCTGTACACAAAATTGCATTGCTTGCGGTGGTTCAAAATTCTCCTACGAAAAATTCTTTAACCGTAAAAATCTCGCAATTAAACCTATTAATGCGATATTAGAGGAACTTAACTCAATTACAAGTAGAATTAAAGCGAGTATATTCTTTATAGGTGACTTACAGCAAACTGGCAGAGCCAAGGAGATTTTAAGGCAGATCGCCGAGGAAGATGTTGACAATGTGCTTATTTTTGAATTCTTTAAACCCCCTTCAAAAGATCTTCTTGAATTATATGAAAAAGCAGGGAATCGTGTCTTACTTCAAATATCTCCAGAATCCCATGATACGGAAGTCAGGGTTTTTCAGGGCAGACCTTACACAACGGCCCAATTGATTACTCTCATAAAGAATGCTTTACGAATGAAATTCGAGAGAATAGATGTTTATTTTATGATAGGCTTAGCTAAACAAACATATGAATCGGCGATCCATACAGCCAAATTTGCAGCTAAGATAATCTCTAAAAAAGTGGATTCATTTATAGCACCCCTAGCTCCATTCATAGATCCAGGAAGCTTGGCATTTGAGAATCCAGAGAGATACGGCTATAAAATATTCTCCAGATCCTTATGGTATCATTCAAAATTGCTATTACAGCCTATTTGGTATGATATGCTAAATTACAAAACAGAGTATTTGACGTGCAGAGACATTGCTAGAGCGACCTATGCTGCTGTTAAAATACTACTAAATGCCAAATATAGGAAGAGAATTATGGATGAAGAGACTTATCACAGAATAATGAGTGCTATTAAAATGCGAGAGGAAGGATTTATATCACCTTTACGTAAGGATCATAGAATACTTGCACCGATTAAGGAGCTCTATCCATTCAGATCCTTATTATTATCCCTCACATGGAAGACGTACACAGAGGCCTTGTCTGGTTTTGCCTTAAAATTTAGAAGATGAGAAACTTAAACTTTTTAACTACTCTTTGGTTTAGTCTTGTTATAGATGATGAGAGACCGGGTTCCGAATAAAATATGTGGAAGCTTGAAAGGTCTGACCTCACTCGTAATATCCTATTAACTTAGACAAAATATCACCATATCTAAACCCTCTGACATTCATCCCTCTTTTCATAGCAAGTTTAATGGCTAGTAATTGGAGAGGAATCACAAATACTATTGGCGAAAAAATTTCGTGCACTCGTGGAATGGTAATTGATGGTCCATCGCCAGAAAACTCGTTTTTTGAGTTTGTATCCATAACCAATATAGTCTTAGCTTTTATCCTCCTTAAGGCTTTGTACAATTCTTTTACTCGTCTAATATTCTTCCCCGAGGGAGCTATTAATATAACAGTGTCAGAAGGATCGATAGATATCATTCCATAGTGACAGAACTCCTCGACTTCGAATGCTATACTATGCATCCATGAAACTTCCCTCAACTTCGCCATACCAAATAATGCCGTCGCAAAACTTGGTCCTCCGCCAATTAAATATGCAATCCGCGTATTTAATACGACTTCTATAATTTTATCAACCATGTTATCCACATAACTCATCATTTCACCGATTTTTGAGGGAATATCATTAAGCTCTCTAATCAACGTAGTGATTACATCATTACTAATGAAGCCATTCACGCGAGAATACTGCATCGCAAGCGCGGCAATAGCCAGCATAGCAGCAGTACTCGTTGCGGTTGGGGGTCCATAGGGGCGTTCTACAGCCGTATATATACTAATATCGGCGAATTTTGTCAGAGGCGAATTCGCTGTATTTGTAAGCGCAAATACTCTCACCCCTTTTTCTTTAGCACACCGTGCTGCTTCTACTGTTTTAGCAGTTCTACCTGATGCTGATATTGCTATTACTAGGTCCTTATCATCAAGATTTTTTCTGAATGTTAGGAATTCATAAGAATTCTCAGCGTACGTCTTTATGTTAGTTATCTCTTCAAACATATACATACCCGCTAATGCTGCAAAATAACTATCTCCACAGCCAATTAGTATGATTCTCTTTACGTTCTCTAAGTATTTTACGCACCGATCTAATTTGCCTTGAATACCTATTAATGTTCGTTTTAAGTCCTCTGGCTGTTTAAATATAGCTTTATAAGATTCCATTAAAAATTTTGATACCATATTAATCCCTATACTTTACAATGTTTAGTAAAATTTCTATCACTGTAATTGAATAGAGATTCTATTCCCCCTCGAGCATCTCCTGGAATCTATCTAATATATAGTTACCGAGCTTAATTGTTTCATCATCAATGAAAGTTCGTGGAATCTCCCCGGCCTCTGTTTCGAAAATGAAAGTAAATGATCTAATGACCTCCCTCAAAATCTTGCTATCTTGCTTAGTTAAAACCGCAAAAACTGTTTTCTTACCATAATAAATAACTAACGAAAATCTTTCTATTCTGTACAATTGAAATACGTCTGAGAATTCTCTTTCAGCTATACCTGCTGTCAGGGATAGAACTGCTGCAAGCAGAGAAGACGCCATGGGTATAAAGGGTTTAAAGCGCTCAACAAAGGCTCTGTGAGATATATTAAGGCCTGTTTTAGTTGATATAAAAGCCCCATATATTACAAAGGGGGCTAATCGTCTAAATGCTTTTTTTCTCATAATGAGTGCCGTTGTGCTTAATATAATTCCTGATAAAGCATATTGAAAATATGCTAAGATTATGTCTTGTGGTTTAAAAAGTGGGTATGAGTATTCTAATGCCGTTCCAATTGCTATAATAACGGCAAAGATCGCTATTAAATTGAGCATATTTAACTTAATAGCGTCCTTAACAACTGGATATGTATTTATAATTTCGTAAAATAGTAAACCAAATATCATTATAAATGGTATTAAGTGTAGAAAATTAAATGGCAACACTAAAATTCTTGATCCTTCTACTAAGATATATTCCACAGGACTTATAACTACATATGCCACTTTAAAGATAAAAGAGATTATAATTATTACAGTCACTCCTAAACTCATTTGGGGGCGCCAGACACTATCTAGATAAATTATTAGACAAATAAGTGGTACTAAGAATAATATGCGAGATACTTTAAAGAGAACAATTGCTAGATCTCCTACTCCGATATATAACATTATGATTTGAATTATCCCAATTAAGCAAAAGGTTATGGCGAATAGTAAAAGTAGGAAGAATTGCCGTATTCTAAGTACCTTTAATCCTTTCAGGAGAACCCAAGAGAATATTATAGTGGATAATATTATAACCCATGCGGATAATTCTAAGACTAAATATATGTATGTCATCTAAAATGCCCTCCCCCTCTATAGCCTTTGGATAGTCTCATCTTGAACACTTAGTTTGATTAAAATTACTTATGAGCTCAAATATCCTGATCCCCTCCAGAGAAACGATCTAGTGGATAATTAAGTTCCTAAACTCCGTAATTATTTTCTGGTCAAGCTCTCTGAAGCGCATTATTACTACATTTCTTAATTCTTCTACTCCAATATTTCTCGATCTAAGAATTAATTCGTCTCTACTGCTTCCCTCATGATACTCCTTATACTCATCTAGCCTTGTTCTAAAAGCATTCTCATCGGAGAGCATTTGCGCCCCCTCGTCACCATTTTCATGAGACAAAATTCCTCAAATTATATTAAAATTTTACTCTAATAAAGCATTATGTGGACTTTAAGAGCCCTAAGATTACATCATACGCTTTATACACAGAAACTTTGCAGAAAAATGAATAGGATATATAACATGTCTATTAATGAGGATTTATATATGTGAGGAATGCGGAATATTTTGCTTAAATTCATTCTTTGCGCCTTCTCCTATCATCTCGCCCGAATTATGAGTTACTAAGTAGCAGTAACATACATATTATAGCCCATATATGTATATATTATACTGTAAGTATGTATAAGAACATTATATTCATAGACGCTACAGTAGGAGTTATATAATGATCCTGGAACGTTATCTATATAATCTTTCTAACGCCAAATAGGTGCTTATCTTGGAAAGAAAAATATTAGTATTATCTATCATCATACCTATCCTCATTCTTATTGGACTATTATTCTCACCACCTGACCATCAACTAGGTAGATATAAAGGTATAGTATCCGCCAAAGTTAAGGACGATTTCGAAATTAAATTAGTCTTTCATTTTCGAGTAGTTTCCCCCGAGGATTTAGACCAAAAGCTTGTCTCCTTTAAAAATACTTCACACCTTACTGGAGATCAAAAAATCAACATTACTATCTTAGCTTATGGGTATAATGAATACCCGCTAGAACCTGGTAGTAAAGCCGATTTCGAGGTAGTAATCTACGTTAACGGCGAACCTTTGCTCATAAAGCCAACTATGATTCGAGGTATTGTGATCCTGCCGAATGGAAACAAGGAGAAAGCTCTGATATTATCATATGGTGAGCAAATAGTGTTTAGATTCGCTATACGATATAGATCAAGAATTGCAATAATAACATTACTTATCATTGCTTTCTTATGGCTATCGGAAATAATTCCACTAGTTGCTTCTGCTTTATTAGTTCCCGTTATTGCAGTTTTATCTGGTATTTTGACCCCTAAGCAAGCTCTATCTCCATTATTTGACCCCGTCATAGCTTTATTCTTTGGCGGTTTTCTGCTCGCCCGAGCTATGCGTAAGTATGATTTGGATAAGAGAATTGCTCTAACTCTAATTACAAGGGCTAAGACACCCGGAGCACTCGTTCTTATTATAATGTTAATAACTTGTTTTCTCTCATTTTGGATGTCTAACACAGCAGTGGCCGCGTTAATGCTTCCGATCTCATTAGCTTTACTTAAAACCATCGAAAAGGAAAGAGGTTCGAATTACGGGAAGCTTCTAGTTCTAGGAGTTGCTTATTCTGCAACAGTTGGGGGAATGGGAACTATAATTGGCACACCTCCTAACGCGCTCGCTGTTGGAATGCTGGAGGATATTGCTGGGATCGAGATGAGTTTTCTAGACTGGATGATATTATCCGTCCCCTTCACACTGCTTCTACTCTTTGTATCATTTGTTTACTTATACATTATATACCCGCCAAGAAAAGACATTGAAACCGAACGCATACATGCAATTCTGCTCGATTTAACCGCTATTAAAATACAAATTGCAGATCTTGGGAGAGTGAAGAAAGAGGAAAAAATGACAGCAGTAATATTGATTGCAACTGTGGGTTTGTGGATAACACAAAAATTACCATTTAGCATAGGGGGATGGAAAGGACATGGTATCTCTGCTGGGATAATAGCATTATGCAGTGCCGTCGCATTATTTTCCCTCGGAATATTGGACAGTAAAGATCTCAAGGAAATTAGTTGGGAAACCTTGCTCATATTTGGTGGCGGCCTTGTTTTAGGCGAAATGCTAGTATTATCCGGCGTAAGTGAATGGATTGTTGTTCATATGTTAGTGATAAGGGAGCCATTTCTGATTCTTATCTTGCTGGGTTTTCTGAGTTTAATAATAACCGCTTTTGCAAGCAACACTGCTGCAGCAGTAATTCTACTTCCATTAGCTATCCCAATAGGCTCTGCTATTGGTATAAATCCAATCATACCAGCGTTGGTTGTCGCTATAGCAACTAGCACAGATTTTGCATTACCTATTGGAACACCCCCTACTATGTTGGCTTACAGTACGGGTTATCTAAAATTTAGAGAGATAGTTAAGGTTGGTTTCCCTCTAATGATCATTGGAATTCTATTATTAACGTTAATCGTTGTTCCAATATGGATGATT
>Ga0180302_10001534_pt1 | contig 10971 bp, 12 predicted proteins | sample GuaBasSediGuay17_FD_121794 | JGI IMG/M metagenome (GOLD analysis project Ga0180302, IMG submission 121794) | Subseafloor sediment microbial communities from Guaymas Basin, Gulf of California, Mexico - Guay17, Core 4571-4, 12-15 cm | ecosystem: Environmental > Aquatic > Marine > Hydrothermal... | reverse complement strand
GGCGCCCACCTAGGCTCCACGTGCCTGCCTCGCGCGTACTTGGACAGGTCTGGTACGAGCAGCCTGGCGAGGCCCTCCCTCACCTCGACTAACTCGCCCAGATCGCTTAAGTTAGTGCCTCGGCTCTCTGCGCCCACCACCTTGATAAGCCCCCTAGGCCATTAATTGGGTCGTGGCTAAGTATAAGCTGATCGCTGGGGTCGACGACGCTGGTAGGGGGCCCGTGATAGGGCCCCTGGTGATAGCTGGCGTGGCCGTCCCCGAGGGCAGGCTGAATGCCCTCGCCAACCTAGGGGTTAAGGACTCTAAGATGCTGAGCCCCAGGGTCAGGAGGAGGCTCGCGTCGCTCATCAGGCACCTTGCCACTAGGGTGTCCGTGAGGGTGGTAGACCCTGAGACCATCGACAAAGCGGTCATGAGGGTCAGCTATAAAGGCCTGAACCACCTCGAGGCGGCCTACGTGGCTGAGGTCATAGGCGAGATGCGCCCCCACGTGGCCTACGTGGACTCGCCCGACATCAGGCCTGAGAGGTTCAGGGTTATGGTACTCAAGCTGCTTCCAGCCGAGCTCAGGGGGCTCAAGCTGGTATGCGAAAATAAGGCCGACCAGAGGTACGCAGTGGTGGCAGCCGCCTCCATAATCGCCAAGGAGGTGAGGGAGGAGGAGGTGAGGAGGCTAAAGGCTGAGTTCGGCGACTTCGGGTCAGGGTACCCGGCCGACCCGCGCACGGTAAGGTTCCTGAGGGAATACTACAGGAGGTGGGGCGACCTGCCACCGATAGTTAGGAGGACCTGGAGTACTGTGAGGAAGCTCCTCTCCGGAGGGCTAGCCTAGGTACTCCTTCAGCTCCTCCCTCCTGACGAAGTGGACGTTGTCGAACTCCTCCTCGATGCCCCTGCTCAGCTCTACCCTGAGCTCCTTCCTGCCCACGACTATCACGCTGGCGTCCGTGATCTCGGCTATCCTGGCGGCTACCCTTAAGTCCTCTCTGAGCTCCTTGGCGCCGCTTCCCCTCCCAATGGTCTTGATGAAGGCCCTTGACTCGTCCTCGACATTCACCGCGGCTAGCTCGAAGGGCGCTCTCCTGAGGCTCGTGACGACGAACCCCCTGCGCTCCGCTATCCTCTCGATCTCCTTAGCGAGCGGGTCCCTGGGCTCCTCCTTAGAGCTCAGGAGCTCCTCCTCCACGGACCTCCGGCAGGAGCTTATGTCCATTGGCTTCACTACGCTCTCCCCCAGCACCTCCTCCAGCCTCATCGCGACCTCGAGCGCGGCTTCCATCTCGCCGCGCTCGTAGCCGTAAATGGCCCTCCTGCTCACGCCCACCTCCTTAGCTAGCTGGCCTAGTGAGAGCCCTCTCTCCTCCCTCAGCCTCCTAAGCTTAGTTCCGTTCACCTTAACGAAGAGCCCTCCCCTCTTCGCGTAGATCACGGGCCCCCTGCCACCGAGCATCTCCTGGAGCGTGAGTAGGCTGAGCGCGAACACGCCGAACCTGCTATAAAGCACGCCATCTAGCAGGGGTTCGCTCTTGGCGAAGGAGCCCACGATGAAGGGCGCGGCTCCCACGCTGAAGGCCAGCTTCTTGAGCTCCACAGCCACTGGCCTCCTGCAGCTGTCTATGTTCCTGAGCACCCTGATTACGAGGCCCTCCTCGCCCCTCTTGGCGATGAGGCTGAAGCTGTACCTCTTGGCCTCTCTGCTCGCGACTGTCATGTACCCAGCTCTTGCTAGCCTCCTCTCTAGCTCCCTAACTTTAAGTGCTACGCTCATACCGCCCCTTGCCTAACCCCCCTTCTTGCGAGCCGCCACGAACGCGTGGGCCACGTCGTATGGCTCCAGGTGCACGACGTCAACTATGTCATAGCCCCGCTCCTTGAGGTGGTCCATCTCCCTGCGGTACGTCTCAGACGGCTCCTTGGTCACGTCTATGCTCATGGCCTTGATCGCCTGAAGGGCCCACCCGCCGCTCTTGAGGAAGACGTCACCGTTGTCCGCCACTATCTTACTCTGAAACGGCTGGGCCACGTCAGCGTAGATGACGTCCACCTCGTCGACGTAGGGGCGGTAGAGGGACGGGAATCTGGCGTCGGCTAGGATTGGGACCATGTTCCTGCGGTAAGGCGTGCACTTCTCCACGAGCTCCCTCATGACCCTGGGCGAGAACTCGACGCAGTAGACCACGCCCTCCTCGCCCACTATATCGGAGACGTGGCTAGCCGTGGTCCCCGTGGCAGCCCCTAGGTAGAGGACCTTCATGCCGGGCTCTATAGGCATTACCGAGAGCTCCTTGAGTATGGCAGCTGCCAACTTGCTCCTGTACGGGTTCCAGACCCTGTACTCAACGCCCTCGAACTGCACTAGCTGCTCGCCGTACACCCTCCTGCCGGGGGCCAGGTTCTTGGTGGCGAGCTTCCTGCTGCCGTCCTCAAACTCTACCCAGTAGACGCCCTTAAACTTCTCGTGGGGCTCCACGCTGACGGCCTTTATCATGGCCACTACCTCCTCCTCTTCCTCCTCCTGGGCGGCTTCTCGACTCTCTTAGGCGGCCTCGGGTATAATTTCTTTATCTCCTCGATCCTCTTCTGAAGCTCCTCCTTAATCTCGTCGGCCTTGTACTCGCCGGAGAAGGCGTCGATCCTGGCAGCTATCGCCAGCTTAGCGGCCAGCGCCCTGGCTATCTTGCCCCTCTGCCACCTAGGCGACCTGAATATGGCTGGGTACTGGAATATCACGCCGTGCTTGGGCGGCTTGCCGCCCGTCCTCAGGGCCCTGAAGAGCGCCTTCTCAGCCCCCAGCACCTGAATGGTGCTGGCGGGCAGCGTAGCCAGCTTCTGGAGGCCGCCAGCGAGTGCGATGAGCCTGGCGCCGAGGAGCGGGCCGACGAGACCCCTGATGTTCGGGGCCACCTCCTTCATGGCCTCGTCCACGTAGACCTCGAGATTCTTCCTGGCGTCGTATAGCTGCAGTAGCAGGGAGGCTATGTGCTTGATGGCCTCCATGTCGAAGTCCGTCATCGTAGCCCCCATGCTCTCCCTGGCGCTCCTCTCTATCTTCCTAGCCCTAGGGGGCGGCACGCCGAGCTCCTTGAGCCTCTCCTCAGTGAAGTTGTCCCTGGAGCCCAGCTCGTATACCATCCTGACGAAGTCCCTGTGGTCCCTCACGATCTCGTTGAGCTCGGGGAAGTGGAGGCTGTACCACTCCCTAAGCCTAGAGGCGAAGAGGTTTATCGTCCTGTCCAGCTCGTCTATGGCTGATATGGCCTGGGCCACGAACAGGTCCCTCTTCTCGGCGGCCTCCCTCACCTTCTTCTTCGTCACGAGCACTGAGACGTCGTAGAGCAGGGCGCGGTACTCCTCCCAGCTGAGGCCCATCTTCTCCACGTAGGCCCTTATGTTTGACCTGAAGAGCTGCCCCCCTCTACTCGGCAGCTCGTGGACCACCTTGAGCTGAGCGAACTCCCTCGAGACGTTCCTCGCCAGCTCCTCGCTCTCAAACACTACCTCCGTTATGTTCTTGCGTATCAGGTCCTCCACCAGCTCCCTCAGCTCTGGTATGAGCTCCCCCCTCTCCACGGCCATCAGCTTGCCAGCTAGCGCCTCGACATCCCTGGGGAACTCCTTCACGGATATTATGCTGCCGTCCTCCGCTAGGGCTAGCAGCCCTAGCGGGCTCTCCACCAGGTAGGCTCGACTCGGCAAGTCACATCACGCCCTCAGAAGCTATCCCACCTCTTTATTTCCTTATTAAGGAACTATTTATTTTTATCTTGGCGCGCCTAAGCCGAGCTAGCCCAGGGCAGCCGCTCAGCACGAGGCCTCAGAGCGGGTGTGGCTGAGGTAGCGCTGGCCAGCGCCTCATCAGGAAAGAATTTAAATACATCGGGCAGTAAGTGTTCTCAGCAACTCGCAGGTGGTGATCCCATGCCGAGCCACGGTAGCCTGACCAAGGCTGGCAAGGTGAGGATGGTCACTCCCAAGATACCGCCTAAGCCGAAGAAGAACCTGATCCCTAGGAGGAGGAACCTGAGGAATTACAAGCGCAGGGTACTCTACGCCTCCCTCCGGGCCGTCAGGAGGTAGCCCCGCCCCTAGAGTTGAGCCGCATGGAGGAGCTCGGGTTCTACAGCCAGAGGGCCCTCAGGCTCCTGAGGGAGGCAGGGGCTGGCGTCTTCGATAGGGTCAGGGTGCTCTGGGGCGGCATGTTCCTTGAGGGCGTCCTGCTCCCGCGGCCCGAGTACGGCGACCCCGACGTCCTCATAATCAAGCTGGACAACGGCTACAACGTGGGGGTTCACGTCGACAAGATCGAGAGGCTCGAGCTGGCCTCTAAGGGCAAGAGGGTGGAGCTCAGGCCAGCTGGTGCCGCCAAGCTGAGGGAGGACCTGCCCCTAGTGGCCGTGTTGGGGACTGGGGGCACGATAGCCTCCAGGGTCGACTACACGACCGGCGCCGTCTACCCGTCCTTTACTGCGGAGGATGTCTACGCCCTAGTGCCCGAGCTAGCCGACATAGCTCACCTCGAGCTGGAGACCGTCTTCAACATATTCAGCGAGGACATGACGCCGAAGAGGTGGGAGACAATAGCGGAGAGAGTGGGCGAGAAGCTGAGGGGCGGCGCCGTCGGAGTTGTGGTCGCCCACGGGACTGACACCATGGGGTACACCGCCGCTGCGCTGAGCTTCGCCCTGGCCAACCTGCCCGGCCCAGTGGCCCTCGTGGGCGCCCAGAGGTCATCGGACAGGCCATCGTCAGACACTGCCCTAAACCTGGTATCGGCCGTTACTGTCGCGGCGAGGGCGCCCTTCGCTGAGGTTGTGGTCGTGATGCACGGCGAGACCAGTGACACGTACGCCCTGGTGCACAGAGGGACTAGGGTGAGGAAGTGCCACACGAGTAGGAGGGACGCCTTCAGGTCGATAAACAGCGAGCCGCTAGCCGTCGTTAGGAGCGGCAGGGTGGAGGTCCTGCTCGACGACTTCAACCCGAGGAGGAGCCCAGAGGACCTGGTGCTGAGGAACGGCTTTGACGAGAGGGTGGCCCTCGTGAAGTTCTACCCCGGCATGAGCCCCGAGATAATAGACTTCCTCGTTGACAAGTCCTACCACGGCATAGTCATAGAGGCCACTGGGCTCGGCCACGTCAGGGAGGAGCTGCTCCCCTCGATAGGCAGGGCGGTAGAGGAAGGCGTGGCCGTCGCCATAGCGTCGCAGTGCCTCTGGGGACGAGTCAACCTGAACGTGTACAGGAGGGGGGTCCAGCTGCTGAAGCTCGGCGTGATACCCTGCGAGGACATGATACCCGAGACGGCGTTCGTTAAGCTCTCCTGGGTGCTCGACAAGACCCGAGACCTGGAGGAGGTGAGGAGGATGATGCTGACCTGCTACGCGCACGAGATGTCGCCGCGCACGCTATACGAGACCTACCCCCCGAACCTAGGAGCGGGGCGCGAGGGCGGGTAAGCAGCGCCCCGCGAGCCCCGGGCATCGCGAGCTCGTCTTCTGAGGCGGGGCAAGCAGCTTAAATAGCAGGTGGCCCACTCCTAGACTCAGCATGGGCGAGAGGTCCTTCAAGGAGGCGCTAGCGTCCGGCGAGCTTGGCCTCAAGGTGGGGATGGAGTTTCACCAGATGCTGGACACCAGGGAGAAGCTCTTCTGCAGCTGCCCCACCGAGCTAAGACACGGCAGCCCCGACTTCACGTTCGTAAGGAGACTAAGGCCGACCATGAGTGAGCTAGGTGAGGTCGACCCAGCCGCGCTCTTCGAGTTCAAGAAGGGCAGGCGCTACGTCTACGAGTGCTTCTCCGATGTCACGTGCCTCGTCGAGATGGACGAGGAGCCGCCCCACGAGCTCAACAGGGAAGCCCTGGAGGTGGCGCTCATGATAGCTCTCATGCTGAACTCGAGGCCCGTCGACGAGGTCCACGTGATGAGGAAGATAGTCATAGACGGGTCAAACACGACGGGCTTCCAGAGGACGGCGCTCATAGCCCTGGGCGGCTACGTGGACGTGCTGAGCAAGAGGGTTCCCATTCAGACCATATGCCTCGAGGAGGACGCTGCCAGGAAGGTGGGCGAGGAGGGGGACAAGGTGATATTCAGGCTCGACAGGCTCGGCATCCCGCTGATCGAGATAGCCACGGCCCCAGTCATCAACAGCCCTGAGGAGGCTGAGCTCGTGGCCTACAGGATAGGGCAGCTCCTCAGGATCACTGGGAGGGTCAAGAGGGGGATAGGCACGATAAGGCAGGACCTGAACGTGTCGATAAGGGGAGGGGCCAAGGTGGAGATAAAGGGGGTCCAGAAGCTCGAGCTGATAGGCAAGATAGTCGAGTACGAGGCCCTGAGACAGTACAACCTGCTCAGGATAAGGGACGAGCTCAGGGGGAGGGGGGCTAGGCCCGAGGAGGTGAGGGAGGAGTTCGTCGACGTGACGGACGTGTTCAGGGAGACCAGGTCAAGGGTCCTGCGTAGGGTCGTCGGCAGGGGCGGTGTCGTCATGGCCGTGAGGCTGCCCAGGTTCAAGGGGCTGCTGGGCAGGGAGATCCAGCCGGGGAGGAGGCTCGGCACAGAGCTAGCTGACAGGGCTAGGTTCTACGCGGGCGTCGGCGGCATATTCCACAGCGACGAGCTGCCCGGCTACGGCATATCGAGAGAAGAAGTCGAGGAAGTTGCCGAGCGGGTCGGCGCTGGAGGGCTCGACGCGTTCGCCTTAGTGGCCGCGGAGAGCAGGGAGCAGGCCGAGGAGGCGCTCAAGGCTGTGGTGGAGAGGGCTAGAGAGGCGGTAGTGGGCGTGCCCGAGGAGACGCGTGCCCCGAACCCTGACGGAACCACCAGGTTCAGCAGGCCGAGGCCTGGAGCTGCCAGGATGTACCCTGAGACCGATATAAGGCCAATCAGAGTCACGCGGGGGATGCTGGAGCGCATAAGGTGCCAGTTGCCGGAGATGCCAGAGAGGAAGCTCGAGAGGTTCGTCAAGGTCTACGGCCTGAGCAGGGAGCTCGCCGAGAGGATGGTGATGTCCTACTACCTTGACCTGTTTGAGAGGATAGTCGAAGAGCTGAAAGTGCCGGCGACCGTCGTGGCGACCACCCTCGAGAACACATTTAGGAGCCTGAGGAGGGAGGGCTACCCAATCGACAGCATAGAGGAGGAGAAGGTGGTGGGCGTCTTCAGGGCCCTCGCGGAGGGTAAGATCTCCAAGGAGGCCATACCGGACGTCCTCAAGTATCTCTCGAAGGAGCCAGAGGCCACGGTTGAGGACGCCATTGCAGAGCTAGGGCTGACGAGGCTCTCAGTCAACGAGCTCAGGGCTATAGTCAGGGAGGTCATCGGCGAGCACAGGGAGAGGGTGCTATCGCTCGGGGAGAGGGCCTACGGGCTCCTCATGGGCAGAGTGATGAGCAGGGTCAGGGGCAGGATAGATGGCCGCGTCGTGAGCGAGGTCGTCAAGGAGGAGCTGGCAGAGTTCCTGAGGCGCGCCAGCGGCGGGGGCGAGGCTAGCGGCTAGGGCTACTAAGGGCTGCTAGGAGCAAAGCTGCCCTCACAGTGGCCGCGCCAGTGCGGCGATAGCTCGCCTTATTTAGCTAGCGGCAATGGACTTCCGATGTGCGCGGCCGTCCTCAAGGAGCGAGGGGCTAGGCTAAGGGCAGCCTACGCCGCTGCTGCTTACTCCCTAGTCGTGCTCGCTGGCCTGTGCCTAGGGGGCGCGCCAGCCGACCCCCCTGTAACCTCAGCGATCAAAGCCTTCCTGAAGTCGCTGCTGACGGCTGGCCTCCTCCCGCTAGCTGAGGCTTGCGCCTCAGCGCTCTCTCACCATCAGCCCGTAGCGGCGGGGCGCGTGACGCTCGCTCACGCGGTGGCTGTCAGCTTGTCGGTGGCCGTGGGGGCCATGCTGGCTCTAGCTGTGTTAGCTAAGGTGGCCTGCAGGTGCGGCGTCGCGCCTAGAGCTCTGGAGGTAGCACTGCTCGCGTCAAGCCTGACCGTGCCGCCACTCAGCGCTGTGCTGGGCCCTGCGGCAGTGTATGCGGTGATGCCCGTAATTTTCGCTACGGCCGTCGTGAGCTCATCGAACCTAGAGCTGCCCCGGAGGCTCGGAGGATTAACGCTGCTCGTGCTGCTCGACTTAGCAGTTGCGGAGGCCTTAGGGGCAGCGGCGTGGCTCGCCACGCTACCAACGTGCCTGGCCCCCCTCGCGCTGGTTAGGCTCTCAGGCCAGCGCGGGGTGGGTGAGAGGTACGTGAGCGACGTGGAGGCTAGAGAGGGCGGGGCACGGCCTCCTACTGCTCCGCGGAGGGGAGGGGGCAGGAGGGTCTTCGTCTTAAGGCTGTCGTGAGCCCCTACTCTTTCTCATAGTGACTAGCTGCTTCCCTAGCGCTCTCAGTAACTTGGTTTTTGGCAGAGTCTTCCGCACTAGGATCCTGCCTGACTCCTCAAACCAAGTCGACGGGTGCCTCTTGTCCCCCTCGACCACGTACTCGAGCCCCAGGCGCTCGGCGGCCGCCGCTAGGTCCTTGATCGTCGGCCTCTCGACAGAGAGCTCAAGCGACACCCTCCTGCCATCAGACCTGCTCCTCCGCTTGTCGAAGTAGAGAGGCCACACGACCAGCCAGTCTCTCCTCTTCATGGCTCAGCTTAGGCCTCCTCTATGAGGACGGCGTTTATGACTCCATCCTGCCCGGGTCTCGACGTCACCCTAGCTGGCCCGAGCTCGGTGTTGATAATGGTCCCCTTGGTGACCACTCCCCTTCTGCTGTAGTCCTTGTTCGCCGGGTTCTCGACGAGGCCGAGTATTCTTGCTTTCCTGCACTCGCCACTGCTCCTTACGAACACGTTGGCGTAGGCCCCAACCAGCAGCCTGACCTTGTAGCTGCCTCCCCTGACCCTCTGCAGCTTGCGCTTCTCGCCCTCACCGAGCCTGGTCTCAGTTGGGTACCTGCCCAGCTCGTACTTCCTCTTCACCTTCCTGTGCTTGCCCTTCTTGCCTCCAGTGGGCTTCCTGAGGTCGTTGCCCTGGTACACGCCCATAGGGGCACCCGCGCAAGAAGTCTACTGGGGTGGCCTTATATAAGGTTTTCACGATGGGCACAGGCACGCCTCTGTCTCAGCTAGTCCACGGCCACTACCCTGCCAGTCGACGCGGCCTCGTTCGCTGCTAGGGTGACCTTGAGGGTCTTTACGCCGTCCTCGTAGGGGCACTTTATGAGCTCAGGCCTGTCCTTCCTGACAGCCTCGACGAAGGCCCTGTCCTCCTCCATGTAGAAGTCGACGTTACTCCTCCTCTCGTAGACCTCGTCGCGACTGTAGACCCTCAGGTAGTGCACGCCGTGCTCTAGGACCACATCCTTGCAGTAGACCTCCAGCCTCATGAATGTGTGAGTGTCGGGGCTCGACCATATCCCGCAGACCACGCCCACAGCGCCGTTCTTGAACCTAAGGATGGTGATGGCCTCGTTCTCCATGGTGATGCCCGGGATGTCGCGCAGCAGTATGTTGTCAAACTCGGCGTACACTCGGGAGACGTCGCCCACCACGTACCTTGCCAAGTCAAAGATGTGGGTCGTGTGCTCGACAACCTGGCCGCCACTCTTGCTCCTGTCGAGCACCCAGTGGTCGAGGGGCAGCTTAAAGTTATCTATCAGGTAGCCGAGCACCATTCCCGGCGGGCCCTCCCCCCTGAGCTTACTCCTCATCAGCTCAGTCAGGTCGGAGTACCTGAGCATGTAGCCGACTGAGCTCAGGACGCCAGCTTTCTCGATGGCCCGCTCGACCTCCAGCGCTGTCCTCAAGTCCATGGCCACCGGCTTCTCAACGAATAGGTGGATCCCCCTCTCAGCGACCTCCACCTCGAAGCCGTGGGCGTAAGGCGGCGTGCAGACGTACACGGCGTCGAGCTCCTCCCTCCGCAACATCCCCCTGTAGTCGGAGTAAGCCCTGCCCCCGTAAGTCAACGCGGCCTCTACGGCCTTCTTAGGCACTACGTCGCAGAAGGCGGCCAGCTTCACCCCCTCGAGCTTGGACAAGTTAGCCATGTGTCGCTTAGCAATCCCACTGCAGCCTATGAAGCCCACCTTAAGCTCCATGCTGAGCACCACCAACCTTTATACCCCGGAGTGGGCCACTCCCTATTTATTCTTAAGCCGCTAGGGGCCAGCGGCCGCGGCACTGCCCAGGGCTCGGCAGGTCAGGGGGCCGCTTAATGCGGTGCATAAGGTATATAACGAACCGTTGCTGTAATTATGACAATGACGAGATCTCCGCCTCCGCTCACCACCCTCCTCACCTCTCTCGCCCTGCTTCTAGGCGAACGCATACCGTCTGCAACCAAGGTGCGGGGGCTTGAGGAGATTGGGTAAGGCGATGCACCTGAGGGGGGCTAGGAGGCTAGTGATCAAGGCGAGCTTCGCCCCCAGAATATCGGACGTCGTCTACGACGACCGCATGCGCCCCGTAGGGCGCGTTTACGACGTGTTCGGCCCCGTGGACTCCCCCTACGTGTCCGTGCTGCTGAACCCAGAGCTGGGTGAGCGCGAGGCGGAGGCGCTCGTGGGCAGGTACTTTTTCGTGAAGTCGCCCTTCAGGCGCCGGGCGAAGGGTAGGAGAGGATGAGAGGCGAGGTAGGTAAGAGGGGTAGCGCCAGCCATGAAGTCCCTGATCCACCAGCCGATGAGCTGGAGTGCCTCATCGAGGAGATGCAGGTGATCTCCAAATGCCCCCAGTGCGGGGGCGAGGAGCTCATAAAGGACGCTGAGAGGGGCGAGATAATCTGCTTAAACTGCGGCTGGGTCATCGCGGACCACGTCGTCGACCAGGGGCCAGAGTGGAGGGCGTTCAACGAGGAGCAGAGGCTGAGGAGGGCTAGGGCTGGGTCGCCGCTCTCGCCCCTGAAGCCGAACAGAGGCCTGAGCACGATGATAGACTGGAGGAACAAGGACGTGAGCGGGAAGTTCCTCAGCCCCGAGAAGAGGCCCCAGCT
>Ga0180302_10001532_pt1 | contig 10977 bp, 11 predicted proteins | sample GuaBasSediGuay17_FD_121794 | JGI IMG/M metagenome (GOLD analysis project Ga0180302, IMG submission 121794) | Subseafloor sediment microbial communities from Guaymas Basin, Gulf of California, Mexico - Guay17, Core 4571-4, 12-15 cm | ecosystem: Environmental > Aquatic > Marine > Hydrothermal... | reverse complement strand
TTAGGTTCTCCCGGGAGACTCTTAAGCCCGCCCAGCTAAAGTTCATGTGTAGCGGTGCTGAGTAGTACGTGAGCCTATACCTGGCAGCCCCCGTACCTGGGACGGTGACAGGGAACACCACTCTGCAGCTACGGTAGTAGCCTGAAGGGGAGTAGCTACAGTTAAGCAGCTGTACGGGGAGCTGGCTGCCGTTCCCCCACACTCTCAGCGTGTCGTTAAAGGCCTCTCCGTCTAGAAAGCGCACATTGAGCATCACTAGGCCACGGTAAGGGCTGGGCAGGGGGTTGAATATTATCACTTCACGGACTCCAGCAACGCCCCCCTCTTCACATCCAGCTGTGCATAGCGCAGCAGTGAGGACTACTGCTAGGAGGAGGGAGTAGCTCCTCACCTGGACCCACCCTCTAGCAGCTCCCTACACCTAGCCGCCACCAGGTCTAAGTCTTCAAGCCTCTCCTGAAGCCTCTCGAGCTGCTCCTGGAGCTCCCCCACCTTCCTCTCTAGCCCAGCCCTCCGCGCCTCATACTCAGCTCTGTCGAACTCCCCGACGAGGAACCTCACTTCAAGCTCCCTCAGCGAGTCATGCAGTGATTCTATCTGCCTCTCGATCTCCTCTACCTTGCTCGCGTATGAGAACCGGGCTTTAGACCACTCCTCCACGACCTCCCTGACCACGTCCCTCCAGGCCTCGATGCCCTCTCCCTGAATGGAGTCCAGCAGTACCTCGAGAAATCTAAGCTCCCTCTCCACTCCAGCTGACTTTAGAGCGCGCTGCACATCCTCCAGCGTCCCTCCAGCCCTGTTCAAGAGCTGCCTCATCCTCTGATCTCTCTCATAGTTCAGGCGAAATGGGGACTCGGAGGAGGTCTTGACCTCCACCCTCAACCTGGTCATTAACACGTTGAGCCGGGACTCCATGCTCCTAAGCCTGCTCTTAAGCTCAAAGTACCTCTTAACTAGAGGTGTCATCTTCTGCCTGAGCTCCCCCATTAGCTTCTCGTAGACTTCCCTCGTCAGCTGTCCCGTTGAGAACATCCGGAGAATCTCCCCTCTCCTCCTCTCATAGTCCCTCAGCTCGTATAGTAGATCCTCGAACTCCCTTAGGGCATTCCTAGCCTCCTCTACCAGCTTCTCGCCCTCCTCACTCACGTAACTATCTCAGCCCGCGCCCTAAAAATGCCTTGTCTTGATCGGTAAACAAGTGTTTAGCGGTTCATGGATGTAGAGCTCTCAACTCCCTCCATGCTCTCGAGCTATGCATTGTAGATGCTATAAAGTCCAAATGTAGTAATAAACGATAATAACTAGACGACCTGTCTCTCTCGCGATGACCACAGTCCTTGTAAATACGGCGCGCAGCCCTTACGCGGTCCTGAAGCCGGTGCCCATCGAGAGCGTTAAGTTAGAGGATGCCTTCTGGGCGCCTAGGCTTAAGAGACTCAGGGAAGTGACCCTGCCTACACAGTATAAATTACTTGAGGATACAGGGAGACTAGATAACTTCAGGAGAGCTGCAGGCGTAGTTAAGGGGCCTTTTAGGGGTTTCTACTACAACGACTCTGACGTCTATAAGTGGGTTGAAGCTGTGTCGCTCGCTCTAGCTTCTGAGCGCGACTCACAACTCGAGAAGCTCCTGGAAGAGGTCGTGAACGTGATAATAGCTGCTCAGGACGAGGACGGCTACCTCAACACCTACTTCACCTTTGAGAGGAGGGGAGAAAGGTGGAGCAACTTACGCGATATGCACGAGCTCTATTGTGCTGGCCACTTATTTCAGGCGGCTATAGCCAGGCACCGCGTCACCGGTAAGCGTGATCTACTAGATGCTGCGGTGCGATTCGCGGATCACATACTTGAAGTATTCGGGCCTGGGAGAAGAGATGGCGTGCCCGGCCACCCAGAAGTGGAGATGGCGTTAGTAGAGCTGTACAGGGAGACTGGCAGGCGCGAGTACTTGAGCCTCGCAAGTCGCTTCATAGACTTGAGGGGGAGGGGCCTAATAGGAGGGAGCCCTTACCACCTAGACCACGTGCCGTTCAGGGAGCTGCGGGAGCTGACTGGCCATGCTGTCCGTGCCCTCTACCTTTGCTGTGGAGCAGCTGACATCTACATGGAGACTGGAGATGCCAAGCTCCGTGAGGCGCTCGATAGGCTGTGGCACGACCTCGTGGAGAGGAAGATGTACGTGACTGGCGGTGTCGGATCACGCTACGCTGGAGAGGCGATAGGCGAGGCCTACGAGCTGCCTAACGAGAGGGCGTACGCGGAGACCTGCGCTGCTGTAGCTAACGTAATGTGGAACTGGAGGATGTTGCTAATGACTGGGGAGCCCAGGTTCGCGGACATACTTGAGCTATCCCTCTACAACGCCGCGCTAGCTGGTATCTCGCTGAAAGGGGATCGCTACTTCTACACGAACCCCCTAGCTGATAGAGGGCGGCACCGGAGGAGAGAGTGGTTTGACTGCGCCTGCTGCCCCCCCAACATTGCCAGGCTCATAGCCTCTATCCCAGGTATGATGTACTCAACCTCTCCCGAAGGAGTATGGGTTCACTTATACGCCGCTAATAGAGCACACATAGAGCTCAACGTGGGAGCTGTTGAGCTAATCCAGCACACTGAGTATCCCTGGAGCGGGCTAGTGGAGGTGAAGGTTAGACCTGATAGCATTGACGAGTTCTCCCTATTCTTGAGAATCCCTGACTGGTGTAGGGATGCGCGCGTAACCATCAATGATGCTGAGGAACTACGGCCCCAGCCGGGCACTTACCTCGAGCTGAGGCGGGAGTGGGAGTGGGGCGATAAGGTGAAGCTCGAGATGAGCATGGAGCCAGTGCTCCTCGAATCGCATCCACATGTCACGTGCAACACAGGCCGCGTAGCCATCAGGCGGGGCCCCCTAATATACTGCCTAGAGCAGGTGGATAACCCTGGCTGCGACGTGTGGGATCTGGCGATAATTCCCAGCGAGCTCAGAGCTGAATACGAACCCGAGCTTCTCGGAGGGGTAGTCGTGGTCAGGGGAAGGGCATTAGCCCTAGATGTGAGCGGTTGGAGGGGAAGGCTCTACGCCCCCTTCAGTGAGGTGAAGGTGCGTACTAGAGAGGTGCCCTTCACCGCTATACCGTACTACGCTTGGGCTAACCGGGAGCCAGGGCCCATGATAGTGTGGGTTAGGCTCGCCCAGCCTACAGCCCCTTGCAGCGGAGCCAGGGCTTGACTACCTCCTCAGGGGCATTAAGCCTCCTAAGCATCTCCACGAACTTCTGGTGGAGCTCTCTCGCCACATCCATGTTCTCCTCCAGCACGTTCTCCTCCTGTCTCGGGTCCTTCTCGAGATCGTACAGCTCCGTCTCGACCCTTCCGAAGGGCTTCAACACCCTTGGTACCCCGTCTACCACCATGGTGTACGTCACCTCCTCCAGAGGTGGGGTCTCCTCCGAGGCCAGTATTAACGACCATCGCTTGGTCGTTATCGTAGGCCGGAGCCCTCCCCTAGCTCCGTGGATGAGTGGAGGAGTCGAAACAGCAAGATCCCTCCACTCCACGCCCTCCCCCCGGATTAGGGGGAGGAGCGAGTGCCCCTCACACCATTCACACTTTAGGCCTGCTAAGTCGAGTATCGTAGCTGTTATATCAGGCGTCTGGACGAGTTCCTCAACCCTGTCGACCTCCTTACCCATGGCGTCTGGAGGCCTTATTATCAGAGGGATATGGGCAACCTCCTCGTAGAGCGGCGTGTAGCCGTGGTAGCCACCCATTATGATGGACTTCCCTATGAGCCCGTGCTCCCCCAGGTAAAATCCGTGATCAGAGGTGAATATTATAGCGGTGTTCTCGAGTAGCCCCAGCTCCTCAACCTTCTCGAGCAGCCTCCCTATCCACTTATCCACTAGAGTAGCTTCAGCTGCGTACAGGGCCCTACAGTGCTCGAGCTCCTCCTTCCTGAGGTAGTCGCAGGGGCCATATACCGGGTATATCACCTCCTCCCCCTCATACCCGGGGTCGTACATCTCCACGTACCATTTGGGTGGATCCCATGGCTCATGGGGGTCGAAGAAGTCAATGTATAGGTAGAGAGGCCTGCGGTAATTCCTCTCAAGCCACCTCATCGCCTCGGCCGCGGTCCTAGCGGGTATCCAGTCCTCCTCGAAGACCCTGAGCGCATTATTCCGCAGGTGCTGCACTGTTGTCTCCACGCTCCTCAGCTTCTCCGGGCTACACGGTAGCTCCACCTCCTCCGGGTCGGTCCTATATCTATCATTCTCCTGACCCCTAATCCACACCCATCCGTGGAACCCCCTATCGTAGTGGTAGCCATCCTTGAGAATGTGGGGCGTATCAGCAACCATCATCGTCACATACCCCGCCTTACCCAACGCTTCCTGAACAACTGGCTCGCCACGCGGCAGGGGCTGCCAGCCAGCATACGTGAACGTGTACCGCCCCGACATCAGGTCATGTCTATGCGGTACTGTGGGGAAGGAGGCAAGGTAAGCACGCGTGAAGACAACCCCCTCACGCGCCAGCCTATCGAGGTTCGGCGTCTTAGCACTCACCCCTTCTCTAACCCTAAACTTCCCGAATAAGAGATCATGACGAAAAGTGTCGGACACCATTACTATAATGTTGTATTTCATCATGGGACACCCACCGAGGCAGGTTAAATAAGTGACCGTTTATCCCTGCCACTTCATTCCGAATAGGGCCGTAGCGTTCTGGAGTAGAGATTCCCTCCTTGCTCATAACCCTACCTAGAGGGTTATGGGTCATGGGCGGCCGTCGAGGCCAACGGCAATTTTCTTACATCATATGTTCTTTCTCTTCACAAATTCTCATGTTCAGTATGTCGCAACTAGGGTATGAATGAACCTAACCTGCATATTTCTGCCCTATCTGCTAATGGCGGCAAAGCCGCTGGAGGCTATCCTTTAAGGTGACTGGCAATTCAGTTCTGAAGTGAGGCGAGTGCTAGTCTTCACATATTCAGCGGGCTTCAGGCACAGCTACATACCCACAGCAGTGGAGGTGATAGTTAAGATGGGGGAGAGAAGCGGCTTATTTGAAGCTGTAGCAACTGAGGAGTGTGAAGATCTTCAGCCGCAGAAGCTCAGCGACTACTCAGTGATGATATTCCTGACTAGTGGAGAGATCCCACTCTGTGTTGAGCAGAGAAAAAGCCCTGATAAGGTACGTGGCAGATGAGGGAGGGTTTGTAGGAGTGCATAATGTGGCTGATACTTTATACAGCTTCCCTGAATATGGAAGGATGCTTGGGGGCTACTTTTTATCTCACCCCTGGACCCAAGAGATCTACGTAATCGTGGAGGACCCTACTCATCCCTCGACTAGGCACCTGCCTGAGAGGTTCAAAGTCCTAGAGGAGATATACACCTTTAGGGAGTGGAGCAGGAGGAGGGCCCATGCTCTAATAAGCTTAGACCCCACATCAGTTGACTTGAGTAAAGGTACCGGGCTGGATAATGACTACGCGCTAGCGTGGTGCCACCACTACGGCAGAGGCAGAGTCTTTTACACGGCTTTTGGTCACTTCACCAAGACCTGGAGAGAGGAGTGGTTCCAAAAACACCTCCTAGGCGGCATCCTCTGGGCAGCACGCCTGAAATGAATCTGTAAAGGGATCATGACGATCCTCAAGCTGGGAGGGGAGTCCCTATATAACTAGTAGTCAGCTATCTGAGACTCTTCACTCGCTCCGATTTGGTACCCCTCATCACCATGAGTTAAATGCGCCGACCTATTTAAACCAGATTTCACGCTCTAGCATGAGCAGCACCATAGTACAGAGAAAAGTCGTAGCGACTCTCTGCTTAGAGGGGTTTAGCTATTATCTCCTTGATCTTAAAGTCCAGGAATTTGCGCGTGTAGCTGGGCCTCACTACTATCGCAGTATCAGCTCCCCTATCCGTGCCAGCTATCGCTATCACGTCTCTATCAACATTTATGAGCCCTGCATCCGCGGCCATGAGCGTCACCTCTACCGCCACCTTCATGCCCTGTGAGAACCTCCTTAGCGTATTCGCTACTACGCGCTTCAGTGAAATCCCCCCATACTTCCCTGAGAATGAGTCCTCAACGTCGTCGCCTAGCGCGTGCGTACAGGTGAGGACTTTAGCACCCATCTCCTCCAGCTTCCTCCTAACCTCCGGGTTCATCATCCAGCCTTCCTCCCTAAACGCAGCCGATATCGTCACTACCACGATGTTCACATACATCCCCTTAAACGCCTCGAGCACCTTGAACGCCGTATCGCCATAAGTGGAAGCCACAACGATGTCCTTTATACCTAGCTCCTCTGCCCTCTCCCTAGCAGCCTCCAGCGTAGCCTCAGTATTCTGAGGCCCTGGCCGTAGAAAGTACCTGATCTTTTTGTCCACGTAGCTCATACGCCTCCCTAGGACACATGTAATGACGCATAAATAACATTACCCTAGAGGCCGGACATTCTCCTAGCCGATTCCCTAGCTTCCACGCTGCTCAGGCTCTACCACCACCGCAGTGCCAGTAGCGGTGACCACTATGAAGCCCTCTAAGACCTCAGCTGTCTCAAAGTCAATGCCTACCACAGCGTTCGCACCCAGAGCCCTGGCGCTCCTCTCTAAGTCCTCCAGCGCCTCCTTTCTGGCCTTTTTCAGCTCGGCGATGTAAGCTTCAGAGCGCCCGCCGAGCACAGCCTCTATCCCGGCTAGAAACCTGCCCAGCATCCCCCTAGTGCGTACACTCATCCCCGTGACAACTCCTATCACTTTGACCACTCTGTAGCCTGGTATGGAGGGAGTGGTTGTTAGCATCATCGCTCAGCCTGTGTCACAGATCCTTAAAATAGTGGCGATCTCCGCAAGAGTATATAAGCGGGCTATGACTTAGTCATATCAACATGGCTTCGGACGTGCTGAGGAGCGTCAGGGAGCTACTGGAGCAGCATGGGAAACCTGAGAGGGAAGTGTACCTGGACTCTGAGAACTCGGGTCTAGTGCTGGGGGAAGCGCTGGAGGAGATGCTCCGAGTATGCAGAGAGGCCGTTGGGCATCCATCGGTAACTAATAGGCCTGGCTGGGAGGCCTATGAGGCCCTCTACAGGGCCTCGGAGAGAATAGCACGCGCGATAGGGGCTAGAGTTGAGGAGCTTGCGTACACACACAGTGGGACTGAGGCCAATAACTTAGCTATTCTAGGCCTCGCTAAGGCCCAAAAGGGCAGGAGGAAGATCGTTGTTTCGGCTATAGAACACCTCAGCGTGATATTCCCCGCCGAGGAGCTAACTAAGGCGGGCTACAAGCTCGTTAAAGTGCCAGTGGATGAGGAGGGCTTCGTGAAGCTCGACGAACTCTCCGCGGCAGTAGATAGGGAGACGTTAATGGTGAGCATAGGGCTCGTTAACCACGAAATAGGCGCAGTTCAGAATCTGAAAGCCCTGGTCGAGGTGGTCAAAGATAGGGATGAGGACATCGTGTTTCACACCGATGCAGCTGACGCGCTTGGTAGGGTAAGGCTAGACGTTGAGGAGCTGGGCATAGATATGGCAACCTTTAGCAGCCATAAGGTGTACGGCCCGAAGGGAGCTGGCGCCTTATACGTAAGAGGGGGGATCAGGCTTGAGCCTATATTACAAGGCCAGTTGAGCACTCAGCGGCTGTGGCCTGGTGTGGAGAATGTGCCAGCAATAGCGGGCTTCGGAAAGGCCGTAGAGGTTCTAACCTCTAGATTCGAGGAATATGTTTCTCACATGCAGCGTCTCAGAGACATGCTCATAGGCGGTATCATGAGTAGTGTTGAGTGGGTACTGCTAAACGGCCCTCGTGGTAGCAGGCGGTCTCCCGACAACGTGAACATGAGCTTCCTTTACTGTGAGGGGGAGGCACTCACTGTGGAACTTAGCATGCACGGCGTATATGTATCAAGCGGCAGCGCGTGTACCAGCAGGGCCCTAGAGCCCAGCCACGTTCTCCTAGCTATTGGGAGGAGATATGAGGAGGCGCACGGCAGCATACTCATGAAGGTGACGCCTATGCACACGAAGGAGTATGTGGAGTACGTGCTGGAGCAGCTGCCGAGGGCTGTGGAGAGGATAAGGAGCATAGCCCCCATTCGGGGTGAGTAGGGTGTCGAGCAGAATCCCGCTCCCATACAGCCCTAAAGTCATAGAACTCTTCAGAAACCCAAGGAACCTTGGGAGGATAGAGGATGCCGATGCTGAAGCTAAAGCTGGCAGCCTGGCGTGCGGCGACATGATAGCGATATACCTGAAGGTGGATGAGAAGACTGAGAGGATAGTCGACGCCAGGTTTGAGAGCTACGGCTGTGCCGCCAACATAGCTGCCGCCAGCATCCTGACAGAGGTGATAAAGGGCAAAACACTGAGAGAAGCCTGGCAAATATCGTGGAGACGGGTATCAGACGAGCTGGGAGGGCTCCCAGCTGTGAAGTATCACTGTGGGATACTAGCGGTCGGTGCCCTCAGGAGGGCCATAAGAGCTTACTATAGGAGGAGGGAGAAGCCCGCCTGGCTCCCAAGCAGCCTAACCCCAGAGGAGAAGCAGACGCTTGAGGAGGAGAAGATGATGGTGCTATTGACCAAGCGTCTACGCGGACTAGATGCCAGCTCTTCTAAATAAACCCGGAAGCCGAGCCCCCATGCCTTAGCAGCTAAGCTGGGCTCCCCGGCCAATCACTTCCCCCGCCTAAGAGCTAACCTCAGGCCTCTGGAAAAATCATTGGGTACTTCGAGTCGCCGCTAGCCAAATAAGCAGTTACGCGACTATTAGCCCGTGGGTGTGAGGACTCTAAACGTGCTCTTCGAGAGAATAGACGTAGTGTGCCAGACCAGCGGCACATACTTAGCTATAATAAGACCTGGGAGGTCAGGTGAGGTGCTGGAGAAGCTTAGGAGTAGGGCTAGGGTGAGGCTTAAGCTGGGGAGCGCCCTCATGAAGTACGAATATGAGGGCGCCTCCATAACCTATGTAGCGCCTAACCGCTTAATCGTAAGGCTCAGGGATTCAGGAACACTGGAGGAGGTTAAGGCATTACTACTTAAACTGGTTGGCTAGGGCGCTCAGGAAGGCTAGTTACGCCTCGGGAACTATTACATGTCAGGCGAAAGAGGTTATAGGAGGCCTTAGCCTGCATCTCACGTGACGAGGTTCACCTCGCTTTCATATGAGGACCCTCGTGAGCTCGTATTCGGCAGGGCTAAGCAGCCTATGCGTTACGGGCTTGATCTCGAGGTTGGCGCTGGCCGAGTAGTGCCGGAGCTGAAGTACTGGCCTAGTAGAGGGGCTGAGGAGGCTGGGAAGCTAGTCGAGGAATTTGGGAAGATCACTAGGGACGTGCTGGAGAGAGCGGTTGACTTAGGAATGGAGGCTCTACAGCTGGAAACTGAATTAAACTATAAGGCTACCATGCAGCCTAAGCTGGCTAGGGAGATAGTCGAGACCCAGAGGAGCATCATGGAGGACTACCACAGCGAGCATGGTATAGCACTAGCGCTGAGGGTCACGGTGGCCGACATAAGGTGGTCCAGGCAAATCTCGAGGGACGTGGCGCTGGCTCTAATGATGGAGGCATTTGAGGAGGTAGCTGCCGCGGGAGCTGATGTGTTATCAATCGAATCGATAGGGGGCAAGGAGGTCTTTGACTACTCGATAGTTAGGGGGGACCTGGAGGGGATAGCGCTGTCACTAGGCATCCTAGCCCCAATAGATGTTGAGAGGTTGTGGAGGGAGGTGGTTAGGATAGCAGCTAGGCATGGCGCGGTGGCCGGCGGAGATACTGCATGCGGCTTTGCTAACACAGCCATGAAGCTTGCGGGAGGCTTCGTACACAGAATGATGCCCCACACCCTGGCCGCTGTGGTGAGGGCCATGAGCATATCGAGGACTCTCAAGGCTTATGAGGTTGGAGCCAGGGGGCCAGGCAAGGACTGCGCCTACGAGAACGTGGCTATAAAGGCAATTACCGGTTACCCGATATCGATGGAAGGGAAGACGAGCGCAGTAGCACATTCCAGCCTGGTGGGCAACGTAGCAGCAGCTACCTGTGACCTCTGGTCCAATGAGCAGGTCGAGAACCTGAAGCTGTTTGGAGGGACGGGGCCGCAGGTATTCCTGGAGATATTACATTATGATTGCGAATTAATGAATGCAGCCCTAAGGATGAGGCGTGAGACCATATTGCGGAACTTGATGGTGGAATCTGATGCTTGGAAGGATCCACAGGCCCTGATCCTGGCACCACTATTCGCCTGGGAGATAGCCTCTGCGGTAGTAAAGGAGAGTGATGATTATCGGAGAGCTCTTCGAGCGGGTATTAAGGCTTTACAGCTCATCGAAGTGGAGTGGAGGAAGGGCAGGCTGAGGATGGATGACAGGGAGGCGGGCTACATGCTACGCCTCAAGCGTGAGTTCGAGCATTTGCCGCTCGATGCTGAGGACTTACTCGAGAAGGCTGATTACTATGAGTCGAGAGTTAGCTCCTTTAACCTCTCTGATTACCTCTAGCTAAGTGCTCGGCTATTATATCCACGTATTTAAACACGTCATCGGGGAATACTAAGACGTAGACTCCTCGCCACCCCTCAACAGCCAGCCTCCTATATGCTTGGTATACTGCCCCTGCACTCAGGCCTATAAGTAGGCCCTCCCTTCTCGCAACTCTAACGACTCCCTCTACCGCCTCCTCCAGGCTGATATCCACTATGCGATCCGACCTAGCCTTCTCGAGCCATTTTGGCTTAGTCTCAACCCGCTTTATCCCCGGGATCCTGCTGTCGGGGGCCGGCTGGACCCCGACTATCTTCACCTCATCTCCGTACTTCTCCCTCATTCTCTTGGAGATCGCGTATATATGGCCGGAGGTGCCTATGCCAGCTATCACGAAGTCGGGCTTCCTTCCCACAGCCTCGAGCTGTTCTATGAGCTCGTTAGCAAGCGTCCTGTAGTGGACCTCAGGGTTAGC
>Ga0180302_10001531_pt1 | contig 10981 bp, 7 predicted proteins | sample GuaBasSediGuay17_FD_121794 | JGI IMG/M metagenome (GOLD analysis project Ga0180302, IMG submission 121794) | Subseafloor sediment microbial communities from Guaymas Basin, Gulf of California, Mexico - Guay17, Core 4571-4, 12-15 cm | ecosystem: Environmental > Aquatic > Marine > Hydrothermal... | reverse complement strand
ACCTCCCCTCCCACCAGGGCGTCCAAGATGACCCTCGTGACCACGACGGCTGTGAACATGCTGAAGATTATGCCCAAGGAGAGGGTGGTGGCGAAGCCCCTTATGGGACCTGTCCCGAACTGGTAGAGGACCACGGCAGTTATGAGGGTCGTGAGGTTGGCGTCCAATATCGTCCTGAAGGCCTGGGAGTATCCGTTGGATATGGCCCTGAGAGCGGTCCTACCCTGCCTCAGCTCCTCCCTTATCCTCTCAAATATCAGGACGTTAGCGTCCACGGACATGCCTATCGTGAGGATTATACCGGCTATTCCGGGAAGGGTCAGGGTCCCACGGAGCCCGGCCAGGGCAGCGACCAAAAATACCAGGTTCAATATCAAAGCTAAGTCGGCTATAAGCCCGCAGAGCCTATAGTACGCCACCATGAAAACTACGACCAACACTAACCCTATAAGGGCCGCCTTCACGCCCTTCCTTATCGAGTCCGCCCCGAGGGAGGGTCCCACGACCTGTTTGTTTATAATCTTCACAGGAGCGGGAAGCGCTCCGGTCCTCAGGACTATGGCGAGGTCCTTGGCCTCCTGCATGGATTCTAAGCCCGTTATCTGGCCGTTTCCCCTGGGGATCCTGGTCCTTATCACCGGAGCAGAGAACACCTTCCTGTCCAAGACTATCGCTAGCCTCCTGCCTATGTTGGCTCCGGTTATCCTTGCGAAGAGCCTGACGCCGTCCTTAGTGGTCGAAAAGCGGACGATGGGCCTTCCGGCCACGCTGGGGTCGTACCCGCTTCCCACGTCGGGACGGGCGTCCTTTATCATGGCCCCCGTCATCTCGGGACGCTTCTTGAGGTAATATAGTCTATAATATTTCTCACCTCCTATCACCTCGGGCTTGGCGGCCCAGAGGAACTCGCCGTCCGGAGGTATAACCTTCTGCACTTCGGGCTTGGAGAGGAGCTCCTTCACCTTGGGAACGTCTTCCACCCTCACCCCGAGGTCCTCCTCACCGAGCCTGTACATGAGCCCGGTGAAGGGATGGGAGAGGAGGAAGGTATCCTCTGGGGCCTCCTGGAAGAGCTCCTCGGCCTTGCCCTTGGGTTTGGGCTTCTTCACGGCCAGGACCTCGTCCATCTTCTTCAGTACGAGGTCACGTTCATCTTTAGGCTTTAGGAGCTTGAACTCGAGCTGGGCGGTCTGGCCTATGAGCTTCATCGCCCTGTCTATATCCTTAAGGCCCGGGAGCTCCACTATTATCCTGTCCTTCCCCTGCCTTTGCACCACGGGCTCCGCCACCCCGAACTGGTCCACCCTGTTGGTTATTATCTGCATGGCCCTGTCCACGGCATCCTTCCTCTCTTCGGGCCTGAGCTTAGAAAGGTCCACCTCCAAGACCAGGTACATCCCTCCCTTGAGGTCCAACCCGAGCTTCACCGCCCTTTCGGACAGGCGGGCGAGCTCCTCGGGGGACATGCGGGATCTGGCCTCCTCGGACAGGGTGTAGAACTTCAACGTGGGATACAGATACCAGAGGGCCAAAGCGACCGCCAAGGCCACGATTGCTCCTCTCACCTTCTTCAAGCGCATCCGAGCCTCCTCCGTCTACGGGTACGAAATTCCTGTCCCCTTTAACTTCACCTCGAAACCCGACGAACGCTCGGCCGAGAGCTTCCCTCCCCTCTCGTATATTACGAGTCCCTCGACGTCCGGTAGCCCCTCGGCCAGCCTTATCCCCTCCTCCGGTCCCAGGACGAAGAGGGCCGTGGAGAGGATGTCGGCGTCCAAGCACGTCCGGGCCCAAACGGTGGCGCTTACAACTCCCCACGCAGGATATCCGGTGTGTGGGTCTACGATGTGGTGATACCTCCTTTCCCCTTCCCAGAAGAACCTCTGGTAGTCCCCGGACGTGGCCACGGCGGGAAGTCCGACGTTCCCGAGGGGTATGAGCTTGCCCGGCCTCCTCGGATGCGCCAGAGCGATCCTCCAGGGACTGCCGTCGGTCTTTCTCCCGAAGAACCTTATGTCGCCACCGGCCTCCACGAGTCCTCCCTCGACCCCCGCACGCCTCAGGACCTCTATCGCCCTGTCCACAGCGTAGCCCTTCGCCACACCTCCTAAGTCCAAATACATCCCATCCACCTTCCCCCTCACGCTGTCCCCGGAGACCTCCAGATTTTCGTACCCTACGGAGGCCAACCTCCTCCTTATGTCCTCCGGGTCGGGGAGGTGAGGGTTCCCTCCTGCGAAGCCCCAGAGCAAAGTTAGGGGGCCGACCGTGACATCGAAGGCTCCCCCGCTTAGTTTCGAGAAATATAAGCTCCTCTTAAGGATGCGGGCTACTTCCTTCGGAACCCGCTTCCACCTCCGATGGACCTCTATCGTAGCTCCACTTCCGACCAACTCCTCCACCCTCGCTATCTCCCTGAACGCTTCGTCCGCCAGCCTACGGGCCTTCTGGGTGTCACGGCTTGCCACCTGCACGGTGACGGCCGTGTCCATGAGGAACCTGGTCTCCCTGAAGGGGGGGACGCCCCTGCGGACGGTCCGGACCCTCAAGAGCCCGAATGCTAACAGGACCAGGCCTATCAGGGCATAAGGGAGCTTGTGTCTCACTTTCCGTCCGAAGCTAACAAAAAAACCCTCCAAAGGAGGGGACTGGGGTGAGCGAGGGGATTCGAACCCCTGACCCTCAGGGCCACAACCTGATGCTCTGCCAGCTGAGCTACGCTCACCACATGACCTGAATATAGCACATCTCGGGGGAGATGTCAAGGGGTCCTTGCCCTCCGGCGAGGTTTCGATTATATTTGTGTGACAACCTACGAAAGCTTTTGGGAGGAAGAGATGCGCATATTGGTCACGGACTCGGTAGCTCAGGAAGGAATCCAGGTCCTTAAGGATGCGGGATTTGAGGTCGAAGAGAGGGGAAAGGTCCCGGCGGAGGAGCTTAGGGCCCTCATCCCGGGCTTCGAAGGTCTGATAGTGCGCAGCGCCACCAAGGTCCCTGCGGACGTGATAGAGGCCGCCCGGAACCTGAGGGCGATAGGGCGGGCAGGGACCGGCGTGGACACCATAGATGTGGACGCTGCCACCAGAAAGGGCATAGTCGTTATGAACACCCCGGGAGGGAACACGATATCCACGGCGGAGCACACCTTCTCGCTCCTCCTCGCCCTCTCCAGGAACATCCCCCAGGCGGTGGCTTCCGTGAAGAGGGGGGAGTGGGACAGAAAGAGGTACGTAGGGGTCGAAGTTATGGGGAAGACCCTGGGCATAATAGGGGTGGGGAGGGTAGGAAGGGAAGTGGCGATAAGGGCCAGGGCCTTCGGCATGCGGGTCTTAGGTTACGATCCTTACATCACCCCGGATGTGGCCTCGAAGGCCGGCGTGGAGCTCGTCGAACTTGAAAGGCTCCTTGGAGAGTCCGACTACATAAGCGTCCACACGCCCAGGACCGAGAGCACGTATCGCATGATATCCCGCAGGGAGCTGGAGGCCTGCAAGCCCGGGGTGAGGATAATAAACTGTGCGAGGGGTGGGATAGTGGACGAGGAGGCCCTATTAGAGGCGCTGGAGTCGGGTAAGGTGGCGGGAGCCGCCCTCGATGTGTACGAAGAGGAGCCTCCGAGGAACAGGGCCCTGGTCGAACATCCTAAGGTCATCTGTACCCCGCACTTAGGAGCTTCCACCGTAGAGGCCCAGGTGAACGTGGCCCTCCAGATAGCCCGACAGATGGTGGAGTTCTTCAGGACGGGCGTAGCCCCGAACGCCGTGAACCTTCCCCCCGTTGACCCGGAGGTCTTCCGGAGGAGCAAGAAGTTCTTGGAGCTGGCCGAGAAGATAGGAAGGCTCCAGTCGCAACTCGGCGAGGGGAGGCTCCTCAAGGTCACGGTCGAATACAGGGGGGAGGTGCTGGAGCACCCCACTTCCCTCCTCACGGCTGCCGTGCTCAAGGGGGCGCTGGAGGCTTCATCCGAGGTCCCCCTCAACCTGGTGAACGCCCCTTACATAGCAAGGGAGAGGGGCGTGCAGGTGGAGGAGGTGCGGTACAGCGAGCACAGGGACTACCTCAACCTCATAGCGGTGTACTACCGCACCGACCGGGAGGAGAGGGTCATATCTGGCACTATATTCGGGAAGAACGACCCGAGGATCGTGAGGATAGACGAATACCACTTTGACGCCAGGCCCGAGGGGGAGATGCTCTTCTGCGGGAACGAGGACGTGCCCGGGGTGATAGGGAGGATAGGCACCCTCTTAGGGAGCCACGGCATAAACATAGCCCGGATGTCCTGGGGCAGGGAGCAGCCCGGGGGGAAGGCCGTGACGGTGCTCAACTTGGACCATCCCGTCTCGGACGAGATATTGGAGGAGATAAGGTCCCAACCCCACATCCTCTGGGCCAAGAGGGCGAAACTTTGAGGGGCGGGGAGCACGGCCAACGCAGTGCGCAGGCACCTAGATCCTGAACCTCCATCCGACCTTGGCCAGGAGCTCCAAGAGGGCGCACACCGGAAGTCCTACGACGTTGTAGAAACACCCCCTTATCTCCTCCACGAAAGCTGCACCCCTCCCCTGTACGGCGTAGGCCCCAGCCTTGTCCAGGGGTTCCCCCGTGGCGACATACGCTTCTATCTCCTCCGGGGAGATCCTGCGCATCCTGACCTCGGTGCAGCGGTAGTCCGAAAGGAGCCTCCCCCCGTAGGCTACCGTCAGGCCGGAGTACACCCTGTGGACCCGGCCCGAAAGCTTCCCGAGCATCTCCACGGCCTCCTGGGGTCCGGAGGGCTTGCCAAGGACCTTCCCGTCTAAGGCCACGATGGTGTCGACGCCCACCACGACCTCTTCCTTCCCGGCCCTTTCGGCGACAGCGAGGGCCTTCCTCTGGGAGAGGGCGAGGGCGCACGAGAGGGGGTCCCCCGTCGTCCCCTCCTCGACGCCGCTCTCCTCGGCCCTGAAGGGTATCCCCAGCATCCTCAATATTTCCCTCCTCCTCGGGGATGCCGAAGCGAGCACGATCTCCCTCACCTCACCTTCCCCCTTGCGAGCTGAGCCTCTCCCACTTGGCCTCGCCCCAGATCGGCAGGCCACGAATATGTCTCCATTAAGTCCACACTGGGTTCGTAAGTCCGAGGGCTCCGGTCTCGGTCTCCGCCTCCGCCCTTAAGTATCCCCTCCCGGGGATGCTCCCCCTCGCTCCATCTGTCCTATCCCCTCCCCCCCTCCAGAGCGTCCTTTCGGCCTTCCTCCCTACCTCTCCGAAGATCACCCTCACATCCTTCAACCTCCCGAACTCACCTGAGGATGCAGCCTCCACTTCCCACCTCCCTCCCTCGGCCCTGAGGAGGACCATGGGCCCGTCCGTGACCACGGTCCTTCCCTCCCTGAGGGCCCCGAGCACGGCCTCCGGGCTCGGCCCGTCCGGACAATATGCGGCCGTACGCACCCTGCCGAAGATGTGGAAGGGAAGCTCCCTGACCTTAAGCAGGGGGATCCAGAGGCACCTGAAGCGGTTGAAGTCCCCGTGGGCGTCGTTCCCTCCGAGGGCGTAGAGCTTCCTCCCTTCCGAAAGTAGCTCTATCCAGGCCGTCCTGCCCTCCTCGAACTCCTTACCCCTCACACCGTTCCAGAATTGGAGCCCGGAGAGCCCCTCCCTCCTCAGGTCCTCGTGCGTCCAGCTCCCCCTGCCCAAGAACATCCTCTGGGCCAAGGTGAAGCGGAAGAAGGGATGGGCGGCGTACGCCACCCCTCCCTGGGAGAGGACCTCCTCCAGGGCATCCTGAAGCCCGAGGTCGGGCTCGGTCCTCAGCCACCTCTCGCCTGAGTCCCCCTTCCCCTCGACCAGCTCCCTTATACCGAAGGCCAAAAGGTGGATATTCTTCCCTTCCGAGCTTCCGCAGGAGATCTCCTCCCCCACGAGGACCGGGAAGTCCACCTCCTCGGCCTCCTCCAGAAGCTTCCTCCACCTCGGAAGCTCGGGGTCGTTTTCGAGGTAGGAGTCCTCCCTATCGTCCAGGTCGTAGGAGTGGTCGGTGACGGCGAACCAGGAAAGTCCCATAGCCCTTGCGACCTCGGCTGCGGCACCGAGGGGTGCGCCGAACTCCGCCTGGTCCCAGGTGTACGAGGAATGGAAGTGGGCATCGCCGTAGTGCCAGCCTTCGGCCTTAGGGAGGGGGTACGGGGAGGCGAGGACCCGGAAGGGGGCGTGGGAGGCTGTCCTAAGGTTGTCGTTGCGGACGACGAACTCCCTACCCCTGCGGGAGCAGAGGATCGTGACTTCCACCGTGAGCCTTCCTGACTCCTCTGGGAGGAAGTGGAAGACCTTATGCCAGAGCGGTTCGGCTACGAACTCTTCCAACCCGAACTCGTGCTCCCGGACCCTTCCGGAGGGATACACCACACCGACGGATACGAGCTTTATCCGGACAGGATATAGGTGGGCATCCTTGATAATACATACGACGGGAACCGGGGTTCCGGGCTCGGTCCTGAAGGGGAGGTCGGCCAGGACCTCCGGCTCCCGTCGCTTGAGGAGGCTCAATCCCGAAGGGGCGTAGTGCCCCTCAACGTAGAGCAGCCCCATCCAGGCTAAGTTACGACCACAATGTACAGGGTTATCGTCCCCACGACCGGGTTACCGCTCTCGTCCGTAGCCTCGTAGGTGAGGGTGACCCTGAAGCCCGGCTTTCCCGCCGCAACTGCGGCTTGGAGGTACATGGTCGGGAAGTATAGACCTTCGAAGTCCTCGGGACGCTCCAGGGAGGTCCCGACCTTGACCGGAAGTTGGAACGACTTCTCCTCCCCCGCTTTGAAGCTCCAGAACTCCCCCAGCATCCCGGTCATGGGGCCTCCCTCCTCGGGACTTCTGGCCCTCCAGGTCAGCAGAGATTCTGTGATGTTCTGGCCGGCGAGCACGATGGGGGAACCGTCTACGAAAGTGACCACCACCACTACGCTGTCCATCGTCACCTCGGCACCTCCCACCTCCTTCCCGGCCACGGTAACCAGGTAGTCCCCGGGCTCGGTAGAGACCTCGAGGGTGTCGGGGTTCACGGAGAACTCCAGCTTCCCCACGGGCTTGGCTTCCTCCCCCTTCTTCTCGCAGGCCGCCAAGGCCAACCCTACTACCATCAATCCGAGCAGTGCCTTACGCATATGCATCACCTCCCTTACAGCTCTGCCGTCAGCGTGACCGTGAAGCTCCTTATGGGTGCGAGGTTGCGTTCGACCTCGGTGTAGTGGTACTGGAGGAGGTTGTCCACCCTGAAGGAAAAGGTACAGTTCCTCAGTCGCACCCCTCCCAAAAGGTCCACCACGTACTGGGGCACCCTCTCGTCCTGGGGATACATCTTCACCCTCCTCACCCTGCTCGCATATCTGAACCTCGCCTCGGCGCTGAACGGCCCCCCCTTCCAGCGGACGGAAGCGACGAGCCTGTTCCTGGGTCTGTAGGGCAGTTCGCGGGAGTCCTCGAGGGGTTGAAGGGCCTGGAGGAACTCGGGTCCGTAGGGTTGGGCTATCCTGCCCTCCCTCGGGACTATGTAGGTGTATCCCAAACTTCCGTAGAATCCCAAGGGAAGGCCCGCGGTCAGGTCGAGTTCCACCCCCCTCACCCTGGCCCTGGTCACGTTCGCCATCCGGACCAGAGGACTTCCCGGGACGGCCTGGGGCTCTACGAGGTCCCAGTACTCGTTCTGGAACAGGGCCAGGTCGGCCACTAAATTCCCGGAAGTCCACCTGAGCCCGACCTCGTACCCCCAGGACCTCTCGGGCCTGAGCTCGGGGTTGGGGACCACCCTGAAGCCGGCTATATAGGCGTCGGTGAAGCGCTCCGCCACGGACGGAGCACGGAAGCCTCTGCCCATGGAGGCCCTCAGTACCATCTCCGGGGATAGCCTGAAGGTCGCTCCGAACTTGGGACTTACCTGGGATTCGACCTTATCCCCCCCGTCCACGACCTGGCGGTCGTACCTGAGGCCGAGGGTGAGGGTGGTGAGGGGGGAGGGCTTCCACTCCGTCTGTACGTATCCCGCCACGTCCCAGAGCCTGTGGTCGCCGAACATGCTCGAACTCACCCCGTCCCTTGCGACCTCGCCCCCCAAGGTGAAGGAAAGCTCACCCAGGCTCGCCTCCGCCCTGGCCTCGCACCCAGCCCTGAGGGCCCGGGAGCGATCGTGGCTGTCGTGGAAGAAGTTGTGCCAGTACGTCCTGTAGGTGTAACCTCTGAAGAGGGCGGCAAGCTCGGGACCGAAGGCCAGACGGAAAGATCCGTTGAACCTGAACTTCCCCGAGTAGACCCTGTCCCCCAACATCTCCTCCGGGACCTCCAGGGCGTGCTCCTGGGACTTCCAGTATAGGAACTGTCCCCTGTCCTCCTCCGCCCAGTGGAGGGTGAGGTCCGCCCGGGAGCCGGGGAAGGGTTCGGCCTCGAGCTTCCCCATGAGCCTGTGCCTTAAGTAGTCCCCGTTCTGACGGTACCCATCCGACCTCTGCCTGCTCCCGGAGATGAGGACTCCCAAGGGGCCGAGCCTCCTGCTGTGGCTCAACTCAAAGGAGTAGAAGGTGCGGAGCTTCGACGACCACCTCCACTCGGGATGATAGGGACGGTCGTAGCATCCAGCGGCCATGCGCAGCCAGGTCCGGGGGGTACGGGAAGGCCTCCTGGTGAAGACCTGTATCACCCCCGCCATGGCGTTGGAGCCGTAAAGGGCGGAGCCGGCCCCCTTTACGACCTCGATCCTCTCTATCTCCCCCGCAGGGATTGCGTCCCAGTTTATGCCGCCCGTGTCCCCAGTTATGGCCGGGGCACCGTCTACGAGGAGCAGCACCCTACTTCCGGCGCCCTGGCTGTAACCTGTGGAGGCCCTTATGCCTACCTCCCCTCCCTTGAGTTCAACCCCGGGAACGTAGCGCAGGACCTGGTCCAAGGTCTGGGCGGGCCTCGCCCTCAGCTCGTCCTTGCCTACGACCGAAGTGCTTATCGGCACCTCCCTCAGGGGCTGGGCCTTCTTAGTTGCCGTCACGACCACGGGCGGAAGCTTGAGGGGACGCTCCTCGAGCTTGAGCACGACCTTCGTAGTATCCCCCGGAGATATTTCGACCTCCCTCCGTGCGGGACCGTACCCCACAAGCAGGGCCTCGACGGTATAGGTCCCGGGTGGAACCTCGAGCACGAACCTCCCCTCCAGATCCGTCATCGTTCCCAGGACCGTCCCCGAAAGCGTGACGGCCGCGCCCGGAAGGGGCTCTCCGGTGCGGGCGTCCAGGACCCTACCTGCGAGGAACCCCCGTTCCTGGGCCCAAGCCCCTCCCGTCAGGAGCAGGGCGATAAGTAACACCTTGCTCTTCAAGAACTTCGATGACCTCAGGGGGCAGTTGGCCCCTCTTGGAGAAGTCGGCCAGTATGTCAATTCCTCCCACCTCCTCTCCGGGACCTACTGTCACCTCGCCGGGATGGGATGGGTCGTCCGGGTCCAGGTACATGCCTAAGAAGCTTTCCGGTCCCCAGAACCTCCCCTCCCCACGCCAGGCGACCATGATCCATCCGTAGGTCCCGGGCGATACCATGACCTTATAGGCCGTGGAGTCCACACCGACCGGAAGGGGATCGCTGAACGCCTTTACGTCGTAGAAGTTCTTAGGGGGATATTCCTCGTAAACTGCGACCCTTACCTCCGCCGTGGAATCGGGCCAGGCCCCTAAGAACTTCACGGTGCCACATATAACTCCCAGCTCCGGAACTTCCTTAGGGGTCGGGCCGATGCCCTTGCCGCACGCCGCGAAGGCAGAAAGTAGAAGTATGTATCGTACCTTCTTCACTTCCCCAAAGCTTCCTTCTGGGCCTCTATGAGATATCTTATTCCCTTCTCCGCCAAGGCCAACATCTCTTCCATCTCACGTCTTGAGAACGGCCTCCCCTCAGCCGTGCCCTGTACCTCCACGAGCCCCCCTTCCTCGGTCATGACCACGTTCATGTCCACCTCGGCCCTGAAGTCCTCCTCGTAGTTCAGGTCCAACAGCACCTCCCCGTCCACGACCCCCACGCTCACGGCGGCCACGTAATGGACGACCGGGTCTGCCTCTATCATCCCTTGACCCCTCATCCACCTCACAGCGTCGTAGAGCGCCACGAAGCCCCCCGTGATGGCGGCGGTCCTAGTGCCGCCGTCCGCCTGGAGGACGTCGCAGTCTATCCATATCGTCCGTTCGCCCAAGGATTTGAGGTCCAAGGCGGCCCTCAAGGCCCTTCCTATGAGGCGTTGGATCTCGTAGCTCCTGCCGTGGGCCCTTCCGAGCGTCTCCCTGGGGGTGCGGGTCTCGGTGGACCTCGGAAGCATCGAGTACTCCGCCGTCACCCAGCCCGTGCCCTGTCCTGCGAGGAAGCTCGGGACCCTGTTCTCGACCGTGGCGGTGCAGAGCACCCTCGTCCTTCCCATCTCTATCAGGGCGGAACCCTCGGCGTGTACTATGTAGTTCCTGGTGATGCTCACGGGCCTGAGCTCGCCGGGGAGCCTTCCGTCCTTCCTCTGGACCACTGCTCCTCCTCACCTTACGATCCTTCCTATCCTCCACCACCTTATCTTGTGGGCCACGTCCCAGATGGGGCAGTGGTTGTTCCAGGAGAAATAGATTATCAAGGCCTTGGCCTTGACTTCTTCGAGGGGCACGAACCCCCAATACCTGCTGTCCAAGCTATTGTCCCTGTTGTCCCCCATGACGAAGAGGTAACCCTTCGGGACCCTAACGGGCCCGAAGTTGTCCCGGGGGCTTACCTCCCTGGGCAGGATGTTCGGGTCCAAAAACTTGGCCTTTGGAGGAGGAGGGACCTCCTTCCCGTCCACATATACCCTCTTGTTCCTTATCTCCACGACCTGTCCTCCGACGGCTATCACCCTCTTTATGAAGTCCTTGTGGGGGTTCCTGGGGAACTTGAAGATTATTATATCCCCTGGCCTGGGCTCCCTTAGTCCAGGCAGTCGGACCCCGGT
>Ga0180302_10001530_pt1 | contig 10985 bp, 17 predicted proteins | sample GuaBasSediGuay17_FD_121794 | JGI IMG/M metagenome (GOLD analysis project Ga0180302, IMG submission 121794) | Subseafloor sediment microbial communities from Guaymas Basin, Gulf of California, Mexico - Guay17, Core 4571-4, 12-15 cm | ecosystem: Environmental > Aquatic > Marine > Hydrothermal... | reverse complement strand
TAAATCTTCATGATGGTCGTAATATACTCATTAGAGTATCAAATCCTATGGCTCCTGAGGAGGATGTTTATAGAACTCTAGACTCTGTGCTGATAGAGATTCCCGATCAAAACATAGTAGATCACATAAAGCTCGATATAGGCACCATGGTAGTAGTTATAGATGGAAGAAACGTAGGCAGATTAGGTAAAGTAAAGTCTATAACTCCGGTATTCAAACGTAAAAACTACTTAGTAGAGTTAGAAGATCCCAGTGGTAATAAATTCTCCACCGTACTGAAGTACATCTTCCCAGTCGGTATAGATGCCCCCCTAATAACTGTCTCAGGTGAGCAAGTATGACACAACCTGAACTAGTACTGGATCATCCTATGAGAGCAGTGAGGCTAGGTAAAGTAGTAGTCAATATGGCTGTAGGAACCTCTGGTGAAAGACTCGCAAACGCTGCTAAAATACTGGAGGAACTGACGGGGCAAAAACCCTCATTTAGAAAGGCCAAAAGAACCATAAGGGAATTTGGCATAAGGAAAGGCGAAAACATAGCAGCAGTCGTAACTCTTAGAGGTAGGAGAGCTGTAGAGTTCCTTAAAAGAGTTTTCGAGGCCATAAACTATACCATAAAAGCTAGAAGCATAGATGACTATGGTAATATCTCCTTTGGTATAAGTGAACATATAATCATTCCAGGAACTAAATACGATCCAGAAATGGGAATCTTCGGTTTTGATGTAAACATAGTTCTGGAGAGACCAGGATTTAGAGTAGCTAGAAGACGTAGAAAAAGAAACAAGATAGGCAAGAAACACAGACTTATTCCCAGAGAAGAAAGCATAGCATTTCTCGAGAAAGTATTTGGTGTAAAAGTTGTCTACGAGTGATTAAATATACTTGTACAAAGTAGAATTAATTCATACCACAAACCTCTAGCAATGAGTGAACGTGCTTCGATAGGGTGGAATTTAAATATCACAGTTAGGACAAGAGTAAGAGTATAGGGGTAAAGCCATGGGTAAGATAAGGCCACCTAAACATCGTACATATGGAAAGGGTTCGAGAAGATGTAGAAGATGCGGTACTCATGAAGCTCTAATAAGAATTCGAGGAATAAATATATGTAGAAGATGTTTCAGGGAAGTAGCACCCTTATTAGGCTTCAAAAAGTACATGTAAGGTGATCGAGTATGGTAATGATGGATACTCTAGCTAATGCGCTAGCAACAATAATGAATAATGAGATGAGAGGTCATAGAGAGTGCCTAATATATCCTGCATCTAAGCTTATCGGTAGGGTTCTTATGATACTCCAAAGAGCAGGTTACATAGGGGAGATAAAATATATCGAGGATGGAAGAGGGGGAAAGTTTATAGTACAACTCTTGGGAAGAATAAACAAATGCGGTGTAATAAAGCCTAGGTTTTCCGTTAAGAAAAATGAGTATGAGAAATGGGAAAGAGTGTACCTCCCATCGAGAGAGATGGGGCTACTCATAGTATCAACACCAGAGGGTATAATGAGTCATAGAGAAGCTATAGCGAAGGGTTTAGGAGGAGTACTACTGGCATATGTATACTAGGTGGTGGTATATATGGAAGAGAGGAAGAAGATTAAACCCTCACTAACCAAGGAAGAGAAGAGGCTACTCAGAATAAAGGAGAGCATTAAATTAAAGAAGCCTAAGTTCACAAGAATGAACTACTGGCTACTCAATAGAATCGATGAAGATATATGGAGAAAGCCTAGAGGACTGGATAATAAGATCAGACTTGAGAGAAAGGGATTTCCATCTAAGGTCAAGGTGGGATATAGAAAACCGAGACCTGTTAGAGGTTTACATCCCTCAGGTTTTAAGGAGGTCATAGTACATAACGTAGCGGACTTAGAGCTCATAGATCCCGCTAGAGAAGCCATCAGAATAGCATCAACTGTAGGAGCGAGAAAGCGTGAGCAAATACTTGAGAGAGCTAAAGCATTGGGGATTAAAGTACTCAATCCAGGGTGATCTAGATGAGTGCTGTTGATAGAGTTAGAAGACTCGCTGCTGAAATACTTGGTGTTGGAGTGACTCGTATATGGATAGATCCTAATGAGCTAGATAGAGTAAGTCGTGTGATAACAAAAGAGGAAGTGAGATCGTTAATAAAGGAAGGAATTATAAGAAAACGTCCTGAGAAAGGAGTTTCCAGACATAGAGCAATACTTAGACATAAAAAGAGGAAAAGAGGAAGAAGAAGGGGAAGTGGTAGCAGGAAAGGTCCTCGTTCTAATCCAAAAGAACAGTGGATGTCTAAAATAAGAGCACAGAGAAAATTTCTGAGAATACTTAGAGATAGAAAGATAATAGACAAAAGAACCTATAGAATGCTATACAGAATGTGTAAAGGTGGAGCATTCAGAAATCTAGCCCACCTTAAGTTGTATATTAGTGAGCATAAGTTAGCGAGAAAAATATAGGGGTATAATCATGGCCAGGGGAGGAAGATATAGAGTCATGTTCAGAAGGAGAAGAAAGGGATTAACTAACTATTATAAGCGAAGAAAGTATATTCTCTCTGGAAAGCCGAGATTAGTTATCAGAAAGACCAATAAGCATATACTGGCTCAGCTAGTAGTAGCCAAGCCTCAGGGTGATGAAGTTCTCGTAGCAGCACACTCCTCAGAACTAAGAAGATTTAAGTGGTTAGGTGACTATAATAACACACCAGCCGCTTACCTAACAGGCCTAATTCTAGGTCTAAGAGCTAGGAAAATGGGAATGGAGGAAGCTATCGTAGATATAGGCCTACATAGACCGGTTAAAGGTTCTAGAGTCTTTGCAGTGCTTAAAGGAGCCATAGATGGAGGACTTAAAGTCCCTCATAGCCCCGAGATCTTCCCCTCTGAGGATAGATTAGAAGGACTGCATATATCTAAATTTGCTGAACTGCTTAAGGAAAGAGATCCCCTAGTATACGAGCGTATATTTTCTGGCTATCTTAAACGTGGATTAAACCCGGAAGATCTTCCAAAACATGTGAAAGAAGTAAAGCAATACATAGTACAGTCACTGTCCTAAGGCTCTCGATTATATAAATTTATAAATGCCTACGATATCATCCTCGTTTCTTACTCTTCACCACATTCCCTACAGTACCTGAGGGAGTATATGAATGGATAGAGCTTAAAGCCACGTTTAGGAAGAGGTATACACCATTATGGTAGGCCTTGACTGAAGTAATATGGATACAGAATTGGGATGAGCGGGAACTTCTAAATGCATTTCCATATACCCGTACTGGCTTAATAACTAGAATCTGAAGCTTTATATTAGTATAATTAGTATTAACGTTTAAACGTTTTGTAGATGAAACAGTTATGTTAGGCCATTCTCCTAACTAGCTCGTTAATTGCTGAGCCTCTATATCCTAGTTCTCCTCCAGCACCAAATCGTTTCTTGATAGTGTATTTAAAGCCTCCCGATGGAGGATGAAGTCTAAATACAGGCTTTAGTTCTTTTAGATCCTTTATCGAAATCCTTCCATCGAGTATTGCTTCTGCTAGTTCCTTAAAGTTACGGAAGCCTAATTTTTGTACATATTCCAATGTTAGTCTTCTTCTACCGCTTAATCTACCCCTCCTCTCTAGGAGTACTGCTAGTGTATCCTTGTCTATTTCTCCCCAAGTCACATAGTTTGATATCTTTCTTAACATCCCTAGGATCGATGGACTCTCATCAACAAGTACTGCGTGAAACTTCTTATGAAGTCTTAAAAGTTTAAGTGTATGCTTTACATCAGGATGTAGATCCACCTGTCCTCTGAGTCTTATAACTAATAGTTTTCTGGACATCACTTACCACTCTCTAAGAGATTTGATCTTGTATGTATTCCTTAATGCATTATAAGTTGCTTTAGCAAAGTTAACGGTAGCTCTCGTATGTCCTCGAGTCTTCGTCCATACATCCTTTATACCCGCGAACTTTAAAACTACCTTAGCTGTATCGCCAGCTACTAGTCCTACTCCTCTCGGTGCAGGAAGAAGCCATATTTCTACACTACCACTCTTTCCCCATACTTTAAATGGTACGCTATGAGGTAGATTACATGAGCACTCCCAACTACCACATCCTCTTCTTACAGGAACTACATTCAGCTTTGCATTCACTATAGCCTTCTCTATGGCTTGTCTCACTAATCTAGCTTTACCTAAACCTACACCTACGTAGCCATTGAAGTTACCAACTACCACAAGTGCCTGGAAGGCGCTCACCTCTCCCGCATCAGTTTGTCTCTGAACAAGGTTTATGTTGAGTACTTCGTGCTGTAGGTCCGGTAGTAGTGTGTCTATTATCTCCACTTCTTTTATCGGTATATTACGTTCAAATATCTCATCTATTGAGGCTATTTTTCCCTCCTTCACCATTTGTCCTAGTTTTGTCCTAGGTACCCATTCTTCTATCGTTTCCCCCATGATTAGTACACCGATCAAGCTGTTAGTGATGAAGATATTTTTAACACTTTCTGTATTCCTATACTTTCCCTCGAGTTCCCCATAGCTGGATTTTCGCATGCTTACTTGAGAAAGCCTTGATAGCGTCTCCAATTATAAAAAGCATTTATAGAACTGATAATAGATCTTGATTAGGAAATAGTAGGTGTATAATATGTCCGTTAGGAGAAAGAAAAAATCGCGAAGCTACAGAGGTACTCGCTCCTGTGGATGGGGAAGAGTAGGACAACATAGACGACGTGGACGTAAGGCTGGTAGGGGAAGAGCTGGGTATCATAAGCATAAGTGGACTTGGGTAGTTAAGTACGCACCTGACTGGTTCGGAAAACGTGGATTCACTAGACATCCATCGATAACTCCAAAATACAAGACAATAAACATAGGGGAAATTGAGGAAATGGTAGAGGAATGGCTTTCGAAAGGCCTAGCTACAAGGACTTCAGAGGATTTAATAGAGATCGATCTTCCCAAAATAGGTTACTCTAAGGTACTCGGTAGGGGTGAGTTAACAAGGCCAGTAGTGATAAAAGCACTCAAGTTTACTGAGAACGCTAAGAAGAAAATAGAAAGTGTAGGTGGTAAGGTGGTAGAGGTGAGATAGATGGGATTTACTGATGCTGTAGAACCCATACTAAGAGTTCTTCCAGAAGTCCCTAAACCTACTAGAAGACCATCCCTGACTGAGAGATTTGCATGGACGGCTGTAGCTCTAGTACTATATATGGCTATGGCTCACACTCCCATATACGGTATACCTTGGCAGGCTCCTGGCTATGAGCGTTTTATGGTTTATAGGGTCATAACAGCATCCCGTAGGGGAACTTTAATGGAATTAGGTATAGGCCCCCTTGTTACAAGTGGTCTAATATGGCAGCTTTTGGTAGGTAGTAAGATAGTAGATATCGACATAACTACAAGAAGAGGACGTGCAATCTTTTCGGGTATTCAAAAACTCTTCGCAATAGTGTTTACAATAGTCCAGGCATTAGCATTCATATTGGGCGGCGTCTATGGTACACTAAGTCCCTCAACCGCCGTACTTGTATTCCTCCAGCTATCTATAGCCACTTTTATAGTACTACTACTGGATGAAATGCTTCAAAAAGGGTGGGGTATAGGTAGTGGTATTAGTCTATTCATAGCAGCTGGAGTCTCTCAGGATATCTTCTGGAGAATGTTCTCACCTATAGAGGTGCAAGGTCTTCCCCTAGGAGCTATACCTGCAATAGCAGTAGCAGTATTCCAAGGAATAACCACTGGCTCATGGGATAAAATTCAATCGATCGCACTACGAGCAGGCTATCCTGATCTCCTAGGTCTCACTTCAACATTTGCATTCTTCATCGCACTTATGTACTTAGAAAATATCAGAATAGATATTCCGATAGGAGTATCTAAGTACGGTGGAATAAGATCTAGCATCCCCTTGAAGTTCCTCTATGTCTCTAATATACCTATAATACTAGTATCAGCTCTATATGCAAATGTCCACATATTCTCTCAACTGATATGGCTAAGGATAGACAAGAAGGATTGGATGTATGAAAATATACTCAAATATATTTTCAACTATAATAAAACGGGCGAAGGACAACTAATACCTCTAAAGGGAACTTTAGTCTACTATCTAAGTCCACCTGGAAGCTATGTCTCAGTTATGGAGGATCCACTACACTTCCTAGTATACTCTCTCCTCTTCATAGGTTTATGCATACTATTCTCTATCATATGGATTCAAACAGCTGGTATGGATCCTTGGAGTCAGGCTAGACAGTTAGCTGAAGCTGGTATCTATGTACCAGGTTTTAGAAGAGCGCCTAAGATAATAGCTTCTATCCTATCTAGATATGTCCCTACTCTTGCAATACTTAGTGGACTACTGGTAGCTCTAATAGCTGTAACGAGCGATATCATAGGAGTCTTCGGTGGCGGTATAGGAATACTCCTACTAGTAGGTATTCTCGCTCAATACCAAGCTCTCATAGCACGTGAAAGAGCTATTGAGATGTACCCCTTACTGAGAAGATTAACTGGAGTGAGGTGATATAGATGGGAGGAAGACAGAGGACTTCTCTTTTTATGGAGTTAGAGAAAAAAGAGGAAAAGAGGAAAAAGAGTAAGGGTAAGAGTAAGAAGGGTAAGAGGAAGTGAGAGAATATTTAAGGCCTCTCAGAGACTTTCCTAGATTACTCATAGCTATACCCAGTTCTTTCGTGGAAAACGATAGCCTCCTCGAGGCCTCTATAAAACTGGGACTTATTGCTAGAAGTGCTGCGATCTTTAGAGTTGAAGAAATACAAATCTTCAGAGATCACCTAGATAGAAACTATAGGAGAAATATGATATTAATGAAGGACATTCTAAGCTACATGGAAACACCCCAATATCTTAGAAAAAGATTATTTGGAATTAAGAAAACCCTAAGGTATGTTGGGATATTACCCCCTCTGAGAACACCTCACCACCCCCTTGTTGAAGATATTAAGGAGGGAGAATATTTCTTCAGAGAAGGAGTAGTAGTAAGCAGTACTAAAAGCGGGAGTTACATCGACATAGGGTTTGAGAGACCTATTTTCATTAAAGAACCTCTTAGGAAAGGCAGTAGATGTACTCTTCTAGTAAGATTAAAAGGTGATATTATAGAGACTAGATTATGGACTAAAGATAAAATAGGTATTTACTGGGGTTACAGTATTAAAACCTATGACTCCCTCCAAGAACTCATCAAGACACATAGTGAGAAGACATTAAAGATTGCTACATCAAAATATGGAGATCTAATTATGAATGTTTTCGATGAACTTAGTACTGAACTTAGAAGGAAAAAATACGTACTTGTCATATTCGGATCGAAAAGAGGACTATTCGAGATAGCGAAAAGTGAGGGTACAATACTAAGGAAACTTGTGGACTATGTAATCAATACTATACCTCGACAGGGAGTTGAAAGCATAAGATCTGAAGAAGCTGTGCTTGCGACTCTATCGATACTTAATATTCTGAAATACCTAAAGTCGAGCTAGATTCTCGATAGAAACTTTTTTAATGAGTGTCGTAAAAGTGAAGAGACTGAGATCGGAAGAGTGATAGGAGGTAATAATCATGGTGAAAGACTCTAGGCCACGGAGAGGATCTATGGCGTACTATCCACGTAAGCGAGCTAGGAGTATAGTAGCCAGAGTAAGAAGTTGGCCGAAAGTAAAAGAAGTAAAACCGCTAGGCTTCGCTGGATATAAAGTGGGTATGACCCATGTAATCTTCATAGAAGACAATCCCAATAGTCCATATTACGGAAAGGAAGTAGCAAAGCCCGCTACTATAATAGAAACTCCACCTCTGTACGTATACGGTATTAGAGCATATACTAAAACACCTTATGGGCTTAAGTGCCTATGTGAAGTTTGGACTAAAGAACTACCTAAGGATATTGAAAGAGTATTTACAGTTCCAAGGAATCCGGAGGATAAATATAATGAAAATCTGAAGAAATTCCTATCTCTAAAGGAGGAATTTAGCGAGATTAGATTAATAGTATGTACACAACCTAGAAGAGCTGGGATACATAAGAAGAAACCAGAGGTTTTAGAAATACCCATAGGAGGAAGTATAGAAGACGCCATTGAATATGCTCTAGAAAAGTTAGGGAAAGAAATCAATATTCACGAATTTATATCACCCGGAGATCTAGTAGACGTAATATCGGTAACCAAGGGCAAGGGATTTTCAGGAGTTATTAAAAGATATGGTGTTAAGATAATGCCAAGATGGCATAAACATAGAAAGGGGAGTAGAAGAATAGGTTCAGTAGGCCCTACTAAGCCTCATGTCATGTTCACTACACCAAGACCAGGACAATTAGGATTTCATCAGAGAACAGAGTATAATAAGCGAGTCCTTATGATAGGCGATGACCCTGCTAAGATCAATCCCTCAAGTGGCTTTAAACATTATGGAATAGTAAGGAGTCAATTCATACTTCTAGAGGGATCAGTCCCTGGGCCTACTAAAAGGCTTATAAGATTAAGATTACCTATAAGACCTCCTCCTAGGCTGTATAAAGCAGAACCTAGAATAACCTATATAGGGATCAGTACATCCGGAGGTTGATATGCATGACTATGACCAAAGCTCCTTACTTAAAAATAGAGGAAATCAAGGAGACTAGTCCAGTCTATGACTTAAAAGGTAAGAGAGTCTCAGAAATTCCTCTCCCTAGGGTCTTTAATACTCCTGTGAGAGAGGATCTGATAAGGAAAGTATTTCTCGCATTAAGAACATCAAGACTACAGCCAAAGGGTGTAGATCCTCTAGCAGGTAAAAGAACTACTGCCGAGAGCTGGGGTGTAGGTTACGGTGTAGCTAGAGTTCCCAGAATCAAGGGTTCGACTAGAGCTGCCTTTGTTCCCATGGCAGTTGGTGGAAGAAGAGCTCATCCACCAGTAACTACTAAAAGAATTAGAGAAAGAATCAATAGAAAGGAGAAGAGAGCAGCACTCATGTCAGCTATAGCTGCAACTGCGCATAGATTTTATGTTGAAAAACGAGGACATATGGTAGGGAACATATCCCTACCTATAATAGTCGTAGATGAACTTCAATCACTCAAGAGAACACGTGAAGTAAGAGAATTTCTGGAATCCCTAGGACTTTGGAAAGATGTAGAAAGAGCTAGAAGGAGAAGAAGAATAAGAGCAGGTAAAGGTAAAATGAGAGGTAGAAGATACAAAGTTCCCAAGAGCTTATTAATAGTAGTTGGGAGAAATGAAGGAATAGCAACAGCTGCTAGAAACCTAGTAGGTGTAGATGTCTCAACAGTGGATAAGTTAAATGTTGAACTACTAGCTCCAGGAGGACATGCTGGTAGATTAACTATATGGAGTCTTAGTGCTATAGAGGAGCTGAGAAAGAAATTCGGCTAGATGAGTGATACCTATGGATCCTTATAAAGTTATTATAAGACCCGTCGCTACAGAGAAAGCAGTAAATCTCGTAGAAACCAACAATACCCTAACCTTTATAGTAGATATTAAGGCAACTAAACATCAGATAAAAAAAGCCATTGAGGAAATATTTGGTGTAAAGGTTCTAAAAGTGAATACTCTCATAACACCTAGAGGAGAGAAGAAAGCCTATATTAAACTCTCCCCTGAATATAGTGCTTCTGAGATAGCTGTTAGACTAGGGATACTCTAATCTCTTTCTCAATAACAGGGAAAACATATTTTAACCACCCTAATAGAAGAGATAAGGAGTTGAATAATGGGTAAGAGATTAATAGTTCAGCGCAGAGGAAGAGGAGGATCAGTGTTCATATGCCCTAGTTGGAAGAGGGTTGGAAAGGTTAGATATCCCTCTTACTCACCAGAGTTCGAAAAGAAGATATTAAAGGGCAAGGTTGTAGAACTCATGCACGATCCAGGGAGGGGAGTTCCTGTTGCTAAAGTGAAACTAGAGGATGGAAGAGAAATCCTCATGCTACCTCCTGAGGGCATTGCAGTAGGTGGGACAATATACTACGGTGCAACTGCTCCTCAAGAGCTAGGTACCATTACCTGTCTAGGCAATATAGCAGAGGGCTCTCTCGTATGTAATGTTGAACTCAGACCAGGAGATGGAGGAAAGATTGCTAGATCAAGTGGATCATATGCTATAGTACTATCTAAAGTCGGAGATAGAGTACTCATACAACTACCTTCTGGAAAAGTGAAAGAAGTATACAGTAGGTGTAGAGCTACAATAGGAATAGTTGCAGGAGGAGGTAGAATAGAGAAGCCATTTCTAAAAGCTGGAAGAGTCTACCACTTATCAAGATCAAAAGCATGGAAGTATCCCACAGTAAGAGGAAAAGCCATGAATGCCTATGCACATCCGCATGGTGGAGGATCTCATAAATCTAGAAGAACTGGAAGTACTCCTGTACCCAGAACAGCACCACCCGGTCAAAAAGTTGGATTTATAGCCGCTAGGAGAACGGGTAGAAGAAAAGGTAGGAAGAGGAGATAGGACTTCACCTCCTTCTAAAGAACAGATTTAAATAATACAGTCTTATGTGGAGAAATAGTGGTGTGAACGTATGAGTAGAGTATTCAAATACCGTGGATATACCCTAGAGGAACTGCTGATGATGCCAATGGACGACTTCATAAAACTACTTCCCTCCAGACAGAGAAGAAGCCTACTCAGAGGGCTAACCCCTCAGCAGAAAAAGCTTATGGAGAAGGTGAGAAAAGTGAAGAAAAAGCTCGAACAGAATCCCAAGGCCAGATATATGATCAAGACTCACTGTAGAGACATGGTAATACTACCAGAAATGGTAGGACTTACAATCCACGTGTACAATGGGAAGGAATTCATACCCGTTAAAATAGTACCAGAGATGATAGGCCACTACCTAGGAGAATTCGCACCTACATGCAAAAAAGTCGAACATGGAGCACCAGGACTAAAGGCTACAAGGAGTAGCATGTACGTACCCTTGAAATAATTATTCATAAAATACT
>Ga0180302_10001529_pt1 | contig 10991 bp, 13 predicted proteins | sample GuaBasSediGuay17_FD_121794 | JGI IMG/M metagenome (GOLD analysis project Ga0180302, IMG submission 121794) | Subseafloor sediment microbial communities from Guaymas Basin, Gulf of California, Mexico - Guay17, Core 4571-4, 12-15 cm | ecosystem: Environmental > Aquatic > Marine > Hydrothermal... | reverse complement strand
GTTATAAGCCGCGCGAGGAGGCGAATCAGTGAAGGCAGCGGAACTTGCGCTTGTGCTACGCGCTGAAACGGCGCAGATGGTATCTGGACTGCGGGAAGCGCAAAATCAAGTCCAAGGCTTTGCCTCGCGCGTCGCCGGCTTCGCGCGTCCGCTTGCAGTCGGCGCCTCAATCGTGTCAGGCGCTTTTTCAGGTGTTCACGGCGCTTTGTCCGCAGCCGCGAGCGCTCTGTCTATGCTTCCGGGCTTCGGGGCTGCTGCAGCAGGCGGCTTGCTGGCAATCGGAACAGCGGCGCACAAAGCGGTGTCTACCTTCGCGTCCTTTGAGACCGCGCTCGCAAATGTCCATACAATGTTGGATGAACAAACCGAACGGTTCCTACCGCGCTACCGAACCGCGCTGCTTGATATGTCAGAAGAATTTGGCGAAAGCGCCGCGAGTCTGGCGGGCGGTCTCTACCAAATACTTTCTGCCGGCGTTGATGCCGGTCAAGCGTTAGATGTCTTGCGTGCGTCTGCGATAGCCGCGCGTGCAGGTTTGAGCGATACAAAGACGGCGGCAGATGTCTTGACAACCATTCTCAACGCATACGGGATGACCGCCGACAACGCAACGCGAATTTCAGACATTCTATTCCAAACCGTAAAACTCGGCAAGACCACTTTTGGCGAACTGGCGGGCGCGTTGTCGCGCGTTACTTCAACCGCTGCTGCAGCGGGCGTGCCGTTTGAGGAAGTCGCAGCGGCGCTCGCCGTGCTGACGCGTGCAGGTATCAAGACAGACGAAGCGGTTACCGCCCTGAATATGGCGTTGCAGGCGATGATAAAGCCGACAGAAGAGGCAGAGGAGTGGGCACAAAAGTTAGGTATTGGGATGTCGGCGGCACAGTTGAAAGCGGAAGGACTCGCCGGCTTTATGCGCCGGCTTGCGGCGTCCGACATCGGCGTTGAAGCAATCGCAAAATTATTTCCTACGGTGCGTGGTTTGAAGGCGATACTGACTTTAAAGAGCGCCGCTGCTGATTTCGGTCAGTTCGTGCAAAAGATGTATTCGTCAACAGGAGCGGCACAAGAAGCGTTTCACAAACAAACCAAGACATTTGCTTTCACTTGGTCACAGTTGGTTCAGACGGGAAAACGATTCCTGATAGAAATAGCCGAGCCGCTGATTCCCGTCCTCAAAGAACTTGCTGCTGCACTGCGCCCCATCTTGCGCGCAGCGGCTAAGATTCTGCAGGTATTAGTGAAGATTGCGTCCTACGCGCTGAAACCAGTCGTTTGGTTGATGCAGGGGCTCGGCTGGGTTGCTGAGAAACTGGGGCTTGTAACGCCGTCTTCTTCAAAAGCCGCAAAAGCAACAAAGGAGTTGGCGGATGCGCAAGCCGCTGCCGCAAAAGTCGCAGGGCTCCTTGCGGCGGCTTCGGATAAAGCGGCGCAGATGACAGACGCGCAACGGCAATCGCTGATAAAGGCGGTCACGGCAGCGAAGCAACAGATTTCTACAAACGCGATGTTAAAGCGGGAAATAGAAGAAATCGCCGCGGCGTGGGATAGCGCAGGACACAAGACCGAAGCGGCGCTCTTACGCGCTGCGGCGGGCTTACGCGAAACGGCAACCGCAGAGAAAACCGCCGCACAAGCCGCAAAGGACGCAGCAACCGCGAAGGAGCAGTCGGCGGAGAAAATTCTCCGTGCAATGGAAGAACAACGGCGCTCGGGCAAATTGACGGCAGAAGAAGAACTGCGGCGGTTAGAAGCCCTTGTTGCGAAAGAAGGATGGTCAACAAAAGAACGCATAGCGTTGTTAAAGCGGCTTGAGGAAGTTCGCGAGGAAGTTGTTGATGCGCGTTTGCGGCGGATTGAACACCTGCGCCGTATGGAACGAATGAGCGCTGAGGAAGAGATTGAACAATTGCGACGCGTTCTGTCAGAGTTCAAACTTGCGCAAGAAAAACGGTGGGAAATAGAGGAGCGAATTTACGAGTTAGAAAAACGCTTACGCGAAAAGCGACTACGCGAAATGCTTGCGCAAATAGACTTTGAAGTCGCTATGGGGCGCAAATCTGCAGAGGAGCGGATTGCGTTACTACGCCGTATCCTTGCGGAAGAGGAATTGACAGCGGAACAACGGCGACGGTTGATGTTGCGCGTTCACGAAGAAGAAAAGCGATTAGACGAGGAGCGTAAGCGGCAGCTACAAGACTTATTCCGTTTACGGCAAGACCTGATTCGCCACGAGCGTAGTTTAGGCAAATTGACGCAGGAAGAATACATAGAACGGCTAAAGGACCTGCTCCGCGTTGAAGGCAGCACAGCGGAAGAACGACGACGCATCCTTGAGGAAATTTACCGCGCAGGCGAAGAACTATTGCGCGAACGGATGCGTTCTGCTATGAAGGCAGCGGAAGCGATGATAGAAGACGAAGGAATACGCGCAAGAATGCGGATTGAAATCCTGCGTATGATGATAAAACAGTATCGCAAGGGAACGCGCGAACGATTGCGGTTAGAACAAGAATTGTTGCGCGAGGAAGTCGCGTTGATGCGGAAGGAACGCGAAGAGCGTCGTCGGCATATCCGTCAACAAGAAACCGACCGTCTCAAGCGCCTACGCGAAAACTTTGAGAGGTTACGCCGGCTTGCCGGCTTGAATTGGGCGTTTGAGAAGCGCGGTGCGGAGATGGCAGCGCGGTTTAAGAAAGGGGCGGCGCGTGCGGCGGTCGTCTATGAGGAAGAACTGTGGCGGGAGTTCCGCCGTCGGTATATGGTGGGGTTGCGGGAGTTCAACAAGGAGCGTCTTGCGGAAGCGATAGAGTTTGCCCGTCTACGCGAAGAGCAGGAAGGTTTCACGCCCAAACAACGCGCACGGTGGCGCCGTTTACGCGAGCGGTTAGAACAGGAGTTTCTCAAAGTGCATACGAAACGCTTGATGAAACAAGGACTTTCGGAAAAGGAAGCGCGTAGGGCGGCGGAAGAGGAACTTAACCGAATACGCGGCAGTTGGCAGAAATCGCAAGAAGAACAAGCCGAGATAGCGGCAAAGGCGCAGGAGAAGGTTGCGCAGGCGATGGAGCGTTTGCGGCAACAAAACCTTGAAGTTTCTGAAATCCTGAAGCAGAAATGGGGCGCAACAATAGAGACGATTCGGAAAGGCTTGAGAGCGTTGATTGAAGACGGCATAAGCGCGATTGAAGTTTTGCGGCGCATAACGATGGCAGCGACCGCTGCGGGATTGCGCGGAGTTCCGCTTCTCCCGCGTTTGCCGGCGCCCGCACGCGGCGGCGTAACGAGAGCGGAAATTCGCGTTGGTCCTGTCAACATCGGGTGGCTTGACGGATGGATTTCCGCAAGACAAGCCGCAGAAGCGATTGCGGAATACTTTCGTGACAACCTTGCGACTTGGTATTTTGGGAGCGCGTAAATGGGGCGCCCGATTGAAACAAGCGGCGGACCGCACGGCAGCGCGCCAAAGCCGTTGCCAAACAAAGGCGGTAAGAAGCGCGTGAACTGCTTTAAGGCGCCGAAATCGGAAGTGCGAATTGCCGTTCCAATCGCAGATGTCAAAGACTGGGCAAAAGACTGGGGTATCAAAGCGGGCGACTTTATGGAACCTGGCAAGTTCTTTGTGCGCTATAAGATTCAGACCTTCTTTGCCGCTGAGGGACCCTCAGGCGGTGTCTTTCGCGTTGGAACGCAACCGACAACGCCGCCGCGAGAAACTGACGAAGATGTCGTTGAAGTCCACAAGCGTCGCGATGGTCCGATTCTTGAGGCAAAAGCAAAGACAGAGAGCAAGAAGGCGAAACTTTTGCGGCGTAAGGTGCACAAACATTATAAGAAGCCTGAGGGTTATAAAGCGTCCGATGTCGCGTCGGAACTCATATCAGAATTCACAGATTTATCAACGAGCGGCATAGACGATGTCAACACTAAAGTTTACGATATGAACTTGAACGGCGTAATGTTGTGGGATGCGCTTGTCCGATTGGGGCGTCTGACAGGAACGCGCTGGCATATAGACGAGGACGATGTCTTTCATTTCTATTTGCCAGGAACGCGCAAGCCGCGTTACTTGACAAAGTTGGGGACAACGACCGCCGTGCCCGCTCCGGTGGAGAAAGGAAGCGCGAAGGTGACGCGCGACGCGTCTAATATCCGCAATCGCGTGCAAGTCTATGCAGCCGTAGAAGATACGCCCGATTACAAGGAGAAGTTCAAGGGCGACGGCGTTCAAACGGAATTCCCGCTTTCTTACACACCGACTTGGTGCACGGTCTCAGTAGAAATCAACGGAGAACCGTATCTTGTCAGGCAGGATTGGGGCAATCGCGATAGCGAATATGAACCGCCGGCTTGCGGGACCGGCTCAACCGGCACCGCGTATGTGAACCTTCAACGCGGCTTCCTGCGATTTGAGACGCCGCCGCCCGACGGCTCAACGATAGAAGTTACATACCGCCACAAAGCACCGTTGTTTCTCGTTGTTGATGACCCCGCTTCTATCGCGCAATGGGGTTTACGCGAAACAAACTTTGTCGTTCCTGAACATTTGAGCGCCTCGGAAGCAGAAAAGTTAGCGCTTGCGTTCCTTGCGGAATTCTCACAACCGCGAACGACCGTGACCTGTAATTTGTTTGACCTGTGGGACCTTCAAGTCGGGCATACGGTTGAAGTCGTAATGCCTGAGTTAGGGGTTGACGAAGAAATGACGGTTTTCGCCATAGAGAAAACTTGGGATAATGCGGCGCGCGGCACGCAGATGGACAAGCGTCTCGTCCATACGGTTATGTTAGGGCAAATGCCGATAACGCCCGAAGAAGTTCTTGCGGAAGTTGCGGCGCGCGTCTCGGCTTTAGAACGAGCATATTTTGACCTTAACGCACCTATGCGGCAAACGCAACGCTTTGAGGAGAACATAAATGCGGAAGATAGCGCGGCTTTCAGCGTTGATGACGCGGCGGTTGCGCGAGTTGGAACCGCACGCGTCGGTTTGTGGCAAGTTGCTTGATGCGCGCGTAACCTGCTACGGGCGCGTGACCATCGCCGTCCGAGCACAGGGGCGGCTTATTCGTTACGATGTGCAAAAGAATATCCTGACTGCGGCGGCGCCGCAACGATTCGCGCGCGCAATCGCAGGTGAAGATTTAGGAACACTATATATTGCGGTCGGGGACGGGACGACACAACCGTCGCCGGCGGATACGGCGCTTGAGAATGAACTGGGGCGGTGGGTAGCGTCGCAGGAAGCGGCGGGCGCTGCTACGCGATTGACGACGCTTATCGCGCCGCTTGAACTCGCCGGCGAGACGCTTGCGGAAGCCGGCGTTTTCTGGGATGGCGCAGGCGCCGGCGTGGGGTCGGGAATTCTAATGGCGCGAACTCTGATTAATCCGCCGATTGACAAGACTGCGCAAATGAGCGTTCAGATTATTTGGGAGTGGGGCTTTGTGGTTGAATGAGAGTTCCCTTGCAAAGGGCAAGTTAATCGTTTATATTTTGTAGGGAAAGGAGAATCTGATGGGCTTTCAACCGTTCCCTTGGCGTGATTGGGAAACGGGGCATAGGATAAACGCGCAACGGCTCAACGGACCATCGCGCCAAATCGTTGCGGGGACTGAACTTTACATAGAACAAGGTTTTGAAGTCCGCGCAACGGGAAATCCGTGGGAAGTTGAAATTACGCCCGGACGAGCGTATTGGAAGGGCTATCTTCTTGTGCTATCTGACCCTGCGACCGTAGTTGTCAACAATGTTGCAGGCGATTACTGGATTTGTCTTGACGCAACCGAAAACGAAGACCCCCAAGGCGGTTTTTACGGCGTAGAATTCACTTTTACTTATTCGGATGCTGACGAACCGTCGCTGCCTCCGCTCGCGCGTATAACCGCCGACGGTTCGGGTAACATCACAAGAATTTGTCCTTGTTGGTATCCGCGCGTCGGTTTTCAGAACGACGGTGCGCTCCCGTTTTGCCAAGAGTTACTGCTTTCTGGGCAGACAGAAGTTCTTGACAACGCGTTTCGGTCGCCTATTTTTACCGCTTCTGGCGACGCGATTCTTGAAGACTACCGCGCAAGACTCCCCGTATCCGGCGTCACTTCAGCAACAATTTCGCACTTCTTTAGAAAAGCGCGGGCTTCCACCGTATGGGTTTATGAACGCCTTGACCTGAGGATTACGCTGGCCGGGCGTTACACAGCGAATCCCAACTGGGACCCCGTGTTGGTAGTCGTCGGCGGCAATCCTGCGGCGGAAAATATTGTCGGTTTCCGTCTCGTGCCGCGCGAATACGGCGGTGCGCCTTATTGGGAAGTTTACGCTTACCGCGAATCAGCGCCCGGCATCGTAGAAACGAATACGCTGATAACTGCGCTACCTATTGGCGATTCCGAATCGGAGACTCATTTGCGCCTACGCCTTGAAGATGTCGGCAGCGATGAAGGGCGCGCTCTCTACATTCCCGTTCACCGCTTAGCGCGGCGAGTGCTATTTTACAAAGAAGACCTGCCTTCCGGTTGGGCGCCCAGCAGGTCCCGTTTATTGATTGATGCCGTAGGCACTGTGGATGAGACAGACTATGAAGTATGTGTTGTGAGCGGCTTAATTATAACCGATTAAGGAGGGTAGGATGGCGGATAGTAAAGTCAGCATCCAGTTAGTGACTGAAATCAAATCCGCCCTTGAACGGCAGGCTGCTGCGCAAGAACGCCTTGCCGCTGCTTCAGACCGCTTAGCGAGCGCGATTGAAACTTATTTGATGACGAGACAACGCAACACAAAGAACGGTTTCACGCGCGGGCAGTTGGCGGTTATTATCCCGCTCATCATCGCCTCATTTAGCGCTGCGGTTGCTGCGGTAGTGAGGGCATTACTATGAAATATGTCGCGCTCTTTCTTCTTCTCGGGTTTGCGGGTTGCGTCACGATGCCGCGAGATGTCCGTGAAACCGTTGAGACTCTATGGTATACGGCGCCGTCAGTATCGCATTATTATGTGCGCGGCGTGGAAGGGAACCCGCTGATGACAAATGAGGAAAAGCAAGACGCCTTAAGACTATGGAAGGCGTTCTTTCAGACTATAAAACGCCTGCACAACCGAGTGGAGGAGTTGAGATGAAATGGGTTGAAATCGTGCTGGACATTTTAGCGATGGTTCTTCTTGCCGGCGGCGCGAGCGTAGGTGTCCCGTGGCTTATCAACCTTATCGCATCTACGAAGTGGGCAAAGAGACTGAAGATTGCGGAATTTATCCGCGGTGCCGCTGACGATATCGTCCGCGTTGTTGAACAGTGGGCAGCGCGGCGGGTTATTAGCAAAGACGAGAAACTTGCCCGCGCAATGGAAGAACTTAAGAAAGCCGTAAGCCGCTACGGAGTTAAGATTACCGCGGAAGAAGCGGAGCGGGAAATTGAGGCGGCGCTTAACCGCCTGAAAGCAACAGGCGGATTGAAGGAACATAAGTCATAAGTTACGAACGGGGAATTTCATCCCAGAAGACGACCGCCTCAACACGCTTTGCGACGCCGAGGTTCGCGAAAGTCAGTTCAATCGTGACGGTTTTGTCTTTTGCGGCAACTTGTTTGAACCTGTTGTCGTTTATGGGCAGGTCACAGGTTCCCTCAGATGGTGCGCGAATCGGCAGGATAACTTGACCGTCTGCCTTAAGCCATAGCCAAGTCGGTCCGTCACAAGCGACCGTAATTGCGTCTATTTGCAGACGGCGCCCCGGACCTATCGCGAATTTCAGAAGCGACGCCTCATTAAGAGAACCATTATGCTTGCCATAGGTAACAGGCATAGTCAATCCTCCACTTCGCTTAGCCCGCCGGAAATATAACTGTTTGGCGCTGTAGACGCAAGCAGAAATTTTTGCGAAAAAATTTTTGACTTTCACTTGACAAGTCGCTTGACTATGTTATTATATAAGTGGACGGTTTGAGGAGGGATGAAGATGACAACCGAAACCAAAACAAACTGGAGAGACGAGGAAAGGATTTACAACGCGGTTTGCGACCTCCTTGGTCGTAAGGTCGGCGTGAGTCGGATACGGTTCTCAAAAGAGAACACACCGTGGAAGATTCAAGTCTTTGTTACCGCGCCGCGCCGGATGGTTTTAAACCTTCGCTATGAAGGCGGGCGCTATATCCCCTTGTTTGTTCCGAAAGTGGAGGGCTAAACGATGCGCGCTGTTTTATATCTCCGTGTCAGCACAAACCGACAGGAAACCGAGAACCAGCGCCGCGACCTTCTCGCGGCGGCGGAGGAGCGCGGCTGGGCGGTCGTCGCGGAATACGCCGATAACGGCGTGAGCGGCGCCGCCAGCCGCAAACCGAATCTTGAGCGCCTGCTTGAGGACGCCGAAGCGGGCAAATTTGATGTTGTGATGTTTTGGGCGCTTGACCGTCTTACGCGTAAAGGTATCTTTGACGCTTTGAGAATACTCTACCGCCTCACACAAAGCGGCGTGAAATTTTACTCTCACAAAGAAAGTTTTCTTGACGGCTTCGGCGAGTTTCAAGACCTTATGGTAGCGTTTTTTGCGAAACTTGCCGAACTGGAAAGGCGGCGGATATCTGAACGCGTTAAGGCGGGGCTTGCCCGAACTCGCGCACAAGGAACGCGGTTAGGGCGCCCGCCGGTCCAATTTGACAAAAGCCGCGCGCGGCAATTGCGCCGGCGCGGTTATACTTACCGCCAGATTGCGGCGGAAATGGGCGTTTCTGTTGCGACCGTTCACCGCGCCCTCGCCTCGTAGGCACCACGCTTCAACCCTCCTTAAGATCGTCTCCGCTCGCGTTACAAACGCGGGCGGAGATTCTTTTTTGGGTTTCATCCAGAATTCTCTTGACAAGGTTACATCAAATGTATTACACCAGATGTAACCGTATTGGGAGGTTGTTTGATGGCAAGTCTTTACGATGCGATAGTGTCCGAAGTCAAGAGACGCGGAAGGTTTCTTGCTGCTTTCCGGTGGGACGGTAAGCGCCTATCCGAAGTCAAAGAATTGCCTTACGGTCCGGGAGATGTCCTTGCGCTTTCGGATGGCGTCGTTGTTGCCGCAATCGGGGAAGACGGCGGTCCCGAGTTCATCCCGCTGTGTGCGGAACCTACCGCTGCCGCTGAGCGGTGGCTTTCGCGCAAGCGCAAGAAGCCGTCGTTCAAACCTATCCGTCGCTTGCCAAAATCTGTGTTAGCCTGCCTGAATCCCCAAGCAAAACCGCACATCAAGCCGGACCTGCTCGGAGAGACAGCGGATGCGAAATAAAGAATTCGGTAAGTTCCTGCGCGACTTGCGTTACAAGCATTCTATAAACCGCCAGACGCTTGCCTACAAATTAGGTGTTTCTGAAGTGACGGTCTGGCGGTGGGAAGAAGGGCGGGCGTTCCCTTCACGCAAGCATCTGGCAGAGTTGATGCGAATGTTTCCTGAAGTTCCGCAAACAGAATGGGCGATGTATCTTCTTGGAGGAACAGAGGATGGCAGGCAAAAGTAAGAACAAAGGCGCGATAGTGCGCCTTGGTCCCGATGCGGCTCTCGTGAAGACGGGGCGCGGTGGTATCGTAAAGTCCTTTATCGCCGAGGTTCCGTTAAGCGAGGCGCACGGCGAACTGATGGAAGTGCCGGGCACAGGCGTTTCAATTACCGCGGCGGGTTACTACCGCCTCAACCGCGTTGCGGGCGTTTCAATCCTGACGCCCGCTACGGTAGTTGTGGACGGCGTTCCGCGCGGAAACCCGTATCTCGTCCACGACGAGAACGGCACGCTCAAAGATGTCTATGTCCGTAAGGTTGCGGTCGGCTATGCGCCGACAGGGCAGTTGGTTGTTGTTGACCAGACCGTTCATTTTCAAGTTGAGGCATACTTCAAGCGCGACTTGATGAAGAAATATCGTGCAAGTAAAGGCGCCATCGGCAGAATCACAACAAAAGAAGCCGCGCGGAAAGAGATTGAGACCGGCAAGTATATGTTTGTCCCGATTCGCGACAATGTCGGTTTACTTGTAGACCTCTCGCACCCGGATGTTCAGCGCGTTCTTGAAACGCATATTGAGAACGCGCTTTATGGCGACCGCAAGGCAGCGACGATTGCGGAGCGCAACGCGCTTAAGAAACACCCCGCCTTGGCGATTCAACGCGTCAACGCCATCGGGGAGAAAGGACATCGCGTCGCAAAAGTCCCAGTCCACGGTTGGGTTGCGGAGGAAATAACGCCGCAGCGCATTTATGCTGCGGCGGAGAAGGCGCTTGCGGGCGTGGAAGTGATTGAAGACGCGACAGAGGTCACAGAAGAAGACCTTGCGACGGTAAGGGAGCCCGAAGAAGTAGCGGCGGAAGCGACGGTTATTTCGCAAGAACCGTCCGCGCCGCAGTCGGCGGTTGCTGAGCAGGAGGCGGTTAGCCTGTTTGACCGCCAGCCCGGCGCAACGCCGCAAATACAATCGGAAACCGCGCAATCTAAGCGGCGGAAGCGGAAGAAGGTGGAATCGCGAGACGCAGCCGCGGTTGAACAACCGCCGGCTTCTCGCACGGCAAAGTGCGATGTTGAAAAATTGCTTGCGAAACTGGGTGACGAGCAGGTTGCGACGCTTTTTGACGCGTGCGGGATAGACAACCTTGAGACTGCAACGCCGTTGCAGTTAGCGATGTTGAAAGCGAAAGCACAAGAAATGATAAACCAGCGATAGGAGGTTTGAGAGATGAAAATAGCGCGACTTGATGCGCAAGGCGTTCGGGGCTTACGGTTTCAACACGAATTTAGCGCGCCCGTGGTCTGCTTTGTTGGACCAAATGGCAGCGGTAAGACCGCCCGCCTTGCGGCTATCAAATGGGCGCTCACAGGGGAAATGTTGGGTGTCGGCAAGCGTATTGCACCGCTGCTTGAACAAACAGGGATGGATGTTCGGGTGCGGCTTGAATGCGTGGATTGGGGCTTGCGCCTTGTTCAGCGCCGCGCTTACGAGAGCAAAGGTAGGGCGCTTCAGGAACTTGATTTG
>Ga0180302_10001528_pt1 | contig 11003 bp, 9 predicted proteins | sample GuaBasSediGuay17_FD_121794 | JGI IMG/M metagenome (GOLD analysis project Ga0180302, IMG submission 121794) | Subseafloor sediment microbial communities from Guaymas Basin, Gulf of California, Mexico - Guay17, Core 4571-4, 12-15 cm | ecosystem: Environmental > Aquatic > Marine > Hydrothermal... | reverse complement strand
CTCCACCCCCTTCCTCGAGAGCGCCTCAGCTATCCCGCCCGCTGCCATCCCCAATATGAAGGCGGAAGCTGCCCTGGCCAGGGCCATCTCAGGCCCCATGATGCCCCACGTTATCAGGAAGAGGGAGGGGTTCATAAGGGGGGAGGAGACTAGGAAGGCCAGGAGCGGAGGTGCCGGAACGCCTATGAGCATGAGGCTCCCCACCAACGGTATAGCGGCGTACGTGCTGAGGGGGGAGACCAGCCCCACGAGCGTGGCCCCTAAAAGCGACCAGCTCCTCTTCGCCCTCAAAAGCTCCCTTAGCTTCTCCCTGGGAAGGAAGCAAGAGACCAGGGCAGCGACCAAGGCCCCGAGGACGGCGTAGTACCAAAGCCTCGAGAGGAGGGACCAGAATGTCGAGATTATCCTGTAGGTGTAGGTCCCGTAGAGGGCTTCCCGCAGATGATCGTATACCAGCCAGAGCTTATGGAATATCATCCACATTTGAGAAGTTCTTCATAACCCCAAAAACAGGGCCCTGTCCTTCGGACAGGGCCCCGGCCTCACTTGGCCAGAGCTTCCGCGAAGGCGTTAGCGAACCTTTCGGCGTCGTCCGGCCCCACGGCCGTCACCAGCTTGTCGTCCACGCAAACGGGCTCACCCGTGTACTTGGCTCCGAGGGCCTCCACCATCCTTATTATGTTCCTGCTTCCGGTGGTCCTCTTGTTCTTCAGAACCTCGGCATATGCGAATATTCCGACGGCAGTGGAGAGGGCCCCCATGGGCTTGTACTTCGCGTCCTTTGCGAGCTTGAGGACCTTCTCGTCGTCGTAGAAGTACTTCCTGGCCCCCTCCCCACCTACGAAGACGAGGCCGTCGTAATCGTAGTACTTTACGTCGGACACGGCGACGTCCGCCTTGGTTATGAGCCCCCTCTCCCCCCTTATCTGACCGGGGTAGAGGGATGCTACGGTTACCTTTGCCCCCTGGGCCTCCAAAAGCCTCCTCACCCTCTCGTACTCCTTATCCTGAAATTCCGGCGGCACCACCATCAGCACCTTCTTCCCCGCTATGGCCATATCTACCTCCTTGTTGGGCTGACCATTGCGAGAAAGTCCTCACCGCTCCGCCGCTTCTCCACTTTCTGAACTCCTCCTCGAAGGGAGGGAACGCCACCCCTTTCTCCGATACGAAGGCCGTGACGAGCTCGGCCGGGGTGACGTCGAAAGCAGGGTTGTATACATCCACCCCCTCGGGGGCGGTCCTCCTCCCGAAGCCTTCGGTAACCTCCTCGGGCCTCCTCTCCTCTATGGGTATCTCGGTCCCGTCGGATATGGAGAAGTCCCAAGTGGAAAGGGGTGCTGCGACGTAGAACGGGACCCCGTGGTGCTTGGCAAGCACAGCGAGGCTGTAGGTCCCTATCTTGTTCGCGAAGTCTCCGTTCGAAGCTATCCTGTCGGCCCCGACCACCACGGCGTCCACCCACCCCCTGCCCATGACCCAGCCTGCCATATCGTCGCATATGAGGGTCACATCTATCCCTGCCTGCCGAAGTTCCCAGGCCGTGAGCCTCGCACCCTGGAGAAGGGGCCTTGTCTCGTCCACGAAGGCCCTGACCCGCTTGCCCCTCTCCTTGGCGACGTAGAGCACGGCCAAAGCGGTCCCTATCCCCCCAGTGGCCAAGGCACCAGCGTTGCAGTGGGTGAGCACGGAGGCCTCCTCCGGAAGCAACTCCGCTCCGTTCTCCCCTATGGCCCTGCACCTTCGCCCGTCCTCCTCGTGTATCCCTCTGGCCTCCTTAAGCAGGGCATCCTTTATCGCCTCGGCCCCCTCCCCCCTGTGCTCCTCGGCGGCCCTCTTCATCCTTTCCAACGCCCAGAAGAGGTTGACAGCTGTGGGCCTTGTGGACCTTATCCTCTCCGATGCCCTCTCAAGTTCGTCCCAGAGCTTCCCTTCGTCCTCCGCATTCCACACCCCTAAGACCACGCCGTACGCAGCAGCTATGCCTATAAGTGGTGCCCCCCTTATCCTCAGCGAGGATATGGCCTCTGCTAAGCACTCGACTTCCTCGCACTTCCTGTAGACTACGTCAGTAGGAAGCTCGGTCTGGTCTAGGATTATAACTTTCCCGTCCTCCCACCTTATGGGCTCGACCATGTATCCCTCCGGAACTAAAGATAATATTTTAAAGGTCCCGTGGCAAGAGCAGATTCACACCAGCTGGCCGTCCTCCCGTAGGACCTCCCGGAGCCGGGATACGTCCACGTCACCGGGTCGCACCCCTTCAGCAACGGCCAGGGCCGCAGCAGTGCCAGCCGCCTGACCTACGGCTATGCAGGTTCCCATGACCCTCGCCCCCGCCATGCCCTCATAAGTTGCGGATATGCACCTACCCGAGGCGAGGAGGTTGGGCACGGCTACGGATAGGAGGCACCTATAAGGTATGTCGTACCAGTCCCCCTTCGGCGGGAAGAGTTCCTCCATCGAAAGCATACTTTCATGTTGGGAGATCCAGTAGGGACAGCTATTCCCCTCCGGGCATTCGGCCGTACACAGGTGGACCGGATATGTCCTACCTAAGGGACAGTGTATATCTATCCACCACGAGCCCCTCGCTATCGCATCCTCGAACTTGGCCCCCCTGCGTATGTCGTCCCCCGTCAGGGCGTAAGGCCCCACCACCTGACGGCTCTCACGGGGTCCTACCTGGAAGGAGGTCTGCTGCACGTAGCAGTCCTCGAAGCCCCGAACTTCCTCCCTAAGGTAGCGGACGAGCTTCCAGACCTCCCTTCGGACCTCCATCTCGGCCCTCGTCAAATCCCGGACCGATGTGGGATCACCGCCCACCCTGGTCATGTTGGCCGAAGTGTGGTCCGTGTGGTAGGCGTTCCGGTTGAGGAAGCCCTCGTTGTAGAAGCGGAACCTCCCCTCCCTGAGCCTGTCCCTGATGAGCTTATGTAACTCCTTGACCCGCTTCGTGTCAGGGTACCCGAACCCGGCCAGGTGGAAGAAGGAGCCCATAGCCTGGTTCCGGGAGTCGAACGCCCGGCCGTGGGTCGTGGGCGCTCCGGCCCTGTATGCCACATCGGCATCCCCGGTCGCGTCCACGAAGACCTTGCCCACGACCGCCTGCCGGCCCGACTTGTTCTCCACCATCACCGCCGCTATGGAATCCCCCTCCTTGACCACATCTACGACCAACGTATGCAGCAGGACCTCTACGCCGGCCTCCCGGCACATCTCGTCTATAACCACCTTCAATGCCTCGGCATCGAAGCGGATCCCCCATTCCCTGAGGCTCTCCTCCCACGAGGGGGCGCAGCCGAGAGCGTGCATGCGCTCGGTGACCTCCTTCAGTATGCCTTGGACTATAGGAGTATCGCTCTCGTGGGCGGTGTGTCCCAAGATGGGCGCTACCAGCCCCGCAGTGGCGAGCCCTCCCATGAAGCCGTAGCGCTCTATGAGGATCGTCTTGGCTCCATGTCGAGCCGCCGCCACGGCCGCCGGGAACCCCCCTGGGCCTCCACCGCATACCACCACATCGGCTTCCGCCAAGACGGGTACCTCACGGGAAGGTTCGGTTATGGTGCGCATGTCTTGCCTCCTAACTTCTCCTTTAAAACCTTACATCTGCCCTCCCAGTATTCGCACGTCTCCAAGGTCCTTCGGGTGGCGTCCCCAGTATAAAGGGAGGGGTCCCGTAGGACTTCCTTCTTCTCCTCGGGGAGTCCCTCCAAGAACGGCCTTATCTCCTCGTCCTCCCAGACAATTTCCGGGAGGGGCCTGCCCGACCTCCTCGCCTCCGCCACCAGCTTCTTGGTACGATCGTACGCATCGGGGTACCCCTCGAGCGCAAGGAGTATGTACAGGGGCTCCGCAACTATGAAGCCTTTGCTCATCTCCAAGTTTTCCCTCACCCTCTCCTTGTCCACCTCTATGTTCCGAAGGGCCTTTACAGTACGATGTACAGCGTAGTCTAAAGCCGTGAAGATCTCGGTCACGAACCTCCCGGAGGCGGAATTCGTCAGGTCCCTCTGGTGCTCGGATATCTGGTCCATGAGGACCGTCACGATCCTCGGCATGAACGCCTTCCACATGCTTTTAACGTTTTCGAAGTCCTTGGGGTTCACCTTGTGGGGCATTGTGGAGGAGCCTACCCTCTCCTCCCCCTTCCTGTCCCTCACCTCGGCTATCTCGGTCCTCATGAGGTGCCTCATGTCGTCAGCAAGGTTGGCGAGGACGGAGAAGCAGGATACTGCGGAACATACGAGGTCCACGAGGTACTCGGGCTCCACTATCTGGGAGGATATTCCGGAGGGCTTGAGGCCGAGCCTGCCGAGGAGGCTGCTTTCGAACTCGGATGGATCTATCCCCTCCAGGAGTGAGAGGGCGTTGTAAGCTCCCACCGCCCCCGAGAACTTCCCCCTGAGGTTGCGCCTGGCCTCGTCGAGCTTCTCTATCCTGCCTCCGAGCCTGTCGACATATAGCGCAAGGGCAAATCCGAAGGTTATGGGCTCCGCGTGCTGTCCGTGGGTCCTGCCTATCTGGGGGACGTCGGCCGTCTCCCTGGCCATCCCTATAAGAAGCTCCTCCAAGCCTATCAGGTCCGGAATAAGCACATCTCCCGTAAGCTCCTTGAACCTCAAGGCTGTGGCTGTGTCCATTATGTCGCAGGATGTTGCGAAGAGGTGGACGTAGGGCCTGGACTCCGGGCTTATCCTCCTCCTTATGCAGTTCACGAGGGCACGGATGTTGTGCTGGATCCTCCTCTCCTCCTCGTACACCTCCCGGGGGGTTATCTCGGAGCAGGCCCTTTCGACCTCCTCCGCGGCCTTCTCCGGGCAGACCCCCCTTTCTGCAAGTTCCCTTACAAGGGCGGCCTCGACCTTGAGCATGTACCTTATGTTCGCTCCCTCGGAGACGTAGGGACGCAACCTCTCGAAGAACTTCCTGTCGTCCCCGTAGTACCTGTAATCCAACGGGCTCACCATATCGTAGAGCTCCATGTTCCCTCCTCTCGTTTCCTTCCCGGGAAGGACCCTCAGCGTGTGAAAGCCGGTCCACCTGATGGACCGGCCCATACCTTCTTTTAAAGATACTCTATCTCCTTCCCCTGCGCAACCATCTTTAGGGGGAAAAAGCTTGACATTTTCAGAAGCTTCTATTATTTTTACCTTCGTTCCCCCGTCGGGGAAGGATCGTGGAGGCTCCCAAACAAAGGAGGTGCGCCTTGAGGAGTAAGCTATGCATATGGGGTCTGGCCGTCGCAGTGGCCTTGGGAGGGGCCGCAGGATGCGCAAGGCATCCCTCCCAGGAGGAGTTGAACCGCCTGGAGGAGGCCAGAAAGGCGGCGGCCCTGGCCGAGAAGGAGCTCGAGGCCAAGAAGAAGGAGAAGGCTTCCTTAGAGGCGAAGGTATCCAAGAAGAGGGAAGAGTTGAGGAAACTTGAAGCGAAGAGGGACGCTGTAAAGGCGAAACTGGGGGGCAAGTAACCGAGGAGGCGAAATGCGCTGGGGATACATCTGGGCGACCGTCCTCCTCTTGGGGCTCTCCTCTCCGCTCCAGGCGGCCCAAAGGAAGATGACCTACGAGGAATACAGGGCGGAGCTGGAACGGGCCCTCAAGAGGGAGAGCGAGGCCAAGGCAGCTATAGCTGAGCTCGAAAAGGAGATAAAGGCGCTCAAGGAGGAGCTCAGAAGGCTGGAGGAGCGCATAGCCGCCGTGAAGGAGGAGATCTACTCCCTTATAGGCACCGACGAGCAGGGGGTGAGGGCCTTCCAGGCCCAGGTGGAGGAGATAGGTAAGGAGGTGGACGCCCTGAAGGGCCTCTCTCCTGACGACCTGTTCTGGAAGAAAAAGGAGCTTAAGGAGATAAAGAAGCGGCTTGAAGAACTCAGGGGGAGCAGGATAGCGGCCCTCCCCGAGATAGACGAGAGGCTGACCGCCTTGGAGGGGGCCCTGGCGCAGATATGGGCCAAGGTGCCGGAGCTTCCTTCTCCTGGACATTACACCGTGCTCAAGGGGGACTGTCTCTGGAACATAGCAAAGAAGAAGGAGGTCTACGGCGACCCTTACATGTGGCCGAGGATATACCTGGCCAACGACCAGATAACGAACCCGGACCTCATCTACCCGGGTTGGGAGCTTACGATACCGAGGGGGGTGAAGGAGAACCAGCACCTCGTGGTCTTCGGGGAGTGGCTGTCCAAGATAGCCGGGTACGAGGAGGTCTACGGCGATCCGTCCAAGTGGCCCAAGATATACGAGGCCAACAGGGACCAGATACTGGACCCCAACCTGATCTACCCTGCGCAGGTACTGGAGATACCAAGGGATTAGATGGAGGAGGAAGCGGAAGATCCCGAAGCTCTTGGCCCCTTTCGGGGGTCAAGGGCTTCTCTTATGTTCCGATCCGGACGATGGAGGATAAGGTCCAGAAGCGCATATCGGTGGCAGGCGTAGATCCCCTCCTACTCTACGGGAGGAGGGACGCACATCTGACCGCCATAGAGCGGAAGTTTTCAGTTAAGGTGGTGGCGAGGGGGGAGGAGGTCATGTTGGAGGGGGAGCCGGACAGCGTTGAGCAGGCCGCCAACCTCTTAGAGAAGCTGAAGGGTCTGATAGAGAGGGGGACGAGGCTGGACGAGACTGACGTAAGTTTCGCCCTGGACTTCCTTTCGGAGGAGGGGAAGCTCCCCCCGCCCGAGGTCGTGCTCTCCACCCACAGGGGGCCCATCCGCCCTCGTTCGGTGGGCCAGTACCTCTACATCCAAGCCATCCGTTCGTACGACGTGGTGTTCGGGATAGGACCGGCGGGCACGGGTAAGACTTTCTTAGCCGTCGCCATGGCGGTGGCAGCCCTAAAGGAGAGGAAGGTCTCAAAGATAGTGCTCAGCAGGCCGGCGGTGGAGGCCGGCGAGAGCCTGGGGTTCCTGCCAGGTGACCTCCTGGAGAAGGTGGACCCGTACTTAAGGCCCCTGTACGACGCCCTGGAGGACATGCTCCCCTCCGACAAGCTCAAGGCCCTGTTGGAGAGCCGCACGATAGAGGTCATCCCCTTGGCGTACATGAGGGGAAGGACCCTCAACAGCGCCTTCGCAATATTGGACGAGGCCCAGAACACCCTGCCCGTCCAGATGAAGATGTTCCTCACTAGGCTCGGGATAGGCTCCAAGGCCGTGATCACCGGAGACATAACCCAGATAGACCTCCCCGACCCCGGAGCCTCGGGCCTCGTCCAGATACAGAAGATATTGGCAGGGGTCGAGGGGGTGAAGTTCGTGTACCTCTCGGAGCAGGACGTCGTACGCCACAAACTGGTAAGGGACATAATAAGGGCCTACGACAGGTTCAAGGGGGAGGCCACGGGATGAAAGAAGCCTACCTAAGAGGTGAGGTCCTATGAGCCCGGGGAAGGTCAAAAAACCTCCTCCCAAGCTCAGGAAGTTAGGAGGAAGGTGGGTCAGGGGGGTGATCTGGGTGGGGAGCGTGGCGCTGCTCACCGTCCTTTCCCCCCTCCCAAGATCCCACGAGTTCTCCGACCTAAAGCCTGGCATGGTCAGCGACAGGGAGATATTGGCCCCCTTCACGTTCTTCGTGAGGAAGACCAAGGAGGAATTGAAGAGGGACAGGGAGAAGGCCCGCTCGGCCGTCCCCCCCCTCCTCAGGTACCATCGGGATGTAGGAGGGAAGGAGCTGAAACGTTTGGAGGACTTCTGGAAACTGGCCGCACGTGCAAGGAGGGATTCCGCAGCCCTCCTTTCGCTTAGGAACTATCCCCTCCAGGAGGAGACCCTCAGGAAGCTCGTCCTGACGAGCCGAAGGCCCAGGACGTGGAGGAGGTTCGTGAGGGCCTGCACCGAAGTCCTCAGAGACTTCTACGGAAGGGGCTTTTTGGAGGATAAGTCCAAGGTCCCACCCTGTTCCACCGGGAAGGTCATTATAGCCTACGAGGGGGGGGAAAGGGAGGTGCCCCTGGAGGACATATGGGACCTCAAGGGACTGAGGGAGAGGCTCCTCTCAGAGCTGCGGGCCAGGCTCCCTTCCGAGGACCTCGCCCTTTTGGGATATGAGGTCCTGACAGCGTTCCTCTCCCCTAACCTTTCCCTGGACGAGGTCGAGACCGAGCGCCGCAGAGAGGAGGCGGCCGGCAAGGTGGGTATATATAAGAGGTTGATACCTAAGGGATATCGTATAATAGGCAAACATGAGCTCGTGACCGAGGAGCACATAGAGATACTGAGGTCCCTGGCACAGGAGAAGATGAAGAGGAGCATGGAACTGGGGGCCTGGCCGAGGGTGCGCACCATGGCAAGTTGGGCTGTCCTGAATTCCGCCTTCTACTTCCTGGTTATGGGTTACCTCCTCCTCTTCAGGAGGAACATCTTCAGGAGGAACGGGAACATCCTCCTGCTCTCCATACTGTTCCTCGTCCCTGCGGGTACGGCCTCGTACCTGAGGACCATGCCCGAGCCCTTCTTCCTCCTCCTTCCCCTGCCCCTCTCCTCGATGTTGGCTACCGTGCTCTTCGATGTAGGGGTGGGGTTCGTGATGACGGCGTCGGGGGCGCTCCTCTCCGGGCAGTTCCTGGGGAACCTCGGGATGGCCGTGCTTTCGGTCTTGGCCGGGACTGTCGCCGTCGCCTCCGTGCGCCAGGTCCGCCACAGGAGGCAGTTCTACGGGGCCCTCGGAGTCCTGCCGTCGGTGTACTTAATAGGTGTGCCGGTGCTTTCCTCGGTACATCTTCTGGAGATGGGGTCCCTGGGCAAAGCTATGACCTTGGGAGCACTGAGCGGCATCTCCTTCCCCGTGCTCACCATAGGTCTCCTGCCCATATTCGAGACCCTTTTCGGCATAACCACGAACATAACCCTCGTGGAACTTTCCGACCTCAACCATCCCCTCCTGAGGGAGCTCGCCGTCAGGGCGCCGGGGACCTACAACCACACCATAATCGTGAGCATACTGGCCGAGACGGCCGCCGAGGCCGTGGGAGCCAACTCCCTCCTTGCGAGGGTAGGGGCGTACTACCACGACATAGGCAAGATGAGGAAGCCCGAGTACTTCATAGAGAACCAGATGGGGACCCCCAACCCCCACGACAGGCTCAGCCCGACCATGAGCGCCCTGATCCTCGCAGCACATGTTAAAGACGGCCTGGAGCTCGCCAGGGAGCATGGTCTTCCCAAGGCCGTACAGGACTTCATCCCTCAACATCACGGGACCTCCATCATGGAGTACTTCTACGACAAGGCCAAGAAGCAGATGGGGGACGTCTCCGAGGCGAACTTCAGGTATCCCGGCCCGATACCCCAGAACAAGGAGGCTGCCATCGTCATGCTCGCTGATTCCGTAGAGTCCGCCGTGCGCTCCCTGGGGGAGAGGACGCCGGCCAGGGTCAGGGGGATGATAAGGGAGGTCACGAGGAAGAAGCTCGAAGACGGCCAGTTGGACGGAAGCGACCTCACCCTCAGGGACCTCAGGAGGATAGAGGAGAGCTTCCTGCCCGTGCTTATGGGGGTGTTCCATCCCAGGGTGGCCTATCCCGAAAGGAGGGAGGGTGCTGGAGTTCGTGTGGGGGACGGAGGGACCCAAGGTTGAGCTGGAGGGGCTGCGGGAGGTCGGGGGGATGATAGTGGAGAGGTACGGCCTCGGCGATGTGACGGTGATATTCGTGGACGATGCCCGCATCACGGAGCTCAACAGGGAGTTCTTGGGCAGGGACTTTCCCACCGACGTCCTCGCCTTCGACCTCAGGGACCCTTCCCCCGAGGGGCCCTCGGGGGAGGTATACGTCTGCCTGGAAAGGGCCGAGGAGCAGGCCCAGGAGTTCGGAGTCCCCTACGAGGAGGAGGTCGCAAGGCTCGTGTTCCACGGGCTCCTACACCTCGCAGGGTTCGAGGATGCGACCCCGGAGGACAGGAGGAGGATGGAGGCGGAAGTCGAAAGGTACCTGAGCGTATGGAGGAAGCATGCCCTGGAAGGTTGAGGTCAGGTACAGGCAGGGGATCTACGACGCGGAGGCGCACTCCAAGGCCGGGGAGATGAGGGAGGCCGGGGTGAAAGTGGAACGTGTTGAGATAATATGGGTCTACCGTTTGGACGGGAAGATGGGGCCCGACGAGGCCGGTAGGATAGCCCGGGAGCTGCTCGCCGACCCTGTGACCCAGGAGTACAGGGTGGGGAAGGACGCACCGGAGCTTTGGGAGACGCCCGAGGGGGCCCTGAGCGTGGAGGTCGCCTACAACCCCGGGGTCATGGACCCTGCGGAGGGTAGCATAAAGAAGGCCATTGGGGATATGGGGATATGTGTAGATACAGTACGCACGGCCAAGAGGTACATACTCTGGGGTGCGTCCGAGGAGGACCTGGACCTCCTCGCAGACGGGGTCCTGGCCAACCCCCTTATCCAGCACTTGGTCGTGGGAGGCGAAGCCCTCCGTCCTCCCGAGGAACCGTGGAAGTTCGAGAGGACCGAGGTCCCCATAAGGGAGGCATCGGACGAGGAACTTATGAAGATAAGCAAGGAGAGGCTCCTCTCCCTGAGCCTGGAGGAGATGAGGGCCATCAGGGAACACTTCAGGAGGACGGGCAGGGAGCCCACGGACGTCGAACTTGAGACCTTAGCACAGACTTGGTCGGAACACTGCGTGCACAAGACCTTCAAGGGGAGGATAATCTACGAGGGAAGGAAGATAGAAAACCTGCTTAAAAGCACCATCATGAAGGTCACCGAGGAACTGGCCAAGCCCTGGTGTCTTTCGGTCTTCGTGGACAACGCTGGCGTCATCGCCTTCGACGAGGACTGGGCCGTGTGCTTCAAGGTCGAGACCCACAACCACCCCTCCGCCTTGGAGCCCTACGGCGGTGCAGGGACGGGGATAGGAGGGGTCATAAGGGACGTGCTCGGCACGGGGCTCGGGGCCAAGCCCATACTCAACACCGACGTCTTCTGCTTCGGCCCTTTGGACCTACCGAGGGAGAAACTTCCCAAGGGCACGCTCCACCCCAGGCAGATCTTCCGGG
>Ga0180302_10001527_pt1 | contig 11004 bp, 12 predicted proteins | sample GuaBasSediGuay17_FD_121794 | JGI IMG/M metagenome (GOLD analysis project Ga0180302, IMG submission 121794) | Subseafloor sediment microbial communities from Guaymas Basin, Gulf of California, Mexico - Guay17, Core 4571-4, 12-15 cm | ecosystem: Environmental > Aquatic > Marine > Hydrothermal... | reverse complement strand
GTAGTGGTTAGGAGGTTGTTGAGGAGGGCTCTATCGGTTATCTTCATGAGCGTAGGGTTCTTCATGGTGCTTACGTGGGTTTGGGGTAACTACGTTGGTGAGGCCGCTATAGCTATAGCGTACCTAATTGCTGCATCCTTCCTCTACAGCCACGTCTTCAAACCCCTCCTCAGGTTTAGGGATGTGTCTAGGTACCTCCCTAGGAGGGGGCCTAACGTGTTTAAGTACGGGGGCTTCACCGCATCGGCCCTAGGCATCCTAGCTCTAGCCACCACGCTAGCTAAGGCCCTAACGCCCATCCCTAGCTACATCCCCGCGCTCCTAGGTTCTTCAGCGGTAGCTGCCACGGTAGCTACCCTGGTAGCTGCCGCCCTAAGCTCCTCAGGACTCCTAGGCCTCCCCGAAGCCCTCGCATCCCTTATCATAGCCCTAAGCATACCGCTATACCTGGTTAAGCCATCCCTAGTCCTCCCAGTGGTCGGGGCCTCCCTAATGGCTACAGGGATGTTCACGTACTGGGCCTACTACCTAAGGAGTCAGGGCAGCAATGCCGTCGCAGGCCCTACCGGAGGAGGTAGCTAGGGGTTTAAGGGAGGTCGCAGGCTTAAGGGCTATCGCCAACATCCAGAGGCTAGCTGTACTGGTAGCCCTACACCTAGCCGGCAGGCTCACCTTCACGGAGCTCAGCAGGGTTACGGGGATCGGTAAGGGATCCCTGGAACACCACCTAAAGGTGCTCGAGGAGGAGGGCCTAGTTAAGAGGAACAGGCACCTAACCCTCCTAGGCCCCAGGGTCTTCATCGGGATAACAAGTAAGGGTAGCGAGGTAGTTAGGAAGTCCCTAAAACTCTTCAAAGGCATTGAGGAATCAGCACCTACCGGCCACAAAGCCCGCTAACCGCTAGAGGGCCTCCTAGAACCCAGCTAGGACGTGTTAAGCCGTTTAGCACCAGCGCTTAAACCACGTGTGAAGACCCCCTCCTCAACCATCTCTCTTAGGACTGCGTGGGGGTCTATTATGGGGGGCCCTGCATCATCGATCAGGATGTCCAGCCTCTGACCCCTAACAACCAGGTCCCTCTCCCCATCAAACGATAGGAGGGTGTAGTCCACATCCCTCCCCTCCCTGTACGGGAGCTTCAGCACCCTAACCTCCCTAACACCGACCTCCCTAACAACCCCGGGCGCGAGCAGCGCCACCGTCCTGAAACCCCTACCTAGAACAACCTTAGATGCTAGGGGCTCCCTCCTGCTAATAGGTCTTAAGTAGCCGAGTATGGATGTTAAGCCGACGTTCTCAGGGGTCCCCATAGTCATGTACACCTCCTCAACCATCCCCACATCAAGAACCGCCCTAGCACCCACGAACCCGTGGGTGGTGAACGCTAGGTCAACGAGCCCTAGGTCAACGCCTCCCTCATACCTAACGACAACCCTCTTAGCCCTGTAGACCCCCCTACTAGACCCCCTCCACGCAACGTACCCAGCAACGATCCCTGCATGGGTGGGGTCCAGGGCGTAGGGCACGGCGTTGTTGGTGCCCATGGAGATTGGGAGGAGCTTAACGTCCCTGAAGGCCTTAGCAGCAGCCCTAACGGTGCCGTCACCCCCCAGCACGAGCATAGCCCCGGCACCCTCCCTCCACGCGATCTCGGTAAACCTAGCTGTGTCAGCCCACGTACCCTCAACAACCATCTGAGCTGTGAACATCTCCATAGGGGCCCTACCCCTGAACTCCTCAATAACGTACTCACTAACCCCGTCAGGGTCGGGGTAGAAGACCACCTCATCAACCGGTGTTACGGATAGGCCCTGGATAAACATCCTTAAAGCCCTAACCCTCTCCCAGTTAGTAACTGTTCCAGCGTAAGCCGAGACACGCCTAATATCCCTCCCAGAGTAGGGGTTTACTAGAACAGCTACCTTAACCACTCCCAGCACCGGTAGAGGAACCGTTACGGGTAAAAAGGGCTTAGTTAGGGACCTACTCGATCTCAGCTATCGGGTCCCCCGGAGCTACCTGGGAGTTCTTAGGCTTCAAGATCTTCCTAACAACCCCGGACACCGGTGATGGGACCTCAACCGTTACCTTAGATGCCAGCACCTGGCACAGGTTCTCACCCTCCCTAACCTCCTCACCCTCCTTAACGTACCACATCGTTATAGTTCCCTCACCGTAGGTCTCGTAGTCCCATAGCTTAGGCATCCTCACTATCATCGAGCTCCGCAGCCCCCTAAAGACCCATTATCTCCTTCACAGCGCTAACCACTTTATCAGGGCTTGGGAGGACGTGCCTCTCCAACGGCCTGCTGTACGGTATGGGGACGTCCGGGTAGGCAACCCTCTTAGGCGGTGCCTTAAGCTTATCGAACACCCTCTCAGCAACGGATGCTATTACCTCCCCCGTTAAGCCGAAGCTCCTGTAGTCCTCGTCAACCACCACCAACCTACCGGTCTTGCTAACGGACTTAGCAATCGTGTCTACGTCGAGGGGCTTTATAGTCCTTAAATCTATTACCTCAGCGCTAACCCCTAGCTCCTCCAACTTCCTAGCAGCTGCTAGGGCGTGGTGAACAGTCATAGCGGCCCCGACCAGGGTAACGTCCCTCCCCTCCCTCACAACCCTCGCCTTACCTATAGGTACTACGTAGGGCTCCTCAGGCACCTCGGTAACCGCCTCCTCAGGGTATGGCATCCACGGCAGCCCCATTAAGCCCTTATGGAACATGTAGATGACGGGGTTGTCATCCCTTATGCTCGCTATCATGAGGCCCTTAGCGTCGAAGGAGTTCGAGGGGGTCACCACCTTAAGGCCGGGGAGGTGGGCGAACGTCGAGAACAGGACCTGGCTGTGCTGGGCAGCGTCCGAGTACCCGCCCCCAATAGCTGTCGTAACAACTATGGGCATCCTAACCTCCCCACCGGACATGTAGTATATCTTGGACATGTGGTTCATTATAGGGTCTAGAGCTACCCCTAGGAAGTCAACGAACATTAGCTCGACTATGGGCCTCATGTAGGAGGCGGCCCCTATAGCAGCACCTATGAAGCCTATCTCGCTTATAGGGGTGTCCCTAACCCTCTCACCTCCGAACCTCTTGTAAAGCCCGTAGGTAGCCCCGAAGATACCTCCGTAAACACCTACGTCCTCCCCCATGTAGAACACCGTCGGGTCCCTCTCCATCTCCTGAGCTATGGCTTCAGCAATAGCTTGATACATAGGTAGCTTACGCCCCCTAGGCTCCTCAAGAACGGGTAGGCCGGTCTCCGGGAAGGGCGCGTAGACATCCCTTAACGCCTCCTCAACACCTGGGTACGGGCTCTTCTTAGCGAACTCTACAGCGTCTAGGACCTCGCTCCTAGCCTTATTAACCAGCTCCCTATCCAGCTCCTCATCGAGCCACCCCCTATCCATTAAGAGCTCCCTGAACCTCTTAATGGGGTCCTTCCTCCTAACCTCCTCAAGCTCCTCCTTAGACCTGTATACCTGAGGGTCGCCCTCGAAGTGCCCGTACAGCCTGAACGTCTCTATCTCTATGAGCGTCGGGCCCCCGCCCCTACGGGCCCTCTCAACAGCCTCACCGGTAGCTTCATACATAGCTACGACGTCGTTGTCGGGGACGTAGACGCCCGGTATGTTGTAGGCAACAGCTCTATCGGAGTTCCTGGCAACAGCTGTTGAGTACTTCTTCGGAACCGAGATAGCCCACTTGTTGTCCTCAATAATGAACACCACCGGGAGCTTCCATATAGACGCTAGGTTTAGGGATTCGTGGAACTGGCCCTGATTGGCCGCTCCATCACCCCCGTACGCTACCGCCACGCTATCCCTACCGAGGAGCTTGAACGCTAACCCCGCACCAACGGCCTGCGGGAAGGCAGCAGCAACTATGCCGCTGCAGGCGAAGCCCGCCTCCTTACTTATTAGGTGCATGTGCCCTCCCTTACCCTTACCGAGCCCTGTTGACTTACCCATGATCTCAGCCGCCATCCTCCTTAAGTCAACGCCCTTAGCTATCGCTGTGTGGTGGGCTCTATGGGTTCCGAACACTACGTCGTCCCTCCTCAGATGGGCGACCATCCACACAGCAGCTGGTTCCTGGCCCGCTGATAGGTGCATCTCGCCCGGAATAGGGCCTGCAGCTATGTTGAACACGGGCTTCTTACCCTCGTAGTACAGCTCCCTCACAGTGTCCTCGAAGAACCTTATCTTAAGCATCGTGTAGTACATCTTAAGGGCTGTATCCCTGTCAAGGGGTTTAGGCGTTAATAACACCCCGTAATAGTTATGGGGTTGTCTAATATATCTCTTACTAGAGCATGCAGCTCGGGTAAAGGTTTAATATGAACGCACCTACTATGATCGGGATGCATCCATGGTTGACTACGGAGCCCTTCACAGGGAAGTTAACGAGGTTGTGAGGCCTAAGGGGGAGCCCGTAGGTTTTAAGCTGTTTAGGGAGGTCGCCGACATACCGTACTTTGAGGGGAACCTAGCCCTGTGCCAGGTAATAAAGCTGGTAGCTGTTTACGGAAGGACCGTAGGTGTTAAGGTCGATAACGTGGACTCATGCGTTGTAGGTAGCTACATACTCGGCTTTAGGGCCCCTCCAGAGGACCTCATGGATAGGTGGGTTAAGGGCTACGCGTATAGCGAGGAGCTGTTTAAGAAGCTTGTCGGCAGCATTCACGCCCTCCCAATGGGTGGGTATAGGTCGGCCCTCTTCGCCCCCCTAAAGAGCTTTAAGAACTTCAAGATCGACCCCGACGGCGTAGTACTCATAGTTAACTCCACCCAGGCATACCTACTGCTGGTAAGCTACTTCGACGCTACGGGGGTTAAGCCCGCGTCTGACTTCAACGGCCACGCAGCCTGCGAGGTCGTTGCAGCTGTTAAGGAGGGTAGGTCCCCATGGCTTACAATACCGTGCGGGGGCGCTAGAGCTATTGCTGAAGCCCAGGACGACGAGCTGTGGCTGGGCATGGAGGTCGAGCACCTAGCAAGGGCTGTTGAGAGGCTTAAGTCGGTAGGGTTTAAGTACCCACCGCCCTTCTACCAGATGCTCCTATCACCCCCACTACCTAAGCACCCCTTAACCTACCTAATAGCTAGGAAGCCATAGCTTTTTCCCATAAAACCCTTAAGGCGGGGGTCGCGGGCTACCGCTAGTAACTCCGGCGCTCCCTCCTACCCAGCTCGTCCCTAAAGCACCAGATGCCCTCGCCGAAGTCTAGGAGGACCACGCCGAGCCTCCCTAAGAGCTTATCGTTTAGCAACACGTACCTCGCCCCCTGCGACACTATTGCCGAGCTCGTCACGGGCCCCTCAACCCTGTCCCCAGCTACTAAGTAGACCTTAACGCCTCCCCTGTACTTAAGGAAGGATACCTCCCTACCATCCCCTAAAACCTTAGTGTGTAGCTCGGGCTCCGACACCGTGTGCAGCTCCAGCCCCCTAGCCACTCCCTGAGGTAGGAGCACCTCGGGCTCGAGGCCCGCGAAGCCGCTGTTAGCTATAGCGACCACCTCAACCCTCCTTAAGCCATCAGCCCTCTCGATCCTCACCCTCAGCCTCAGCACCACCGATCACCTCCACCTCAAGTAGTGTTAGCAGTAGCTCGCCTTCACCCTCAAGTAGTGTTAGCAGTAGCTCCTCCATACATTCATCCATTAGGGAGGCTCTAGCAAGGATAATAAGTATTGCTTGCCCTTGAAGTCCTTAACGCTACCTTAGTGCTTAGCGCTCCTATAGCGAGGGAGCTAGCTACGTTAAGGGGTGTAGAAGTCTAGGAGTTCTAGCCCTACGTAAGTGATTGCTGTGAAGACAACCCCTATAGCTACCCCTAGGGCTACCTCGTACGGTTTATGTGCTTTAAGCGCTAGCCTAGCGTACGCGGTAGGTATCAGCAGTAGGTACAGCAGTGCGTGGTGCGGTCCTAGGGCTAGGACTAGGTAGGTTGTTGGGCCAGCTACCCCGCACGCGTGGACGCTGGGCTTAAGCCTCAGCGACGCCGCCAGCATCGCTGCCGTAACAACTACGTACGTTAGGATGAAGCCTGCCTCCAGCAAGCTACCTAAGTACTTGAAGTACGTGGAGCCAGCTATGTAGGAGGCTATGGCGTAGGTGAAGTACTTAGGCCTTAACCTACGGCTGGACACGAAGATGTCGGTCCTCCCCCTAACAGTATCGATAACTATTGCTGCTATCGGTAGAATCCCTAGGAACGCAGCTACCGCAGCAATCCCTGAAGGGCTTAGGGAGCCATCCACGTAGAGCACGTAGGTTCCCAGCAGCACCGCGTAGATGGGTGTGCTGGTAGCATGCGACAGCACCTCAGCAACCCTAACACCTAGGCCCAAGAAGCATACCCATGTAGGTAGGGGCAGCGTAATAAAAGCGTTCCCGGAGTAGCTACGTAGCGAACCCCTTACCCGCGAGCCCTACGCACCAGCCCTGCCAGCGCCCTCGCGAGGCCGTAGATGCTGACTATGTAAACCGTCGAGACGAGGAGTATTAGGGCGAAGCCCGAGCATGACCTCAGGGTGAGGCAGGGGTCGGAGGCGTGGTAGGTGAGCAGCAGGGGTAAGGGGACAAGGACTAGTGAGGACCCCACCCCTATGGATAGGGCCGCCACCCTACTCCTAAGAGACCTAAGCCACCTACCCCACGAGCTAACGGTCCAGCAGGATAGGGCGTAGCTGTAGGCAATGCTGATTAGGGGTACCTTAACGCCTAAGCTGAGGCTGGGTAGGTACTTAGCGAGGTTCCAAAGCCTAAGCGCCCAGCCTGCTAGGTGGATCGGTAGGGATAGGGCGACCCATGGGAACCAGAGCTCCACGCACCTAACCTCGTCATATAGCGGAGGCTTAGGGACCCCCGGGATGTCGTCTATGAAGGCGAAGGTCTGGATAGAGCCGAAGAAGCACGTTATGGCTAGCACCGCGAACAGCAACACCTTAGAGTAGCTAGGCCTTAGGAAGGCGAGCCCTGCTAGGGCCCCCCGCACCCACCGCACCGCCGACCACCACCTAGTGTTTAAGGAACTTAGCTACGTAGAATAGCTTGCCGAAGAGGTACCTATAGCTGAGGAGCTCTAGGCCCTCGGGCTTAACCCTCACCGGTAACTTATCCCTACCGGTAGCCCTATCAATGAACGTGACCTGGTCGTAGACAACGACGAAGCCGCTGGCCCTAGTAACCCTAGCGGCCTCCCTGAGGGCCCTGCGGGGGTCGCTGAAGTATGTGAAGGCACCCCCTATGAGGACCCTATCGAAGACCCCCTCCTTAAACGGTAGGTACTCCCCGCAGCCTAGGACTAGGTAGACGTCCTCCACACCCCACATCCCTAGGTTCTCAACACACCTACCCAGCATCTTCTCCGATATGTCCAGGCCCACGATAGGGCCCTCAGTAAACCTCCTGAAGTACGGTACGTTACCGCACGTCCCTATACTTACCTCGAGCACTGCGTCACCGCCCCCGATATCCATTGAGGAGACGACCTCCTCCCTAAGGGAGTCCTCGGTAACGCCGTAGAGCTTTATGAGCCTTGACTCGAGGACGTCGTAGAAGGGTGCGTACATGTTGTAGAGGATCCTCTGCAGGGTGTTAACACCCTTAAAGCACTCACCGACCCTGAAGTCGGGGAAACCCTCCCTAATAGGGAACGACCTACCGCAGCACCTGCACTTAAGGTAGCTATTGGAGAGCTCTACACCGCACCCGCACTTAGGGCACCCTAAAAACTTCAGCAAGTCCTTAAGCAAGCACGCCCCCAAAGCTTACCCGTTAAGAAGGCTTTTAAGAGGTGCTGGTAAGCAGCGAACCCCTTAGCTGTTGGAGGTGCTACCTTAGAGGTCCGTAGCCGTTAGGTAGAGGGCATCACTAAGTTGGGCTAGACCTCCTCGTACCCCAGGTTGAGGAGGCCTGCTAACACCTTAAGCTCCCTCCTGTAATCCCCTAGAGTGATTACGTAGTGATTCCCCAGGGGGTTCTCAACGAGCTTTAACCCGCCCTTAAGCCTTACAAGGACCTGGGTCCTGCAGGCATCCCTGGTTACGGGGCCTTCGTTAACCACCTCCCCGACCCCTGCCCTAATAACTCCTCTTAACGCGTCCAGCCTAGCCATGGTTACCGTGGAGCCCTTGGGTAGGGAGCCCTCAACACCTACACCGAGCCCTGACTCGAAGTGGGTTCTAAGCCTGTAGCTAGCTACTAGCTTGGTAGCTACGGTGCAGTGGGCTACGAGGACCTCCCCTCTCTCAACCCAGGCTATGTTGCCCATGAATGAAGGCCTGCTGGACACCCCCGATAGCAGGGCCATGGTCACCACTGAGGGGACGTCCCCCTCGCACCCAGCTGTGAATCCCTCGTCGTTAAGCATGCTTAGGGCTAGGCACGCCGTTAAGCCGTAGTCGAGCATGTCGAAGCACCTAATAGTGAGGACCCTAGCTCCAGCCCTGTTAAGGACCCTCCTCAAAGCTACGTACACCTTAACAGCTCTAGCAACGTCCTCAACACCTACGCCGACCATGTCGGCACCCCTGAACCTACGCAGTGCTTCACTCACCTCACCCTCGCTAACCCTCGCAGCATCGTTAACAACCTCATCAACCCCTACCCTTACGAACTCGAGGTTGAGCAGCTTACGTAGGGCGCCCAGCTGCTCGTTGCTGTATATGAGCCACGGCGATGGCTCCCCGACCAGGATGACTCTAGAACCCCTAACCCCTGAGTAGGCCCTCGAAGCCCTTAGGAAGACCTCTAGGGACTCCCTAAAACCCCTGTCCCCAAACATGAGTAGGTGGGCTGGCAGGCCCTCATACCTAATCCTGGAGATAGCTTCTAGGGATGCAGCTAAGCTGTTCTGACCTCTATGGGCTACGACAGCTACAGGGGCCCCCTTCCTAGCTAGCTCTAGAACTAAGTGCTCAGTACCCCCGGTCAGCACGGGGGCTACGTACGCGGCAACCCCCTCAACCCCGAGCTCCCTAACCCCGCTAACGGAGGTGGTAACGCCTCGCTCCCCATCGATTAAGCCCTTAATAGAGCTCTTAATGGAGTCGTTAACAGCCCTGACAGCATCGGGGTCGTGTATAGGTGATGCAATAGGTATGTAGATAACCCTGCCCCCCAACCAGCACCCCCCCAGTAGTAGGGCCTAAGCAATTAAGCTGTGATGAAGTTAGCGACACCAGCACATACCCCAACAAGCTCTCCACATGAGGGGGCGAGCCACCCTCACCACCCCGATTGAAGCCCGTTCCCCCTCATCACGCCCTCCTATGGCTGGGAAACCGCTGCTGCAGCCTCACTAAGCCCCCTCTCTACTATACTATACGGGGGTGGTGGGGAACTCCCGTCATTTCCGCTGTTGCGGGGCTTAAAGGCCTGGCACGTAGCCCTAACTGGTTGGGGTAGTTGATTACGTTGCGCCTGCCTTCTATACTTAGGGGGAGGGCCGAGTTCTTCCTAAGGAACGCCGCTAGGCTTATTGAGGAAGGCGAGCACGTCCTAGGGATGTTTAGCTTGGAGCAGAATTGCTAGCTAATCCTTAAGTACAAGCGAAGGTCTAGGGAGGAGTTTAATTGAAGCGCCTCACCGCTCCAGAACGTGTAGCCCGTCCTGGGCGAGGGGGTGTAGTTAACTGCGGGCACCGCTACCCCTAGAGAACCTCCTCCCCTATGTCGCTAGGCACTTCATACCCCGGCAACCTACCCACCTGCTCTCTGAAATCCCTCGACTTAAGGGCTTCTAGGAAGGCCTTAACAGCACCCCTACCGAGCCTCTGCCTAGGTATTGCGAAGTCGAAGGCCTCCCACCTAACACGGGTGAAGTAGAGCCCGTACTGTACCGCTGCCCACCTAATACCCATGCCTACGTCCGCCTCACCGCTAGCTACAGCCCTAGCCACCTCGGTATGGGTGCTCACCACCTTCTCGAAGCCGGGAACCCCCCTCATGGCGGAGGGCTTCAACCCCCTCCTACCCAGCTCCCCGGCGAGGACGTGTTCGAGGAGGATCCTAGTGCCGGACCCCCTCTGCCTATTCACGAGCCTTAACCTGCCGCTAACAAGGCCCTCCACCACCTCTTCATAGCTGAGGGGCTCCCTAGTAATGAAGCCTACCTCCCTGTAGTACCCCCTAACGAGGGCTACTTCACCCTCGAGCCAGTACCTCCCTATGTAGGGCTTGTTGTACTCCCCGCTCGCCGGGTCGAGTAGGTGTAGGCCAGCTACGTCCGCCTCACCAACAGCTAGGGCTGCAAGCCCTATACCCGAGCCTGTCCATGAGAGCTCAACGCTCCCAACCCCCCTACCCCTAAGGAGCCCCGCGAGGATCTCTATGCAGGGGTCATGGCTACCCATATAGACCAGGTCTGGTACTGTGAACCCGGTGCTGCGGACCTCTAGCTCCCTACCAGTAACCCTCCTGTAAACCTCTAGGTACTCCTCTAGGAGCTCCCTACCAGCCTCCGTGAGCCTAGCACCGCCCCCACCCCTACCACCCCTCCTAACCTCAACGAGCTTCTCTCCCAGGGCCCTCTCAGCCCTCACTAAAGCCTCCCAGGCCCTGGAGTAGGGGATGCCGAGGGCCCTCGAGGCAGCCAGGATCGAGCCATACCTACCTACCAGTAGGAGTAGCTTAGCAACCCTGCAGTCAGCAACCCTCCTCCCACCGACCTCCAAGATCACGTCAACCCTGACCTCAAAGGCCTTACTACGCATCTACCGCTAAACCCCTTAAAGCTTCACACCAAGACTTATAATGGCTATCCACAGCATTAAGCGGGGCACGGGACCTATTAGTGGGCGCTCCTCCACCGCCTACGAGGTGCTGCGGTGTTGAGGCAACAAGCCCTAGCGGTCGTTAAGGGGGTCCTGCTCTGGCTAGCCGCCTTCACACCGGGCGCGGTCATTGGGGGTGTAGCAGCGTTCATTACAGGTGAACCCGCGGTAGGTGCTGTCCTCACGCAGATCCTCTTCATAGCTACCCCCCTAGCC
>Ga0180302_10001526_pt1 | contig 11005 bp, 8 predicted proteins | sample GuaBasSediGuay17_FD_121794 | JGI IMG/M metagenome (GOLD analysis project Ga0180302, IMG submission 121794) | Subseafloor sediment microbial communities from Guaymas Basin, Gulf of California, Mexico - Guay17, Core 4571-4, 12-15 cm | ecosystem: Environmental > Aquatic > Marine > Hydrothermal... | reverse complement strand
GCTGGCATAATTCCTTTCTTTTCTCCTGAATTCTCGAATATACTGGAGAAGATTTTGGATTCTTTCAAAAAACTGAGCGGTTTGAAATTGTTCGAGAAGGAAGAAATATTTAACGGAAGCATCGAATTTTCTCTTTCAACAAAAGAATTTGATAATTTGAAGATAGCTTCTGGCAACATTAGAGTTGATACAGAGGGAAATTACACAGTAAAAATTGATGGGAAGAGATTAATTTTAAAAGAAAGTTTCGAGATACACAATTTTACAGGGCTTGTGGAATTCAAGAATTTTTTAATCTCTGGCGAGTGCTCCAAAATTTTAACCAAAAATTTCGAAATTGAAGGCAAATCGAAAATTGTTGCTCTTGAAAAAAATTTTAAAACCCTTACCATAGAGAATTTGAAAATCGGAGAGCTTGATGTTGATGGCGGCAACATAACCATAAAAAGCCCGCAAAAAATCAGCGCAGAGTTAAGCGAGAAAATTAGATTGTATAAATTTAAAGGCAGCTTGACATTCGAGAAAGATATAATTACTTTAAGGGGCAATTGCACGAAAATAGAATCGCGAGGTTTTAATTTTGGAGGCAAATAATCTCTAAAATTTTATAGGTAAATATATTGTTGGGCTATAGTATTTTAATTTTTAAAACTTTATTATGGTTTCAAAAGCCTTTGAGCCATGGATAAGAATTAGATACAGGATTCTCCTTCAAGAATTGGGGGATAAAGAATTTACAAGAAAAGATGTAGAGAAAATTTTTGAGAAGCACAATAAACAACTAGCAAATATAAATGAGTTTCTGAATATTTTGTCAAAAGAAGGATTGTTGGAATCTATAGAAAGTAATGGCAAGCATTTTTATAAACTTAGAGAAACTTCTCTAGATAAAAATAGCACCACGAAAGATCAAATTATTAAAATTCTGAAAATGGGAGCAGACTTGATAAGGGTAAGAGTTGATTACAAAATTTTGTTGGTGTTGCTTTTTTACAAAGCTTTAAGTGATAAGTGGAAAGAAAAAGCGGAAGAATACCTTTCTGAAATCAAAGATAAAGAAGAAGCTTATCATCTTACAAATATTGATTACTATGCGCTTTATGATGAATCTTCCGATACTTTGTACACATGGGAAGAAGTGACGAAAGATAAAATAAATCTTATTCCAAATTTTATAACAGCACTAAATAAAATTTCCGAATTAAATGAGAAACTCTCTGATTTAAAAATTCTTGTTGAGAAATTAGGACTCGCAGGATTTTTAAATAACGAAGATAATTATCACATCTTCTTGGATTTAGTAGATCTTTTCAATAAAATTGACCTCACAAAAGTGAATTATGATATTGTAGGTAGTGGCTATGAGTGGATTTTATCTTATTTCGCTCCAGCTCAAGCAAAAGAAGGGGAAAACTATACTCCGAGAGAAGTTATTAGATTGATGATAGAAATTTTAGATATAAAAGAGAATTCCGATGTTTTGGACCCTGCTGTTGGCTCTGCCGCTATGTTAATAGAAGCTTACAAATATGTGAGTGAAAATTACAATGACGGAAAAACTTTAAAACTTGAAGGTCAAGAGGTTAATGATGTTACTGCTATTTTAGCAAAACTAAATTTGCTTTTACATGGTGCAGAAAATTATGAAATTCATATAGGAGATAGTTTAATAAATCCTAAATTTGCTGAAGCGGATTATGTTCTTGCTAATCCTCCATGGAATCAAGATGGTTATGATGAGTCAAAAGTTTCAAGAGAGGATTTGAAAATTATCTACAAATATGGTTTTGTTCCAAAACAAAGCGCTGACTGGCTTTGGGTTCAACTTATGTTCCATTATGCAAGAAAAAAGGTTGCTGTAATTTTGGATAACGGTGCCTTATTCAGAGGCGGAAAAGAGAAAAAGATAAGGGAAAATATGGTAGAAAAAGATTTGATAGAGTGCATAATTTTGCTTCCTGAGAAATTGTTTTACAACACCGGAGCCCCGGGAATAATAATGATTTTAAACAAAAATAAGCCAGAAGAAAGAAAAGGAAAAATTTTGTTTATAAATGCTTCAAATGAGTTTGAAAAGCATCCTGAAGTTAGGAAATTGAATATTTTGAGCAGAAAAAACATTGATAAAATTGTAGAAGCCTATCGGGAGTTTAAAAACATTGAAGGATTTTGCAAAGTTGTAAGTTTAGAAGAGATTGTAAAGAAAGATTACAGCCTGAATGTCGCGCTCTATGTGAGGCCTATTGAAGAAGGAGAAATGATAGACATCGCTAAGGAATTTGAAGAACTGAAGAAAATTGAAGAAGAGAGAAATGAGGTAATGGCTAAGTTTAATGATTATGTTAATAGTATAATTCAGGTGTTAATATGATAGATAAGTTAAAAGGCAAGGTTATGCTAAATATATTTGAGGTAAATTTAGAAGAACTCAAAATTCCAGAAAGCATCTATATTTACAATATTTCTTTTGAGATTTCTGAAGAGAAAAAGAGAATTATGTGTTATAGACGTCTAGAAAATATCTTTGGATTTATAGATAGGAAAAATAATAAACTTTACTCGTATAAAAAGATAGATGACATTCCTCAAGATCTTGCAATGTATTCAAAGCTTGAATTACAAGAAGAGAAATCTTTAAAAGATTTAGATGCCTCTATACAAAATAGAATTATAGAAACATATATCAGAAATGTGATAAGAAAAGATACAAAAGATATGCTCAAAACATTAGAAACTAAATTATTGAAAAGTAAGAAAAGAATAGGGAGATGGTATTTATATCTAATCCTTGAAAAAGGTAGGATAGAATCAATAAAAGTAAACAGCCTATTTTATGTCGTATTTAATGTAAATTTAAGAATAATAGGAAATAAAAATCTGTGGAACTTTATTGGACAAGATGCAAAGATTCTACAAAAGTTGTGCTGGTCTCCCTATGACTCAAAGGACATAAAAATTTGGTTTAGATATGCACCAGATATTAAAACAGAAAATGAGAAGAATTATCTATTAGTTGGCATTATGAGCAAAGATAATATTGAGAAGACAGGTTTTACATTTGAGGAGTTAAGGGATTATCCTACTAAGAAAAGAAGTTTAACACAAGAGGAGTTAAAGAAACTAGCGAAATTCAATGATTTTGATGAAAATCAACCAATTATTAAAGGTTGTGGTGATTTAAAGTTAAAATCATGTTACAGTTTCTTGCCTCAGTATTGTATACCAGCGTATAACGTCATTTTAGCTTCTGAAGAAGAAAACAAGGAAATATGGAAAATTCGTGAAGAGATAAACTTCAGAGAGAAAGCAAAGATAATATCAACTATACTTGAGCAGTTACCATATCTCGAGTATACTGATAATGCAATAGAGTTCAAAGATTTAGATAATTCCAAATTAAAAACAAAATTTGTGAAAGTGCAATTGAATTTAGATAACAATAAGATAATACCGACTGTTATCTCGAAACCGTATGAGGAAGATATTTCTAATACTGCCGATTTATTTAGATGGATTAGTAGCTATTGGTACCTAAAAAGTGGTAAAAGAAAGCAAGCAGTGGTTGAAATTCCCATTCCTGATTATGTACCAGAGTGCTTAAAGGGTACAGATGAATTGGAAACGTTCTTACTAATAGAAGAAAGATTGGACAGAATTGAGGAACACTCATATCGACAGCTATTATACTCGAGTGTTGAGGCATACAATATAATGTTAGAAGTGTACAAACAAATTGAAGAAATGAAAATACCTCGCCTAAACTTTAAGGGAAAAAAATTTAGCTTTGAAAATAGCGAAGAAGATGTTGATAAACTTATTAAAAAAATTTGTGAGACATTTCAGGGAAAGCTTGGATTTGCTCTTATTTTTGGCAAATCAAAAGGATTTAATGAAGATGACGAAGATAATGCAGAATACTATGATTACTACACACCTTTAAAGGCTAAGCTGTTTAATAATGACATATTGAGTCAGAACTTTGTGGTGGATAATTACATCAATGACAAAGGAAAAATCGATAATAAGAAAATTGGATTTGCTTTATCTAATATTGTCTATAACATTTTCGGAAAATTGGGGATAAAATTCTTCGTACTTGAGGAAAAAATACCTTATGATTACATTTTGGGAATAGATGTTGGATATGGGGAAGCTTACGCAGGTAAGGTGGCAGGTTGTACTACCATACATGACTCAAAAGGGCGGCTCCGAAACATAATTCCAGTAAGCAAGGAAAACCTACCAGACAAAGAATCTGCAAGAATAAAAGCACTTTTAGATTATATAGAATCAAAATATAAAATTTATAAAATAGATTTTAATAGCAAAAATATACTAATCCTAAGGGATGGATTTATACAACAAGAGGAGATTAAGCAGTTGAAAGAATTTTCAAAGAAGAAAAAGTGTAAGATTGTTGTAATGGGTGTAAGAAAAAACATAATGTATCAAATTTTTGATAAAAATATAAAGCCTTGTTATGTAAAAGTAGAAGATGCTTATTTACTAAAAGCACATGAGCCGAAAGTAGGTTACCCTAGACCAATAAAAATAGTTCAAAAAGTTGTAATAGATGGAAAAAATGTGAATAATGAAAAATTAACTGAGGATGATATTCTATTAGTTTATAAGCTAACAGCTTTGAACTATTCTACTATAGGGAAATTAAGCAATTTAAGAATACCCGGTCCTGTTTACTATGCTGACAAGTTGGTTAAAGCTCTCAAAAGAGGATGGAAACTTAGAGAGGAACTTCTGAAAGATGGACTCTTGTATTTCATTTAGGGGTGGTTATAATGATGTTTTATAAGGAAATTAATTGTAAAGACACCGAGATCGGTAAGATTCCAAGGGACTGGGAGATTAAAAAAGCAAAGCAAATATGTGCTAAAGTAACAGATGGTACCCATGATACCCCAAAACCAGCAGAAAAAGGATATTATCTAATAACATCTAAGCATATTAAAGATGGAAAAATAGATTTTTCCGAAGCTTACTTCATTAGCGAAAAAGATTATCATGAAACAAATAAAAGAAGCAAAGTGGATCTAGCAGACGTTTTATTTAGCATGATAGGGACTGTTGGAGAAACTGCTATTGTTAAAGAAAATTATCCCTCCTTTACAATTAAAAATGTAGGATTACTTAAGACTAATGGAAATTATTTGTTAGCATATTGGCTTCATTATTACTTTAAGTCATCTTGCGCAAAAAGATACATACGAGATAATTTAAAAGGAACTACACAAAAATACATTCCTCTACATACATTAAGAGACTTTCCAATAGTATTGCCTGAGAACATCAAAGAAATGAAAAAAATAGTAGAAATATTAAACACAATAGATAAAGCTATCGATAAGACAGACGAGATAATAGCGAAGACCGAAAAGCTGAAAAGAGGTCTAATGCAGAAGCTTTTAACCAAGGGAATTGGGCATAAGGAGTTTAAGTATAGTGAAGAATTAGGTTGTAAGATTCCGAAAGAGTGGGAGGTTGTTAGGCTGGGGAATATTTTTAGAGTCGAAACAGGAACGACACCTTCTACAAAGAAAAAAGAATATTGGAAAAATGGAACAATTAATTGGATAACTCCTACTGATTTAAGTAAGTTGAACGGAAAAATTCACATTTCAAATTCGGAAAGAAAAATAACAAAAGAAGCATTAAGAGATCACAACCTTACATTACTACCCAAAGGTTCAATTATTGTTTCAACTCGTGCACCAGTTGGTTATGTTGCTGTTTTAGATATAGATGCAACATTCAACCAAGGCTGTAAGGGTTTAATTTCAAAATCTTCAGAAATTAATACAGAATTCTATTGCTATTACTTCCTATCGATTAAACGGAAACTTGAACAATTAAGTGGTGGAAGTACATTCAAAGAATTATCTAAAAACGCACTTGAATGTATACGAATTCCACTCCCACCACTCCCAGAACAGCAAAAAATCGCCGAAATTCTTTCAACTGTGGATAAAAAACTTGAGCTTGAGAAGAAAAGAAAGGAAAAGCTCGAAAGGGTTAAAAAAAGTTTAATGGAAATTTTATTAAGTGGAAAAGTTAGGGTGAGAGTATGAATCTAAATTCAATTATAATAAAAGGTAAATTTTTCGTAACTTTTGATAAAAATATTTCTGTAAATATCACAAAAACTAAAAACTTAATTATAGAATTCTTAGAAAATGAAGGTTATCTTTACGAAGGACCTATAAACCCATTTCGAAATTTTTTGTCTATGAGCTTTATACACTCTTCTCTATATAATAAGGAGAGAATATCTATGCTTAGCAAAATAAAGAAGTATTTAGGTTTAATTTCGGATAAAAAAAGTATTCCATGAAATTTATTTTGAAAATTTAAAACATTTAAAACCATCTATACCTTTAAAAGTGAGAATTCACTTATATACAGAAAAGTACAAAAACATACTTGGAGTTATGGTCGAAGTAACTTCCTTACCAGCAATGTATTTTCAAGTAACCCAAGGGATTTCTCCTTACTTTAATACTTTAAAAGAAGAAGAATACAGCGCCATCATTTTTGAAAATAGTGAGCTTATAGAAAGTATTGCAAAATCTATTCATGGAATTATAATAGAACATCCGAAACCTTTGCTCGAATACTTCAAAACAGAAGTAATAAAAAAGTTAGAATCTTTAGAATTTAAAAAAGTTGCTAAAATGTTAGAGGAAAGTAAAGCAAAAATAGAAACAGGAAAAATCAAAGAAGGTCTTGACGACTTAAGGGGATGCATAGAAAATTTCTTATATGAATTAATATTCAAAATAGGAAATAAACCAAAACCTCTTGACAAACCTGAAAAAAACATAGAACTATTAGAAAAAAGTGGATATATCTCTGGAGAAGCTAAAGGAAGGATAAAGAGCATTCTTTATAATGGAATATATTGTTTTCTTTCAGATAAGTATCACAAAAGAGAAGAAACGGACTTATTTATGGCTAGATTATGTATTGGAATCGTTGAAAATATATTTGATTATCTTTTAGAAAGATGCATAAGATATAATATAAAAGATTATGGTAATAGCTGAACTATGTCCCTTGAAAAATCCTATTTAGATGGATTCTGTAAGGAATTAGAAAAATTGGGATGGAAAGAGCTAACTACGCGGGTTTTGGAGAGCAATCTAATCAAAGAAGTTTTTGAGAAGAAAGTAGAGGAATTGAACAGAGAAATTTTTAAAACTTACGGAGAAGAAAGGGAAAAAATTATGAATCAGCTTTATTTAACTATTCAGAACGCTGATGAGGTGAAAATGCTTGATATTTTGCGATTCGGTGTAAGTATTGTGATTAAAAGATGGAATTCTTCTATACCGATAACTATAAAGTTGATTGATTATGAAACTATAGAGAGAAATGAATTTAATTACATAAGAGAGCAGGAAGTAAAATACGGAAATAAAGTTGACAGATTTGATGTTATTCTTTTTGTTAACGGGATTCCTCTTGTAGTAGTTGAAGGCAAAAATCCAATTTTAATTGGATTAGAGGAGCCTTATTATGAAGGTTTGCGGCAGATAATGAGATACCAAAAGGAAATAAAGTCAATATTTAAGTTTATTCAGTTTGGTGTTGTTGTTGCAGATAAAAACCTTTATTTGCCCACTTTTCCAAGAAGTGAAATAAGAGCTCCCTCTGATTACGGAACATGGAAAGTAAATAAAAAAGAGAACATATATGATTTATTAAAGCGTGAAAGATTGTTGGATATAATTAATGGCTTTATATTTTTCTCAAAGAATAAGAAAGGAGAAAGAATCAAAATCATTGCGAGATACATGCAATATTTTGCTACAAAAAAGGCCATTGAGAGAATAGAAAAATATTTGGAAGGAAAGGAAAACAAAAACCAAGGATTGATATGGCACTGGCAGGGAAGCGGCAAAACTTACACAATGTTTTTTATTGCTTACCAATTTCTTTTAAAATACAATCAAAGAAACCCTTTGGTGTTCTTTGTTATTGATAGACTTGAGTTAGAAAGGCAGTTGGATGATATTTTAAAGGCAATTGAACACAAGCGGTTGGGTGATGTGAAAAAAATAGAGGAAATAGAGGAACTAAACAAAATTATAAAAAATTCGGAAAAAGAGTGGGGACTTAAGATTACAACAATTCAAAAATTTCAGCCCAGAAAATTGGATATAAAGAAGAAAATAAGCAAAAAAGAGGTTCTTTTTTTAATAGATGAATCGCACAGAAGTCAATACGGGAATTTAGCGGCAACAATGAGGAGAATATTCAATAAAGGTATTTTTATTGGATTCACTGGCACTCCTATATTTGTAAATGAGAGAAACACATTTGAGCATTTTGCCTATCCTCCAGGAGAATTATATTTGGATGTATATTTTATTGAGCAATCCCAAAAAGATGGCTTCACTTTGCCTATAATTTTTAGAGTTATTGAAGAAAAAAAAAAGAAAATTGGTGGAATTCAAATTTTACTTAAAGAAGATGAAATAAAAACTATATTGGAGAGTTATAGGGATAGCGAGGAGATAGAGATTGATAAAATATTGGAAGGAGAGATAGCGAGAAAGGTAAAGAAACATTTAAGGAACAAAATAAGGAAAGTGAGAATAATTTTGGAAAATCCGAAAAGAATAGAGAAAGTTGTTGAATATATAAGAAAAAATTTAGAGGAAGATACAGAGAATTACAATTTTAAAGCTATGATTGTGGCAGCCAACAGAAAATCTTGCGTTAGATATAAAAAAATAATGGACAAATTTTTTCCAGCGGAATTCAGTGAGGTTGTGATATCGTATCAGCAAAATGAATCTGAGGAGATTCACTCATTTAAAGAGAATTTTCTAAAGAGATACAAAACAAAAAGTTGGAACGATGCAAATGAGAAGGTAAGAGAAAATTTTCTCAAAAAAGAAAACCCAAAGGTTTTAATTGTTACAGATATGCTGCTAACAGGTTTTGATGCTCCAATTTTAAAAGTGATGTATCTTGATAAATTAATGTTTTATCACAGATTGCTTCAGGCAACCGCGAGAGTAAACAGACCATATCCAAATAAAAAATGCGGGTTAATAGTGGATAGTGTTGGTTTGTTAAACCACATCCAAAAAACGCTTGATATTTATAATTATCTTTCTGAAGAGAACCCAGAGAAAATAAAGAGAGATCTGCGGAATGCATTTAAAAACCGAGATAAAGAGCTGGAACTTTTGAAAGATAGTATAAATTCTTTAAAAGGTAAGTTGAAAGTTTGCGGGATAGATTTGGAAAAAATAGTTGATTGCTTAAAAAATAACGATGTTAGCTTTTACAGAGATTTTGAAGAAAAAATCTCTGAAATCGTTCTTTCTCTTGATAAAAAAGAAGAAATAAGAAAGACGATAAGATTTATAAAAGAGAGTTTGGAAATATATAAATCACTCGGTGCCAAACCAGAGAAATTGGATTATATGTTTGAGATAAAGGCGCTTTCATTTATTTATAAAAAGATTTTAGAGATACTGAATAAAGGTAAAAAGAAAGTCTCAAGAGAGCTGTGGGATAAGTTGGTGGAGTGGATACACAAATCAACAATTGTTGAAGATATAGAGAGAAAAATTGAAAAAGAAGTGAAGGCGATGAATTATGTGGAACCGAAAATTAGAAAAGCTTCTGTAACTTTTTATGAGGTAAAAAATGCTGTTACAGAGAGATTAAATAATCCGCTCTATAAGGAAATTTACAATAGAATAGAAAGGTTGAGGGAAAGATGGATTAGCAGAAATATAGGTGTTGAAAAATTTTTAAAAGAACTTGAAAAAGAAAAGAGAGAAGTTAACAAACTTTGGGCAATGGAGAAAAAACCAGGATGGGAAAAAATTTACAATATGGTTTCAGAATATTTGCAGAAAAATTTAAGCTCCATGGAGATTCCTAAGCTGGAAAGAAAATTAAAGGATATTTTTAAAAGAAAAAGATTTTTGGATGTTGATGAGAAAGAGATTAAGTTGATTGTTGCGAAAAGTTTGTTGAAATTTAAAATAGATCGCAAAAAACGCCAGAATATGGAGAACGAAATTATTGGTATGATAATAAATGAAATTAGGAGAGAAATATGAAATTGTTAAAAGAATTATTGGAAAAAGCTAAAAAAGAACTTGAGATTGAAGAAAATATAAAAATTAGAGTTAGAGATTATAAGAGATTAATTGCTTCTGCTTCTATTGAAAAGAAGGTTATTAGAATAAATAGAAAAGTATTGGATAAAAAATTTGTTGAAAAAAGGTTAGGCGAGAAAGACCACGAAAAATTCATAATAAAGGTTTTAAAACACGAATTAATGCACATAAAATTAAAAACAAAGTGGCATGTTCCGCAATATTTTGAGGATTTAATATAATAGCCTTGAGGTAATGGATAAGCTAAAATTTAAGATTCAGCACCTCAAATTCAATTCTCCCAGCTTTAACCAAATTCTCGATTTGCTTTTCCTTTTCGGTGAGCTTGCTTTCACCTGTTTTTATCTCCAGGAAAACAATTTTGTTTATTTTGTTTTCTGAAGCCCCATCGAAAATCACAAAATCTATCGGAGTTCCCAAAAATCTCGCATCTGATGGATTGTATTTGAATCCTGGCAATACAGGGGCGAGTTGCTCTTTAAATTTCCCTTCCAAAACCTGCCTGCTTTTTTCTATTGCCTCTTTTCTGATTTCCTTTTCCCTTTTGATTGTTTTTATCAGCAGATAAATCAAAATTAAATTGATTACCAGCAAAATAATCAGAATATATAGCATAATAATATTAAAAATTATGGAATTCTTCGAGGTACTCAAAATAAGGCACTCTTGCAGAGCTTACGAAGAGAAGGAAATAGAAGAAGAGAAAATTTACAGAATTTTGGAAGCCGCAAATTCAGCTCCTTCAGCTGGCAACTTGCAATCTTACGAGATTGTTTTGGTTAGAGATGGTGAAAGAAAAAGGAAAATAGCTGAAGCAAGCTATAATCAAATTTTTATAGCTCAAG
>Ga0180302_10001524_pt1 | contig 11006 bp, 19 predicted proteins | sample GuaBasSediGuay17_FD_121794 | JGI IMG/M metagenome (GOLD analysis project Ga0180302, IMG submission 121794) | Subseafloor sediment microbial communities from Guaymas Basin, Gulf of California, Mexico - Guay17, Core 4571-4, 12-15 cm | ecosystem: Environmental > Aquatic > Marine > Hydrothermal... | reverse complement strand
CTTCTTCTACTTCTACTACTACTATTATTTTACAGGATTATTTACTAAAGTGTAAAAAACTTTATATAACAATCAAATTCTTATTATTGAAAATGGCTGAGGAACTCAAGGATAGGATACTCAAATTCTTGGAGGACAAGAGGGGTCAGAAATTCAATATAAGGACTATTTCGAAGGAGTTAGGGATTAGCTACGTAACGTGCCTCAAATGGGTTGAAGTTCTCATAGCCGAGAATAAAATTAGAGTCGAAGATTATGGAAATGTCAAGCTCGTCTGGGTTGAGGAAAATGAGCGACCTTCTGGAGAAAATTAAAGGGACGAATGATGAGAAGATAAAGAGAAGGATAAGGCATAAAACTTTTGCCAAGACAGTGATATTCTTGGTTGAGAATTTTGAGAGGGGTTACCCCGTTCATGCGAGGGACTTGGCGGATTTCCTCGGGGTGGATGTAGGTTATGCGTGGAGGATTTTGAGGCAGTTTGTAAGTCTGGGATTAATCGATATGAGGAGATTAGGAAGTTTAACCGAGTGGGTTCCACTTTATAATAATAATGAACTCCTGATTAAAAAATGGTTTGAGGAGGCAAAGAAAACCTTAGGGTTATGAGGTGAGAAAATGGAGAAAGTGGAGCTACCAAAAAAAGTTGTTTTTCTGGTTTTGATTGGAGTATTAGTCCTCTTTATTGGTGCTTTCTTAAGTATCCGATGGTATGGAGAGGCGTATAATGAAATATCAGCGATGTATAAAGAACTAGAAGTCAACTACACGAACCTAAAACAGGAATATGAAAATTTATCTAAAAATTTCTCAGAATTATCTAAGGATTTCTCAGAGTTGTCCAAGGACTACTCAGATATCAAAAAAACCTCGGAAATTATAGGGGAGAGATACGGTATCGTGAGGGCGACACTCGGCACACTTCTTGAAGCAATAATCTCGGAAAGGAATGGAGATACCTTCTACGATTTCGCAAGTTACTACTACGGGCTGAGCGACTTCAACAATACAATCTATTATTCGGAACTGGCATCGAGCTATTACAACCTCGCAAATACGAAGTGGAAAGCAGTTTTAAAAACCTTGAATCAGACATCAAGGGACGAATTCCTCGAAAGTCTTTATGATATGGCAGTAGCTGGGGAAAATCTTGCTAGGATTTATTCTAGCATCTGTTTGAAGCTCAGCGAGGCTTCGGGCTATTACAGGTTCGGCAATTATGAGGAGGGGGATGCAACGATTGAGGAAGTGAACAGGTTAATAAACTCCACCGAGGAGTGGGTTAACAAATACAACGAGGCATACTCAAGAATTTTAGCGGAATAAAATGGAAGTCAAGAAGTTGTTAGAAGAGCTAGAGAAAAATTTAGAAGATAGTAAGCTTGGAAGGTATCCAGAAGTAATAGTCGAGGTTGCGAACGATACTGAGAAATTCAGGACGAGAAGAGAGATAGTTGAAGGAACTCTCGAGTGGTGTATTAAGAAAATTAAGAAAATAATGGAGGAAAGTGGTTATGATGAAGTCAGATTACTAATGAAAGTCAAATCAGCGGTTCAAGGATTACTTGAAGCTCTAGAGAAAAAGAAGAAAAAGCTAAAAGAGGACTTAAGTGTTTTGAAGGGTTTTATGAATTTTAGGCAGAGAAGAGATTTTATTTTAATATTAGAATGGATTGATTGGTTCGAACAAGAAATTAAGAAATGGTTTGCTGATGTGATAGAAGAGTGATTTCTTAAAAAATATAAAAGATTGATGACTATTTAAATGAGATGAGGACTTGGAGCGAGATTCCAACTCTTGAGGAGAGGCTGAGGTTACTCTACGACGTATTGAATTTCATAAAGAGAAATCCAACTCTAACCACTGAAGGAGTAAGAGAGAGGATAGCAAGGACCTTCAACCTTACTCCACACACGGTTAGGAGGATTCTCGACTTCCTATGGTTCTCAGACTTGATAAGGACCGAGTATAGGGGATTTCCAGCAAGGGTTTTCTATGTCGTTACTGACAAGGGAGAGAGAGTATTGGCTAAGGGAAGACTTGAAGAAAGTGATTTTGCAGAAGCCCCTGAGTGGGTATGGAGAGCCATAAAAAGGAGAGCGGTAGTTGTAGTAAAGAGAGAGCTCACGGTTTCGATTAGGGAATTTACCTTCCTCCTCAGGGAGGATTGGAATTACAAGGTTATCGTTAGAACCCCGCTTGAATGGCTGAGACCTTGGGAAGTCGATAAATGGGGCAAGGAATACAGCGTGAAGGTAAGGGCAATAATGCTATTACAAACTTTCGCAATAGCTCCAGACTATTTTGCTGGATATAGGTGGGAAAGGCTAAGCGATGAAGAGATAAAGAGGAGGATGGAGTATGGAAGGGTTCTGGTTCGCTGGAGAACTATGAGGCTTGACCCGAACGACTTAATAGTTGTGAGGAAAATTTCCGAGGACGAGACAGGCATAACTTGGGAGGTTGACTTCACAGCTTTTAAGGACAAGCTACCGACCATGCTTAATCTCGCTGAGATTAAGAGCTTGGCTGAAGAAAGGGGTTACTCTACGGCTTAGTGATTAAAATGAGGAAAAAGAAAAAGATAATATTGAGGTTTTATCATGGGGTGGATGAAAAAGGCAGAAGATTTATAATTTTAAAATACAAGGGTAGATTTTTAATTTTTGGTAAAACAAGCAAGTTATTAAAATTCCTGCAGAAGCATATAGATGAGGGGCTTGAGGATGCTATAGAGAAGGCTGTGGAGTATGTTGATAAGGTTTTTAGGAATAGAGAGGAGGAATATGCAAAGCGTATCCTGAAGAAATTAATGAAAGAGAAACCTAGGTATATAGGGTGATTTTATGGGGAAGTTGAAAAGAGGATTTGCGGAAGAGTATCTATACAAAAATAAGCTTCAGAAGAGCGGAAATTTTGTTTTTAGAGTTGCTGGAAGTTTTTCACCAGCAGATTTGATAGTAGTTACTAAGGATAAGGTCAAGTTCATTCAGGTTAAATCCACGAAGGAGAAATGTTATTATTTCAGGAGATTTGATATTGAGGAATGGAAGAATCTAAAAAAGTTGAAGGAGTGGAACCCGAATATAGAAATAGAGTTTGTAATAATCTTTAGGAGAGGAATGGGGAAGAAGAAACGCATAGTTGTTCTACGTCCGGGTGTGGACGAATTGCCAAAGAAAGTGGAAATCCCAAAAGATTAATAATTTAAATTGTTATTCTATAATATGCGGGCGTGGATGTTTTTGAACGTTGACAATAATTTAGAGGTTCTGGAGATTTTGGAGAAAGAGTTCTCGAAATCAGGTTATAAGTTAGAAATCTTAGTCCCGAATGGTAATGGTTGGGATGCTCTCCTCTTCATCCAAGATACGGATGTGGAGTCCCTCCTGAAGTTGAGGGAGAAGCTTAGAAAGTTTGGGGTTATCTTGACCTCAACCCTGCTGGAGAAGGGAGATGGTGGAGCTACTGGATAAGGAGTTTGGTGGTAAGGGCAAACAAGTGATTTGGCGTGGAAAGAAACTCGGATATTTAATCCCAGAGAAGTTCGGCTATACCTTCGTGGCACTGAAGAAGAAGGAGCACTTCTTCAGGCAGTATCTTGGATATGCATTGAACAAGCAGATGCTTGAGTATTTCAAACAGATAGGTGTGAAGAAAATCATCCTTAAGGTGAGGGGGAAGAAAAATACGGAAATTTATACATCGACCATAGACAAGTGGTTCAACTACGGCATTACCTACAGACACCCGAATTACGAACCCCAGCTTGTATTACCGATTAAGTATATGGAAGCCCACGTGATAAAATGATAGTAAATCCATACATCCTGAAGAATTTGAGGAAGGATTTCAAGAAGAATATAAAACTGAGAGATGTAGTTAGGAAGTATGACTTGAAAATTTGGGAAATCCGCCGACTTGTGAGGATAGACAGAATTCTGAAATTCCTCGAGAAAGATAAACTAGTTGTGAAGTGTGATGACGGGATTTTCATGACCATTGAGAAGCTCGGGAAGAATTACTGGATAGAGGCGAGAATAGCGGATAAGCCCGAAACCCTCGAACTTTTTAGCGTGATTACGAGTAAGCTCCATAGGAGGATGGAAAAGAAGAATTCTTTCTACGAACTCTCGATACTCGTTGATGGGGATACCTTCTTGAGTTTTATTAATAAATTCCACGAACGCTATATCAATTACCACTCCTACTTTTCAAGGTTTAAGAAGGTTCTATTTCTCTGGGGGGACAGAACCGAGAGCTTCGTTAAAAAACTTTGCGAATAAGAAGGTTATACCTCCAAGCAGGAACATAACACCTGAAAGGAAGAAAATTGAGCCGAGGTTCCAGAGGAAGAGTAATGTGTCAAGCTCGGGCTCAACTATCCAAGAGAGAGCACCGCACAGGTGGCAGAGGGAATAGAGGAGGAGGAAGGCGAAGAAGAAGGACGCAGGAACCTTAAGAAGTCTGCTTGTCTCGAACAGCTTTAATGACAAAATGTATATGATGAACAATTCCGCTCCAGCCATGAGGACCAGACCATCCCTTCCAAGCGACGAGATTACTTTTCTAGCGGTGGGATTACCTTCGCAGTATGCAATTTTCTCATTGTAAGATAGAGGAAGGCTATTCACCCACCAATACTTCTCTGGACATTCCACTATGTTGTTGTATGTAGCCCAGTAATCTGAGAGTGTTAAAAGACTGAAGATTGTTAGAACGAAGATGAAGCGGTTCATAATATTAAATTGAATAGAAAAGTTTATATACTTTTCCTACCTGTAGTATAAATATGAGTAGTATGAAAAGTAGGAAAGTTAAAATCACGATAACCCTCTCAAAGAGCTTGCTGAGGAAAATCGATAAGGAGAGGGATGATGTTCCTCGCTCAAGATATATTGAAAAACTTTTGAGGAGGGTGATTAAATGAGGAGATTTGCCTTACTGGCTACCTTACTTTTGGTAGGAGTGGCTTCAGCAGTTCTAGTTGAGTATGTGAGCAACAAATTAACTTTCCAGACAGAGATTACCAAGCCACCAATTGAGCTAACGGTTCTCGGGAATGAGCTTGAAAACGCAACTGAGGTAATTGCTGGAAGCACTTATACAATAAACGTTAGCACCGTAAACTTAGCTAATAACCCAATTCCAAACTTAAGGACAATAATAACCTGCTCTGCAGACCCTGCTTTTGAGAGCGAAGACGAACTTTCTATCGAAGCTTACTTCGTTGATGAGAATACCGGGACCAGAGACCCGGAAGATGGAACTTATGTCCTAGAGAAATCCTTCGACTCTGGGAACATTATCTTCTATATACCTTCCTCAACAGATACTTGGACAGCAGATGTGGGCTATAACACAACCGGCTACTTCCTAGTAACAACCGCTCCAAATCTAGAACCCGGAACTTCGATAACCTGTTCCGCACAAGTAAACATAATTGAAAGTGCTTAAAAATGAGGAAAATCCTTTTTCCCTTATTTTTTATTTTTTGCATGGGAATTTCATACGGATGGATAGCAGGGGAAACCAAGGAGTTTTCCTTCGGCAAGTGTTCTATGCTTGAGGTCAAGATAGTTGGAGATGAGGGGGTATCCGCATGGCGGGTTGAGCCAGCCTGTCAGAAGAGCGGTGAAAGCTCTTGGTCATGCTCCTGCTGGGACAATTATGTCCTGAGGATTACCCCACCCCCAAATTTCAGGGGGAAGGCAACCATTACAATCATAAATTATTACCCATACGAGAAGGAGATTGAGGTCTTAAACGTAACCGTGGAGAAGCCCTATTTTGTCCCCGAACCTTATGAAGTCCCTAAGATTGTTAACCAGACCATAATAAAATACTACGAGGATAAGACCAAGATAAAGGAGTTGCAAGCTAGGATTGACGAGCTCCTGATGGAGCTAAATCTGACCAAGTCCCAGAAGGAAGAGCTTCAGAACCAGCTTAAGTCATTAAATTCAACCATCGAAGACCTCTCATCCACATTGGATTATTACAAGGAAGTTACCCTCTCCCTATCCAGTAGAATTCTGTCCCTCCAATGGGAGAGGAATGTCCTCTTCTGGGTTATGATAACCTTTGGCGTGATTGCCATATTCCTTGCAATCTATGCGAAAATGGTGGTAAAACGTGCCCCTAAAGGTTAAGGTTTTGAAAAAGAGAGGTTTGCCATATCCAACAATAGTAGCAATCTACGACTTCCTGAAAAAGAAGAAGATATATGCATACACCGCTGATGAGCTAGCGAACGAGCTCCATAGACCGGTATCAACTGTTAGGAGTGCCCTCAGGAAATTGGTATCCTCAAAGAAAATAAAGTTTTCGATTGTGGACGGGAAAAAGTATTATTACTATGTTAAAAAGTAAAGAGGGATATGAACAAGAAAGTGGAGGCATTGATTTTGATATGGTTATTCACGAACCTAATCCAATTTACAGTTATACCCCATGAGTTCGGTCATCTATTAATGGCTACCGCCCTGAACTGCGACATCTACTCCACTAAGCTCGTCCAACCTCATTTTTATTATTTTTTTATACTGATTGAGGGGAAATTCCTATCCAAGTGTAGTAATCCAACCTCAGACGCTCTTGTAGCCCTAGGAGGGTTACTGATAACCCTTTTCATAATCATAATCCTCTTCTCCTTACCATACCCATTTCATTACTTCGGTCTAATGGCTCTTGGTCTGGAGCTTGCAGGCATTTTCCAAGACACCCTCATATTCGTCGAATCTTTCTATCCATCGGTTCTAATTGCCCGGACCATAGCAAGCTCCGTCACGTTCATCGGCTTGTTCCTATATTTTCTAGGAGCTCTGCTCTTCGTGATGAAATATGAATGATTTAGAATTTTTGCTCGGCTGTAAGCTCAAGACGCTTTACTCAGTGTTAAAATCGATGTATCCAACGAGGGGTTATCCGCTAACCCAGAGTCAGATATGCAGGAGGGCGAAGATGACCTACTCCTACTTGCACAGATTACTCAAAGCTATGGAGGGGCTTGGACTAGTAACTAGACATAAGCTCGGGAGGGAGGTCAGGGTAAGCCTCACGGATAGAGGAGAAACACTAGCCAAGATGATATTATTTGTAATACAACAAAAGCTTTAAAGGGACGCAGTTTCATTATAATTAGGGGCTTAGCTCCCTGAGGTGGATGTGCCTGAGGGCACCCCCACCCCAAAATGAGCCATCACCCCCGGTCGGGCTTCAGCAGGTTTAGTTTCCTCCTAGGCAAACGATTTCTAGCCCGACCGGTTTTTATTTTAAGAAGGAAGCGAGCTTCAGTAAGCCCAGATTACAGTTTACCTCATTGCCAAGCATAGTCAGATAGGAGAATTCGATGAAGACAGCAAGGCAGTAACTGAGTATTATGATAATACCGATGAACAGAGCCCCCAGAGTGGTTTCCCTCCTATGGAAGCTTATGGTTGAGGAGAGGATAAATCCATTTATCGCAAAGATTAGGAAGTCGCTTGGGCATATAACCCCAGTCATTATCTGCCTTCCAATCAGGAAGCAAATCGAAGCAGGTAAGGAGTAGAAAAAGGAGATTGGCGGTTTAATCAACCAGAGAGGTATCATGAGCAGGGAGACATCTAAAATGCTCACAGCTAGGGGAGGAAGATTGAGGACGTTTCCTATCACGGAGAACATCCCTAAGAATAAAGGAGATACAATCAGGAAAATTGTTTCCTCAAGCCCATTCAAACAGACCACCCTTTTTACTCCTGTAATAAACGAGCAGTAAGATTATATAAGTTGCTACCGCACCTATCGGTATTAAATATTTGTAGGGCAGTATAGGGGAAGGCTTCTGGGGAACAATCCTCTGCTTTAGATTGAACACGGTCTCATTGATTGAGTTAAGTAACTTGCATTGCTCGACCTCTGGTTTATAATCACAGTCTTCCATGTCCCATATCGCAAGAATGGAGGGATAGATGGTATTTCTCAGGTATTCATAGGTCCTTTCATCGGAGGCATTGACAGTAATGTTCTCGACCTTTTCCCTTATTTCATACAAGAGGATGCACTTGGTCGTGTTTGGGGAGTAGGAGCAATTCTCAGCTTCCCACAGATTTTGAACCAATGTTTTGAGGTCCGTGATATTGCTTGCCCAAGCAGAGACGTGGAAGGTCGAGGCATCGTAAGAACTGAAGTTACTTCTGGTGCAGTTAACGAACACGGAATATATGCCAAAAACATTCGGTGTCGTGAAATTGTAGTAATAAATGCCATTATCCATGTAATTCATAGAACCCTCCTCGAATAGGGTTCTATTAGGATAGTATATCCTCACGGCACAGGAGGCGTCCGGGACCAGATTTCCATCAGCATCCTTCACCAAGACCATAATGCTTCCCTCCTCACCACTCGAATATTCCGTCGATGATATTATATCCGTGGATAAGGGCAACCTCCCAACCCATATCCAAGAAATAGTTTCTGTGTAGCTGTAATTTTTCTCAGCCCTGATGAACAGCTTCCATAACCCAATCTTATTAAATTTGAAACTCAGGCTATAGTTTCCGTCGCCCAGAGACGTGAAATTCACATCATAAACCGTTCCATCTGGGGAAGTAAGGTTGCCATAGACGATTGCGTCGGGCTCAGGCTCCCTATCGCTTAGGTTAACGGTATTCTGCCTCCACAATCTGATTATTATGGTCGAGTTCTCCTGCTTCACCAGATTCTCCTCATTATAGACGTAGGGGATATGATACCATGCGAGGGAGACGTTCAGAACCGTATCGGTTGATGACGAGGATTCAGCCTCACAATAACCGAGAAACAGGAAGATTAGCAAGATGGGTAGGAGCCATTTCATTTTTTCCTCCTGAAGTAAATACCTATTCCAATCCCTATCCCAGCTAAGGGAACGATGATTAGGATTATTGGAATTTGCTGTCTCTGGACAAAGGCACATTTATATTCCTTCTGTCCGCATATATTTTCCCTCACCAAGCACTCCTGATTTATGGGGCATTTGTAATCCCCGCAAAGAACTCCTTTCCCTATACTTCTCCACTCGCTCCAAGGTGGCTTGACTATTAGCTCTAGAGGGGCAACAACCGAGCTAATTACCTTGCTACCCGTTTGATTTACCCCCCCAACTTCCGTAGCTTTAGGATAAACCCCTCCTTTAATACGCCATACAGGGCATCTATCCTTCGGAAACTCTTCCACCAGAAAGCATATTTTCTGAACCACGAGACCTTCTAAATTCTTTCCAGCATACATCGTATGGGCAGGTATCAACTCAGGTTCTGGAACGGAATATGTGTAATTCTTCAGGTCTCCAAGGGTATCTAAATATGCATAAACGGGCTTATCGCTTGGATTTCCTATACCGTATTCTATGCAGATTACCTCCCCCGCAGTTACCTCTTCACTAGTGGTTAGGTATCCAATCCCGAGGGTTTGAGCCCTACAAGTGCTTAAGAATGCTAGGAAAACGGCTAAAAAAATCAAGGTTTTTTTCATCTTTCAACCCTCCTCTTAATCTACACAGTTCTGCCCAGCTTCTACAGCTTGGAAGTAAACCGTGTTAGTATATGTTCCCGGTGCCTGCCCTGATGGAACATCCAACCAGAACCTTAGATACTCATTCTGAGTATTATCCAAGTTCGTGTCCATCTTTTGATAAGTTGTTGTAAAGGCTTTCTTTGCTGATAGGGAAGGTGTATTTGCGTCGGTAGTTGTGCTATTTGCGAAATAATAATTGCTTAAGGCTATAGTATTACTTCCAGAGGTTAGGTCTCCATCAGCCTTTATACAGTAATCCACATTTACATTGGTATCTGAGCTCACATTAATCCAGTAATCTGTCCCAGCAGAACCATAATTGTTACCATCCGCATTGTTGTCCGTAGTCCCTTGCTGTAGGTTCGAGAAAACTATACCACTTTCCAAAGTGGGGCTCATCTGGATTGCGATATAGACGGCTACGGTTGCGGAAGTTGTAGTTGAGGCATTGGAGGTTACTACCGCTTCACCTTTCTGAGGTAGTATTAAAATACTAGCTATTGCAAACGCTACAATCCCCAAAACCACGAGCTTTTTCATCATATAATTTTAAAAACCTTTTGGAATTGATAAATTTTTCTAATCCACTGGACTATAGCCATTTTGAACCCCTTGGAATTTCAGCCCTGCATTATAAGTCCCTGCGGATTGTCCAGATGGGACATACAATCTAAATTTTAGATAGACAACTGTTCCATCCTCAAGATTTGAACCTATTGCTCCCTGACTGAAAGCCGTTCCTATCGGGTCATAAGTTGTTGGAACCGTGCTATCAGTTGTTGAGTAGGCAACCTCTATATTGGATATAGGTATCTGTTGAGAGTCAGTTGTCAGGTAGCTCTGGTTTCCCTTGACGTAAAGGTCGGCATTACAACCCTTCGCAGTAATCGTGATGTTGTAATCTGTAACCCCATCACCATTGTTCCCAGTTGCATAGCAGTATTCACCGGTCGGGCTACAGCCATCGAAATTCACACCATTCGAGAGAACGGAGGATAGGGAAATGGAGATAACGCAGACTTTGAAGGTTGTCGAGTTAGATGCCGTATTATCGTAGCTATCGTTAGCCCACACCCACACTTCCCAAGTCCCACCGGGGTCCGTTGATTGAATAGTATAGTTATATTCATATATTGTGCAGTTCGTCCCGCAACTTTCACCAGTGTCGGTCATCAACTCAAACTCAACCTTCTTCACATTGTTCGGGTCTGTTATATTTATTCTCACTTGGTCGATATCATTCAAATCATCGCTCACATTCGCTCTTACTATAACCTTCTGCCCCCTTTCAAACACCTCAACAGCAACATAGGTCTCGTTGTAGGTTATAGGCTTATACACAAAGGGTGTGGCGAGTATAAACTCGGTTATTTTTGGTAAGAAGTAAGCAAGCAGGAGGAGAACAATCGATAGGAACAGGTAGGATAGTTGCTTTATTTTCTCCATCATTTTTAAATTCCCTTTATGG
>Ga0180302_10001522_pt1 | contig 11010 bp, 13 predicted proteins | sample GuaBasSediGuay17_FD_121794 | JGI IMG/M metagenome (GOLD analysis project Ga0180302, IMG submission 121794) | Subseafloor sediment microbial communities from Guaymas Basin, Gulf of California, Mexico - Guay17, Core 4571-4, 12-15 cm | ecosystem: Environmental > Aquatic > Marine > Hydrothermal... | reverse complement strand
TAGAGCGATTAGCCCATCGATCACGTACATTCTTACAGGTATTTTTCACCACCCCTTTAATGTTAGTATTAAAAGTTTGGACAGTAGATATAGGGCTATGAGGGAGAGAACAGATACAAGTATAAGTTCAATGAAAAAAGCGGCTAAGGAAGTCACTTTCCCTGCACTTTGCACAGCCAATCCCCCTCTACTGTGAGGTTAGCCAACTCCGTGGTATTGATGTTTGAAAGGCACGGGGGGATTTTAACGCAAGAGCCAGGCGGCATGACGTTGATTAAGTGGTTCAATCTCCTGAGGACTATGTACGTGTTACCTTTCTCTGCGAGTTCTTGAACGACCTTGACCTGCCGACCGAGGAGTACCAGTACTATCAGAGAGGCTGCTACTACTAGCGTGAACGAGAAACCTTCCTCAACTACCCCCTTCAAGGCCCGTACACCATTGGCGTGCTACAGCTACAATTCCACGCTAGGACGGCTTTTAACGCTAAGACCAGCTTATCTAGGACTGGCGAGATAATGCTCAGCCACGCTGAAATGAAAATGAGGTTTAACGCTAAGATCAGTGATTCCTCCATAACCCTGGCCACTAAACATCACCTCCACTCATTCTGTAAATTATCCTTAAAAGGGCGGAGGCGCTCGTTGCTAAGCCTTAAAAGGGGATTGTAGAGAGAATGCCTTGTGAGACCCATGGAGATTCTACGTGCGCCTTGGAGGATGAAGTACATCGAGTACGTGGCTTTAAAGAGAGAGAAGGGATGCTTCATATGTTCAGCCGCTGAAAAAGGAGTCGGAGAAGAGTCATTAGTACTTTTCAAAGGCGAGTACGGTATTGTACAGATGAACCTGTACCCTTACAATACCGGACATCTTCTGGTTTCACCTTTAAGACATGTATCATCTCTAGGTGCGTTAAAAGACGAGGAATTACTTGGCCTGATTAAGCTGGTCTCCACTAGTATTGAAGCTGTTAAAAGAGCTTTGAACCCAGAAGGATTTAACGTCGGACTTAACTTAGGGCGCGTGGCCGGCGCCGGACTAGAAGATCACGTACACTTTCACGTAGTGCCCCGGTGGAGTGGAGACACGAACTTCATGCCTATAATAGCTAACACGAAGGTTATACCAGAAGCCGTAATTGAAACTTACAGGCGTATAGCTAAGTATAGAGATCTAATAAAGGAGAAGTAAGGAACTCCGTAGAAAGATTAAAGAAGAACTTGGGAAAGAGTGGGTAAGGTGGTCTCGTGCCGAGTAGGGCTAGAGCAACGAGGGATAAATGGGCCGCTAAAAAGTGGTTTAAAGTAGTTGCGTCCAGCGCGTTCGGCTTTGCAGACCTGGGATACATACCAGCTAACGACGAGAGAGGCGTCATTGGGCGCACGTTACAAATCAGCTTCTATTATATCACTAAAGATCCAGCCCAGTTACCGATTAAGCTGAAGTTCCAAATAGTAAAAGTGGACGGAGATGTAGCCTATACACAGTTTAAAGGTTACGAACTTACACGTGACTATATTAGAAGCTTGGTCAGGAGGGGGAGATCACGTGTCGATGCAATAAAAGATATCACTACTGTTGATGGAGTTGAAATGCGCGTCGCAGCTTTAGCTGTAACGATGAGAAGAGTTAAAACCTCACAAGAGAGAGCGATAAGGAAGATAATGTTTGAAATAATAGATGAGAAGTCTCAAAAGCTAGACTTCGACTCCTTCGTCCAGGAGGCTGTCCTTGGGCAGATAGCGAGCGAGATAATGGTCAGAGCTAAGAAGATTTACCCCCTACATAAGGCGGAAATTAGAAAGATAAAGGTGCTAACGCCGACCTACGAGATACCACTCAAGTTACCCTCGAAGTCATCCGCTTAGAAACCTCAGAAATTATAAGTCTTAGAGCCGCTTGTAAGGCCTTTTGGGGATCTCCCTTACCGTTAAATCCGGCAGAAGTATGATGGCCCCCGCCTTCTCCTTCCAGTACATCCTCTAGGAGCGGCATTATATCCCTCCCTAGACTGATACCTGTTTCGCGGTAGAACCTAGGGGTAGACCTAAAGCTGAGTCTCAAGGCGCTGCGCTTACCCCCAGCGACCACGACGATATCAGCGCCTAACCTTATCATAGACCGAGCTACAGCTGCCTCGTGGGAGCTAACCCACGACCCTACTACTACGAGGTTTCCAACTTTAACTATAATAGCCCTAGACGCGGCTTTTAAGCATGCCATCCTCTCTGAAAGATCTGGTTCTTCCCTGAGAAGGGTTAGAGCTTTTGAGTAGTCCCCTCCATTCTCTATGAGAGACGCAACTAGCCTTAGAGTCCTTGAATCGGCCCTGGAAAACCTCCCGGTATCGTATAAAATTCCAGTTAAAGCTAAAGTGGCAAGCTGACTAGGGATGCTCCCGTCTTTAGTTAAGATAAGCTCTGTTATGGGGATAGTGCAAGCTAGGGAGTAATCAATATATACGTAGCGCATCTTCTCTGTTAAATCGCCCTTTGTTACATGGTGGTCTATTAATAAGCCGCAACTCGATAATTTGAGAGCGAGGTCTCTTACCTCTCCTAGTTGTGTCGAGGATGGAGTATCTAATACCACTATTGAGTCGGGATCTATCGATAGTCTGGCAGGGAATTCAAAGTCTAACATGAGAGTTTTTAGTATCTTCCTAGATAGTTTGCTCGGCCCTTCAGGGAAGAACGGATATGTCTGAATGCTAGGGAGCTTCGAAAAGTACTTGTACAAAAGTAATACAGAGGCCAGAGCATCTGGATCTGCATTTATATGTGTAACTAGGAGAAGAGAGCGCGGATTTACCTCTTTAATGAACCTGTCTATTAGGTTAGCCAGTTTCATGCCATACTTTAACATCTAGGGAAACCTCGTACCCCTTGTTTTTCATGTACTCATCTATGCAGCTAAAAATCCTGTCTAGTATCTCGTGAAGAGCCTCTTTTTCGTTAAAATCATACCTACCTCCAAACTCTACTTCTACCTCTACCAGTAATGGCCAATCCTCCACTATATTAACTAGCACTACAATATCACCGGTAACTCTATCTTTTGATTTCTCCTCCAATTCTCTCTCTACTACTTCAATTATTTTACGAGAAAGCTCTTCTATCTCCTCATTGCTAAGCTTTTTAGCCTGCAGTTTTCGGTAAGCCACCTTTACCTCCCAGTTTTCTCGATATTCTTTTCTCTAAATCTTCTAGTTGCTCTTTTAGAAGCTTTTCCTGTTTTTGAAGCGATGATAACCTTACTTCGAGCGCTTCCTTCTTCTCGTTAAGTTCTTTTATCAGCTCCTCCTTACTCCTAGAAATCATGATTCTACCTACTGCCTTGTAGACTTTCTCGCCCTCCTTCAGCTTCTCAAGCTCGCTTAAGGCCTCTTTTATCTCTATTAACTGCAGATTTATCTGTTGCCTGTTAAGAGCGATGGCTCTTAGCGTTTCCAGAGTGCTATTGTACTTCTGAATCTCGGCTCTCAGAGTTTTCGATATTCCCTCTGCCACTCTTACACACCAGGTTATAACGTCTTGAGGTATTTTTAACTCTTTTAGTGCCCCTCCCCCTCCCCCCTTTCTCCCTCTAATATTCATAAGGATTGAACATGCGCACCTCTTCGGTGGTGGTAATGATCCAGAGATGTAGAGAGTGCGGCGGTCCCTTAATATTAACGGAAAGTAGTGAATATGTCTGCGAGAAATGTGGCCTTGTACACACGTATAAGTTCTACGGAGGAGAGGAGCTACCTGTCAGGAAGATTACTGGAGATATTCCTATGGATGGGCTTGAACATGGATCTCTATTCGACTATAGAGACGCTAAAGGTTCTCTCGCTAAGAGGTTCAAGAGACTCAATAGGGTTAGCTTGTACGCTAAAATGGACGGTAGACATGTAATGGAGTTATACGCTCTCAGAAGCCTTAAGGCCGTAGCTAAATCCTTAAACATACCTTCTAACATACAGAAGAGAGCCGTATACTTGTACTTAAGGTTCTCGAGGAAAATTGAGAGGCACAGGGCTAAGCTACTAGGGCCACGCCGCAGAGTAAACCACTACAGACTTGCTGCAGTAGCGCTATTAATAGCGTGTAGAGAGGCAAATTACAATATAAATGAAAGAGAGCTTGTAGAGAGATTTAAAGCACAAGGACACAAAGTATCTCTGGGAAGCATCTTAGAAGGGTTCTGGCTCGCCCGCCAGCTCGGAATATTAAGCGGAAAATGCAAAATTGAGAGTAAAATTAGGAAATATATAATGCTACTATTGAAGGGCAAGGATGGGCAGTATGATAACCTAGTACTTGAGCGTTGCGAACATTTAGCTAAAGAAATTTTGGAAAAAGTTAGAAGAGAGAGAATATTTCAAGGACGTAGATCTTCAACTATAGCTGCAACTATCGTATACTTATCGCTAAAAATACTGCATGAAGAAGGGTTAGTTGCAGGAATTTCTCTCCGTAGGGTAGCTAGGGTGTGCGGCCACTCGACTAGTTGCATTAGGAACAGCGTACGGTTGCTGGAGCAGAAGATTAAGGTGGCTTCCTTTGGCGAGAAGACTATACCTGTTGCTAGAACCTGAAAACGAAATAGACCTAGTAAATTTAGCTATAATCGCTTCATCTCTCTCTAAAGCGCTACAAAGGGAGACCTTTACCATTAAAACGCCGTCTTACCTTTACTTAATTAAGAAGCCTCTTTTTAAAAGCTATATTCATACATATTCTTATATTTTAAGGAAAATAAGAGAGAGAATAGTTGAGAAACCCACGCTAGCTAACGTTGTACTTGAAACTTTATCACACAAAGAAAGCTTCGCAGACGCCCTCTCAATGTTATCTCGTAAAATGAAGATAAAGGCTCGTGTTAAGGCAACTATAGTGCCGAGAAATTATATAAAGAGAATCCAGTACCGCCGCGTAGGAAAAAATGAGAGAAATAAAACGAGAATTTTAAGTAAGTATAGAGTGGGGCCTTACAGTATATGTGTAAGAAATCGAAACTCTTACGAGAGAATTTACGAGGTTGCTACGTTAGCTAGAGATAGCTTAGATCTATTACTAGCTTCCGAGCTAGCGAGACTCATGTTCATGTATGATTTAAAGTACTTCTTAGAGTACGTAGTTAAAATGAAGCTTGGAGAGCTGATTGACCATAGAGAGAAGCTCGGCATGAGATTAATTACCTTAGTCTTTTTTGAGAGAGAGATTCAGAAGAGGCTCGATTTCCTCGCTAGGAATATGATCAGTTACTCTGCTTTTAAGTCTATAGGCTTAAGCAGACTCATGCCCTTCCTCCTAGACTCTAAGGTCCAAGAGTTTTTCTGCGACTCACCGGGGAGCCTAGTTTATCTGGATCATGAGGAATACGGGAGATGCATCTCAAATATACGTTTAAGCGGTTCCTCTTTCGACGCTCTTTTAAACCACCTACAAGCAGACACAGGCGTACCAGCAGACGAAGAGCATCTCTCGATAAAAACAGACTATGTAACTCCCTACTTTTCTGTAAGAGTGGCTATAGACAGGTACCCGTTAGCAGTTGATGGCATGGTTTTAGACGTTAGGAAGCATCATAAGAAGTTCTTCTCGCTCAATGAATTAATAAGAAGAAGATTTTTACCCCCAGAAGTAGCGGCGTATCTGGTCGCGGCAGTTCTCAGTAGAGCGAACGTTGTAATCGCAGGTGAACCAGGTAGTGGGAAAACAACCCTACTAAACGCCCTAGACGTAGTGCTCCCGCGATTTATAAGGCGCATATACATCGAAGATGCTGTTGAAAGCATAAAACAGCTAGACGAGGGCGTACACCAAGTGAGGCTTAAAGTAGATCCTCTTGAAGTCAGCGAAGTATTAGGACTAGCGAGATCTTCGAAGTCCGTAGAGATAATTAAAGCGCTCCACAGAAAACCAGACTACATAATCCTCGGAGAGCTACAAACTAGAGAACACTTCATGGCAGCTTTCCACGCCATGAGTTCAGGGCTAAGCTGCATGGCAACTTGCCATTCAAGGGGAGTAAATGAGCTTCGATTGAGGTTAACCAGAGTATATGATATACCCGCGGAGCTTCTAAATCTACTCGACGTGTTGGTGTTCACGTCTAGGAATATATACGCCAATGACTACAAGTACATTTCATCAATCGTAGAAGTACATAAAGATGTATTCCGCGAAGTATACAATTATAAAGAGGGGTTCAAAGGGCAGCAAAAAGTCAGCGACCTACTCTACCGCCTAGAGTTAGATTACGACACTATCTACAGACATCTATTAAAACTCGCCGAGAAACAATCGTTAACACGCGAAGAAGTAGAAATTGCAGTTCTGGGGCGGGCGAATTGAAGACTCTGGAGACTCTCCGTAAAATAGAGGAAACTCTTAGAACACTTGGAGTCTCCTTTTCTGCGAATTCTACATTTGAAGCCCTAGTACTGGCATACCTAGAAACAAAAGACTACAGTCTATTGAGGAATATATATGCTTGGAGGAGCGGGCGTTCACTCAAATTAGATAATTTAAGGGACGGATGGAACCGTACGATACTTAGAGGAATAGTTAAAGGCTTTAAAACTGAAGAGGTAATACCATCCCTACTTTCGAGAATAGAAGCCTCAATAGAAAAGGAGTTAGTTAAGATAGAAGAGCTGGAAGATAAACTAAATACTGTAATAGTTTTGACCTCTTTCTCACCAGTAATAGCATTATTATTCGGATTTTTAAGTTTAAATATTAAAATGTATTTCCCCTTTACATTATTCTTGACATTTATGTTTACAATATTCCTAATGAAAATATTGCTTGGAGTAGGTTTTTCTATTCTTATAAAGAATATATTCATATATTTGATCGCAGGCTTTTTATCATTATTCTTACTATTAAATTGGGACTATACGGTTACATTAATACCGGTACTGATACTAATTTTAGTAATATATGTGAAGACGCCCAGCAAAACCACCTTATCTGAACTCTTAAACTACTACGAAGAGACGCTAGAAAACGCATGTAAAAAACTGGAGAATAGTAATTTAATAGAAGCTTTAAGCTCGGTGGCTTCTATTAAAGGCTGCGAAGACAATATAGCTCTTAAAACGCTCTATATGCTCAGAAATGGAAAAACACCTAGAATTCAGAGGAACTTCGTCACACGATTTATCTATACTACAGCTAAGCGTAGTAGTCGTTACGCTGCGCTCGCCTCTAGGAGCCTATTAAAAATTACCAGAGACTTCAGGAGGATAGTAGCTAAGTACGAGTCTAAGATAAACGCTATAAGGTTAAGATTAGCAGTAACTTTCTACGCTTTAGAATCATCTCTAGGAGTACTGAGCGCATTAGCTTTAAATCCTTTAAACGCAACCGCTTTAGGAGCCGTGTACATATCTTCGTACCTGACGATTACGAGTATTATAGTTGAGAGGAAAGACACGTATAGACAGTTAGCGGCGTCTATCATAATATACTTGGTAACATACACGTTAACTAGGAAGATAATTCAAGTACTCATACTATAACTTTATCCTTATACATAACAGTAACTCTATGTAAAAGTACCAAAAAGATTAATTAGAGATAGCGGCTTCCTATTATGGTGATACATTTGTCGGGTAAATCTTGGAAACCTGTCGAGGATGTGGAGAGAGATAAGGCGAGAGTCACCGAGTACGAGCACATATATCCGGGCTTCTCATTCAAGACCCCCCAAGCCGTTGAGCTCAGAACAGGGATAATAATAGCTGCCAGATTCGCTGACAAGGTTAGGAGAGCTGTCTTCGCAGCATTCGGCAAAATAGTTCCGGAAAATGTGATATTGAGAGATGTGGCTGAGTTTAACAAGAAGCTGTACGATCAACTCGTATCGAGAGGTATAGGTAAAATAGACCTCGTGAGGATAAGCGTGGAGGTATCGTACGACCCCGAGAAACAAAAACTGGTATTCGGAGAGCCCAGAATAGAGAAGCTCTACACGGAGGAAGAAGTTAAAAGCATACTTGAGAAACTAGTCGAGGAGAGGTGCGGCGAAGCGCTGAAGAAAATAGAAGAAATAAAGAAGATACTCGGCTAAACCAGCGGTGGGACGATGACTTCTCTAGCCAGCCTAGCAATAATATCATAATATTTTTCCCATTCAACGGGCGCGTATATCCTTAATACCTGCTTCTCCCTTCTCTCGGCCTCGTCGTCGTATATCATCTCTAGAGACTTAGCCTGCCACGGATGGATAAATATGAGCGGAGCGCCGTGCTCCCAGTCTACGGTTTTTACTAGGTCGTCTTTGATGCCCTCCTCCCTCAAAACTCTCTGTGTAAGCTCTACCTCGTAGTTGACCTTAGTGGCGAAGTTATGGAGTATCATGCTGTTAATATTGTTCGCAACGTCCTCGGAACCCAGCGTTTTTACTAGTTCGTCGAAGGTTATGGCGGTAACGACGGTGTAACTAGCACCTCCTGAAGCTATGGCTTGGTCTATGAGTATTTTTTCGTAGTCACTGCCGTACTCATTAATGATGCTTCTTAAGTCCTCGTCCCTTAATAGCATGAAATCTTTGCTCGCCTCGTTGTCGAGCTGGTACCGCGCCCAGAATCTATAGGTTGCATGGACTAGACATTCCTCAGTCGCTATAACTCGCTCGCTGTTCATGTCGGCGGAGTAGCCCTCGTATATCTCAAAATCTCTCTTAAGCTTGTCTTTCAGTACGCTTATGAAAGCCTCGCTCCAAGATGGTACGGGTATTTCCCCTAAGTCCCTTACCTTTATCCTCGTAAATGAAAGGTGTTCGTTAATTGCCACTTTGAGAGCCTCCCCAGTCATGGCAGTAGGAGCTCCGAAGAGGCTCGCCTCATCCCTAAATGCATAGTCAACTCTATCTAAGTCGTGGAAGGATATGCCCTCATCTCTCCTATCCAGACCCCTAATTAAAGCGTATAGAAGCACATAATCGAGGCTATAATCGTTCTCCACGAGCATCTCGCAGAAGTCATCGAAGCTATCAGTGAATAGGTGGTATAGAATATCTACGCCCCTATACGTTATTAGCTCTCCAAGGATTTTCCTAAACTCCCCATCTAAAAGTTCAAACGCTAATCTGAGCTCGTCAAACTTCCTCTCCCTAAAAATAGCGTCCAGAGGATTATACCTTGGCCAGTAACACGCGAACTTAGCAAAGGAGTCGAGGGCGTGGCCAAAAGGCGGCTGGTATATATCGTGTATTAGCCCAGCAGTAACCCCTAGCTTCACGAGGAAATTGTACTCGTCGCCCTTTAGCCTAAGTATGCCTTTCTCCTTAGCCTTCTTAAGCGCCATGAAGGTGAGGAGAGCAACCCCGCAGCAGTGCTCCCTCCTCCTATGAGTAGCCCCTGCGAGACCAGCGTAATAAGCAGTCGATAACTGGAGAATATCTTTTAACCGCCTGAACAACTCGTACTGCGCCAAGTAATTATAAACCTCCTCAAAAACCTCTACTCCCTTAATAGCACCTATAAGAGGTACGTAGAGGGGAGGAGCCGACGTACCCTTACGCTGATACAGGGATCTGCATTTACTCCTTAACTCACTCATTGCTAAGACACGGTCTCGACCAGTTTTAGCTTTTTCTAACTCGACTTTCAGCTTTGAAATTTCAGCACCAGCATTATTCAGCTCTCTCCATAGCTGTATTATCATATACAGCTCTATGAAGACTGCAATTATCGCCATAAACGTCGAAAGAGGATAGCCCCGCAGAGCAGGCACTACGATTTTAATAACTATACTTATGACAAATATCGCAAGAGAGTGAAGAATCGATGTTTTAATTCTAGAAGTGAAGAATCGGGTTGTTGTCTCTCTATAATACCTACTCATATTGTACCACCTAAAAACTTATAGAACATATATACTAATATATTTAACCCTCCTATGCTCAATGAGTAAGAATAAATAAGCGGTTAAAGATCAGCCCATTAATATATAAAACTTTAAATATAACTAAGACACCACATAAAACACTATACAAATGGCAAAACAACATGTTCCTATCGAGTTAATTATAGCGAAATAGCAAACCCCATCTCCTCTCTTTAACTCTGGAAGGAAGCTCCCAAGCTCTCTGTGGGCCCCTCTGTTAAGTATACGCGGTATTTCATTCCTTTCTGAAAGGTATTAACTTGCCCTCTCTGAGTTCTTTCTCCGCCTCGTGGTAGGCTTCTACGTCTTCGAGCTCAGGCTCCTCGACTCCGACTACCCTCCCCTCCAAGGCTTCAAGCCTAGCAATCACGGCGTCAAGCTTAGAGCTTATCTCCCTCAAAACCTCCAAAACCTCCCTCCCGAAGACAGCAGACATCACTAAGACAAAGGCAAGGCATCATATAAACACATAGAAAACAAGGACAGCCCCGAAGAGGCAAGCCTCCCCGCCAAAACCTAACTCAGAGAAAACTGCGAGACGTACATCATGAGACCCCCTATGCCGGAGGAGACACCTCCAAGTAAAGCGACGAAACAACCTATACCTGATAAGACTAGGCCCTCTACACTTAATAGGCCTAATACTCTAACTCCCAGCTACCCTACTTTTCAGCACTACTAAATTTAGGAGTAAATAGTAAGTATATGACAGCAGGAAGCTAAAAGTACCGTGAAATAGTGGTAATAGTGTCGAAACACGGTTAAGGCGTATTTTAACGCGTAATCTTTAACTATATACGACAAATACATGAGAAATGTTGAGCAGAGGTGAGGAGGTTGTCTTTCAAGTGTCCCTTCCCAAACCGCTCATGCTTCCTAAAGTTCCTAGAGAACTTAAGACCCTATGTTGAGCGCAAAGTCAGGGAGATGCTCAGCCTAAGCCAAGCTTTGGAGAAAGAATCCTTCCCCGAGGAACCCCTCACACTCATAGTCAAAGCTATAGTCACGCAAAGCTGGCGCTTTAAAGGTTCATGGAAAAGGTTTGTGGAAACTATGAAAGAGAGGTCTTACGATAAATGGCACACAAAGAGCAAAGAAGTTAAGTGTCAACAGACAGATTC
>Ga0180302_10001521_pt1 | contig 11011 bp, 9 predicted proteins | sample GuaBasSediGuay17_FD_121794 | JGI IMG/M metagenome (GOLD analysis project Ga0180302, IMG submission 121794) | Subseafloor sediment microbial communities from Guaymas Basin, Gulf of California, Mexico - Guay17, Core 4571-4, 12-15 cm | ecosystem: Environmental > Aquatic > Marine > Hydrothermal... | reverse complement strand
AAGTGGAAACTTCCGAGACCGGTTCTCAACTTCCTTATATCCCTTGCGGCCTTCATTCCCGGACTCATATTCACAACCCGTTCCGGACTCTTCTGGCTTGACATAGCAGACCACTTTATTTCAAACTACGGACTTGTTCTTGTTGGACTGATTGAGGCAATATTCGTGGGATACCTCCTTGGACCAAAGGTGATAAGAGAGTATGTGAATGAACTCTCGGAGATAAAGATAGGAAAGTGGTGGGATGCGATGATAAGGGTGGTAATTCCTCTCGTTCTTATATGGAGTCTCGGATTCTCCCTCTACACCGAAATAAAGAGCCCATACGAGGGATATCCAAAAGGTGCACTGGCACTTGGAGTTGCATACCTTGGAGTGGTTCTCCTCTGTGGAATACTCATGGGAATAAAGGGAAGGAGGGAGGAATGAACCCATCGGCATGGGCAACTTTAATCTTCGGTCTTTTAATCATATTTGGTGGGCTTGGATACTGTATATTTCGTGCCTTGCGGCACTGAACTGCGCCCACCAGCCACTTCCTGACCCCGATACCGCACTGGCGGAGGCAATTCCCTACCAGTTTACCCTGAAATTGCACAGGGAAAAAGGCATGTATCCTCCCCTTGATATGGAAGGGAAAGGGAAGGTCTTTTCGCCCGATTCCTTTGAAGTGGAGGGGCTTTCAGGAATTGACCCCCACCGGTTGCTCCTTGCCCTGACCGGAAAAAGGGACTGGAAAAAGGAAAAGGAAGGGGTATATAAATTCACCGCAAATCTTTACCTGCTTGACCCGGTGAAAGGGGAGGGAGAGGGAATTATCACGATCCATCACGATGGTTTTGTTGTTGAGGGAAAGAAGAATGGAATGTGGATTAAGATGGAGATAAAACCCCTGCCTGAACCTGAATACGTTGTTTCTGGAGACTCCGTGCTTGCAGGGAGGATAGAATGCATGGGAAGGAAGGTTGTGGAGGTTAAGAAAGGAAAGGTAAGGTATAAGGGAAGGGAAATTAAAAATATCGAACTTCTTTCCGGGAAGCCTCCGGTGCTTGTGAATGTCAAATGGAAAGGAGAGGGAAATCCAGTATGCCTTGAGGACAATCCTGCGGTATGTGTGTATGTAGTGGATACACTCCCCCTCCCCCCTGATACTGCTTACATCACGACTGACCCGATGGGAAAAACCGCGGTTGTGGTTGTTCATCATGGATTTAAGAATTATGCGGGAATTATATTTAAAGGAAAACTGATAGCAATATCACCGGTGAACAATAAGAAGGTATTTTTCAGCCTTGGAAAGGATATCTCACCCGTGATTAATGCTCTTCTCCTGCGGCCATAAGACTATTTCTCAAAATACCTCTCTATCTCCCCCCTCACCCATGGGTCGGTTTCTTTTCCTTTCATTATCCTCAATACCTCCTTCACATCCTCACCACCACACCTTACAAGTGCACGGACGGCAAAGAGTCTTATTCTTGGATCCTTGTCCTCCAGGAATGGGTAAATTAAAGCCTTTACTTCAGGATCCTCCTTCCCATCCCCTATGTTTCCCAGAACCCTCAAAAGATAAATAACGTTTTCCCTCCTTTTCAACCTTTTTTCTATCTCATCTATGGCATCCTTTCCAAATTCTCCCAGCGCATGCTCACATGCGGAGCGAACGATTAAGGAGGGTGAGGAAAGCGCATCAAGCAGAGGGGGCAGTCCCTCAGGGTCCTTTATCCTTCCCAGGGCAAGGGCTGCCACAACCTTGACCCTCTCCTCCCCTTTCTTTAAATACTCCTTAATCCTTCCCACCGCCTTTTTTGAATGAATCTTTCCAAGAGCGGAGATCACATACCGGGTGTATTCCTTTCTATCAAGCATTGAAAGAAGCGTATCCTCAAATTCCTTAAATTCAAGTTCCCCTATGAGATAAAGGGCATTCTTTACTTCCTCCTTTTTCCCTCTCAATGCCCTGTAAAGCCCTGGATAGCACTCCTTCCCCTTCTTTTCAAAAACCGCCTTAATTGCCCTCAAATCAAGTCCGCTTTCCGTATCCATTTTGTTTTTAAAAATGTAATCAAGAACATCATCCCTCTTTGCAAGTTCCTCCCTTGCAGCCTTTACCCTTTTTTCATTCTCCCCCACACCCCACTCGGATGCTATCTCAAAAACCTCCCCGGTGGTCATTTTTGAAAAATCAGGAACCGGCCTCTGTCTTTTCTCCTCCTTTTTCTCACTGTTTCTGTCCACCCCTATTCCATAGCCCTTCTGCACCCACCCCCTGTCATCCCTCCCGGGAGAATTGAGATAGTAATCCTTTCCACCATCGTCAACAAAAACACCAAGAGATGCAAACTTCCTCCCCCAGTTTATATCTCCAACACCGAGTTCTTCCGTAACAGCATACACATCATCTCCACCTGCATCATGGAGAAATCCAAAGGAATTGTTTATCCCAACCCCTATTCCACCACTCACACAGTACCAGTCATCCCCTCCCCCATCAAGCAGGATTCCACAGGAGAGGTCATGCCCCTCACCAAGAGAAGGTCCATACCTGGAAAAGTAAAGGTCATTTCCTTCCCTATCCACAAGAATTCCGCATGCAAGATGAATTCCAGCACCCTGGGCATACTCGGTTGCAACATAGTGGTCCTCTCCTTTCCCATCATAAAGGATACCACACGAAAACCAGTAAGCACAGCCCTGGGCATAAATCTGCGCATTGTAGAAATCATTTCCCTCTCCATCATAAAGAATCCCAGCCCCACCTCCATACCCGGGTCTTTCACCTATGGCAAATCCCTGCGCAAAGGACCTGAAGGATGAAGGATGAAGAGGTCTGTGATAATATCTTCCTCCTGCGTGATATACATCGCTTCCCCTTTTATCGTAAAGAATACCACATCCAAGAGACCCACCAAATCCCTCACCCCAGGAATAGATTGAATAAATATCGTTTCCTCCCTCATCAATCAGTACTCCCTCACCAAAGTTTCCTGCCCCCACACCCATCACATATCCCCGGTAACTATCATTCCCTTCCCTGTCATAGAGAATGCCGCACCCTCCATATCCACATCCAAGGGAATAGGGACCTGCACAGTAAACATCATCTCCTCCAAGGTCTATAAGAACCCCACATCCAAGCAACCCTGCACCAAGGGAGACAATCTTTCCTTCATAATAATCGTTCCCTCCAAAATCAAGCACAAATCCAGCATGCAGCACCCCTCCCCCACACCTTCCCCTGTAAACGTCATCACCACCAGGGTCTATGACAAACCCTGCATTTTCATAAACATCGGCTCCAGGAGTTCCAAGCACAAGAGTTCCTGAAGAGAAAGGGATAATCGTGAGGGTCCCTGGTAGAGACTTTTTCAATTCCTCCCCATTCTCCATCAAAAAGAAAAAGAGCTCCACACCATCCCTCACTATCCTCCTCCAGTTTATCTTCCCCATATAAAAGAAAACAGAATCCTCATCCCACTTTAATGTATCCGGATTCTCACACAGAACTCCCTTAACCCACGCATCAAGGGTATCGTCCACCCATAAAAGAGGAAGTTTGTAAAGGAGTTTCTTCAGTTTATTTTCAGGAATACTTGAAGTTATATTCTTTATGTCCATGTCAATCTTTTCAATAAGCGAAATGAGTTCCTCAAGTGTTTTTTTCTTCTTTGGTATTCCGGGTGGTTTTATTTCAAGGATTTCAAGCCCTTTTTTCACACAGAAGGAGGGTGTTTGATTTTCAAATTCTTCCACCCATTCAACAGCCTCCAATGGGTTTTTAACCCATTCCTCCACCGCAGGAAGAACGCATTTTGTCTCTCCTTCTCTCCACTCAAGTCTTTCAAATATGTAGGAGGAAGGGGGGAGGTCAAGGATATTTAAGACCTCCCCCAGGGTCTGGGAGCAAAACAAAAGGAATATCACTTCTTTTTCTTCTTTGCCATTCCTTCAAGGAATGGCTTGAACAGGTCTATGGGGACAGGGAATATGGTTGTTGAGTTGTTCTCAGCAGCCACCTCTGAAAGGGTCTGGAGGTATCTCAGTTGCAGTGCTATTGGATGTTCCTCAAGCATCTCAGCCGCCTCACGCAGCCTCCTTGCTGCCTGATATTCTCCCTCTGCTGAGATTATCTTTGCCCTTCTTTCCCTTTCTGCCTCAGCCTGAGCAGCCATTGCGCGCTGCATCTCCTGAGGAAGGTCAACATGCTTTATCTCAACTGCAGAAACCTTCACTCCCCATGGGTCGGTTTCCTTATCTATTATCTGCTGGAGTTTCTGATTTATCTTCTCTCTCTCGGCAAGCAGTTCATCAAGTTCAGCCTCTCCAAGAACGCTTCTCAGGGTTGTCTGTGCCATCTGGGAGGTTGCGTATATGTAATCCTGAACCTCAATCACCGCCTTTGCAGGGTCCATCACCCTGAAGTAAACAACCGCATTCACCTTCACGGATACGTTGTCCTTTGTTATCACATCCTGGGGTGGGACATCAAACACAACCGTTCTTAAAGAAACTCTCACGAGCCTGTCAATTATCGGGATTATCAGAACAAGACCAGGACCTTTAACTCCTGCATATCTTCCAAGTCTGAAAACCACACCCCTTTCATACTCCTGGAGCACCTTTATCGCATTTGCAAGGATGAAAACAACAATGATGAAGATGGTTATGATCATGCCCATACACGCCTCCTATTTCATGAGCTCCTCCTCCAGGACCTCAAGGAAAGGTTCAAGGAGTGAGAGGTCGTCCCTTTTAAGGATGACCTTTTTCTCTTTTTCAAAAAGTTTGAGAAGTATATCCTCGACGGGGAGGTTGTAGAGCAGTTTTTCAAACTCCTCAAGAGTGGCTTTCGTTTCCATATCCTTACCTGTTTTGAGCACGAGCCCCGCCATCTTTCCAAGCATGTAATAAAGATGTTCCTTCCTTTCCACCTTTACTTCCATTCCTTCATAGGCATAGGCACACAGCTTTCTTGCAGCTCCCACCACCCTGTACTTGAATCCTTTGATATCTTTTGTCTTGTAGTTGTATTTTTCCATGGTCTCCTTCACCATCTCATCCAGTGAGACATCCTTTTTCCTGAGGCTCTCAATGAAGGAGTAGAAGTCAGAGCGCTTTATTGCTTCCCTCAGCATACGCTTCACTCCTGTCTCGTCGTTTCTCCTGAGAAGTTCCCTGAGTTTTATACCCTCTTCGGTGAGAATGTACCCCCTTCCTTCAGCCCGCTTTACGAATCCCAGAATTTTCGGAGTGGACATTATATCAATAACGCGGTTGGCTGTTCCAACTCCAAGCAGCTTCCTCAGTTCGTTTACGGTGTACCTTTTCCCGGGCTCCATCTTGATGAGTGCATGCCTCATGCTCTCAAAGCTTGCCTTGGGAAACACACCTTTTGCAATTCTCATTCTTCTTTTCTTCATGATACCTCCTTTCGTTTGACTTTTAATTTCAGTCCCTTAACCTCCACCACGATAACTGCTTCTCCTTTCTTAATTTTCTCATCCGCCCATGCATCCCATAGCTCCCCATGGACAAAAACCGTGCCCCCCTTCTTATCTATGTTTGTCCTTGCCTCTCCCTCCTCCCCCACCAGTCCCTGAGTCCCTGAAACAGGCTTCCTTTTCAATGCCCTCAACCCCATTCCAACCGCAAAGATGAAGAATGCAGCAGTTGTTGCCACTGCTGCTATTATAACACCCCATGAGATTTTAAGAAAAGGGGCATCGGTGTTTATAAGCATGACTGAACCAAGAACCATGGACACGATACCTCCTATGGTGAGAGGACCGTTGGTTGGTGTTATCGCCTCAAGAATAAACATCACAATCCCCATGACTATGAGCAAAAGCCCTGCATAGTTTATGGGGAGAGTCTGAAAGGCAAAGAAGGCAAGGATGAGGGAAATAGAGCCCACCACTCCCGGAACTATTGCACCTGGATGGGTAACCTCAAAGAGGATTCCGTAAAATCCAATGATAAAGAGGATGTATGCTATGTTTGGATTTGCAAGCCTTGAAAGAAATCTTTCTCTCATGGTCAACGGAAACTCAATTCTTTCCTTATCCTGAAGGCCTGCCTTCTCAAGCAAATCATCCAGGTCCTCACACACCCAGTCTATTATCCCGCGCTCAAGTGCCTCCTTCTCGGTTAAGGATGAAGAGTGCACAACCGCCTCCTCCGCCCATGACGCGTCCCTCCCCCTCTTCTCCATGATGGAGCGAAGATATGCACACGCATCGTTGGTAATCTTTTCCTTCATCTCCTCCGAAACCTCCTTCCCTATGGAAACAGGATGAGCCGCCCCTATGTTTGTTCCGGGTGCCATTGCAACCTTGTGAGCTGCCATGCATATGAATACTCCAGCAGATGCTGCCCTTCCCCCTGAAGGATACACATAAACAATCACGGGAACTTTACTTGAAAGGATTTTTTTGACAATGCCCCTCATTGCCTCATCATATCCTCCAGGGGTATCAAGCATGAGAATAAATGCATCCGCTTTTTCCCTTTCTGCCTTCTCAATTCCTCTTGCTATGTATCTCTCCGCAACGGGTCCTATTATTCCATCATATCTTGCAATTAGAACATACGCCGTCAGGATAAACATATCTTCTCCATCAAAACTTCCTTGAGTTTCTCCATATCGTATCCATTCACCTCAAATCCTGATGCATTTTTATGCCCTCCTCCTCCAAACTCTCTTGCCACTTTCTCCACATTCACTCCCTTTTTTGACCTCAGGGATGCCTTTATAACCCCTCCATCTCTTTCTTTTAAGAATACCGCAACCTTTATCCCCTCAATGGAAAGGGGGAAGTCAACGAATTCTTCCGTATCATCCTCGTTTGCCCCGAGTTCCTCCATCATCCTCCTTGTAACATGTATAAAGGCAACACCATCCCGGACATCAAGGGTTGTCAAGACCTTTCCAAGAAGTTTTATCCTTCTTTCAGGATTTGTGAACCATACAAGTTCGCCTATTTTTCCTGGATCCGCCCCCAGTTTCACCATTAAAGAGGCAATCTCAAGGGAGTGGGAGGTTGTATTGGGATACCTGAATCCACCGGTATCGGTTGAAATTCCCATGTATATGTAGGTTGCAATATCCCTGTCTATTTCCACCAGGTCTTTTATTATATCGTATATTATCTCCGAAGTGGAAGAAACAGGCTGGACAATGTTTATATCACCAAATCTTTCATTGCTCATATGATGGTCTATGTTTATTACAGTTTTATTTTCAAAATTTATTTTTTCCCTTATCTTTCCTGTTCTTGAAAGTGAGGCACAGTCAAGGACAAAGATGAATTCATAATCAAAAGGAGGGGGTTGAGTGGTTGCAAGTTCTATGTATGGGAAATTTTTATACCTGTATGGAACCGGGTCGTTGTTGAATATATGGAATCTCTTTCCAAGTTTTTTTAATGTAAGGGCAAGGGCTAACTCGGATGCAACGGAATCTCCATCATGATGAATGTGTGTGGTTAAGAGAAAATTATCTCCTTTTTTTATTATCTCCCTCACCTCATCCACCATTCTCCTCCAGGGACTCAAAAAGTTTGTTTATCCTTTCCATTTCTTCGAATGTATTATCATACTCAAAATCTATCTCCGGGGTATATTTCAACCTGACCCTCCTTCCAAATTCCCTTCTTATGTATCCTCTTGCGGAATTTAAAACAGCAAGGGTTTCCTTTCTTTCCTCCTCTGTTCCATGAACGGTGATAAATATGGTTGCATGCCTCAAATCAGAGGTTATTTTAACCCCGGTTACTGTAACAAATCCAAGCCTTGGGTCCTGGAGGTCTCTTTCTATTATCTCTGAAACCTCCCTCAGGATAAGGGAGGAGACCCTCTCTTTTCTGTGGGTCATCACCTCACCTCAAACCTGTAATCAAGCACCTGTATCCTCATGTCTCTTTCTATTTCCGAAAGAACACTCCTCATCACCACATCCACCCCCTTCCCATCGGTTGCAACGGCAGCAATTCCAAGCAAGGCACGCTGCCACAGGTCATGGTAATCAACCTCGCTTATGGAGACGTTAAATCTGTTTTTTATCCTGTTTTTTATCTCATTTATTATCCTTCTTTTTTCTTTTAAAGACCTTATTCCCGGAATGTGTATGTCTATTTCCCCAACCCCCACTATCATAACTCCCTCGCTTTTTTGATTATTTCATAAACCCTTATTATATCTCCCTCTTTTATTCCCTTCGGGTCCTCAAGCCCAACACCACACTCATACCCTTCTTCAACCTCCTTCACATCCTCCTTGAACCTCTTTAAAGAACTCACCTTCGTTTCCTTTATAAGCTCCTCTCCCCTGTAAATCCTCACAGGGTTTCCTCTCACTATCCTCCCCTGCCTCACATAACATCCAAAAACAATTCCAACCTTTGGAACCTTAAATAGCTGCCTTATCTCCACCTCCCCTATCTCCTCCTCAACCTCTATGGGCTCAAGCAATCCTGCCATTGCACTTCTTATATCATTCAGTGCATCGTATATTATATGATAGGTCCTTATCTCCACCCCCTCCCTCTTTGCAAGTTCCCTGACCTGGGGTGGAGCACCAACATGATACGCAACAACAATTGCCTTGGAGGCAGATGCAAGAAGAATATCGGATTCGGAAACCTCTCCAACCCCTCTGTGAATAACATTCACCTTGACTTCTTCTGTGGAAAGGTCCTGTATTGCATCGGCAAGTGCCTCAACAGGTCCTGCTTCATCTCCCTTAACAATAAGTTTGAGTTCTTTAACCTCCCCCTTCTTCAATTCCTCCTGGAAGAGTTCAAGACCAAATACCGGCCTTCTTCTCTCCTGTTCACGCTTTACCGCCCTTCTTTTATTTGCTATTTCCCTTGCCTTCCTCTCATCCTCAACCACAACAAACCTGTCTCCAACCTCGGGCAACTCATCAAATCCAAGAATTTCAACTGCGGTTGAAGGGGTTGCCTCATTCATTTTCCTTCTCCACTCATCAAACATCGCCCTGACTCTTCCATGTGCAATTCCTGCAACAAATGCGTCTCCTATTTTAAGTTTTCCTTTCTCAATAAGCACCGTAACCACGTTTCCCCTTCCCTTCTCCTTCTTCACCTCAAGAACAACACCCGTCGCCGGTCCCTCAAAAGGAGCGGTGAGTTTGAGCTCCTCTGCAAGCAAAAGAATTGCCTCAAGCAGTTCATCTATTCCCTGCCCTGTTTTTGCAGATACCTCAACACACAGAACATCCCCTCCAAATTCCTGCACGAGAATCCCGTGTTCTGCAAGCTGCTGTTTCACCATCATTGGATTTGCCTGAGGAAGGTCTATTTTGTTTATTGCAACTATTATGGGGACTCCAGCTGCCTTTGCATGGTTAAGAGCCTCAATGGTCTGGGGCATCACACCATCATCTGCTGCAACCACAAGAATGACTATATCCGTAACCTGTGCCCCCCTTGCCCTCATTGCGGTAAATGCATGGTGTCCTGGAGTGTCTATGAAGGTTATTTTTTTACCATCATACTCAGCATGATATGCACCTATGCGCTGGGTGATTCCTCCTTTTTCAGTAGCCACAACGTTTGTCTGCCTTATACGGTCAAGTAGAGAGGTCTTTCCATGGTCCACATGCCCCATTACGGTAACAACAGGAGGTCTTTCCCTCTCCTCTCCATACTCACTTTCTTCCTCAATCTCTTCAATCTCGTACTCCTCGTGAAGGACTGCCTTATAACCAAACTCCTCCGCAATCATGGAAATAGTATCAAAATCGAGCCTCTGGTTTATTGTTACAGGAAGACCTATCTCAAGGCACTTTGCTATTATCTCGGTTGGGTCAACCTGAATGAGTTTTGCAAACTCCGCAACAGAAATAAACTCTGTCACCTTCACCACATTTTCTTCCTCTTCCTCCTCCACCTCTCTCTTTTTCTTCTTTCTCCTCTTTGGAAGCCTCTCACCCCTTTCAAGTTTTGCAAGTGTTTCCTTTAATTTTTTTTCCACCTCCTGTCTGTCAACCTGTGGTCTCTTCGGTCTTCTTCTCTTTTCCTTTATGGTAACCGCAACAGGTCTCTCTTCCCTTACCTCCTTCCTTTCCTCTTTTTCCTCCACCTTTTCTACCTCTTCCTTCTTTTTCTTTTCTTCCCCTTTTACAAACCTCCTTATCCTCTCCTCCTCTTCCTCTGTAACCGTGCTTGAATGACTCTTTATTTCTATTCCCATACTTCTTATTATCTCCACCAGTTCCCTGGAGGAGAGCCCGAGTTCCTTTGCAAGGGTGTAAACCCTCTTCTTACCCAAACTATCCTCCAACATTCAGAAGTTCGTATATTGCCCTGTATATCTTGTCCACGGTCTTATCCCCAAGCCCTGGAAGTTTCATGAGTTCTTCCTTGGATGCAGCCATTATCTCCTTCGCAGTTGGATAACCTGCTTCCCTGAGTATCTTCTTTATTCTGTCTGATACTGGAAGCTGGTCAACCGTGAGTTTGCTGCGCTTCTCCTCTTCAACCTCCTTGTGATATGCACTCTGTGCCTTCACATCTATCTTCCATCCTGTGAGCCTTGCAGCAAGTGTAACATTCTGCCCCTCTTTCCCTATCGCAAGGGATAGCTGTTCATCCTGGACAAGGCATCTTGCCTCTTTGTTCTCTCTATCCACTATAATAACTCTCAAAACCTTTGCAGGGGCAAGTGCCCTTGCTATAAATACCTCGGGATTCTCAGACCAGGCTATAATATCTATCTTCTCACCATTGAGTTCCCTTACAATTGCCTGAATCCTTGAACCTCTCATCCCCACACATGCACCAACCGGGTCTATCTTTGGATCCTTGGAATAAACCGCAACCTTTGCCCTTTTTCCGGGGTCCCTCACAACCCCCTTTATCTCCACGATTCCTTCCCTTATTTCGGGTATCTCAAACTCAAGCAGCCTTCTTAAAAAGTCAGGATGGGTTCTGGAAAGATATACAACAGGTCCCTTTGGTTTCCTCTCAACGTCTATTATTAGCGCCTTT